>JGI12316J15310_10000022_pt1 | contig 340178 bp, 330 predicted proteins | sample MarCyaLeptolynsp_FD_15310 | JGI IMG/M metagenome (IMG submission 15310)
AAGCTTCCCTATTTCACCGGCTCCGGGGCAGCGGCGCTTGCCGATTTGACATCATTCGCCCGCACATTGATCGATGATGCGAATGCCTCGACAGCGCGAGGAACGTTGGGCCTATCAACGGTTGGCCAATCGGAAGCCGAAGCAGGAACAGCGACGACGACGCGGGCTTGGACGGCACAGAGGGTGAAGCAGGCGATTGCGGCGCTTGGTGGCGGCGGCGCTCCGTCAGCCATCATTGAAGATCAAAAGGCGAGTGGTGGCGGCGGCTCATTCGTCCCCGGTGCTTGGCGGCATCGAGACATTAATACAGAAGTATACGACCCAGACGGGCTGATCTCCATCTCGTCCAACCAATTCACCGTGACAAATGACGGTTGGGTTGAGTGGACCGCGCCGGGTTACCGCTGTGAAGACCATATGAGCCGCCTCTACAACGTTACCGACGCGGTGGTCGCAGCTTACGGAACCTACGGAAAATCTGACAACCAAACCGACCTGACGCAGGATATCAGCTTTGGCGGTGCTCGGGTAGAAGCCGGAAAGACTTATAGAATTGAGCATCGTAATACGGTCAATGCGAGCGGCGAAGGGTTTGGCCGAGGGGCCAGCGACTTTGGTCAGACCCACAACACGTTTACTCGCATACTCTATTGGAGCGACTAAGATGCGACACGCTAAAATCGTAAACGGCATCGTGGATGTCATCTCACTGACCAATCCGACTGGCGATGGATGGGTTGAAGTGCCGGACAGCGTTTTCGCCGGGTTCACAGATAATGGTGATGGGACGTTCACCGCACCTGCGCCTCCTGCACCATCGACTGATCCGGCTGATTATCCGCTCAATCCATTTCAATTTTTCTCGTTCTTTGACGAGATTGGATTGACCGAGGAAGCAGTTGATACTGCGATTGACGCAGTAGAGCCAGACATGAGCATGCGCCGTCAGCACAAGCGCCGCTTCCGCCATGCAACGCTGTATCGCCGCGACCACCCATTGCTGGTGTCATTGGTATCGGCGGTCGGCAAGACACCGGCTGAAATCGATACTGCCTGGATGCAGGCAAAAGACCTGCGGTAGCTGTCCCGCAATACACGAAACCAAGGGCTCGCTTCGGCGGGCCTCTTTCTTTGGAGAACACCATGAATATGAAAGTTAGCCGTGAGGGGTTGATTGAAATCGCCTCTCACGAAGGCATTGTCACGTCCCCGTATCGAGACAGCGTGGGCGTCTGGACTGTGGGCATTGGGCACACGGCCAGCGCGGGCAGTCCAAACCCGGCTATCGACCGGCGCGAATTCTCGATTGCGGAGATTATGGAGATTTTCGCCCGCGATATCGCCCGTTTCGAGAGGCGGGTAAATCGAGCGTTCAAGGTCAAGCTCAAACAGCATGAGTTCGACGCGGCGGTGTCGTTCGATTTCAACACGGGTGGCATATTCCGGGCGTCTTGGGTCAAGGACATCAATGCCGGGAATCGGACGGCGGCAAAGAAGGCCTTCATGCGCTGGCGAAAGCCGCCGGAGATCATCCCGCGCCGCCAGAAGGAATGCGACCTGTTTTTCAAGGGCCGGTACACTAGCGGCGGAAAGGCGAATTCCTATCCCGCCTCACCGGGCGGGCGCGTGCTCTGGCGCAAGGGCAGGGTGGTAGATGTTGGCGCCCTCATGGCCGACACAATAGCGCCCCGTACAGAGCCGCTAGCCAAACCGAAGGCCATCGATCAAAAACCCCGGCAAACGCCGCCAGCGTCTACAGGCGGCGGCTGGCTGGCGCATTTGATCCGCCTTTTCAAAAACTGGAGAACATCATGAGCAAATACAACAAATTTTGGATCGCTCTGCTGACGGTCGGGGCGAATTTCGTTCACCAATATTGGGGCATCGATCTCGGTATCGATCAGGCCACGGCAACCACGCTTGTTGGTGGTGCCGGTGCGGCGCTGGTCTGGCTGGTGCCCAATGCTTGATCTCATTACCGGAGGCAATGGAACGCTGGCGATAGTCGGTGCTGTCATTGCTGCAGTTGTCGCCGTGATCTGGAAGGTGTTCCGCACGGGCCGGCAAGTCGAACGCGGCAAGCACGCCGCAGAGAAAAACAAAGGATGGGTGGAAGCCAATGACCATATCGGGGAAGCAAACGCGGCTCGCCTTCGTGCTCGCAGGAATGCTGATCATGGTGGGTTGCACGATGACGACGGGTACAAGCGGCCCGGATCCTGAGCTGGTCGCCTGCCGATCGTTTGAACCGGTCACATGGTCGGCAACCGATACGCCCGAAACCATCAGACAGATCAAGGAGCACAACGCTGCGTGGGCGGCTGTGTGTCGGGGTAAGTCATGAGAAAACGACAACGCCAGCGGGATGCTGCGTTTCTGATCACATATATCTCCGCTCTGGCCCTCATGGCGCTGGCTATGGTGATGATGCCGCGCCCGGCGCTGTCCGAACCATATCAGGTGCCGGATTTGCCGATATTCACAAAGCCAATCCCATACTGCGTCCACGTCGGTGTGGCGCTCCAAGCATTGGCTGCAACGCACCACCGGCTCTCGTGGTCCGGGTTGCATGAGGCGCACGATTCAAAACTGTCTCTATTTGAACACCACGGCTCGGGAACTTGGTTTCTTGTCGAGGTCAAGGCAGACAGCGTGCTCGCCTGCATCAGGGCACGGGGCAATGAGAGCCGGTTGCGGTTTGGGGAGTTATCCTGATGGGCGAGCTTACCGACGAAGAAATTGCCGCCCTCAAAAAGCTTGTTCCGCTTGCAGATGAAATCGCAAAGGATGCCGAATACCAGAAGTCCCGAAACATTGTCTGGCAGCACTGGAAAGCTGTCCTGATAAGCTTTGCTGCCCTGCTGACGGCCATCATCCTGATTTGGGACCGGTTCAAGGCAGGTGCGGTGTGGCTTTTTCGGTAAGTAATTCTAGGATTGGAATCGGATGTCTAAAACACGTAATTCCACAGTTCCTGAATTGCCAAAATGAGCGCAGCCGTTGCGATGGACGCAATTATTTTTCCACCGTGTTTTTGAAAGAATGTTTCCCGCGGATTGTAGTAAACGGATTGACGCTTTGTAGCATAGGTAAGGCCCGATGCAGTCACCACGATCATTGGAACCACAGCGAGTAGAGTATTGTATAATGGTCCGTAGTCGAGTTGATCACCTATCACAAAATACACCGCAAACATCGCCACCAGAAAACCGGCAGGTAACGAAAAATTAGAGAGCAGGAACTGTGCTAGGTCGAAGTGTTTTCGAAAAAAAGCAGCAATCTGCTCCAAATCAGTTTTCTCGAGACTGCCAGCATTTCCTCTCTCGAGTGTAATGTCCGTGCTGCTCCCACTTAATGAAATTCGTACACGATCAACGTCAATTTCGGGCCAACCGCAAAACAGAAGAATGTTGTCCTTAATATCTTGCACGCTGTCGAAGTGGATGTCGTTGTTTTCTGCTGTTACCGTCGCTCCTCTACCTTCGTAATCAGCTAAAAACCCCAGCAGGTCCATCGCATTTACCCTGCTGGCTCCTAGTTCAACTTGAACTCTTTTTCTATCAATTTGCTTGGCCAAAACATGCTCTCCGAATTCTTCTAAGCATGTTCAATTTTGTCAATCAACTCCGGCCCTTTGTTCGCGACCTTCCCGACCTCCTTCGAAACCGGGTGAAAAACCAGATCGGTTCCTCGGTTTTCCTGCAGGATATCGAGCGCATCCGCCTTGCCATTCGCTTTGTCCATCCAAGCTTCCAACGTATCCGGCTTTAAGACAGCGGGCATACGATTATGCAGATGGGCGATATTGTCGGTTGGAGGCATGGTGATGATGGCAAACGTGGTGGTGCCCTGTTTCTTGTTTCGCGCCATGACCCCGGCAAATGCAAACGGCTCAAACACAGGCGGTTCGCCGGGCAGGTAGATCAGATACGGTGTCTTATCGCCCTTTGGTCCTTTCCATTCGTAATAGCCTGTCGCCGGAATCAGGCATCTGTTGTGCTCAAATCCCGCCTTGAAGAACCCGCCCCCTTCCTCGATTTTCTCAATGGTCGCATTGATCGGCTTGAATTTCGCGTCGTTGGCCCAAAACGGAATGAACCCCCATGTGACCGGTTCAATTCCAATCCCTTCTTCTGTTCGGGTGATGATGTCCAGTGTGGTTGCTGGCGCAGTATTGTAATTGGGTTCGGGTCCATTTCTCCCGTCCACTTCGGGCGGCAGGATGTTCAGGGAGTTTCTGTACTCAGCCCATGTTCCCGTGACAATGAATCTGCCGCACATATGGAGTCCCTTTCCCCTACTTCTTTTTGCTGTATTTATCGAAGAAGTTATTGTCGAATGGGTTTCCTTCATCAACTTCGCGTTTGACGTAGACACCCTGAACATTTCTACGCTTCACACAATAACTTTGGGGTGGAATTAGACCCCTGCGCTTGAGGTTTGTAATTGATGGCCACCCGTCATAGCCAGGAGTTCCCATTCCAATTGACGCCACGTACAAACCGTTCGTTAGATCGGCGTAAATTTCAACATTTTGACGGCCCGTTGTTTGACTAAGGTGTTTGATTAACGCTTGGGTGTTTTCCAGCGTGTCTGGCTTGCCTAAGATCACCAAACACTCACTCTCTTTGGCCATCTTGCCCCAATACTCGTCACTCAATCTTTGGAGCAGTTCACGCTCCTCTCGTGTCAGCTTTCGTGGCCGGTTGTTCCCGCCACTGCATGACATACCCGACCAAGTCCCGCCACTTCCTGTACAATTGGAATCGTTCATTTGGTTGAGAAACAACATATCGTTGTAAGCAGACTGACCGATACTTGTGCCGGTTGCCGAGAGGACAAAAACTGCGCCTATCAGGCAATTTCGAACAATCTGTATCTTACACCTCAAAATCCCAATCCCCCTTCACAGTGACAGAGCATCGCACTATTGAATCGATTGCGGCTGATATCAATCTCTCAGGTCGGGAGAGAGGCAATCACATGTCACGCGGACGACGCACTCACTACATTAAGACGGACGCACTCAAGCTGCTGGAGCAAGGTCGCAATGGCGCGGCGAAAGTGCAGGGTGGTGAACCGCCTTTCCATGATCGCTACAACAAAGCAGAAGCCGTCATGAGTGCGATAGATGATCTTGTCGAGGACCTGACGGGCGACAGGGAACTTTTTTGGGGGAAGGGGCACGGTTAGAACAATCCACGGGATGGGCGTTCAATGCATTTCGGTTAAATATTCGCGGAACATCATTAGCAGAATTGCACAGCGCTCAGTCGGGTTCACACGAATCCACTGTTCCGTCGTATCGCGCCGTTCTTGAAAAGTCCTCCTGACGCTGTCGATGCTGGTATTTGATAGAATCTCAATTATTTCCTTTGCATCGGCTGCTTTCTTTAACGACAAATTCTCGCACGCCCGATTTCCTGCCGATACCATACCGAAATTCAAGGCAAAACCGTGCGCAATCATTCTATCAGATTCAGCAGCAGATGTTGGGATACGAGAAGCAAGACCAAGCGATGTAAAGAGACAGAGAACACAGATATTTCTTGTAAATCGACCCATTACCGGCCCCAGATCGGCGCGCGCCATCCCGCATCAAGCGCTTCTCTCTCAGAGCAAAACCAGCGCTCGCCCTTGCTGACGGATATCTTTGTTCGGCTGTACCAGGGTGACCAGGGCGCATGATAAATGCGACCGTTGTCAGAGATATTGCCTTTGATGGGGCATCCGTCGGGCGCCTCTTGCGCAGCGACTTCCCAACGGCGTGAGCGAAACTCCCAAGCGGTTTCAGTAGGGGCCGCCCAAATGCCGACTTCAGCAACCCGTGCGTGAACTTCCGTGTCGACATAGTCGGTCGAGTATTTCACAAAGGCCCAGGCGAATCCTTCGCGCACCATTGTGTCATTCAGTTCGATACCGTCAGCGTGGCAGACTGCTAAAACTCGATCGTAGTCATCCGTTCCGCGGTTGTCACAAACGACCGATTTGCCGTCTGTCAGTTCAATTAGCCTATCGGTTGCCTGCTTCCCGCAGGGCCAATCTTTGAGTTTGCCTTTGCATTGCTGCCCTGGCTCCGGCGTATCAATCCCATGAAGGCGATATGTAACATCGTCGATTTTCAGTGTGTCGCCGTCGATCACCACGGCTTCGAACGCATGGGCATGTTCTATAGAGGCTGCTGTGGCCAGCGCAAGGGCGAGCAAGAGCGCGGGTGCAATGATACGTTTCATGCCGCGATGGTTGTATAATCCAGCGCCGATTGCAAGGATCGAGTTTCAGCACCGATCGCTTATAGCTTCATATGCTTCCGGATGGTGGCGGTGCAGATAGTCCGCAACCCGCTCATTGCGGATAAGCAGTTTGGCGTATCCCATCGCGATGATCTCACCGTGAATGAATTGCCTATAGTCGTCCTGGACCGATCTCAACTCAGTGTGGAGCGCTGCCACTTGCCGTTGCAGCGCTTTTTGCTCGCTTTCCTTGATGCGGTAGACGGGCTTCTTTCTCGCCGGCTTTTTGAGTTGGTCTGAGGGTGACGCCAACAGCAAGGCCTTGGCAAAAGGCACAGTCAGATTGTTCACCGAAACCATGAGTTCAGCGACTTTAACCTGATGGGCTGGCTTCATGCGGCCGATGCAATTGGCCGTCGCATGTGGGATATCGCGCTCACCAAACAGCGCCAATGCTTCGGGGCATATCTGGCTGAGATCAAGCGCCACGGTCACTGTCCCTTTCGATCTTATCCGCCAGGATGGCTGGCATTGTTTCAATGCGTTCAGCGCGCAACAAATTGGCGAAATTCTCATCCTTCATAAGCGTTGCGAGTGTGCCTGCGATCTGGCTTGATTTACGATGTGCCGATCTGCCGTTCTCGATCAGATTACGAATTCTCCCGGTAGTGGCGTTGAACGACTTGAGTATCACCTTTGCCCGCGTGGTGAGGTTTCGCCGAATGCGCATTTGAGGCCATGTGTCTGGTTTTTTTGGCTCTGAAACCTTTGGCATTTCGCCAGCAATGTTGAGGGCGATTTCATCGAGCCGCCGTTCTGCGGCCAGCAGGTAAAGCGCATCCAGGTTCGAACAACGGAACGCATCAACAGCCAGTCGATTGCCGCGTTTGAGTGTCAGTGAGTTGTGTTCAAAGTGCTTGGCAGGCAGAACGTAGTAGTCAAGCACCGCCTCGTTTAACAGGTCCATTCGAACACCGACGGCAATGTCCGGTCTCTCTGTGAAAGCAAGATTGAAAATCCAGCATGGACTGCCAAATCGGTTGTCCCTTCGCGGGGCAACCATCACGCCAACCGTGAACCCGGATTTGACCCTGTATAAGCCGGTTCGATCATCAAAGGAGGCGTCTACTCCGATGGCCTCGAATCCGGCTCCGATCTCTGAAATCGTCCGCCGCTTTATCTCCTGCGTCAAAGGCCGGTATCGCAGGTAATTGAAGTCGTGATTCTTGTCGTACCCGATCAACTCATAGGCACGGACGATTGAACCAAACCGGCTGTAATAGGTTGACATGCAGGGGGTGTCAGGGTCGGCCTTTATGAGCTTTTGGTCCAAGTACCCGCGTTTCTTGTGGAGCTTCCGAAGCTGCGAAAGCAGAAGCTCTCGGGGATATCGATTTGCACGTGCTTGAAAAATCTCCTGAGCCGCGTCAAACGTCGCCTTATCAATGATGGGATCGAATGCATCCGCCTTTCGTATCCAGTCTTCAGCAGCATTCATGATCCGCTGCTTTCGCATTTTGAAGGCTGTCTGATTGTAAACGTTGACCCCCGTGTATTTCTCACTCTGCAACAGCCGTCGGATTGTCGTTCCGATCCATGGTCGGCCCCAGTCGTTTCGAATCCCGTCTTCATTCAGTCGATCAGCGATCTTCTTTTCGCCGCCCTGGTTCTTGATGAATTCCCGAAATATGCGTCGGACAGTTCGAACCTCATGCGGCGGACCTTTCACAAGAATCGTCCTGTAGCTGCGGATGAATTTCCGCTCGCCATGTTCCAGTATGCCTTTGAAGTTGCCGGCCTCATCAACGACCATGCGCCGGAGGCCGTAGCCAGCAGATCCCGCTTGCCTATATCCCTGTTTCGCAAGGGTGCAATGTGCCGCATACACCTTCTTGGAAAGCTCCCGGCTGTACTCGCCCGCCATGGCGCGCTTCACGGCCTTCATAATGGATGACACTGCCGAGTCGTTGTTGACAAACTGCTCCATGCAGTAGTGAATTTGATATCCTGCACGCTTGCAGACGTGCTCATAGTAGGCGGCTTCGTCCGCGTCTTGAAACCGTCCCCATCGGCTGACATCTTGAACAAGGATGGCGCTGTATCTATCGGTGCCGTCGATCACGTCAGACAACAACTCCAGCAGCCCATGCCGCCCCTTCAGACTCAAGCCGCTTTTGCCCGCATCTTGGTAGACATGAACGATCTTCAAGCCATGCGCTTCTGCGTAGGCTCCAATCGCATTCATCTGATGTCTGATAGAATACCGCTGATGTTCAGTGGACATCCGCACGTATGCGGCCGCGCGCTGTTGATTTGCGGGGACCACAGACTTTCGCGGATCCAAAATCTCGCTTATCCGGTCAGGGCGTTCATCCATCCTGCCAAACATTGTCGCCGTGAATGCGAAAAGCCGCTACCAAGCCACTGGTCAATTCGTGAGTTCAGCCGGATATAATGCGTTACATGCACCGCCTATTTGGACCGCAAAACAGGTCCATTTTGGTTTACAACGGTGCCAATTTGTTCAATGTTTTCGGTCGGCGTTTTTGGAACGCTTGTAAACTGAAATTCTGGATATTGCTGTTTTTGCTATTGAATTTCGGTCGCCCATGAGCCTGGGGGTCAAGGGGTCGTGGGTTCGAATCCCGCCGCTCCGACCAATTTCCAAAGGTCCATACCGAGGACATGGTTTACAGTTTATTCCGGGCACATGGTTTACACCTGTTCCGGTGCGAAGGGATTTGGCGCCGGTTCGACGCAGCCCTCATTGGCATCGAAAAATCCCAGATCATAGCCCAAGAATGATACCAGCCAGATTTGGTCGTCAACTTCTGTGATGCCGAGGATCTGGCCTGCAAAGATCTGGCTGAGGTTGATCTTTCGTTTTCCGATACACCCTCTCGGCGACGCTTCACTTGCCTGCCCGACAGTGAGTTCGCCGACAGCGTGTGACGCGCACGGTTCTGTCATGGAAAGGGCGTTCCGGCTCAGGAAGTCTTCCAGGACAACGGAAACAGGAAAATGCGACTGACGAATGACAATACCGTACCCGTCAGCCGGCGGCGCCGGGAAGCGGCGACCGGCATGCTGCGTCCAATCAAGGAGGAAGATCAGACCGCGCTTATGGGCGAGACCCGCTATCGGGGATGACAAGGTCGAATTCGGCACGCCCGAAGGGGATTCCGTTAATCTGTACTTCCACCGCGTGCGCACCATCATAATAGGAGCGCGTGGTGATCGGCTTGAACGCGTGGGACTTTTCAAGTCGTGTATCGCCCCGTCCCGCCAGGGTGAGTGTCTTCCATTTGAACACCTTCGGCGAGGTTTCACCATTTGCCTTGCGGTGATGCACGACATAGTCAATTACAAGATCCTGTGCGGCATCCGTTTCAGAACGCAATCGTGCTGATATATTCAGCTTCTCCCCGAACACAATTCGATCGCGATCAAGGTCAAGGGACGCAAGAGACACCTGCGGTTCGGCGTAGCCCAGCGCCGCGAGAGCTGTTTTGTCGCCGCGTTTGATCAGCGTTCGACAGGCGTGTCGTACCAGCCTCTTCCGGTTGCTGTCCGGCGAGCCGGCCAGCCACTGGCCTGCAATTGCCGACACGACATCCGGATGGTCCTTGGCGATATCGTTCAGATTATTGGCGACCGAGCGGCGAACATATTCCTCCGGGTCGTCCCTGAGATGCTTAAGAACCGGGAGGATCGGCGAGGGGTCGGCCACAAATTTCGTCAGCCGTATTCCCCAGGGCAATCTCGGGCGGGTTCCTTCCGAAGCCAGTCGCCGGACGTGATAATTCGCATCCTCGGCCCATTCCCGAACGTGCCGCATGGCATTTTCCGGATCGCTGTCAAGAAACGGCCGAACGGCAAACTCGGAACTGGCGCGTTTGGTCATCTCTTTCAATACGCCCATGCTGAAATCAAGATGGTTGAGACCATGTCTGGCGATATAGTCCGCCATCGGCATGACCGCCCAGCCGCGAATACCCCTGCCGTCCATTGTCTGCCCTGACAGATCAACATCATCCTCCGGATGCAGCGCCGCGACCAGCAGATTGCCGGCAGCGACAAAATCGCCGGGCAGGGTACTCTCCAATGCCGACAGGATGTGGTTTGACCGTTGTTTGAGTTCCAGCGCTTCCAGGCCGGCGGTCGCCTGTTCACGGAAAGAGTCGTGGTCGAAGTGACGGTCGCACCGGGCAAGATGCTCTCCCATTTGGGCGATCATTCCTGGATTAAAAAAATTCTTGAACGGTTCCGGCATCACGCTTCTCCTTTGGTCGGGGACATGACTTCAGCATACAGCACATCCCTCCTGACAACCTGCTGTCAGGAGGGATGGTTCATACCGTTCCGGAGTTGGTCGTCAACGCAAAATGGGGGCACAAGGCCCCCATTTGTCTGCTTCCATGACAAGCGAATGATCAGGCGATCATGCGCTGCTGATCCTCATCACCGGCCTGCCATGTCTCGGCGGCGGATTGCGCCTGCCCGCCGGAGTTGAACTTTGACGACAATTGCTTGAGCGTACTGGCCTCGCTGCTCAGATTGTGACTCGCAGCATTGGTTTCCTCCACCATGGCCGCGTTCTGCTGAGTCATCTGATCCATCTGGTTGACAGCCGTGTTGATCTCGCTGATGCCGACGGATTGCTCACGCGAATTCGTGACAAGCGTGTCGATATCCTTGTTGATCTCGCGCATCTGCTCGGCGATTTTCTGTAGCGACTCGCCGGTCTGTGTGACCTGTCGAACGCCGGTTTCCACATCCTCGGAGGAGGTTTTAACGAGCGCCGTGATATCACGCGCCGCACCCGCTGACCGCTGGGCCAGCTCGCGCACTTCCTGAGCAACCACAGCGAAGCCTTTTCCGGCCTCGCCTGCCCGGGCAGCCTCCACACCGGCATTCAAGGCCAGCAGATTGGTCTGAAACGCAATCTCGTCGATCATTCCAATAATACTGCCGATTTCCTTGGAGGAGGTCTCGATCTTTTCCATCGCCCCGATGGCGCTGTCAACGATTTCGGCGGAACGCTGGGTCACATCATTGGTTTCAGCAACCCGCTTTCCGGCCTCCTCGGCGCGTTCGGCACCGCTCCTGACCGTAGCCGTTATCTGATCCAGTGCCGCGGCCGTTTGTTCAAGCGAGGCAGCCTGCTGCTCGGTGCGCTTGGACATGTCGTTGACGGATGTCAGCAACTCGCTGGACTTGCTCTGAATAATGTCCGAGCTGTCGCCGACTGATCCGAGAGCTGTTTCCAACGACTCCACTGCCGCATTGAAATCGACTCGAATCTTGTCCAAATGGTCGACAAAGGCACCTTCGATCCGATAGGCAACATTGCCATTGGCCAATTCATCGAGACCGTTTGCCAGTTGGCTGATCGCCGCGTTCAATGCGGCTTCTTCATCCGCTTTCTGCTGCTCTCTTGCTTGCCGCTCCTGCTCACTGAGCGTGCGGTCCTGCGCCGCTTGCTCTTCCACGGCGATTTTTTCGATGGCGCCGTCTTTCAGCTTCTGAACGGCGCGTGCCATCTCGCTGAGTTCATCGCGACCCTCGACACCAGTGACGTCCTTTTGCAGGTCACCCTCGGAGATCGCACTGACGACATGCGTGAGTGAGTGAAGCGGTCTGGTCACACTTCTGGTCATAAACATGGCCAACAGGGTCACGACTATCAGTGCGACGCCATCAAGGGCGGCAAGTGTCCAGACCTCACTTTTGCCATCGGCAGATATGGTTTTGGCCTGCTTTGTGATGTGACTGGCAACCGACTTTTCGATCTCAAAGAGTGCGGCGATGCGGGCACTTGCAACGGAAAACCACTGTTGCGGTGAAATCTGTGACAGGTCGGCGCCCGGTTGGCCAATTGCTGCCCGGATGGCCTCGATATCCGTTACAGCTGGTGTTTCCAGCGTCGCTTGGTACTTTACCCGCTCGGATGGGGGCTCATTTTGCAGAAAGATCTGGATGACCTGATTCTGAACGGCCGCGAAGGACTTGATCCTTTGCAGCTCCTCTGCGGTTGCTGACCCGCGGGCCAGTGTACCGGCGACGAAACCCCGCTCCAGCCCGGCATTTTCCTTGGCTGCAGCCAGATCCACCATGCCAACCGTTTCGACGGCGATATTGCCAACCGGAATTGTTCCGGCAACCAGGTGCCCGAATTCTAGACCGCTTTTGATGACGGCCGTGTACCGCGCCATGGCTTCCGAGGCGGATATACTCCGGTCGTCAATTGCCGTTCGTTCCGACAAGAGTGTCTCTGCATGAACTTTGAATTCGCTCAATGCCGCCGTCAGGCTGGTGTTGCCGATTGTAGCGAGGCGCTCCTCCACCAGGTGAAAACTCTCCAATTTGGAGTCGCTCATCTGTCTGGCATCAACCAGCCCCGTTTGAGGCTGGCTTCTATTGCCGCCAAGGAAAATGGCGGTCTGTCCGCGCTCGGTCTGCAGATTGTCAATCAGCGCACTCACATCCGTTACGGTCTGAACCATGACCACGGTATGATTCATTGCCTGCACGCTGTTCCATGTTCTCGTGATAAGTATGCCCGAAACCGCAACCAGGACGATCATCGGGACGGCGATGGCGACAGCCAGCCGCTTCGATACGGAAAGATTTGACAGCATGGTTTTCCCTCGAATTTCTCGCATTACATTGCGAATAAAATACGAGATATTCGTTTAACGTCGGGTTAACTCTGTTTTCTCAATATTTTTCAGTATAAATTTTCCTGGAAAAAGTAAATATATGAAAGCTTGCCCTGAGCAATGATGTTTGAAGGGCGGTCTCATTTTCTCCTTTTTGCTCTGATTGCCGCCAGCGGATTTCTGATCAACGCACCGCAACCGACAATGCCATCTCAACCATCGTGTTCAGAGACGATTGGCGGTCATCCGCGTTGATTTCCTGGCCGGTGATCAGGCAATCGGAGACCGTGCAGATGGCAAGGGCCCGGGCTTTGAAACGCGCCGCCAGGGTATAAAGCGCCGACGCTTCCATCTCGACCGCCAGCACCCCGTATTGTGCCAGTGTTGCATAGGCATTGGCCGGATCGTCTACATAAAATGTGTCCGAGGAGACGAGGCCGCCGACATGATGCTGGAGCATCTGCGCCTCGGCGTATTTGACGGCCGACCGCATCAACTCGAAATCCGCGGCAGGGGCATAGGTGTAGGGGGCGAACTTCGCACCGTTGACGGCGCTTTCCGTTGACGCTGAAAGGCCCAAAACGATGTCACGCACCTTGACGCTGGTCGACAATCCGCCACAGGTCCCGACGCGAATGAGCTTTTTGACCCCGTATGTCTCGAGCAATTCGTGCACATAGATCGCTGTCGATGGCTGGCCCATCCCCGTGGCCTGCACACTCACCGGATTGTCATGCCAGGTGCCTGTATAGCCCAGGCAGTTTCTCACACCGTTCACCAGCTTCGCGTCGTCCAGAAACGTTTCGGCGATCCATTTGGCCCGCAAAGGATCGCCGGGCAACAAGACTGCATCAGCATAGTCGCCCTTCTTTGCCTCATTGTGTGGTGTCATTTCCTGTCCCCTGCATGTCCCCGGGACAGACTATAGCGCGCCAATTTGTATTGCCCAATATTGCCGATGCAGAATTCTGACCGTCGCCTACATTGTTTTAGTTGGCGCGATACAGATCAAAGGTATCAGGCCGTGCCAGTATTAGTAACGCACAACCAAAGCTCGCTTTGGACCTGAGACCATCCGCGTCGCTGTAACCATAATCATAGCCGCAACACCAGTGGTCGCTCCGAAAGACGGGCACCGGAATGGGTTGGCTGCGGCTCTGTGCCAAAACGGGTCTTGTCTGAAGCGGTCGCATCCGATAACAAGCGTAATGTAATAACGTAACATACAAACAAAAGGCTGAACCATGACCGATGCTCGACTGCCTGTAACGGTTCTCTCCGGTTTCCTTGGTGCCGGCAAGACAACATTGCTCAATCATGTTCTGAACAATCGCGAGGGGCTGCGTGTCGCGGTGATTGTCAATGACATGTCCGAAGTCAATATCGATGCGGATCTTGTACGCGCGGGCGGCGCTGAACTGAGCAAGACGGACGAAACACTGGTCGAGATGTCCAATGGCTGCATCTGCTGCACATTGCGCGACGATTTGTTGATGGAAGTCCGCCGGCTCGCACAGGAGCGCAGGTTCGAGTATCTGCTCATTGAATCCACCGGGATTTCTGAACCGCTGCCAGTCGCCGCCACTTTTGATTTTCGCGATGAGGCTGGCGATAGCTTATCGGATGTCGCACGCCTTGATACGATGGTGACGGTTGTCGATGCCGTGAACCTGCTGCGCGATTTCTCCAGCCATGATTTCTTGCGTGACCGTGGCGAGACCATGGGCGAAGAAGATGAGCGCACCCTTGTGCATCTCCTGACCGACCAAATTGAGTTTGCCGATATCGTTGTTCTGAACAAGGTCAGTACGGCTGAGCCCGGTCAGGTGGATGCGGCACGGAAGATCATTCGCAGCTTGAATGCAGATGCAAAAATCATTGAAACCGATTTTGCCAAAACTGCCGGGAAGGACATCCTGAACACCGGATTGTTTGACTTTGAAAAGGCGCACGAACATCCCCACTGGGCAAAGGAACTCTATGGCTTTGTCGACCATGTTCCCGAGACAGAGGAATATGGTGTGTCCTCTTATGTTTACCGGGCACGCCGCCCATTTGATCCGCAGAAAATTCATGGGCTTCTTAACGGTCCGCTTCCCGGCGTTATTCGTGCCAAGGGGCATTTTTGGCTCGCGAGCCGTCCCGAGTGGGTCGCCGAGTTTTCACTGGCCGGGGCGCTTTCGAGCGTCAGTCCTATTGGAACCTGGTGGGCGTCAGTGCCGGAGAATCAATGGCCTGATGACGAACGAGTGCGGTCTTACATAAGAAACACCTGGACTGATCCGTTCGGTGACAGACGCCAAGAGATAGTCTTCATCGGTTCCGGTATCGACTGGCAGGAGCTCAGTTCTCGCCTCGACGCGTGCCTGCTTGGACAGGATGCGGGGAATGACCTTGCCTCTTTCACACATTTGCCAGATCCGTTCCCGGGCTGGTGCAAAAGAAGCCTGGCCGCGTGAGTCGATTAAGTTCCGTACACCATCATGATGCCCGGCGGCAGCCGGCGCTGAGGCAACGTGTCGCGCGAGATGTTCTTGTCGGCGCGCAGGCGGAGATCCTTGGCGATATCTCCGAACCAGGGGTAGCCGCTGTGATTTGGCAACGCCATCTGGATGCATCCTTTGAGAGCTGGATCAAAGGTCTTCGCACTGAGATCCTTCCCGGCCTTAGGGTAACGGTCCCGGTGAGCTCTGCGGAAGCAGCCGTCCAGACAGCCCTTGACATTGCGAAGATCCCGTTCGTGCCAGAACGACAAACGCTGGCCAGCGATGTCGCTGCCCTGGCGTTAATCTTTGGCAAGGTTATGAACACCGGACATGTCCGGATCCGGCTGGACGTTTTGGACAAAGTAATGTTTCCAAAGTTTCATTTGGACAATGTACCGGCTCGCTTATTGTGCACCTACAGGGGTGCTGGCACTGAATATGTACCTGATGTTCATCTAGCGGATAACAAACGGATCAGAACCATGCGGACAGGCGCGGCAGGGTTGTTTCGCGGCGCGACATGGGCATCGGAGGAGCAAACTGGGTTGTTGCACCGGTCACCTGCCGTCGAACCGGGGACCGGACCGCGTATGCTTCTGGTGATTGATGCAGGTGTGTAATTCCAAACCAGCGCACCGCTTGAAAGAATATCTTCCGGTTTTAATGGGATCGGCCCGCACGGCTTAATGCCGCAGATCAGGTATCACACCTCCAATGCCCTCCGTGACCAGATCCGCGGCGCGACGCACCAGAATGCCATACTCGTTCAGAACCCGGTCGGGAATGCGCACGGTCGGTCCCGACACCGATATTCCGGCAACTGCCTCACCATAGGCATTATAGATGGGAGCGGCGACACACCGCATGCCCAGCGTGCGTTCCTCATTGTCGATGGCCCAGCCGCGGGTTCGTGTTACCTGCAGTTCGCGGCGCAGGGTTTCCGGTTCGCAAATCGTATTCTGCGTGTAGCTGGCCAGACCCTTCTGACGCATCCAGTCGCCGAGACTTGTATCATCAAGATGGGCAAGCAGCGCCTTGCCGATGCCGGAAGCGTGCATATGGGCGCGGGTTCCGGGTCGATGAAAGGCGCGGATCGGCTCATGGGTCTCAACCTGGGACACGAAAACCACATCACCATCGGCTGCAATCGCCATATTTGCGGTTTCGCCGGTCCGTGCCATGAGGTCATGCAGCATGGGCCGACCCGCATCGACGACCTTGATACGCCTGGCAAACGACCCTCCGATGCGAAACGCCTCGACGCCGACGGCCCATTGCTGACTATCGGCTTGATACTCGAGATAGCCGAAATTCTGCAGCGTGATCAGCAGCCGATGGGCGGTTGAGGCAGGCATGCCGGCCCGCTGTGAGAGTTCGGTCAGGCTCAGGGCGTCGGCTTCCGAAATGATGCCCAGCAACAACAGCGCCCGTTCCAGCGCCTTGACGTTGGAAACCGGTTTGTTGGTCGCCTGTCCGCGCGGTCTTCCCCGCTTTCTGGGCGTGGTTGGTTCATCGATCACGTACCGGCGCCTCCCTTCGCAGAATTAGCATAACACTTAGAAAAATATCTTGAAAATCCAAATGAAATAAGAATTAGATATAAAAAACAGTAATATAGATAAAAAATATAAAAATGAAATATTTTTTCGGAAAAATTGCAAAAAACAAATGACCGGGGCATTTTGTGACCGTTGAACAGTGAGGATGCGTCATGAGCGACCAAAACCCGGTTTTCATTCCCGGCCCCACCAATATTCCCGAAAAGCTGCGTCGTGCGCTCGACGTGCCGACAATCGATCACCGATCCGATGCGTTTGGTGACATGTTCAAGCCGATTTTCCCCGGATTGAAATCCGTTTTGAAGACAAACGACGGGGAGGTTGTTCTGTTCCCCGCCAGCGGGACCGGTGGTTGGGAAGCCTCGATCACCAATACGCTCTCCCCGGGGGATACCGTTCTGGCAGCGCGTTACGGCATGTTCTCCCATCGATGGATCGATCTGTGCCAGCGCCATGGGCTGAACGTCGAGGTGATTGAGGAAGAGTGGGGCCACGGGGCACCGGCCGACCGTTTCGAGGAAGCGCTGACGGCTGATGCCCATCATTCAATCAAGGCCGTGTTGGTGTGTCATAATGAAACCGCGACGGGTGTGCGCAGCGATATTGCCGCGGTTCGGGCGGCGCTCGAGGCAGCCGGCCATCCGGCCCTGCTGTTTGTCGATGGCGTGAGTTCAATTGCCTCGATGGATTTCCGGATGGATGAATGGGGCGTCGATCTGGCCGTGACCGGGTCGCAGAAGGGCTTCATGCTGCCGGCCGGCGCTGCTATTGTCGGCGTCAGTCAGAAGGCGCTGAAAGCGATGGAGACAGCCCGGTGCCCGCGTTGCTACTTTGACTTTCGCGATATGCTCGCCACCAACCCGAATGGTGGATATCCCTATACGCCGCCGCTCAACATTATTTCCGGACTGAACGTCTCGCTGCGGATGTTGCGGGAAGAGGGCTTGCCGAATGTTTTTGCCCGGCATCACCGGATTGCCGAGGGTGTGCGCCGCGCCGCATCGGCCTGGGGGCTGAAACTGTGTGCGTCAGAACCGCGGCTCTATTCCGAAACGGTTTCAGCACTATGCGTGCCGGCCGGGTTTGACAGCAGCAAGGTGGTCACGCATGCAGCAGACAAATATGGTGTCGCCTTTGGCGTCGGTCTCGGTGATGTCGCCGGAAGGGTTTTCAGGATCGGTCATCTTGGATCCATGACCGATGTCATGGCTCTTTCCGGCATTGCCACTGCCGAGATGGTCATGGCCGATCTGGATTATCCGATCTCGCTGGGATCCGGTGTTGCCGCAGCACAGGACTATTACCGCAGCAGCAGCAATGCCTCTAAGGTAGGAACCCGACAGGCCGCCTGAGAGGAGCACGCCTATGTATATACCGACCTTCGATGATGTCCGGGCCGCCCACGAACGTGTCAAACCCTGGATTCACAGGACACCCGTTCTGACCAGCGCCTTCTTTGACGCACTGACCGGCGCTGAACTGCTCTTCAAATGCGAGAATTTCCAGAAGGCGGGCGCGTTCAAGGTTCGTGGGGCGTCGAATGCCGTGTTCGGATTGAGCAGGGACAAGGCAAAATATGGCGTTGCCAGCCATTCGTCGGGCAATCACGCGCTTTCGCTGTCCTATGCGGCCGGCCGGAGGGGGATCAAGGCGACCGTCGTGATGCCGCGTACGGCACCGGATGCCAAGAAGGACGCAGTGCGAGGATATGGCGGGATCGTGCTCGAATGCGAACCATCCACGGCAGCGCGGGAAGCCATGCTCGAAGAGGTTGTGGACGAGACCGGTGCGGACTTCGTCCATCCCTATAACGACGATCGAGTCATTGCCGGGCAGGGCACTTGTTCTCTGGAATTGCATGAGGATGTCGGCCCGCTGGACGCGGTTGTGGCGCCCATTGGCGGTGGCGGAATGATCTCCGGAACCTGTTTGACCATGTCGGCCCTGTCACCGCAGACAAAAATCTACGCGGCCGAGCCGAAGAACGCCGACGATGTCTACCGATCTGTCCGTGAAGGCCGGATTGTCGAAGACGACGCGCCACAGACCGTCGCCGACGGATTGAAAGTATCGTTGCGACCGCGGACGTGGCACTTCGTTTCGAATTATGTCGCCGACGTTCTGCTGGTCACGGAAGAAGAGATTATCGAAACGATGTATCTGGTCTGGCAGCGTATGAAGATCGTGATCGAACCGTCGAGCGCCGTGGCGCTCGCGGCCATCCTGAAGAACCGTAACCTGTTTATCGGAAAGCGCGTCGGCGTGATTTTCACTGGTGGAAATGTCGATTTGACCAAGCTGCCCTGGATGCAGACAAACAATCTGGAGAAATGACATGAATGATATGAGCAACGCCCCTGTGGTCGGCCTGAATGTGCCGGCTGTCGTTGGCATGGATCTGGCGGATGTCGGGACACCCGCCCTTATTGTGGATCTGGATGCGTTCGAAAAGAACGTTGCGTTGATGCGTAACTTCATCGAAGCAAAGGGCATCCGTCACCGTGCCCATGCCAAGACCCACAAGTCTGCCGACATAGCGCTCTACCAGATGAGCGCTGGCGGCGCCTGCGGTGTCTGCTGCCAGAAGGTTTCGGAGGCCGAAGCGCTGGTTGCCGGCGGCGTCAGCGACGTTCTTGTCTCCAACCAGGTGGTGGATCCCGCCAAAATCGACCGATTGGCGGCAATGGCCAAGAGAGCCCGTGTGTTGGTTTGTGTTGATGATTCCGGCAATGTCGATGACCTGTCCGCGGCCGCCACACGTCATGGTGTGACGCTGGAGTGCCTTGTGGAAATCGATGTCGGCGCCGGTCGTTGCGGCGTGCAATGGGGCGCACCGGTGCTCGAACTCGCGCAGAAAATCGATGCCGCTCCCGGATTGGTCTTCTCCGGCATTCAGGCCTATCAGGGTGCCGCCCAGCACGTTCATGATTTCGAAGAGCGCCGGGCAAAAATCGACACCGCCGTCAAGATGGTGGCAGACACCGTGGCGATGCTGTCAGATGCCGGACTCGACTGCGATATCATTGGCGGTGCCGGCACCGGTTCCTACTATTTCGAGGGCGACAGCGGTGTTTACAATGAAATGCAGTGCGGTTCCTATATTTTCATGGATGCCGACTATCAACGCGTGCTCGACAGGGACGGCCATTTCATTTCGGAATTCGAAAACAGCCTGTTCATCTACACGTCGATTATGTCCAAGACGAAGAAAGACAAGGCCATTTGCGATGCCGGTCTGAAAGCCCAGAGCGTAGACAGCGGTTTGCCGGTCATCTTTGGCCGTGACGATATCGAATATGTCAAATGTTCCGATGAGCACGGTGTGATCGCCGATCCAGACGACACGCTCAGGCTGAATGACAAGTTGAAGCTGGTGCCCGGGCACTGCGATCCGACCTGCAATGTCTATGACTGGTATGTCGGCGTTCGCAACGGCAAGGTCGAGACGCTGTGGCCGGTGACCGCGCGGGGCATGTGTCTTTAACGCCGGTCACCGACCCCAACCGTCGTCATCTCAAGGATCCTGATTGCATGATTGTCATATCGGAAGATTGCGCCCGCGAACTGATGACTGCAGCCGCCGGCTTCGATGCCGTCGAAGCGGTTTTTGCCGCCATGTCCCGTGGCGATGCCTATAATTTCCCGGTGATACGGGAGGCCATCGGTCACGCCGATGCGTTGTATGGATTCAAGTCGGGATTCGATCGCGCCGGATTGACCCTCGGGCTGAAATCTGGCGGCTATTGGCCGGGCAATATGGAAAAGGGTCTGAGCAACCACCAGTCGACCGTTTTTCTGTTTGACCCGGACACCGGCCGACCAAGCGCCATGGTCGGCGGCAACTACCTGACGGCGATCCGTACGGCGGCGGCGAGCGCCGTCTCGATCAAATATCTGTCGCGTCCGGATGCAAGAACGCTCGGCATGATCGGCGCAGGGCACCAGTCGCATTTCCAGGTCAAAGCGGCGGTCGCTCAGCGGCCGTTCGAACGTGTTGTTGCCTGGAATCTCCACGCCGAAATGCTCGACGGTCTGGAAAAGACCGTGCGGGATCTCGGATTGGCGTTTGATCGCATGGAAAGACCGGATCTGTGCAATGCGGCCGATGTCATCATAACGGTTACCTCAAGTCAGGACCCATTGTTGATGGCAGACTGGATCAGGCCGGGCACCCATCTGGCCTGTATGGGGACAGACACAAAAGGCAAAATGGAGGTCGACAAACATCTGGTGGCCGGGGCCAGTCTCTTTACCGATGAAATCGAGCAGTCCATTTCGATTGGCGAGTGCCAGCACGCCATTGGAGCAGGGCTCATAGGCAAGAACTCGATTACCTCCATTGGCGATGTCATCAACGGAGCGCATGGTGGCCGGATGTCTGCGAAGGAGGTCACGTTGTTCGATGGAACCGGAGTGGGTCTGCAGGATCTGGCTGTGGCAAACGTGGTTGTCGCGATCGCCGGGGAAAGGGGAGTCGGTCAAGAAATTGAACTTTAGCGGCCAGATGAGCGTAACATCTGCCCACCGTGTGGATGCCGACAGTAAAGGAAGTCGAATTCCTTTTCATGTGAGGGCACGAGATTTGTTAGCGGTGGTTTAACACCCTAAACACTACAATGGGTGAAGAATGCGGTCCGAATTGCGACCGCACGGATCAGCGCGACCCACAATGAACGGCAAACCTGCAAGAAATCTCAAACTGGAAGAGGTTCTCGATCAGAATGATCGGAGGGGCGAGCTGTGGATTGCCTCATTTCAGGCTCTGGTTGCACTGACAATCCTGATTTCCCATGTGATCTCCGCACTGAACCACCAGTGGCAGACATTCAGCCTGTCGACACTAACGGTGATCGCGCTGATTCTCTTTGCATGCCTTCTGCGCGCCACGCTTGCCAGACAGCGGCCGTTGAACAATCTGCTCCTCCACGCCCTGACCGTGGCCGATGGGATTTTGATCTATGCGCTGATCGTTTCCTACGGGACAGCCTACGAATTGCCGCCGGACAGCTATTTCAGATCGCCGACGATCGTATTTCTGGTGGTCTATACCGGCGTACGGGTGTTGCGGTTCGACCCGCTGCCAATTCTGGTGGCCGGCGCGACCGTTCTTGTGGGGTGGTTTGCGCTGTTTGCCTACGCGATACACAGCGGCGCCGTGCTGACACGGTCCTATGCGGACTATGTCGCCGGATCCGGTTTGCTGGTGGGGGCAATTGTCGAAATGGCCCTGGGATTTGCCGCACTGGTCGCCTGTCTGGCGATCGCGATGGCCTATGCGCGCCGATATATCGGCACGACCGTGCACATCGACGACCTGAAGTTCGCCAATCTGCTTGCGGAAGAAAACATTGCGCGGCAGCGGGCGATTCTCAATTCATCGGTCGATGGCATTGTCATTGTCGAATCGGATGGAACCATCGAACGGGCCAATCCGGCGATGGAACGATTGTTTGGCTACAGTCAGCAGGAACTGATCGGCAACAGCGTCGCAAAACTCATGAGTGATGAAAATGCAGGTGCGCTGCGTGCGGCCATCGGCTCGTATCTCCAGGACGGAGAAAGCCCACTCGTCGGCCGCAGTTATGAATCGCAAGCCCTTCACAGCGATGGTCATACATTCCCGATTGAACTCTCGATCAATGCCTTCAAAAGCGCCGGTCGACAGATGTTTGGCGGCTTCATTCGCGATATCAGTCAACGCAAGCTTGCAGAGAGCCGCGAGGATTTGGCGCGGGCGCAGTTTGAGGATGCGGTAACGGCCGCATTGGATGCCATCATCATTATCAATGAAGCGGGAGACATCCTTAGCTTTAACCCTGCAGCAGAGGAGATATTCGGATTTTCAGCCGAGCAGGTAGTCGGCAAGAGCATGGGCCAGTTCATCATTCCGGAGCGCTATCGCGAAGCACACAATTCAGGAATGAAACGGTATGTCGAAACCGGCGAGGGTCCGGTCATCAACAATCGTATCGAGATTCAGGGGCTGAAGGCCGACGGCGAGGAGATCGAGATCGAGCTTGCCATCAAGGATATTGAAGGTCCGAACGGCAAGTTTTTCATCGGTTATGCCCGAGACATTTCTGTGCGCAAGCGGGCCGAACAGGAAATCGTCGAGGCCAAAACCCGTGCGGAGGCCGCCAATCAAGCCAAGGCCAGTTTCTTGGCCATGATGAGCCATGAGATCAGAACGCCACTGAACGGCGTATTGGGCATAATGGGCCTGCTGCAGGACAGTGATCTCGATGACGAACAACAGCGATTGCTGAAGACGGCCAGAGATTCGGGCCGTTCGCTTATGAGCATCATCAACGATATCCTCGACTTCTCGAAGCTTGAAGCCGGAAAGATGGAGATCGAAAAGAGTTCCTTCTTTGTCGACAGCCTGATTGACAGCGTATCAAGCCTGATCAGAACCGCGGCGGACGAAAAGGGACTGTCGATACATTGCAACGTGGAAAAGGCCGTTCCGGATGTCCTTTATGGCGATCCGGACCGTTTGCGCCAGATCCTGCTGAACCTGGCGTGGAATGCGGTGAAGTTCACCGAGTCGGGGTCGATAGCCTTGTCCGTCGAAAACACCGGCACCGTCGATAATCCGGCGATCCGCTTCAGCGTCTCGGACACCGGAATCGGCATTGCAAAGGAAAAGCAAGGCGAACTCTTTGCCGAATTCGCCACCATTGACGCCAGTTATGCGCGAAAATTCGGTGGAACCGGTTTGGGCCTTGCGATCTGCAAGGCCCTGGTGGAGGCGATGGACGGCAAAATCGGTTTGAGTAGCCAGCCAGGGAACGGATCGAAGTTCTGGTTTGAGGTGCCTCTGGAACCCGGCGATGCTGCGGCGGTTCTGGAAGACGCTCACGGCAACGGGGAAGCCCTGCCGGGTGATCTGACGGGACTGAGGGTTCTGCTGGCAGAGGACAATGTGACCAATCAACTGGTGGCCGTCAGCAATCTTGAACGAATGGGTTGCAATATTGACGTCGTCAATGACGGACTGGAGGCTGTCGAGGCCGCCAGCGCCCGGTCGTTCGACGTCATATTGATGGACGTGTCCATGCCGGAAATGGATGGGATTACAGCGACCGGTGAAATCCGTAACGGCAACGGGCCGAATGCGGGAACTCCCATCATCGCCCTGACCGCCTATGCACTCGATGAAGACCGGCAGCGGGTTCTGGCGGCGGGCATGAATGATCTTGTTTCAAAGCCGGTATCCCGGACCGACCTGGCCTGGGCGATCGCACGGCAGATCGACCATGCATCGCTTGGCGAAAAGCAAGTGCACTCCGGCGTCGAACCGCTCCCGGATCTGATCGACAGGGCAGCCTTGCGATCGGCAATGGATGGTATGGACGCCGCCGTGAAAACGCGGTTGTTTGCAGAATTCCGGAAGGACATACGCCGTCAAATCGGGATTGCCGTCGAAGCCCATGCGAACAGTGATTGGCAACGGCTTGAAGCGGCCTCGCACGCGCTGAAAGGTGTGTCAGGCACCTTCGGTGCAACGGGTCTCCACGACAGGGCTGCGGCCATCAACACCCATTGCCGTGCTCCGGATGAAACCGTCAGTGCAACCGAAATCGAGGCTTTGTCAAAGCTTGCGGACGACGTCCTTGCAGAACTCGACACAATTGAAGTGCATATGACCGACGAAGAGCCGATCTGAGGTGAAACGATGTCATCAAAGAACAACAATGTCCTGATCGTCGAAGACAGCGGTTCGATCGCTGTTGTTTATGAATCGTGGCTGACCAAGGCCGGCCTGTCGGCACAGGTTGTTGAAACGGGTGAGCAGGCCCTCGATCTCATCCGCGAGGGCGGATTTCGTGTCGTTCTGCTGGACCTGCAACTGCCCGATATGAGCGGCCTTGATGTTCTTGATGCAATAGCATCCGAAGAACTTGGAGTGACCGTTGTGGTCGTAACGGCCAGTGGGTCCATCTTGACTGCCGTCGACGCCATGCGTCGCGGCGCCTATGATTTCGTGGTCAAGCCGGCGGCCGAGGAGCGCCTCGTCACCACAACCCGCAATGCCCTGGAACGGGAGGTGCTGCAAAAGGCGGTTAGCCAGATCCGCGCCAGCTATGCCAAAAAGGGTGACACGCACGGCTTCATCGGCAACAGCCTGCCGATGATTGCGGTTTACAAGACAATTGATGCGGTGTCGCAGTCCAATGCCAGCGTCTTTATCACCGGCGAAAGTGGCACCGGCAAGGAAGTTTGCGCTGCTGCGATCCACAAAGCTAGCCCACGGCGGAAATCCCGTTTTGTGGCTTTGAACTGTGCCGCCATTCCGAAGGATCTCATCGAATCTGAAATATTCGGCCATCTGAAGGGCGCGTTTACCGGTGCGACATCGGACAGGGACGGTGCGGCCATGGCGGCGGATGGCGGTACGCTCTTCCTGGACGAAATCTGCGAAATGGACATCAGCCTGCAGTCCAAACTGTTGCGGTTCCTGCAGACGGGGACCGTTCAGAAGGTTGGCAGCGACAAACTGGCCAAGGTTGATGTCCGCATCGTCTGTGCCACAAACAGAGATCCGGTTCAGGAGGTCGAGGAAGGGCGTTTTCGCGAAGATCTGTATTACCGTCTGCACGTCGTGCCGGTGCTGTTGCCGCCGTTGCGAGAGCGCGGCACCGATGTTGTGGATATCGCGACAAACCTGCTTACCGGGATCGCCGCTGAAGAAGGCAAAGCGTTTTCTTCGTTCGCACCGGAGGCCGAAGACATTCTGCTGTCCTATCGCTGGCCAGGAAATGTCCGAGAATTGCAGAACGTGATCCGCAACGCCGTCATCCTCAATGATGGGGAAACGATTGAAGCCGACATGCTGAACGTTTCGGGAGGTGGTGTCATTTCACCGCGCACCGGACACAGCGACAAGGTTCCAACGACCGACAGTGCTGACCAGATCCAACTCAATCTCGCGCAGCCATTTGCCGACATCGAACGGGAAATCATCGAAGCGGCCATCATCCGCTGCGGCAACAGCATCCCGAAAGCCTCACAGATGCTGGATCTCAGCCCATCGACGATTTATCGCAAGAAGGAAGCCTGGGATCAGGCCTAACCGACCGGCTTCTCCGGAAGTTTGAAATTACGACATATGGCATTGCAGAATGCAAAACGCCATTCGCATGTTGCATGTGAAACTCCGGGTGAGCGCGCAAAAACAAGCAAAATCAGCAGGTTGAAACTGGCACGGGACTTGCAAATCTTGGCATGAACGAGGAGTTCAGCCATGAAAGTCATACGGGAACGGCCGTGCCAAAGGAGATTTCACCGCGTCACCGCACCATTGCAGGTGACCATTCCGGGTGGCGAAACGGTACAGGCCACAAACTGGAGCCTCGGCGGATTGCGGCTTGACGGAATCTCGACGGAACCCCCGAAGGTTGGTGAACAGATCAAACTGGGATTGAAGCTGCCGTTTCAGGGCTTCGATATCTCCTTTGATGTCGCGGCTGTCGTGAAGCGGGCCAGCAAATCCGGTGGCGTCATCGGTGTCGAATTTACCGAGCTTGGCGAACGCGAACACGATTTGATGAACCATTTCATCAACGATCTGGTCCGCGGCCAGATGGCGACTGTGGATGATGCGATTTGCCGGATCGATGTGCCCGTAACGCCGATTTCCACGCAGCCGGACCCGAATCCGGCGAGCGCCGTCCCTGTCCGCAGGATCCCCCTGAAGACCATTGTCATGTCGCTGTTTTATGGCGTCCTCGGAATCTCGGTTTTCGGTTACCTCCTGCTGCTGCTCTATACCAACACCATGCGCATGGAGGTGCGTTCCGCCGTCGTTTCCTCACCGCTTGCAACGGTGAAAATGCCGATGGATGGACTGCTCGTGCCCATCAGGCTGAATGTCGATGAGGAGATCATGCGCGGACAGCCGATTGCCCGCATCGTCAACACCAAGCTGGAGGCTGACCTCGATGATCGCAGGATCGCGCTTGAAGAGGCCCGCAACAGGTTGAAGCGCACCCAGGAAAAATATCGCATCGAATCCGAACGAATGAAGCTCTACCAGGTAATCAATCGAACCGATCGCCAGATATCGAAAGCCAGGCTCGAGGCAGCACGCGAAGCGGTGACTGCCGCTGATGCACATTTTGAGCGCATGTCGAAGCTGATGAAAAAGGGGCTTATCGTCGCCAGCAAATTCGACGAGGCGGAACTGCGCCGCTCCAAGGCGGAAGCGCATTTGCGTGAGGCCGAATATGAGTTGGAGCGCACGGCGGTGATGGATGCGGCATCCGGGCGGCGTTACTATAACCACAAGGAGTTCGTCAGCGATCTGGACATGCTCGCGCTGGAAGTGGATGAAGCCTCTTCGGATGTGCAGACCGCCCATATGCAACTGGAAAAGTACGAAACGTTGCAGGCTGGCCTGACCATATCAGCGCCGTTTGATGGTCGGATCGTGTCCGTCAGCCAACCCGGCGGCATGACAGTGCTGCGCAATGAGCCACTGTTTACCATCGAAAAACGTGAAGCGCCGACAGTAACGGCCTTTTTGGATCAGGATCAGGTTTTGTCGGTGGGGATTGCGGATCAGGCCAGTGTGTTTTTCCCGTCTCTTGGCAGGGAGGTCAGCGCGAGGGTGGTCAAAATTGACCGCAATTCGGCATTTCTCGATTCTGATGCATCGCGTTATGTCTGGAAGGATGGCAAGGAGAAGTCCGCCGCCGTTTCTCTCGTCATCGACGAGGTTGAGTATGAACGCGGTGAGGTTCGGGCCGGCTTGCCCGCAATTGTGCTGTTTCCCCGGCGGACGCGAAGCGACATTGTTCACAAAATAGGAACGATTATCAGTTCAGACGAAGGGGTGGCCAGCCGTGACCGTTCGATTTGATACGGCACGTTTGCTCGACGATCCGACCGTATGGCCAAGCGGATGGCGTAAATGGACCCCGACTGTTCTGTGCCGGATCGCCATTTATATCGGCATCTGTCTCGCCCTTGTTCTGAGCGTTCCCAATTCACTCTTCGATTCTGAAACGCGTGCCATAACGCTGACGATCGGAGCTCTCGGTGCCTGGCGCTATGGCTGGTGGTTCACCCATGCGGTGCGCGCCCTGATATATGGAAGAATTGTCTATCCCAGAATGCGGCGCGGCGGTGAGGAAATCTGGAAATCCGGGTGGAGGCCCCGGCATCTGCATTTCATGATGACAACCTACAAGGAACATCGCGAGATCACCGAGATGGTGGTGCGCTCGATCCTGCGCGAAGTGAAGGCGTCTGGTGTTCCCGGCACGATCTGGCTTGGATCATCTGACCGCTACGACGAGGATATCATTGTCGATTTTCTGAACCGGGAGGCACAGGAGACTGACATAACTCTGAGGATCATCCGGCAGAACGTGTCCGGAAAGCGGGCGGCGATCGGTCTGGTCCTGCGCGCTATGTGCCGTCTTCCCGTGCTGGATGACGACCTTGTTGTCTTCATGGATGGTGATTTTGTGCTTGCCGACGGCGCCATCGGCCGCTGCATGCCGCTGTTTAAGCTCTATCCCGACCTCCAAGCCTGCACAACTGATGAAGAAGTCATCTGCATCGGTCCGAAATGGATCGAAACCTGGCTGAAAATGCGGTTTGCCCAGCGCCGTCTGGCCATGCAGTCACACGCATTGTCCGGCAGGGTTTTGACGCTGACGGGCCGCATGTCGGTGTTTCGGGCCAAGCATCTCAAGCAGCTCGAATTCATCCGATTGCTGGAAGCCGACCACCTGGATCACTGGCTATGGGGCCGCTTCCGGTTTCTGTCAGGTGACGACAAGAGCACGTGGTACTACATGCTGAAGAACAACGCTCATATGCGTTATGTGCCGGACGCGCTCGGTTACACAATCGAGGTGATCGAAGGATCTGGCATGGATCGCATGGTGCAGAATTTCCGCCGTTGGTCGGGCAATATGCTGCGCAACGGTGCCCGTGCAATCAAGCTCGGCCCCCGCGCCATGCCGTTCTTTATCTGGTGGTGCCTCATTGACCAACGACTGTCCATGTGGACCATGCTTGTCAGCCCCATGCTGGCCCTGTCAGCCATGTTTCTGGTCGGGTTCGGCTATCTTCTTTCCTACCTGATCTTCATTGCACTGAGCCGATTGCTCCTGTCGCTCGTTTTGTGCACTTACTCGCGAAAAGTGGAGTTGTCCTATTCCTGGATCCTCTACTTCAACCAGCTGATCAATGCGTCCGTGAAGGTCTATTGTATTTTCCGATTGTCAAAACAACGCTGGTCCAATCGTGGCAATCAGGCTGCCGGCATGAATGGCAACAGCCTCGCGGAATTGGCGCGTAACGGGATGGCGACATGGTGCACGTCAATTGCAGTCGCACTACTGTTTTTGACCACCGTTCACTATTCAAGACTGGTCGATGTTCCAACGGCGACACAGGTATTGGACTTCGTTCGAGTTTTCTCATGACGCCATTGCCGGTGGCCGGTCCTCTCAGCCGGGCCGGGCCTTTTTCCACCGCTTTGCTGAATGCATATGGCCCATTGCAAATTGCAATCAAAGTGAGGCGTTTTCTTCCTGGCTTGTTTCTTAAAATATTGAAATAAATAGAAAAACATACGTGGCATGCCTCTTGCAGGTCTCCGGGAAAGCAATTTGGAGCCCGTATGATGCGAACCGCAAAACACACTGTCCGAAAGAGCTGTCTGGCCCTGTTCATCCTTTCTGTGAGCTGCGCGCTGCTGATCGGTGCAGCGCCTGCGCTATTCACGGTCTTCGTCGACCCCTATGAGCTGTTCGGTGCCCGGTCGCGTGCATCGGAAGTCTCGGAGCTTGCCGAAAAGGACCATTATCCGCTCTGGAAGCTGGCCCGATACCGGCCGGGGATCCATGACACGGTGATTCTGGGTGACAGCAGGGCAAGGGCGCTACGTGAAAAATACTGGCATGAGCTGGGTATGGACGGGGCGATAAACCTCGCCTATGGCGGCGGCACCATTCCGGAAATTCATGCCACCTTCAATCTGATTAAAACCGACAGTGCGATCCGCAATGTGGTGATCGGAATCCAGTTGCGAAGCTTTGATGAAAAGCACAAGGGTGGGATGAATCGTGTTCCCGAAGCCGTCAAGCTGCTGGGTGCCCGCACCGAATATCTGAAGAACTGGTCGGTCGCCAAAACGGCTTTCAAGATATTGAAGGCCGAAAATAAGGCCACTCTTGACTGGCTGGCGGCCATCAGGCCGGCCCTGGTCGCAAGCGCCAACGCGCAGGAGCCGGGCAAGGTGCCGCTGACGACGCTGCTCTCGCCGGAGATTTGCTTTTCCTGTCCTTTGCGGCCAGATGCAAGGCCGGTGCCGCAAACCCGGCCTTTCGGAGGGTACTCGGTTGCCCATCTGCCACGATTCGACCTGGGTGATATCCGGGGTCTCTGGCACACAGACGATCTGGGGCAATTACTGTCACTTTACGTGCCGCAACCGTTGCAAAGGGTTTTGCCCCCGAAAATCCGAAGACAGGTTGATCGAAACGGCCCGGCCGACTGGCGCGGTTTCGAACTCTCGGCCCTCTATTGGCAGCAGATCGAGGAGATTGGACGCTATGCCAGCGAGCACGACATCAATCTGATCTTCGTCATTCCCCCGACAATTGTTGAAATGCAGGCGACCATTCAGGATCACGGACTTGCGGAACTCAATGTCGGTCTCCGCGCAGCGCTTGCAAGTTGGGGCACCGTGATTGATTTCGACTACCCGAATACGCTGACGGCGGAGATCGGAAATTTCTCGGACGCCTATCACTTTCGCCCGCAGATCGCCCGCGCCATCGTCGGTGAACTCGTCTCTCACCTGAGCGAGGACGAGGCAACACGGCGCCTGGCGGCCAAACGCCGCAAGCTCATGCGCTGCCCGACGGCTGGAGCAAAGGTGATCGAATCTGAAGCGGGCGACGCCTTTGTTGTAGCGGAAGACCGCAACTGTCGCCATTGGATCGGGAGGGCTCTGTGATGTCCGGGAACCGCCACATCATTCCATTTTCAGGCAAAAAGGCGTTGGCCGTTACGGTCGCTGCCACGGTTTTGGTTGCAACTGCGTTCTACGCCACCGTGTCGACAAACGGCGGCCACGTCCCGGATCCTACCGTCCTCAGCGATCTGAAACAGGCCAGAAAATATGGAAAATCAGGCGATTGGGCGCAGTCGGCGCAGCTCATCGCACCCCATGCGAGAGGACGCAATCCGCAGGCCAAGCTCGAATATGCCTTGCTTCAAAGCCGCGGTTGGGGTGTCGCGCGCAATCGCGAACAAGCGCGCCAATTGCTTCTGCAGGCGGTGGCCTATGATTTCGCCGGGCGTGGACGTGCGGCATTCGAACTCGGCCGTCTTTACAAATCTGCATCCGGCGAGGACTGCATCCGCATTGCGCTGGAATGGTTCCTCAAGGCGGCGCAATGGAATTACACAAAAGCCCATCTGGAGCTGGGTGCAGCCTACCGAAAGGGTCTTGGAACCGATCCAGACCTGCACGAGGCGCTCAATCATTACCGGATTGCCGCGGCAAACGGATCAGCCACGGCCATCTGGTCGATGATTGAAATGGTTCGGACCGGAACGGGCGACAGCGAGCCGAACCTGCCGATGGCCCGGTCACTGGCTCGCGAGCACATGCCCCGTCTCATCGAGCAGGCCCGGAGCGGAAATGCTTATGCGGCCCGCACAATCGCCCGGTTCCATCTCGATGGTCGGGTCGTTCCCCACGATCGTAAAAAAGCCGGTCGCTGGTTCAAGGAGGCGGCGGGACTCGGGGACCCGGCGGCCATGCATGATTTGGCACAGATGCTGATGAAGGAACCGCAGGAATCGGACACGGGAAGAGCTATTCTCGATCTGATGAGAGAAAGCGCAAGGCGTGGCTATGCCGGCGCGATGACGGCTATGGGACGCTTGCATCTGAAGCAGCGGTTCGGGCTGTCCCGCGCAGACGCGGTTGACTGGTTCAGACAGGGCGTCGCCGCCGGTCATGGCGGATCGATGGAAGAACTTGCCCGGCTCTACATGGCTGGCGATCTGCTTGAGCCGAATCCCGGCGAAGCACGACGTCTGGCGGCGACGGGCGCAAAACTGCACCACAAAGGATCCAGGCGGCTGCTTTTGGAAATCGACACCAAGTCAGGCGGAGCGGCACAATCCGCTGATGCTGACCCCAAGCGAGGATAAACCAATGGTTTTCAGTTCACTTGAATTTATCTACCTGTTTTTGCCGCCGGTCCTGCTGGGGTTCTACGTGTTGCGGGCACTGCGTCTCGAGAGTGCAATCATCTGGTGGCTCATCCTGGCTTCTTTCGCCTTCTATGCTTGGTGGAGTCCAACGCATCTCCTGCTGCTGTTCGGTTCCATCCTTTTCAATTTCGGAATCCACAAATGGTTGCTGCGGCGGCATTCGAAAGCGCTGTTCATCGGCGGAGTCGTGGTCAATCTTGGTTTGCTGGCAATTTTCAAATATGCCGATTTCCTGATCGGGAATGTCAATGCGGTGGCCAATCTCGACATGACGGAACTGGGGCTTATTCTGCCTCTGGCCATTTCGTTTTACACCTTTCAGCAGATTTCCTTTCTGCATGACACCTGGACGGCACGGGTCAAGCCTTGCGATTTCAAACGTTACGTCCTGTTCGTGACATTCTTTCCGCAGCTGATCGCGGGACCGATCGTCATGCAAAGAGACACAATTCCGCAGTTCCGTCTGGCGATCTTCACCAACCGGACGATCCTCAATCTTGTTCTCGGCTCGACGCTGTTCTTCATCGGACTGTTCAAGAAGATCGTTCTTGCAGACGGAGTCGCACCCTTTGCCAACGCCGCGTTCGGTCTGGCTGACCAGGGACAAATGCTTCCAATGACCGCGTCTTGGCTGGGTGCGGTGGCCTATACGTTTCAGATCTATTTCGACTTTTCAGGCTATTGCGACATGGCGTTGGGCCTGGCGCGGGTGTTCGGCATCCGTCTGCCGATTAATTTCAACTCGCCCTACAAGGCGCTGAGTATTGTGGAATTCTGGCACCGCTGGCACATCTCGCTGTCCCGGTTCCTGCGCGACTATCTGTATATTCCGCTTGGCGGCAACAGATCGGGCCTCCTCGGCCGGCAGGGCAATCTGATGGTGACCATGCTGCTGGGTGGCCTGTGGCACGGAGCCGGGTGGAACTTCATACTTTGGGGCGCGCTCCATGGCTTCTATCTGATTGTCAATCACGGCTGGACCAACAGCAGGGTGCGGGCCACCATGCGCGCGGCCGTCCCGAACGTCATCTACACCACGGTCTGCTGGGGGCTGACCATGCTCGCGGTAATCATTGCCTGGGTGTTTTTCCGTGCAGAAACGTTTCAGGGCAGCTTGGTCATGTTGCAGAGCATGGCGGGACTGTCGAACGCGGTGACAGCGGATTGGCTGGATATTATCCCCGACGCGCGGATGGCGCCGGTTATGCTGGTCGCAATGCTTGCGATCGTCATTTGCCTGCCGAATGGTCTGGAATTGACGGTCAGTTACCGGCCGGTTCTTTCTGCCGCAAAGGAACTCATCGGCACAAGAATGGCGTGGTGGAACATCCGCTGGTCGCCGACGCCCGCATGGGGTCTGGCCATCGCGTTGGTGGGATCATTGTCGCTGGTGCAGATTTATCGGCTCAACGACCTGACGGAGTTTATCTACTTCAACTTCTGATGGACACCATTTGATCAACTCATAGGAGTCGGGCTTGTGGCGGTGCTTTTTCAGTACGTTGTCATGGGCCCGTTTCCGTGTTGCGGGCCGAGTTACGCGCATTGGCGTGTCGATTTGCATATTGCAACTCGGACCCTATCAAATCGCAACGATTTCCGATGGCGATCGACCGAGAAAAGTCTTTAAACTATTGAAAATAAAGATAAAAGCAGCTTGGCACGATCCTTGAAACAGCTTTGTCAGATACATCAACCTGAAAGGCAATTCGATGAATGTTCTGGCAAACACTGCACAATTCCAGCATCAGTTCCCCGTACCGCGGCCAGTCGAGGGAAGCTCCAAGATTTCCGTGATCGGCCTTGGCTATGTCGGCGCCGTGTCGGTCGCGTGCCTGTCGAGTCTTGGTCATCAGGTGGTCGGGGTTGACGTCGATCCTGTCAAAACAGAGATGATCGCCGATGGCCGTTCGCCAATCCACGAACAGAATCTCGAAGAACTTCTCACGGCCGGTGTCGATGACGCGTTGATTTCAACCACGACCGATATCGCCGATGCCGTCATGAACACGGATGTGACGTTCGTGTCGGTCGGAACGCCGACCGCTCCCGATGGCGGTTGTGATTTCAGATTCATCCGTGCTGCGGCCAAGGCAATCGGGGAGGGGCTGTCACGTAAACGAAACTACCACGTTGTGGTCATGCGGTGCTCTGTTCCACCCGCATCCACCCTGTCCGTGATGGTGCCGGAAATTGAGCGCGCCTCGGGCAAAGCCATGGGCGATGATTTCGGTATCTGCTTCAATCCGGAGTTCCTGCGTGAGGGCACGGCCGTCGCTGATTTCAACGCGCCCCCGAAAACCGTTATTGGCGCCAATGACTGGTTCGCGGCCGAGATCGTTGCGGACATCTATCGTCCCGTCGACCCGAACCCGATCATGACGACGATCGAGGTGGCGGAGATGGTCAAATATGTCGACAATGTCTGGCATGCGACGAAAGTCTGCTTTGCCAATGAAGTCGGACGGGTTTGCAAGCCGCTTGGTGTCGACAGCCACGCAGTTATGGACATCTTCGTCGAAGACACGAAGTTGAACCTGTCCCCCTATTATCTGAAACCTGGATTTGCCTATGGTGGATCGTGCCTGCCCAAGGAAGTGCGTGCGGTTGTGCATCTCGCCGAGCAGGTGGGTGTCGACACGCCGCTGTTTTCCAGCCTGGCCGAGACCAATGAAAAGCAGATCGAAACTGCGGTCGACCTCATTCGGAAGAGTGGCGCAAAGCGTATCGGCTTCCTTGGGCTCGCCTTCAAGGCCGGAACGGACGATCTGCGCGAAAGCCCGATCCTGGAAGTCATCAACCGGCTCATCGAAGATGGTTGCAACATCGCAGCATATGATCCGGCGATCAGACCGGATACGAGGGTCGACAATCAGTTTGAATATGTTCGCCATGTCTGTCCGCATCTTGAGCCGACCGTCTCGGCCTTGCCGAAATTGTTGCGCGCTGAAGGTCTGAGCGTGGTTGACGAAAGCGACGTTGTCGTGGTGACCCAGAATACTCCGGAAATCCGACAAATCGTGGCTGCACGGCTGGAAAAAGCCAAGATCATCGACCTTGTTCGCTTGTTCACGACCACGCCCACATTCAAAAACTATGAGGGAATCGGGTGGTAGCACAAGGGCTACACATCCTGAGACCCAAATGTCGGGAGGCCAAATGGCCTCCCTTTCTTCGCGTCTTGCCGTTGCATTTGCTGCCAGCCGCCTCTGCCCGCAGGCCGGCGCATCCAACGCGGCATTTCCAACCGGCGACGGTTTGCATTCATTCGCTACGCAGCGCCGCACCAGACTGTCATTTTTACCGACTTCACGCTAAGGAGGATCCGCCATCTCGGTGATGGAATTGTGCAACCGGAGGATTGCCGTGCTTGATGATGTGATACGAAACCCTTCGAACCCCGATCATTTCATGCAGCTCGACCGGTTGGATCAAAGGGTGAGGGTCACGTTCGGCGGTGCGGACATCGCCGTGAGCGACCGGGCCATTAGGCTTCTGGAACATGGTCGCCGCCTCTACCAGCCGCAATACTATATTCCGACTGACGATATTGCCGCCATCCTTGTCAGGAGTGACAAGGCGACTCATTGCCCGCTCAAGGGGAATGCGACATATTTCGGCGTGCAGGATGACGATGGTCTTATGCAAGCGGACAATCTGGCATGGTCATATATGGATCCCTATGATTTTGCCGGACAGTTGTCCGGTCTTGTTGCCTTTGACCCGCAGCGTGTCTCCATCACCGTCGAGGCGAGGGAGACAAATGGTGTGGGAAGCGGCGAGATGTCGTCCGCCTGAAGGGGTGCGAAGCAAACGGGCTGAATATGCAGGACTTCGAGACGATTTTTCAGATGGCCGCCAAGCGCAAGGGCGGCGCAAAATCCTTTGAACAGACTTTAACGACGCCAAAATCGCCGTCCGAACTGGCCGCGATACTCGACGATCGCTGGCTCTCGATGATGAGCAAGTGCATTTTTCAGGCCGGGTTCAACTGGAAAGTCGTTGAGCATAAATGGCCCGATATTGAAGGAGTTTTCGACGGATTCGATATCGGCCGCATGGGATTCATGACCGACGAGGAGATTGGCGACCATCTGAGCGACGCCCGAATCATCCGCCATGGAAAGAAAATCGCCGCCATTCGCGACAACGCCCGTTTTTTGGGCGAACTGGCCCGGGAAAAGGGAACGGCGGCACGCGTTTTCGCCGAATGGCCGGTCGAGGATTATATCGGCCTGCTGGCGATGCTGAAGAAACGGGCCACCCGTATGGGCGGCAACAGCGCCATGTATTTCCTGCGTTTCATGGGGGTCGACAGCTTCATCCTGTCCCGTGACGTCGTTGCGGCGCTGATCCGCGAGAATGTCGTGGACAAGGCGCCGACATCCAAACGGGACCTCGACAAGGTGCAAACAGCGTTCAATGGCTGGCGCGAACAATCGAAGCGCCCGCTAACCCATATCAGCCGCGTTCTGGCCTGCTCCGTCGAAGGTTGACGCCGTCTATGCGGAGATTTTCGATCTGAGAAGCCGGTTGATCGTGGCCAGGAACATCAGCGCACCGGAGCGGATCAACTCATCTGGAAAATCATAGTCCGGATTGTGGAGGGCAGGGTGGTCGGTTCCGGCCCCGAGAAAGAACATGGCCGATGGTGCATTTTCTGCATATTCCCCGAAATCTTCCGAGAAACGCAGCGGTTCATCCAGTTCCGTGACATCGAGACCCAGATCCGCCGCCGATTGGCGGTACGTCTCAATCAGCCTCGCATCATTGTCGCAGGCCCGGAACACATCGTCAAAATCGATCCGACAGGTGAGGGCATGCTCTTTCGCCGCATTGCGAGCGAGCGCCGAAGCTTCTTCAACGAGGCATTCCATTCTTTTGTCCGTAACGGTGCGCAGGGTCGCCCAGATCTCCGCTTCTCCGGGTGCAACACCAAATGCCCTCTCACCAAGCACGGCGTGGACGACGGTGACAAGTGCGAATGCCTCATCCAGGGGGCCCCTTGTCGAGAGCATTGAAATCCGTCGGATCGTCGATGCCATTGCCAAGGCAGGCGAGTGCCCGGTTTCAGGCATGGAAGCGTGGGCTGTTTTGCCTCCATAGCGGATTCGCATACCGCGCGAGGCGCAATTGATCCGCCCGCTTTTCAGAACAATCCGGTGGCGCTCGTATCCAGGCAGATTATGCAACGCCAGGACATGGTCCGGATTAAACTGCGCAAACCGCGGATCGGCCATGACCGCGCGCGCACCGGTCCCGGTCTCTTCGGCCGGTTGAAACAGCAACACGACACGGCCGCGCGTCGGTGGTGTCCGGCACAGCGCAGAGGCGACACCCAGAAGGATGGACATATGCCCGTCATGACCGCATTGATGCCCTCGTCCGGGGTGTTTCGAGCGGTAGGCCGGTTTGCCGGTCTCAGTGATCGGCAACGCGTCCAGCTCGCATCGGATCATTACGGTGTCACCGGGTTCCAAGCCGTCATAGACTGCCGCCATACCGGTGCCGCCGACCCGCTCGAAGAGCGTATCCGGCGAAAACCCGGTCAACAAGGCCTTGATCCGCGATGCCGTCAGATGTTCTTCGCCAGACAATTCCGGCATCGCATGGAGGCTTTGCCGTATCTTTGCGAGCGCATCAAAATCCTGCTCTTGCAGTGTTCCGATCAACCGCTTCAACCAGCTTGTCCAGATTTCGCTGATATATGGGAATGCACCAATACAGAACGCTGGTTGGCGATCATCCACTGTTTTGCAATGTCGGCCGGCATGGCGGCGGCAATCGCATTGCCCTGAAACTCCGTGCATCCGAGCGCGTAGAGCGTGTCGATCTCGGCCTGACGCTCCATGCCCTTGGCAACCACGCGCAAATTGAAACGGGTTGCAAGTTCGATCATCGATTCGACAACCGCGCGGCCACGTTCATTGCGGTCAATGTCGGTAATGAACTGCCTGTCGATTTTGACGCGATCGAAAATACTTTCAGCCGAATGCACAAGCGAGGCAAATCCTGTTCCCAGGTCATCGATTTCAACCTGGATTCCCTGCGCGCGAAGCGCGTCGATAACCGTGATCGTCGTCTCGTCCCGGTCATTGACGGCAACGGATTCATTAATCTCCACCGCAACGCGACCAGCTGGAACACCATGCCTGTTTGACAGCGCCGTGAGTTGCTCGACGAAACCATGGCGCTGCAATTCGTAGATCGATACATTGAAGGACAATCGCCCGAAGTCCAGACCTTCTCGAAACCATTGTCCGGCTGCTGAAAAAGCCTGATCGAAAACAACCTGATGCAGCTTGGGCATGCGTCCGGTATTGGCTGCCAGCGACAAAAAGAGGTCCGGCATCAGGATGCCGCGATCCTTGTGGTGCCATCTGATGAGGACGTCCATGCCGACGGCCCGGTTTGTCGCAAGGCAAACCTGTGGCTGAAACACCGGGCGGAATTCTCCTTCTTCCAGCGCCCGGTCGATGTCGCCTTCCAGGGACCGCGTATCCTGATGATCAACGCCAAGTCTCCTGGTGAATGAAGTGTAGGTTCCCTTGCCCTGGTTCTTTGCATCGTACAGCGCCAGGTCGGCGGCAATTAGCAGCTCTTCGGCGGAGTCGGCGTCTTTCGGGCACCGTGCGATACCGATGCTGGATTTGATCTGCAGTGTCACGCCGAATATTTTTACAGGCTCATCGAGTACCGCGAGAATGTCTTCGGCGATTGTTTCGAGCTCATTCTGGTCGGATTTTACGGTTCTGACGACAATGAACTCATCACCGCCCATTCGGCAGACGACCTGCTCGTCATTTGAGAATTGCTGCAACCGGGTCCCCACCATTTCCAGCAATTTGTCGCCATAAAGGTGACCGTAACCGTCATTGATCTTCTTGAAATTGTCGAGATCGAGCTGGAGGATTGCGATGTTGGCTGTTTCGCCGTTCGAGACCGCAGCCGTGGCACCGCGCAACAGGTTGATCGCGAACTCGCGATTGGCAAGGCCGGTCAGGCCATCGTGCTGGGCGGCGTATTGCATCTCGTCACGGGCAACGATCAATTCCCGCGTCCTCTTGCCGATCTGGTTTGCCAGCGGCCGGAAGAGAAACAGCCAGATCACACCAAGCAGAGCCAGTGACAACAGAATAATCAGAACATGGACATTGTTGATGGCGGAGAGGGAGGATTGTGCCTGCTGGCGGTAGATGTCAATGACCTGGTCCATGGCTGGCAGGACTTGCGTGGCTGCGATTTCCTCCATGGGCCCCAGATAGATTGCGGCAATATCCGGGGAAGCCGGTGCCAGCTTGCTGAGCTGTTTGGCGTTCGTGATCAGCGACCTGATCTGGTAATCGAGCTGACCCTCGGAAGAAAAATAGATATCATGCAATCGCCGCGCGGCCGCGTCGGTTTGTTGACCGACATTGACCTGCCGTGCAAACGCCACGTGCATGCGCTCCATCGAAGCGATGGATTCTTTGAGCATCTGCAGGCCTTCGGCCTGGCGCTCCAGGTCGACGGTGTTCAGCGCGCGTTCGCTTAGCAGCACGATTCTTTGCGATAACATGCGTTGCTGGCTGATGTTCTGAAGAATATCGGAATCTTCCTGGCTGCGGACGACACTGATATTCATCAGGAAATAGGAAGCGCCAAGCAGTATGAGCATGGCAAAGAGGGCGGTGAGATAGGCGATCCGGATTCGAAGTTCGGAGTCCGGCCTCAGTGTCTTGATGAAGCCCATCATACCGAAACACCGGTGCGGGCTGACCGGCCGTAGGATACGGCATGGCGACGTGTGAGCGCACACGGCCACAACTCCATCCGATCGTGACCACCAGGGGTCGACAGCTCCATCCTTCCACTCTCCCACATGCACCTGCCGGATTGATGCACGACGACTGTAGGAGAAGTTCGTTAATTAACTGAAAATAAAGAGTCCTGCCGGAGGGCGGTCCGGTGGAGTTGGCCGTATCCCCCGGCAGGCAAGCCGTCAGAGTTTGACCCAGGCCGCGTTCTTTTTCGATGATTTGACACAGGCCTCGACAAAGCGAATTCCGAGAAGCCCGTCCTCCACATCCGGAAAGACAACACCTCTCGGGATTTTTCCGCTTTTCTTTCGTGCAGCGCGAATGGCCGCTGCCGCTTCGGTGTAGATATTGGCAAAGCCCTCTAGATAGCCTTCGGGATGTCCGGGCGGTATGCGCGTGACACGCTGCGCGGCGCCTGTCGCGCCGGCGCCGCCGCGCGTCAGCAACTGCTTTGGCTGACCGAAGGGCGTGAACCACAACTGGTTGGGATGTTCCTGCTCCCATTCCAGGCCGCCTTTTGTGCCATAGACCCGTAATTTGAGCCCGTTTTCGTTTCCGGGTGCCACCTGGCTCGACCACAACATGCCCTTTGCCGGTTTGTTCTTGCCGACCGGTTTGAAACGCAGCATCACATGCGCATTGTCATCGAGACGCCGCCCATCGACGAAAGAGTCCAGATCCGCTGCCAGCCGATCCGTTTCCAGGCCGCTCACGAAGCTCGCCAGATTCCAGGCATGGGTGCCAATATCACCGATGCAACCGCCGGCGCCCGATTGGGCTGGATCGGTGCGCCAGACTGCCTGCTTGTTGCCGCTCTTTTCTTCCGGTTCCGTCAGCCAGTCCTGCGCATATTCGGCCTGAACGAGCCGCAGCGCACCGAGTTTTCCCTTCGCGACCATTTCACGGGCCTGACGGATCATCGGGTAACCGGTGTAATTGTGTGTCAGAACAAAGAGCCGGTCGCTTTTTCTCGCCAGCGCGGCAAGTTTTTTTGCGTCCGCCAGCGTCGACGTCAATGGCTTGTCGCAGATGACATGAATGCCGGCAGCCAGAAAGGCCTTCGCGACGGGAAAGTGCATGTGGTTCGGCGTGACAATGGCAACAGCCTCGATCCCGTCATCGCGCGCGGCTTCCGCCTTGGCCATGTCCTGAAAGGATGCATAGCTGCGATCGGCCGAAAGTCCCAATTCAGCTCCGGATGCCCGCGCCCTGTCCGGGTCGGACGAGAGCGCGCCTGCCACCAGATCATAACAGCCGTCGATCCGTGCGGCGATCCGATGAACGGCGCCGATGAAGGCTCCCTGGCCGCCGCCGACCATTCCAAGTCGGACCGGGCCTGCATTGACTGACGGTTTGGCTGCAGTGACCATGTGTATCTCCTCTATCTCCAAACTGTGATGCGCACCCTATGCTGTGGTGACGTCACAGACTAGCGACGGGCGGTGCAGGAGGGCAATCCAAATCACGTGGTTTAGGCCAGAAGGACCCGCGCTTCGCCTTCATCCAGCGCCGCGGGGCGTTCGCAGCTTGTTTCCATGGCGATAAATTTTCCGGAGTCGCCCGATTCCAGAATGGCTGTCATGATTTCGACGACATGGAGGGCGAGTTCAAGCGAGCAGCGGTGAGGGCGCCCTTGGCTGATCGCGTGCGCCATATCGGACAGTCCGGCAGCGCGATAATTCGCCATGTCCCTGTCGCCGTGCCGTTCATTTGGAATGCCGAGCGGGTGATCCCATCTCGGCCTTTCCGCCGCACCGTCACGTCCGAGCATGACGTCGACATCGCCGCTGAAGAAGTTCGGATCCGGCAAAAAAATGGACCCGTCTTCACCGTACAGCTCCATGGGTGCATGGCCATGCTGCCAGACATCCCAGCTCGCACCCATCGTGATGATGGCCCCGCTGTGAAATTCCAGCAGCGCATGAATGGTCGTCGGTGTTTCCACCGTAATTTTTTCTCCGCTGCGCGGCTGCGATGTGATCGTGCGCTCGGCGGCCGGTATGGAGGACATGGCCGCCACGCGTCTGACCGGTCCGATCAACTGCACCAAATTGGTGATGTAATAGGGGCCGACATCGAGAACCGGGCCGCCGCCCTTTTGAAAGAAGAAGTCAGGATTTGGATGCCAGTCCTCCATGCCGTGGCTCATCACGTGGCAGGTGCCGCCTGTCACGGCTCCGATGGCGCCCGCATCAATCAGCTTCCTAGCCTGTTGATGCGCACCGCCCAAAAACGTGTCGGGAGCCGATCCGACACGCAATCCCCTGGCGTCTGCGAGCTCGGCAAGTTTGCGGCCTTCATCGACGGTCAGGACAAAGGGCTTTTCCGAATAAACATGTTTGCCGGCCTCCAAAATCGTTCTGGAGACGTCGTAATGCGCAACCGGCACCGTCAGATTGACGATGATGTCGATATCATTTGCCCGGGTGAGTCCATCAACGGTCTCCGCCCGAATGCCGAACTCCGCCGCCCGGGTCTTCGCCGCATCTTCATTGAGGTCCGCACAGGCACGGATCTGCATCCCGCTGAACAGCGGAGCAAGCCGCAAATAGGCGGCGGAGATGTTCCCGCAGCCCATGATTCCAATGCCCAGATCAGCCATGTCAGGCCTCCTGCTGTTTCCGCAGCGCCGCGATCGAGCGGGAGGCGAAACGGTCAAAATCGTTTGGATTGTCGTGTTCCATCACATAGAAAGACGTGTTGGTCTTTGCCTTTAGCGCCGCGATCAAGGCGTGCCAGTCGACGGTACCGTGTCCGACATCGGCCCAGCCATCCTCATCGGCACATTCACCCTCGGGGGCAATGTCCTTCACATGGACCGCGGTGATCCTGGTTCCGTGGCGTTCAATCCAATCCATCGGGTCACCACCGCCGCGAATGATCCAGGCAATGTCGGCTTCCCAGTCAATGTCCGGCGCGGCGTCCAGAATTGTCTGCTGCGGAATACTGCCATCGGCCATGGCGACAAATTCGAAATCGTGATTGTGCCAGCCAAAGGTTCGGCCGATGGCCCGCACGCGTTCATTGATGGCTGAAAGACGATGCGCGAAGCTGACCCATCCGGCCTCATCGGTCGGCCGGTCAGCGGCGTCAAGATAGGGACAGAAGATAGATCGGATCCCAAGTGTGTCTGCAACGCGTTCGACATGGCCGAAATTGCTTTCCAACTGGTCGATCGACAGATGGGCCGTGGGCATGCTCAGGCTGTTTTCATCCAGGAGCGCGCGAAAGGACCCGGCGTCTTCAAACACGCCGCCAAAACCCTCGACCTGGGTGTAGCCCAATTCCGCTATGCGCTTCAGAACCGCGTCCCAGGGCAAAAAATTGCGCGCGCTGTAGAGCTGAAAAGAGAATTCCATGTCAGTTCCGTTCAATAAAAAGGTTGATGTCAGTCAGATAAGTATGTTCAGAGCCGAATTTCCGTCTCGGCATCGAACAGTGACGCGGTGACGGGATCAAAGCCGATTTGCATGGGTTCGCCGGGTCTGACCGAGCTCTGACCATCCATGCGAAACCGAAATTCATGTCCCGCCAACTGCGACCAGACCAAAGTGTCCGACCCCATGGGTTCGACCACCTCGACCTCAATCTGGGTGTTGAACGGCTGTCCCGCAGCATCGCGCCCGGCAACCACATGCTCGGGACGGACGCCAAAATGAATCGGTCGGTTTGACCCGTTGGTCGATTGGTCGAATTTGTAGCGGGATGCATCGATCTGCTGGTCGTTGCAGGTGAAAATCGGCTTGTCTCCGGTTGTCAGGGTCCCTTCGAGGAAATTCATGCCCGGGGATCCGATGAAGCCGGCCACATATTTGGTCGCCGGGTGGTTATAGATACCGTGAGGTGTATCGAGCTGCAGCACCGCTCCGCCGCGCATGATGGCGATACGGTCGGCAAGGGTCAGCGCTTCGATCTGATCATGCGTGACATAGATCATCGTGTTGTTGAGCTTCTGATGCAGGCGTTTGATTTCCACCCGCAATTCCGCCCGCAATTTGGCATCGAGATTCGACAGGGGTTCGTCGAACAGGAACACGTCGACATCACGGACCAGGGCGCGGCCGATCGCCACCCGTTGGCGCTGTCCGCCGGAAAGGGCCGAGGGTTTTCGTTTCAGCAGGGGCTCGATCTGCAGAATCTCAGAGGCGCGGGCCACGCGTTCGGCAATTTCAGCCTTGGGAACCCCGGCATTCTTCAGGCCAAAGGTCAAATTACCCTCGACACTCATCTGCGGATAAAGTGCGTATGACTGAAAGACCATGCCGATGCCGCGGTCTTTCGGTTCCTTCCATGTGACATTCTTCCCCTTGATGAAGATCTGCCCGTCGGTGATGTCCAGCAGGCCGGCAATACAGTTCAACAGAGTTGATTTGCCGCAGCCCGATGCGCCCAGCAGAACCAGAAACTCACCATCGTGGATGTCCAGATCGAGATGTTCCAGAACTTTGACTTCACCAAAGCTTAAGGCCAGATCCTTGATTTCGATGCTCTTCATGGAGATTAACCTTTCACGGCTCCAGCGGCGATGCCGCGGACGAACAATTTGCCGGAGATGAAATAGATCAGCAGGGGAACCGCTCCGGTAAGGATCGTGGCGGCCATGTTGACGTTGTATTCCTTCACGCCCTGCGTCGAATTCACGATGTTGTTGAGCTGGACGGTCATCGGGAAATTCTGCGTTCCGGCAAAGATGACGCCGAACAGGAAGTCGTTCCAGATGCCGGTGACCTGAAGGATGATCGCAACGACGAAGATCGGCGGCGACATCGGCACCAGTATCTTCAGGAAGATACCCCAGAAACCGGCGCCGTCGACGCGCGCCGCCTTGAACAGTTCCATCGGCAGTGACGCAAAATAGTTGCGGAACAACAGCGTTAAAATCGGCATGCCGAAAATCGTGTGGATGAAGATAATGCCGGTGAGCGAGCCGAAGATCCCCAGCTCGCGCGTAATTATCACCAGCGGGTAGAGCATGACCTGATAGGGAATGAACGAACCGAAGATGAGGATCGTGAAAAAGACCTCCGATCCGCGAAACCGCCAGAAGGAGAGGGCGTAGCCGTTGACCGAGGCGATGACGATGGAGATGATCACACTCGGAATCAGGATCTGCATCGAATTCCAGAAACCGACTTTCAGGCCCTCACAGTATAGACCCGTACAGGCCGTGTCCCAGGCTTTAACCCAGGGCTCGAAAGTCACTTCGACGGGCGGCGAGAAAATGTTTCCCAGCCGGATTTCCGGCATGCCCTTCATCGACGTCATTACCATGATGTAGAGCGGCAGGAGATAATAGATCGCGGCAACGATCAGCACCGAATAAAGCATGATCCGGCCGGGATCGAGTACGCGGCGGGGACGGGGGCCGACGGGTTCATTTGTCATGATGTGCTACACCCGCTTCTTCTGGCCGTATTCGAGGTAGACCCACGGGATCAGGATGATCAGGACCGTGGTCAGCATCACCGTGGAGGCAGCCAGGGCCTGGCCGACATTGCCGCGCTCGAACATGAAATCGTAGACATATTTCGCCGGTACCTCAGATGCGATACCAGGCCCCCCCTTGGTGAGGGCCACGACCAGGTCGTAAAGGCGGACAATGCCCGACGCGATGATAACCAGGGTCGTCACGAACACCCCGCGCATCATCGGGATGACGACAAACAGATAGGTCTTCCATTTGGGGATGCCGTCGACGCGCGCCGCCTTCCATATGTCGTCGTCGACACCGCGCAGTCCGGCCAGCATCAATGCCATGACGAATCCGGTCCCCTGCCAGATTCCGGCGATCAGCAGGGCATAGATGACCGTGTCCCGGTGCGAAATCAGGTCGAAGGAAAAGCTCTCCCACCCCATATCGCGCACCGCCTTCTGCAGTCCGAGTGTCGGATTGAGGATCCACTGCCACACAAGACCGGTGACAATGAAGGATAGGGCAAAGGGGTAGAGATAGATGGTGCGGAAGGTGTTTTCGAAGCGGATCTTCTGATCCATGAGCGCCGCCAGAACGAATCCAACCACCAGCGAAAAACACAGCGAAACGACGCCGTAAATGGCGATGTTTTCGACAGATTTGTTCCATCGCGACGTATTGAACAGCCGGTCATATTGCGCAAAGCCGACAAACTCATTGACCGGCAGCGATCGGGACGCCGAAAAGGAATAAATCACGGTCCACAGCGAACACCCGACAAAAACGACGAGCGTCGTGAAAATCATCGGCATGGCCGCGATTTTAGCGTTCAGGTTGCGGAATATCGGGTTGGGTCTGGCATCATCGGCCATCGAAACAGCTCCCCCCGGAAGTGGGGATCGGCTGAGTTGCCAACCCCCACGTCCATATTTAGCACGGTTTGAGATCAGTCGGCGTTTTCGATGATCTCGACATAGCGTGCCTGAGCTTCTTCGACAGGCATGTCCGGGTCGTTGAAGAATTCGACCCACAGGTCTTCCATCTGTCCCGTCGTATCGGACGACCAGGACTGCTCACCGCCCGGCAGAATATTGTCCGGGTTCTCAAGGATCTTGATGCCCTTCTGCATGCAGTCATTGGCGGCGGACAGGTCGATATCGCCACGGATCGGCAGTGAGCCTTTCTTCAGGTTGAAGTCGACCTGCACTTCTTTCGAAACGAGCAGGGACGCCATTTCGAGCTGTGCGGCAACGACCTCCGGATTGTCGTCTGCCGGTTTCGGGAAGTAGAACGCATCACCCCCGGTATCCAGGACCGGGTAGACGCCAAGGCCGGGCAGGCAATCATAATCCTCGCCCGCCTTCTGACCGGCAACGCTGAACTCGCCCTGCGCCCAATCGCCCATGATTTGTGCGCCGGCCTTGCCGGTGATCACCATGTTGGCGGCGTCGTTCCAGGCCCGGCCCACAAAGCCGTCATCAACCATGTCACGCGCAGCGCCGATGGCTTCGAACACCTGCGTCATCTGCGGACCGGCAGCGGCTTCGAGATCACGGTCGACATTGATCTTGCGGAAAAGCTCCACGCCGCCAAGCGCGACCTGGAAAACACCGGCCATACCGTTGATCTGCCAGGCTTCACCGCCTACGGCGAGAGGAATGACGCCCTTGTCGCGCAGGGCCGGTGCCGCTGCGACAAATTCGTTCCAGTTCGTCGGGATATCGAGGCCATTGTCTTCAAAGACCCCGCGGTTCAGCCACATCCACTGGAAAGAGTGAATATTGACCGGAACGCAATAAATGCGGCCCTCATAGCGACAGCTGTCGAGCAGTTTCGCCGGACGAATGAAATCGGCCCAGCCGTCCCTTTCGGCAATCTCCGTCAGATCGGTCATCAGGCCGGCTTTGACGAGCTCTTCGGCGTCACGGCCCGTATTGAGCTGCGTTGCGCCCATCGGGTCGCCGCCTGAAATTCGACTGATGATGATAGGGCGGGCATTGCCACCGCCGGCGATCGCGCCGTCGACCCATTTGTGTCCGGTTTTGTTGAAGGCGTCTGCGAATACCGCAACGGCCGCGGCTTCGCCGCCGGACGTCCACCAATGGGTTACTTCCAGCTCCGTGGCAGACGCTGCAGTGAGTCCGCCAAGGATTGTTGTCGCCGCGAGTGCGGCCCTAAATCCAATCATAATTTCCTCCCATGCGAATGCGTCACCTGGATCGCATCCGAGCCAATCTGGCTGTTAACGACACAATCGAGCACAGAGCCTGTCGCTTTGTAATCGATTACATTCTTGAGGATGATGTTTCCATCAATGATTGTCAAGTTTAAATCGATTTGGAAGGCGTGGGGCTGGATAACCTGCCGCTCAAGCAGGCTTTCGGGTACTGTCGAGGGGGTGTCGCAAAGCTGTGCGCGTTCGTTTCGGGAAGCGCCCCAGCGGGTCTGTGGTGGGCTTCAGAACGCAATCTGCCCGCATTTCGGAGACATGTTGGGGAGGGGGTGACACACCCGATCATGCCGCCGACCGAAGCCGGCGGCACGGTGTTCGCGGACTATTCCTTCTCGACGAGACGGTAATAGACAAAGTCCGAAGTGGCGCCGTTAACGTAGCCCGAAACATCCTTGTCCATCGCCACCTGATAGGACGCCTGGAACATGATGACGATGGGCGATGAGCCCTGAACCTGCTTCTGCAGTTCGCGATACATGTCCAGACGTTTCTCAGGATCGGTTTCCGTCAGGGCCGCGGTCGTCATTTTGTTCATTGCGTCCGGAACAGCCCAGGCATTGCGCCATGTGGTGGTCGCCGCATATTTGTCGTCCGAATTGTCGGAATTGTAAGCGAACGCCTTGGCGTTGGAATGCGGATCCATGAAATCCGGACCCCAATAGAGCAACATCGCCTCATGGCTGCGGTCGCGGTACTTGGTGATAACCTGTGAGCCGGTGCCTGGCAGGATCTCGAAATTGATTCCGGCATCCGCAAAGCTGGCCTGCAGCGACTGAGCCATATCCGTGAACGGAGCGGCGTTGATAACATCCAGAGAGACGGTGATCGGCAGCTCCACGCCGGCGTCCTCAAGAACCTTCTTGGCCTTTTCCGGGTCGTAGCTGAACGGTGTTTCATCATAGGAGCCGGGAAAGCCCTTGGGCCAGAAGGCCTGATGGATATCCATCTGTCCGTTGATGATGGTGTCCGTCATTCCGGAATAGTCGACCAGATAACGGGCGGCCTCCCAAACGGCGGGCGGTGTCAGGCTGTCGGTCTTCTGGTTGAATGACAGGAAGTGGACCGCGGCCTGGGGGAAGACTTCGACCTTGATTTTGGCCGGATCCAGCGTCGCGATCTGATCCGGTGTCAGGTTCTTGGCCATGTCGACATCGCCCTGTTCCAGCAGCAATTGCTGCGTTGCAGCTTCCGCGACATGCTGGATGATCACGCTCTGCACGCCGGGGGCGCCTTTGAAGTAATCCTTGTTGGCCGCAAGCCGGATGATTTCGGCCGGCCGGTACGCCTGTATGGAGAAGGGGCCGGAGCCGGCGCTGTTGGCGTTCAGCCAGTTATTTCCCATGTCGCCGTCAACCTCGTTCGCCATCGCCGTTGCCATATCGACAATCGAGGCAGGGCGCGAAGCGAGGATATTCATGACAAAGGCCGGCGAGAAATCACCTTCATATTTGACCGTGACGGTGTTGCCGTCTGCCGTAACCATCTGCTCGACATTGTCCGGTGTCCAGCCGAGCTGCGCCAGGATGAAGGCCGGTGTCAGGTTGAGCTTGATCACACGGGCAAACGACCCGGCGACATCGGCGCCGGTCACCGGATTGCCTGAATGAAACTTCGCGTCATCACGCAGTTTGAATGTAATGGTCTTGGCGTCGGCATCGATGGTCCAGTCGGTCGCCAGGCCGGCGGACAGAACCGTCGGATCTTCCGCGTCATACTGTACGAGGCGGTCATAGACATTGGTGACCAGCTCACCGGATGTGAATTCGTAGGCCTGTGCCGGATCAATGGCGACGATGTCGTCAATGTTCTGGGCGACGACCAACACATTTGGCGGCGTGTCGGCCAGGGCTGCGGGCCCCATCAGCGGCAGCGCCAATGCGGCAGCTATCAGGGTCGATCTTAAGTGTTTCATTGTTGTTTCCTCACTGTTGCACTTCGATGGGATGGTTACGGGTCGTTATTGGCGGCAATGACCGATGGCATGTGCCGCGCGCGACCGGGGTTCAGGATATTGAGCATGCCGGTCCACAACACGCGTGCCGGAATGTCGGTCGGATTGGACCAGGAATGAGTTGTTTTGCCGTCATAGTGCATGCTGTCTCCCGGGCGCATGACAAAGGACTCGCCACCAAGGGTCACCTCGATGCAGCCTTCCAGCATGATGATGATCTCTTCGCCGTCATGCGAGACCGTTTCCGAAGCATAATGCGGCGGGACATGGAGAATGTAGGAGGACATCTCCGAACCGGGATAATCGGCACTGATCGCCTCATAGACGACGGACGAACCGGCGAGCGAGAACCGCGGGCGCCCCTCAGCGCGGCTGAACGCATCGGTCGGTTTGTGCGTGCTGACGAAAAACTCCACGGACACGTCCATGGCCCGCGCGATCTGCGCGAGCGTGGCAAGCGTCGGAACGGCCTTGTCGCGCTCGAGCTGGCTGAGATACCCGACGGAAAGACCGGCCCGGTCGCACATCTCCTGCAGCGTCAGCCCCATCTGACGCCGCCGCTTGCGCAGCCGCGCTCCCAGTTGCGGCGAGGCAGCGTTGTCAGCAGAAAGGTTTTGAGCGGGCATCCAACAGCTTTCCGTTAGAGTGTGCGGCTAAAAAAATTTTTTTGATACAAGCAAAAATTTTTGTATTAGCCAAGCGAAATATCTTATTCTAGTGTCGGATCGATGCTGACGCGGTCTCCCGTCGGGCCATCGCACGGTGCCTGATGAAATTCATGTGAAAGGCCATTTTTTCCGGTGACACTTGCCGACAACTCTGCTGACGGATCGCTGACCGGCGTGATGCGATTTGTGCGGTCGCTGGCCGGATTTGTCATCGTCGTGGGACTGACCTTTCTGGGCCTGCTTGCGATCACGTTTTTCATCGGCCGGGTCGTCCCGATCGATCCTGTGCTGTCCGTAGTCGGAGACCGCGCTACCCAGGAACAATATGATGCGGCCAAGGTCGCCATGGGGTTGGATCGTCCCCTGGTCGTGCAGTTTTTCAGCTATGTCGGCAATGTTCTGGGCGGCGATCTCGGTCAGTCGGTGTCGACCAACCGGCCAGTTGCAGCCGATTTGGTCCGGGTGTTTCCGGCAACGCTGGAACTGGCCACTTTGGGCATCATTATCGGCGTGCTGCTCGGGGTTCCGATGGGCGTGGCGGCAGCGGTCTATCAGGGGCGGGCGGCCGATCAGATCATCCGTGTTCTGGCCCTTCTGGGCTATTCGGTTCCCGCCTTCTGGCTGGGGCTGGTCGGATTGGCGGTGTTCTATGCGGGCCTCGGCTGGGTTGCCGGTCCCGGACGCATCGCCATTTTTTATGACGGGATTGTTCCGCCTGTCACCGGCCTGTTGCTGATCGACAGCCTGATTGCCGGCGACACGGTTGTCTTCTTCAATGCTCTGGATCACATCGCCCTGCCGGCGGTCATTCTGGGCTTTTTCAGCCTGGCCTACATTGCCCGCATGACCCGGTCCTTCATGCTCGATCAACTGGGACAGGAATATGTAACGACCGCCAGGGTCAAGGGTGTCGCTGAATGGCGGGTCATCTGGGTGCACGCCTTTGCGCCCATCCGGGTGCCGCTGATCACGGTTATCGGCCTGTCCTATGCGGGTCTGCTTGAGGGGTCGGTGATGATCGAGACGGTCTTTTCATGGCCGGGCATCGGCAATTACCTGACTGTCGCGCTTTTGAACGCTGACATGAACGCCGTGCTCGGTGCGACGCTGGTCATCGGATCGGTCTTCATATTCATCAACAAGATTTCCGACGTGCTCTACAGAATTCTCGATCCAAGGAGCCGGTCATGATTTCCCGTGACTGGCTGCTCGACACATCGCCGACGTCGCGCCTGCAGGCCAATGCCGGCCGGGCCTATCTTGCGGCAGGTCAATTGCTGCGCAATCCGCTCGCGGTGATCGGTGGTATCATCATCCTGCTGCTTATCCTGACGGCGGCGTTCGCGCCGTGGATCGCACCGGAAAGCCCGGTGGGGCAGAACCTGCAAAACCGGCTGCTGCCACCCTCCGCCAGCCATTGGATGGGAACCGATGAGCTGGGGCGCGACATCTTCTCCCGTGTCATCTACGGTTCACGGATAACGCTGATGATTGTTGCGCTGGTTGCCGTGATATCAGCGCCGCTCGGCCTGATCATCGGCGCCGTATCGGGATATTTCGGCGGCTGGATCGACCGGACCATCATGGGTGTCACGGACGTTTTTTTGTCGATGCCCAAACTGATCCTGGCACTGGCCTTCGTGGCGGCCCTCGGGCCCGGGATCGAGAACGCCATCATCGCCATCGCCATCACAGCCTGGCCGGCCTATGCCCGCATCGCCCGGGCTGAAACCATGACGTTCTGCAATTCCGAGTTCATCGCAGCCACACGTCTCCTCGGAGCATCGCATATGCGGGTGATCACCCGCCATGTCCTGCCGCTCTGCGTCAGTTCGATGATCATCCGTGTAACACTGGACATGGCGGGGATCATCCTGACGGCGGCCGGGCTCGGCTTTCTGGGGCTTGGCGCCCAGCCGCCTTTGCCGGAATGGGGCGCCATGATTTCTCGCGGCCGGACTTTTATTCTGGACCAGTGGTGGGTGGCGACGATGCCCGGTTTCGCGATCATCCTGGTGTCGCTCGGCTTTTGCTTTCTCGGCGACGGTCTGCGCGATGTCCTGGATCCCAAGCAGAGCGGCAAGTCATGAGCGCGCCGCTTCTGTCCATCGAAAAGCTGAGGGTCAGTTTTCCGACACCGAAGGGCAGAGTGGAGGTCGTCAAGGGCGTGACTTTCGATCTCGGCCGCGAGCGTCTGGGCATTGTCGGCGAGAGCGGGTCCGGAAAGTCGATGACCGGCCGCGCCATCCTGCGGCTGATCCGCCCGCCGGGCGAGGTAACGGCGGTGCGCATGCAGTTCGACGGCATGGATCTGACAGCGCTCACGGAGCGTGAGATGCGCTCGCTGCGTGGCGCACGTATATCGATGATCATGCAGGATCCGAAATTCTCACTCAATCCGGTGATGACGGTCGGGCGGCAGATCGGTGAGGCGCTGCGCACCCATGAGCGATTGCCGCACGCGGCCATCCGCGCGCGGGTGGTCGAGATGCTGAATGCGGTGCGGATCAACGATCCCGAACGGGTTGCAAAAATGTATCCGCACGAGGTCTCGGGCGGCATGGGACAGCGTGTGATGATCGCCATGATGCTGATTCCAAGGCCAAGCCTGCTCATCGCCGATGAACCGACCAGCGCTCTGGATGTATCGGTCCAGGCGCAGGTGCTTGATCTGATCGACGATCTTGTCCGCGAAACCGGCATGGGCCTGTTGCTCATCAGCCATGATCTGAACCTGGTGGCGCGCTATTGCGACCGAATTCTCGTCATGAATGCCGGCGAGGTGGTGGAGAGCTGCGCGGCGCGGGACCTCCACGCCGCGAGCCACCCCTATACGAAAGGGCTGTTGGCGGCCGTTCCACAAATGCATGAGACACGCGACGTGTTGCCAGTCCTCGATCGCAGTGCCTGGGGCGGTGTCGGCACATGAATGCTATCTCGCTGGAGAATGTCAGCATCTCCTATGGCACTCAGACCGTGGTCGAGGGCGTGACTTTCGATGTCGCAGCCGGTGGTAGCTTCGCACTCGTCGGCGAAAGCGGGTCGGGCAAGTCGACGGTGCTCAAGGCGATTGCCGGTCTGGCGCCGCAATGGACGGGCAGGATTTCCGTCCTTGGGGAACCACGCGGCCACAGGCCGGACCGCAACTTTGCCCGACAGTGCCAGATGGTGTTCCAGGATCCCTATGGATCGCTGCACCCCCGCAAGACGGTTGACGCGGTGCTGACCGAAGCGCTGACCATTCACAAATTGCCGGACCGTGACAGGCGGGTCACGGACGCCTTGTCCGATGTCGGCCTCGACCCGCGTTTCCGGTTTCGTTTTCCACACCAATTGTCCGGTGGGCAACGCCAGCGCGTCGCCATCGCCCGAGCGCTGATGCTGGAACCACGGGTCATGCTGCTGGACGAGCCGACCAGCGCTCTTGATGTGTCCGTACAGGCCGAGATTCTCAATTTGCTCAAAAGGCTGCGCCGCGAGCACGGCCTGACCTATCTGATGGTAACCCACAATCTGCCGGTGGTCAGCTTCATGTGCGACCGCATGGCAGTGATGCAAAAGGGAAAAATCGTTGAGATTACCGATTCAAAAACCCTTCACTCCGGTGACTTTGCCGATTCTTACTCGCGTCAACTCTATGCCGCCTCCGGCGGCGCCTAGCACTTTCGGGGAGGGACCATGACGGAGTTTGCCGGGGCTCACGATGATTTTGCCCGATCTTTGGCCGAAGCGTCGACCGCCGAGGCGGCCTATACGGCGCTGTACCGGCTCACGCAGGCCGTGATCGGGGTTCGCCTCTTCACGGTCATGACTGTCGATATGGAGGCGGGGCTGGCAAGACGGGCCTTTACAAGTGATCCGGAGAGCTATCCCGGGTCCGGCACAAAACCGATCGAAAGAAACAGCTGGTTCGAGATCGTAAACGACCGGCAAGAGTGTTTCGTTGCAAATACCATCGGGGACATTGCCAAGGTCTTTGCCGATCACGAATTAATCGAATCTCTGGGCTGTGCATCCGTGATGAATATGCCGGTGTTTGAGGAGGGGGTGCTGCTGGCGACGATCAACCTTCTTGCGGGGGAGGGCTACTTCACACCGGATCGGGTGCGCCGTGTCGTTGAGGAGCTTGAGCAGCCATCCCGGCAGTGTGTCCAGTTCGCGAGAGACAAGGCGATTCCGGTTTAACCGCGCTCCAAACAGTTGAGCCCTATGGCATGGAGCGGCTGCAGCGTTGCGCCCGGCGGCGATGGCCGATCGTCAAATGGCAGCTCAAGGACGCGTGCCATACGCACGAAGAAAAATCCGGACAGCCTCCTGAGCGTGGGACCGAAGCTGCTCCGGACCCGGTATCCCATCGTCCCCAAGCAACATGGCAGCGTTTGTTGGCGCGCCCATGACAATCCAGTTGAACTGCGTCGCCGCGGCTGCCGGGTCGGGCGCGTCAAGTTGGCCGTTCTTCGTGTAATGGGCGCAAGCCCGTGTAAGCCTGTTAATCGATCGCATCGGCCCATTGACGTAGAGTGAGCGGCCCAATGCGGGAAATCTCCCCACTTCGCCGATCACCATCCGGCGCAGCTGCATGAGCCGTGGCGTCAGAACAACAGTCAGCTGGTCAATGGCAACTTCAATCAAAAAGTCATGCACCGGACGGTCATCGAGAACGTCCTCGACATCCTCGCCGATATCCTGTGCGGCACCTCCGGTCATGGCTTCAACGACCTCGATGAATAAGGCCTCCTTTGACTTGAAGTGCGCATAGACCGTCTGTTTGGAAACGTTCGCCTTGTGTGCAACGACATCCATGTTGGTACCGAGAAACCCATGCCGCAAAAAGACAATCTCCGCTGCGGCGAGAATTTTCTCGCGGCTTCTGCGGATGCGGGTGGCAGCTCCATTGGACATTGTTCGGTCCTTGTCTCTTTCGAAGGGCAACATACCACCTGATCTTGACTAATCAAACTGGACGGTCCAGTCTATTTCATCTGAATGAGAGGATGATACCATGAACCGGCAAATGACGGTGGCGTGCCATTGCAGGCAGGTGGTGCTGCAGGTGAACGGACCGCCTATAGCAACGGTGGAATGTCTGTGCAGCAGTTGTCGAAAGGCTGGCGCTATCCTGGCAACCCTTCCGGGTGCACCACAGATACCAGACGAAAAGGGCGCAACGCGTTTTGTGATGTACCGGAAGGATCGTGTGAACTTTGTCAAAGGCATGGACCGGCTAAAAGCGTTCCGTCTATCATCGGGTGCCGGCACAAGGCGTGTGATTGCAACCTGCTGCAACGCTCCTGTCTTTCTGGAGATGAAAGGCGGGCACTGGCTGAGCCTCTACGCAAATCTGTGGCCGGCGGACGATATGCCGAAGCTTGAAATGCGGACCATGACCGGTGATCTTGATGACAGCGAGAATCTGCCGGGAGACGTGCCGAACCTCCAGCGCCATTCACTGTCCTTTTATGGTCGGCTGTTCGGCGCTTGGGTCAAGATGGGATTTCGTAATCCGGATATTGTGGTGGAAGGAGAACTGGATGTCCAAGGCAGGTGACAAGATCGAAGTCGAGAACATCAACACGCCCAACCGAACCGAGCGGGTGGATCGGGTCAAATATATGGCCATGCGTGAAGCGTTGCTGCCGGTCCTGCCCACCACACCGCCCGGAATGACGGTCGCAGAAGCGAAGTCAGCCTTGCTCGAACATCTGTCGGAAGATGTTTTCCCCGGAGGGGCCAAGGCCGGGTGGTGGCTCAAGACCGTACAACTTGACCTCGAGGCAAAGGACGTGATCGCGAGGAGCCCGACCAAACCGATGCGAATCTATCGGTGCAAGACGTAGCAGCAAGCACAACAGTCTAGGATAGCGTCAGGTCGGCCGAATCCGAATGCTCCAGAACGAGGGTCGCATTGGGTATGTCGTTTTCCTTGGCGCGTCGCTCTGCGTATTGCCGGTCGTGGCCCAGATCGAGCCAGCGCTGAACAAGCCGCTGCCGCAGAACCGGCTCGGGGGCTTTCACAAACACGCTGAGATCAAAGAGGGCTTGTAACCGTTTCCAGGGCAGGCGATCCAGAAGCAGGTAATTTCCTTCCAGCAGCAACACTTCACAACCGACGTCGATGGTGTCAGCGGCCTCACAGACCTCATCGGCATCACGGTCGAAATGTGGAACTGCAACCGCAGCACCGCCCGCCCGCAGCGTCAGGGCAAGGGAAATGAACCCATCCACATCAAAGGTCTCAGGGGCCCCCTTGCGATGCAGTAGCCCGCGCTCCCGCAGGGTCGCATTGTCCAGGTGGAATCCGTCCATCGGCACGATTGCGGCCGGATGGCCGCCGTCTATGAGCCTTCTGCTGAGCTGTGCGGAGAGAGTGGATTTGCCTGCACCCGGCGGGCCGGCAATGGCCACAAGGATGCGCGACCGATCTCCCAGCGCATCGATGATTGATGCGTATGCACGGTCAAGGGATTCATCCATCATGCAGCCTGGGTGTGATCCGGTTCCCTGGCGCCGGTCATATAGGCAACGGCATCCGACATCGTGTGCTCCTTCGGATCGATCACACACAGGCGTTTGCCGAGGCGATGGATGTGAATACGGTCCGCCACCTCGAAAACATGCGGCATGTTATGCGAGATAAGGACAATCGGCATGCCGCGCGATTTGACGTCGTTGATCAGTTCCAGTACCCGCCGCGATTCCTTGACGCCAAGGGCGGCGGTGGGCTCGTCCATGATGATGACCTTGGAGCCGAAGGCCGCTGCCCGGGCAACGGCGACGCCCTGGCGCTGCCCGCCGGACAGTGTCTCGACAGCCTGACTGATGTTCTGGATCGTCAGCAACCCCAGCTCGCTCAGCTTGTCGCGGGCGAATTTCTCCATGCCGGGGCGATCCAGCTTGCGAAAGACCTTGCCCAACAGGCCCGGGCTGCGCATTTCGCGGCCGAGAAACATGTTGTCGGCAATCGACAAGGCAGGGGAGAGGGCAAGGTTCTGATAGACCGTTTCGATGCCCGCCTGCTGTGCCGCCAGGGGTGAATGAAACTGGACCGGTTTGCCCTCAAGCGTGATGTTTCCCTCATCGGGGATCACTGCGCCCGAAATGGCCTTGATCATCGTTGACTTTCCGGCCCCGTTATCGCCGATAACGGCGAGAACCTCGCCAGGATACAGGTCAAAGTCCGCATGATCGAGCGCCACGACCCGCCCATAACGCTTGACCAGGTTGCGTGCGGTAAGGATGGGCGTTTTCATGTCGAGATCTTTCTGATCCACTGATCCACCGCGACGGCTGAAATGATCAGCAGACCGATCAGCAGATAGGTCCATTGAGGATCGGTGCCGATCATCCGCAGTCCCAACGAAAAGACACCGACAATCAGGGCACCGAACATCATGCCGAGGATCGAGCCGCGGCCGCCGAACAGAGATATGCCGCCAATGACGACTGCCGTAATGGATTCGATATTGGCGAATTGTCCGGCTGTCGGGGAGACCGATCCGATGCGTCCGATCAGAACCCAGCCGGCCAGGGCGCAGATCAGCCCGGCGCTTACATAGACCGTGATCAGGGTGCGTTTGACCTGAACGCCCGCCAATTGCGCGGCCTCCGGGTCATCGCCGACAGCATAGACATGGCGTCCCCAGGCCGTGTGGTTGAGAATGTAATTGAGCACCAGAACAAGCAGAACCATCGTTATGACGCCAAGGGTCAGCACCGCTCCGCCGATCTGTATCTTCTCGCCGAAGAGCTGGAGTAGGGGCGCATCCTTGGAGATGTCCTGACTGCGGATCGTCTCATTGGCCGAATAGAGGAAATTGGACGCCAGAATAATCTGCCACATGCCCAGAGTGACGATAAAGGGCGGCAGACGGACGATGGCGACGAGGGCGCCATTGATGAAACCGCACAGGCCACCAACGGCAAATCCGCACAACACGGCCAATTCCGGCGGCAGGCCGTAACGAAAGGTAAATTGCCCCATCACGACGGACGAAAGCACCATGATGGCGCCAACGGACAGGTCGATTCCGGCGGTCAGAATGACCAGCGTCTGGGCGGCACCGACAAAACCGACAATGGCAACCTGTTGCAGGATCAGCGTCATCGCGAAGGGCGAAAAGAACTTGCCGCCAATGATCACACCGAACACGACCACGGAGAACACCAGAACGATCAGCGGCACAAGGGCCGGGTTCGAGTGCAGCATGTGCTGAATACGCTCAAGGCCGCTGCGGCGTTCGTCATCGAAAGAGGCGACATCAGTGGCGCTGTCGCTCAGGACGCTTTCAAACTCCTGGCCGGTTGGTTGTTTGCTGTCAGCCATATCCAATTCCCCGCTGGCTCCGCTGGTACGACGCGAACACGCGCATACGTTAGCAGAGACACTGGCTCATGATGACCCGGATTCTTTATTGGTATTCCGGTCGATTGCAGGCGTCCGGGCGAAGTGTCGCCCGGACGCAAGACGCTATGCGACCTGAATGGGCGCGATCAACCCCAGCACCGCTCGGTGCCGACTGTTGTGTCGATGGACTCGACGCCGTCGACGGGCTTGTCCGTCACCAGCGCGACACCGGTGTCAAAGAAGTCCTTGCCCGGGGTGTTTTCAGGCTTGCTTCCGTCTTTGGCCCAGGCAGCGATGGCTTCGATGCCGAGAGACGCCATCAACAGCGGATATTGCTGTGAGGTTGCACCGATGACGCCATCCTTGACGTTCTGAACGCCCGGGCAGCCGCCATCGACTGAAACGATCAGCACGTCATTCTCGCGTCCGACGGCCTTCAGAGCCTCATAGGCCCCGGCAGCAGCCGGTTCGTTGATCGTGTAGACCACATTGATGCCCGGATCTTTCTGAAGAAGATTCTCCATGGCGGTGCGCCCGCCTTCTTCATTGCCCGCCGTTACATCATGGCCGACGATACGCGGATCGGTTTCGTCACCCCATTTGTTCGGGTCGCCCAGCTCGATGCCAAAGCCCTGGAGGAAACCCTGATCCCGCAGCACGCCAACTGAGGGTTGGCTGACGGCCAGGTCCAACATGCCGATCTTGGCATTCTTCGCCTCGTCGCCGAGGGATGCAGCGGCCCATTTGCCGATCAGTTCACCGGCGAGGAAATTGTCTGTGGCAAAGGTTGCATCGGCTGCATCGATCGGCTCAAGCGGCGTGTCCAGCGCAATGACCAGAAGGCCGGCGTCGCGGGCCTGTTGAACCGCCGGAACAATACCGGCCGTATCGGACGCCGTCAGCAGAATTCCCTTGGCGCCGTCGACAATGCAGGTTTCGATTGCTGCGACCTGTGATTCCGAATCTCCGTCGATCTTGCCGGCATAGGATTTGAGCGTGATCCCCAGCTCGTTTGCCTTCGCCGTTGCGCCTTCCTTCATCTTGACGAAGAAGGGGTTGGTGTCCGTTTTCGTGATCAGGCAGGCGCTGATATTCTGTGCCTGCGCGGCGCCCATGCTGGCCACGCCCAGCGCCAGTGCGCCCAAGGTTGCAGAAATGATTGATCGTTTCACGATGTTCCTCCCGGTTCAAAATGCCTGGCCATGGCATCGTTTCATGGACGCCGCGGCCAGACCCTTTCAGATGTCCTCCAGGAGCCGTTGACTCTATCCGTCAGCAATCGACCCGCTGGAGAGAAAAACGGCACCGCCGGGAAGCCGCACAAGCGGGTGTTTCCTCGGAGGCTTGCTTTTCTCGGCAGCGATCACAACCCAATTCAGAAACATTGTCAATAAATAAATCCAATTGACTTATTAATCGACGGTGATGATTATCGGCCCGTGAAGAATTGTGAATTTTTGCCCGCGTCAATACAGTTCGGTTGGGGATTCACAGTGGGGAGGTGGTCTTTGATAAGGCAACCCGAAGATCGACAGCCAGGCGCGGGAGCGAGGATTATCGATCCAAGCCGAGGCTCCAATCAAACCCGGTTACGGGCCTATAATGAGCGGTTGGTGATGTCGCTGGTTCGCCGTCACGGCAGCTTGGCCAAGGCTGATATCGCACGCCGTACCGGTCTGTCGCCGCAAACCGTGTCGGTCATCATGCGGGCACTGGAACACGATTCCCTTCTTGTTCGCGGTGAGCCGGTGCGTGGCCGCGTCGGTCAGCCGTCGATACCGATGGCGCTCAATCCGGATGCGGTCTATTCCATTGGACTGAAGATCGGGCGACGCAGCGCTGATCTCGTTCTGATGGATTTCGTCGGCGATGTGCGCAGACAGATACGTGAGACATTTGCCTATCCTCTGCCGGACAGGATTGTCGAGTTTGTGTCCGCCGGACTCCACACCCTGACGGAGGAACTGGACAGCGCCCAGCGTAAACGCATTGTGGGGCTTGGCATAGCAACACCATTTGAACTGTGGAACTGGCTGGAGCAGGTCGGTGCGCCGCCTGAAGAAATGGATTCCTGGAGGGATTTCGTTTTTGCCTCGGCAATGGCCGATATCACCGACCTTCCAGTGGTGATTCAAAATGATGCAACAGCCGCGTGCGGTGCGGAACTTGTTTTCGGGCGCGGCCGGGATTTCGCGGATTTTGCCTATATATTTGTCGGCTCGTTTATCGGCGGAGGTCTGGTTTTGAACCATGCGGTGTTTGCGGGGCGAACCGGCAATGCCGGCGCCTTTGGCCCGATCATGGTTCCGGGCGCGGATGGCCGACCGGAGCAATTGTTGAACCGGGCCTCGATATTTGCGCTGGAAAACAGCTTGAAAGACGCCGGGATTGATCCGTCACCTCTGTGGTTATTGCCGGACGATTGGCCCGACTACGGCAGCCATCTGACCGAGTGGATCGATGAAACAGCACGCAACATAGCCATCTCGATTGTCTCGATTACTGCTGTGGTGGACATCGAGGCAGTGCTTATAGATGGCGGTTTTCCGCACAGCGTACGCCGTCAGTTGGTAGCAGCCATACAAAACGAGTTTTTGGCGCTCGACAGACAGGGTATTCGCGAGCCGCAGATCGTCGAGGCTTCGGTCGGTCACGAAGCACGCGTGATCGGCGGCGCGACTCTGCCGATCTTTGACCGTTACATGGTCGATCAGAACGTCCTGGTCAAAGAACCGGCGTGAACTTCATCGGGTCTGGCCAATCCCCTGTCAGGCCCGATAATCCGACCCTTCCTCGTCGAGGATCAATTTGAGTTCGGTCAAATGTCGGTCGCTCTGACCGGGATAGGTTTCGATTTCCGCCGCGGTCTTTTCCGCGATGGCGTCGGAAAGGACACGCAATTCCCGGCCGGTCTGCAGTGCACGAATATAGTTTTCTGCGGCGCGTTCGAAATAAAACAGACGGTTGAAAGCCTGCGCGACGGTCGCTCCAAGGACAAGAATACCGTGATTGCCCATGATCATCACCTGGATGGAGGGATCGGTGAGCATGGCGGCGCACCGTTCACCCTCCTCATCGAAGGCGAGCCCCGCATAGTGATCATCGACGATGGTGCGATTGTAGAACATCGCCGAATTCTGATCGATTGGCGGCAGGGTACTGTCCTTGAGGCTTGCCAGGACCGTCGCGAATGTGGAGTGAACATGCATGATGCAGCGCGCGTGCGGACAGTGCCGGTGAATGGCGCCGTGCAGGCCCCATGCCGTTGGATCCGGCGCGTCCGGATGGTCCAGCGTGTCGGCTTTGGAAGCGTCCAGCAACAGCAGATCACTGGCCTTGACCCGTGAGAAATGCTGTTGATTGGGATTCATCAGAAATTGCCGGCCGTCTTCACTGACGGCGAGTGAAAAGTGGTTGGCGACGGCCTCATGCATGCCGAGCCTGGCGGTCCAGCGAAAGGCGGCGGCAAGATCCGCGCGCTCTTCGGCGAACGACATGTTGGGGACGGTCCGGTGTGTCGAAACTGTCAGTGTCATGGCGGCGGCCTTCCATCATCGCGGTTGGTGCAGCAACTTGTCACCGGATGCCCTTGAAGACCAGAGCAAATCGGCAAAAATGAGGGGCGCCGCTTGCCGCGGCGCCCCGGCGGGAGTGAGAGGTGCTCCCGTCTCCGGTTCAAAAACCGGTCATTCATGGCACGTTTACGGACAGGATGATCAGATGTCCCGCACCTTGTTGCCGGTTGCGGTTCCGGTTGGCGCTGCCTTGGCCTTTTCCGGCTGCGCGGCCTTGTCGCCGCGCTTGTGCATAGACCGCTGGCCTTTCTTGCCCTTGTGCTTGCCGCCGCGATCGGCCTTGGTGACGACACCGTCGCCATTGCGGTCGTGCATTTTGACGAAATCACTTGAGCGTTCGGCATACTCTTCCTGGGTGATCTTCAGATCGCCATCAGTATCCATCCGCTGGAAACCACGCACGATCCGGTCGCTGTTGAGATCCTGCCAGATCGTTGCGAACTCGCTCAATGTGATGGCGCCGTTGCCATCGCTATCAGCCCCGCCGAAGGTCGACGCCCGGACTTCATCGAACTCGGCACGGGTGATTTTCCCGTCCTTGTCGACATCGAAGCGTTCCATCAGCATGGCGACATTTCCGCCGCCGCGGCGTGATCCGCCACGCATGCCTTTCTTGCCGTGGCCGCGAGAGCGCTGCGCCGATTTTTTACCGTCGCGATCGCCGGATTGCTCTGCCGATTTGTCGGCATCGCGAGTCACGCGCGTCAGTTCGCCGTTTCCGTCGCGGTCAAGCCGGCTGAACATCCGCTCCGATGCAGTGTCATATTCGGCCTGTGTAACGGAACCGTCGCCATCGCGATCGAGCCGCTGAAAGGCGCGAACCTGATGATCGCTGGTGCGTTCCATCCAGGCCTCGCGGTACTGGTCGAGGCTAATGGTGTTGTCATCACCGGCCAGTTCGCCGAAGCGCTCGATGACGACCGCATCGACTTCTTCCTGGGTGATGACGCCATCCTGATTGGAATCATAGCGCTCAAAGGCCATTTTCATGCCGTGGCGGCTTCCACCGCCGCGTTTCGATGGGCCCTTGTGGGCCATGCGCTTTTCCATTTTCTGCGATCCGCCCGCCGCACCCTGCTGTGCAAGCGTCGGCAGCGCGGTGGCGCCAAGAAATGAAGTTGCCAAAATGGATACGATTATTTTTCGTGTTGTGTTCATCGCTCCTGTCCTTTCGGTTGTTGCTGCGATGGGTTAGACGTAGGTCCATCTTGTCGCAAAACTATGATCGAAAAAGCCCGACTTTGTCGCCAATTGTCGCCCTGTCGGTGTCTGATACATTTTGCGACAAATTCCATTTTTGGAATGCTCCGGGAACCGCTACCTATGCGGTGTGAAGACAGCAAACGGCGGAATGCAGGATAGAGAATCATGGGTGAAACCAGCCCGCACATTCTGGTGGTCGATGACCATCGCGACATTCGCGAGACGTTGGCGCGCTATCTGGTGAAAAACGGGCTGCGGGCGTCGTCGGCGGACAGCGCCGCCCAGGCCCGCAAGATGTTGAAGGCATCCGCCATCGATCTGGTCGTGCTTGACGTCATGATGCCGGGCGAGGACGGATTGTCCCTCTGTCGGTATCTGGTGGAAAGCGGCGGTGCGCCGGTGATCTTACTGACGGCCATGGCCGAGGACACCGATCGGGTGGTGGGTCTGGAAATCGGCGCGGACGACTACGTGACCAAACCCTTCAATCCGCGCGAATTGCTGGCCAGAATACGCGCCGTGTTGCGGCGAACGTCGATGGTTCAAAAGGAACGGGATCCGATTTCGAGCGAGAGGCTTACTTTTGCCGACTGGACACTCGATCTGACCCGCCAGCACCTGATCGGGCTGGACGGTGTGGTTGTGCCGCTCTCGACCGGCGAATTCCAGTTGCTTGTCGCCTTCCTGAAGCGGCCCAAAGCCGTCCTGTCGCGCGATCAACTGCTGGACCTGACATCGGGACGCACACCCAATGTTTTTGACCGGTCGATCGACAATCAGGTCAGCCGCCTGCGCCGCAAGATCGAGCGCAACGCCAAACAGCCCGAACTGATCATGACGGTCTGGGGCGGCGGCTACAAACTGGCGGCCGATGTCGTGGACCCGGACGCATGAGCTGGCGCACCGTCACCCTGTGGCCGCGCAGTCTCGGTGGGCAGTTGATTGCCCTGATCCTGGCCGCCATCATCGTGTCGCAGTTGTTTACACTGTGGCTGTTCACCGACGAGAGACGCGGTGCGCTGCTGGAGTTCGCCGGCGGAACCGTGGTTTCGCGGACCGCGGCTCTGGTCGAATTGCTGAACGATACGCCGCCACAACTGCATGAGCAGATTCGCGCCGCAGCCTCCAGTCCCTTGCTCTATTACTGGATTTCGGCACGGCCCGCCGTGTCCGAAAGCGGCACTGCACCGGCCGATCTGCGTATCCAGCAAAGGCTGCAGCGGGAAATCGGCGAGGAGCGGGTTGTGCGCACGGAGATCGGCCGCAACATCACCGTGCCCCGCTACCATCGGCAGGGACCGCCAAAGCGGGAGAAGGCCGATGCACAAAAGAGACAGCCGCGCACCCGTAATATTCCGCTGATCGTCGCGATGTCGGTGCAACTCGACGGCGGCGGCTGGCTCAACATGGCCGCCAGCCTGCATTTCCAGCGCACCTCGTTGATCCGGCTCTTCGTGACGGTCGGAATCATGGCAGTAGCGGTGATCATCATCATCGCCTTCACGGTCCGGCGTCTGACACGCCCGCTACGGGAATTGGCGGATGCGGCCGAAAGGCTTGGCCGAGGTGACGAGGTCGATCAATTGTCGGCGGCCGGTCCGCCGGAAGTCAGAAGCGCCATCAGGGCCTTCAATGTCATGCAGGAACGCCTGACCCGCTTCGTTCAGGACCGAACGGCCATGCTGGCTGCAATCAGCCATGATCTGCGCACGCCCATCACTTCGCTGCGCATCCGCGCCGAGTTCATTGAAGATGAGGAGAACCGTAACCGGATCATCGGCACGCTGGACGAGATGCAGCGCATGGTCGAGGCAACCCTCGCCTTTGCCAAGGACGAGGCCAATCGCGAGGAGACCAGCCGGGTTGATCTGAATGAATTTCTGGATGCCATCGTCGTCGATTATCAGGACATGAAACAACCGGTCAGCCTGGCCGCACCGGCAATGCCGTCTGATCGAACGATCATCGCCTGCCGGCCCATCGCCATGAAACGGGCGCTGCGCAATCTCATCGACAATGCGGTTCGCTATGGCAACGAGGCTTTGGTCAGCTACGACGTTGCAACGGATACGATTACAATATCGATCAGCGACACCGGTCCCGGAATTCCGGAAGACCGGCTGGACGATGTGTTCGAACCGTTTCTGCGCCTGGAAACGTCCCGGAGCGAAGAGACCGGCGGAATTGGACTTGGACTGGCTATCGCCCGTTCGAACATCCATGCCCATGGCGGCACGCTGGTGCTGAAAAACGCGCCTGAGGGCGGATTGATTGCAGCCGTGACGCTCCCACGCGAATGATGCACTGTTGGTTGAAGGGCTTCACCCCTGTCAATTCGCCGTAAATGTGCCATTAGTGCCGGTCAAATCAGTCGAACAATCTGCAGGCCACAGTGGACAGCACATCAAGCATCGAAGGCAACCGCGTGACTCAGGCGGTCTCAGGGGACCAGCCCATGTCGGGCGGCCGCGTCGTCGCTCACATTTATGGCGGCCTGGGCAACCAGATGTTCCAATATGCTTGCGGCCGAGCCCTGGCTCTTCGAAATGGTGCAGATTTTCAGATCGACGATCGCGAGTTTACCGCCGGTCCCGGCCAGCTGTTCAGCCTGCATCATTTCAATATTGTCAGGCAGTCGGGCGCGGCCGGAACGCTGCCGCCGACGAAGAAGGAGCGGGTTCGATACCTCATCTGGCGGTATTTCAAAGGGACCCCGAAATTCACCCGGGAGAAGGGGACTGCCTTTGATCCGGACGTTCTCAAATTGAAGGGCGACATCTGCCTGCACGGCTATTGGCAGTCGGAACGCTATTTCGAGGATTTCAGCGACCGGATCCGCGATGAATTGACCATTATCACCTCGCCGGATGAAAAGAACCGCAAGGTTCTGGAGGAAATCCAGAACTGTCAGGCGGTGTCGGTTCATGTCCGCCGCGGTGATTATGTCAGCAATCCCAAGGCGCGCGCCTATCATGGGCTCTGCAGCCCCGAATACTACCAGGCAGCAGCCCGCTTCATTGCCGGCAAATTGGCTTGCGATCCGGTGTTCTATATTTTTTCCGACGAGCCCGACTGGGCGAGGGCGCATCTCGAACTGCCGTTTGAGACACGGATTCCTGGCCACAATGACAGCGAGCATAATTACGAAGATATGCGCCTGATGGCAGCCTGCCGGCACCACATTATCGCCAACAGCTCCTTTTCCTGGTGGGGCGCCTGGCTCAATCCGTCACCCGACAAAATCGTCATTGCACCGGCCCAATGGGTTGCCAATGCGGCCAGTGAAAACCCGCACATCACGCCAGAGTCATGGCTGAGGATGGAGGGATGATGGCAATGCACACTTTTGCCCGAGCCCTGTTCCGGCCGCCGATCCTACTGACGATGGTGGCGCGAAAGACGGCTTGCAACTATCTGAGAAAATAAAGAAAACTGATTTTCATCAGATGTAAGACAGACCCTCCCATACACGACTTTTTCGGTTCGACAGACGACAAGACAGAATCTCAACTTGATTCCGAAAGCGCTTTCGGAATACGTTTGTGGAATGAGCAAGATCGGTCTCAGGGCGCTTTCAGAGCATCTCGGCCTTACCGAAGGCACGGTATCCCGTGCCATCAATGATTATCCGGACATATCCGTGCGCACCCGCGAGCGCGTAAAATCGGCGGCAGCAGAACTCGGTTACAGGCCGAACTCGAGTGCCCGCCGTCTGGCAACCGGCAATGCGGAATGTATCGGTTATGTCATGCCCTGGCAGGATGGGCATATTTCCGAACCCTTTCTCGGTGAACTGCTTGATGGCCTGTCGCAGATGGTGTCGGAGCGCCATTGGGACGTGAACCTTGCCGTGTCACGATCGGCGAAGGACGAGCTGGATATCATCAGCCGCATGGCGGCGTCCGGGCGGGTCAGTGGTGTGGTGATCTCCCGCATCATGACGCATGACCCGCGCATCGAGAAACTCAGGCAACTGGGCGTTCCCTTCGTTACGCATGGTCGCTCCCTTGAGAGTGACGATCACGCCTGGTTCGACATCGACAATTTTTCTGCGTTTCTTGAGGCCGTGTGCCACCTCGTCGGGATAGGGCACCGGGCCATAGCGCATATTCACGGGCCGCTGGACTACAATTTTTCGGTTGCACGTCTGGCGGGATATCGCCGCGGCCTGCTGGACAACAGCATCGATCTCAATCCGGCCTTCGAGGCCAAATCAGACATGACCGTGAATGGCGGCTATCGCGCGATGCGGTATCTGCTCTCATTGACCGACAGGCCGACGGCGGTGGTTTGTGTTTCCGACATGGTGGCCATTGGAGCAATGAAGGCCATTCGCGAAATCGGCTGGCAGCCCGGTCGGGAGATCTCGATTATCGGCTATGACGGGGTTCCGCTTTCGGAGCACACCCATCCCGCCTTGACGACCATGGCGCAGCCGCTGCAATCCGCTGGAGCGAGAATCGCGGAAATGTTGCTTGCCGTCATCGACGGCGACACCCCGTCAGAACACCAGGAGCTCTGGCGGGCTACTCTCATGCGGCGGGAGACGGATGGTCCGCCGCAAACCGGGGCCTAACGCAACGAGAAAATCAAACCAATCAGGGAGGAAAGAATGAAGACCATCAGCAAAATCGCGGCCGGCATGCTGTTATCGACATGCCTGGTCACTGTGGCACAAGCCGATACAATTCGGTTTTGGACGACGGAAGAGCAGCCGGAGCGACTGGCGAAACAACAGGAACTTGCCGCCGATTTCAAAGCCAAAACCGGGCACGATGTGGAAGTCATACCGGTCTCCGAAAAGGAACTTGGAACACGCGCGACCGCCGCATTTGCCGCCAATGATCTACCGGACGTCATCTATCACACGCTGCAATTCGTGCTGCCATGGGCAGAGGCCGGCATTCTCGACATCGAAACCAATGATGAGATCGTCGAGGATCTCGGTGTCGATACCTTCGCCCCCGGCGCGATTGAAATGGCTCAAAGCGAAGGGCTGACCGCGGCCGTGCCGGTCGATGGCTGGACGCAGATGATTGTCTACCGCAAGGACATGTTTGATGAGGCCGGCCTGCAAGCCCCCGATTCCTATGCCAGTATCACGGCCGCCCTTGAGAAGCTCCACAACCCGCCTGAGGTCTACGGCTTCGTGGCGCCGACAAAGGTCGATGAAAACTTCATGAGTCAGGTGCTCGAGCATGTGTTCCTGGCCAATGGTGTCACGCCTGTCGGTGATGAGGGCTTCAAACCTCTCGACGAAAAGGCCACAGGTGAGGTGCTGGAATTCTACAAGGCACTGGCCAAGGCATCGCCGCCCGGCGATCTGTTCTGGAAACAGGCCCGCGAGCTGTATTTTGCGGGCAAGACACCGATGATCATCTGGTCTCCGTTCATTCTCGATGAACTTGCCGGTCTGCGTGATTCAGCGCCGCCGACGATCAATGACGATCCGACCTCCGGAGAACTGGCCAGCAAAACCGATGTCGTCACATCGTTCTCCGGCCCCTCCAATCCCGACGGGTCTGCGTGGGCGGATGTGCGCTATTTCGGCGTTACGGCGGATGCAAACACGGATGTTGCTGCGGACTTTGTGCGGTTTTCGATGGATGACGGCTACATGAAGACCCTGTCGATTGCGCCGGAAGGGAAATTCCCGGTCCGTCGCGGCACGGCGGATGAGGCGACGAAGTTCGTCGACGGATGGTCCAAGCTTCCGGTCGGTGTCGACCGCAAGGCGCCGCTTTCCGAACTGTATCCCGCCGAAACGGTGACCCGCATCGTTGGTGGGCTTGAAAGCGGCAATCGCTGGGGCGTCAAGGAAGGGCAGTTGAGCCTGGCGTCCAAGATCATCAACAGCCAGATCATCAATCGTATCGTCCGTCAGTATATCGACGATGAAATCGACACCGCGACGGCTGTGGCAAAGCTCAACCAGGAGCTCGCGACGGTCAATTGACGGCTGAATGCCGCGACGGCGACGTCTGTCGCCGTCGCATCGATTAGCCGCTTTGCACCCGGATTCAGATCATGGTTTCGACAGCTCCACCAAAAGGTATCGGACGGATGGCCCGGCGCGAGGTGCGTTTGGCCTATACGATGCTGGCACCAACGTTTCTCATCGTTTTGGCAATCGTCCTTTGGCCATTGCTCGCCAATTTCTGGATATCGGCAAAGCCCGTTCAACTGGGAGATTTGCGGCCGGCTACGCTGGTGGCAAATGAGCGGCTGCGCGGTGATCTATCGGCGCCTGGCGACGCCGCGACTCTGGAGATCCGGCTGAGAAATTCATCCCGCAATGATCCGATCCGCGATGCCGCCGTCTCGGATGTTCTGCCGACCGGGCTGATCGTAACCAGCGCAGACGAGCGCTGCGTCATCTCGGGTCAGAATCTGACGTGCGATCTGGGTGAGGTGGCGGGTGGTTTCCGTGATCGCATTCGCATCGAATTGGAAGCGACCGTGGACTATTTCGAGGCAGGCCAAAACGTCAAGGACACAAAACCGGTCACCACGGGCACGGCCGAGAACGTCCTGACCAGCTTCGAATTCACGCTGGATAACTTCCGACGCATCTTCGAGTCGCCGGAATTCTGGCACGTGCTGCGCGTTTCGTTTTACTACACGATTTTCGGAACGGTCGGAGCACTCGTTCTGGGGCTATTCGGCGCCCAGCTTCTCAACACCGTTTTCCCGGGGCGCGGCGTTTTGCGGGGTTTGTTCCTGTTCCCCTATGTGGCGCCGGTGATCGCTGTCGCTTTTACCTGGGTCGTGCTTCTGGACCCGTTTTCCGGCACCCTGAACTCAATCCTGCAGCAAATGGGTGTGATCTCCGGCCCCATCAACTTCTTTGGCCAACGGTCCGTTGAACTCAGTTTTTTCGGTTTGACCTTCAATTTCCCCGTGGCGCTGACCACTGTCATCATATTTGAGGCCTGGCGCTATTTCCCGCTCGCATTTCTTTTCATTCTGGCGCGCATGCAGTCCATTTCGACGGATATGTACGAAGCAGCCGAAATCGACGGTGCGACGCCGCTTCAACAGTTCTGGTATATTTCGCTGCCGCAGCTTGTCGGCATTCTGGCGGTCCTTTTCCTGCTGCGGTTTATCTGGACGTTTAACAAATTCGACGACATCTTCCTGCTGACCGGTGGTGCGGCGGGAACCAGAACACTGACGGTCGATGTCTATGAACAGGCATTTGCCCTGTCCAATCTCGGGGCGGGGGCGGCTGTCGCGGTTATCGTTTTTGTTGTCCTGCTGACATTCTCAATCCTGTTTTTTGCATTCTCACCGAAGGATGAAGTCTGATGCGGATCGGGATAGGGTTTCTGGCCGGCATCATAACAGGCGCCATCTGGGGTCTCATCTGGATGGTCGTGCTGGCCGTCGGATTCATGCTCGTCTCAGGTCAGATCACCAAGCCTCCGGTTGGCATTGCGCTGGTCGCAGGCGCTGTCGGAGCCGGCCTGATCAGCTTTTTTGAACCAGCCACCCGGCGCACAGGGACCCATATTGCGGCGGTCGGCCTGATGATCATCGTCCTCGGCGGCCTGACGGCCGGATATCCGCTCGGCCTGCCGCTTGATGTTGCGCCGGCCTATCAACTGGCAACGCTGATACTTTTTCTTGCTGTCGTCTGGGCGTCGATACACATCTGCATGAAGGGCCTGGGCGGGGGAAAGCTCACGCGCTACCAGCTTGAAGTGCTTTTCATCCGCCTCCTCAAGGGGCTTGGGTTCGTGGTCTTCACAGTCGCCGTTGCACTGCCGTTTTACGTCATGGTGATGACCAGCCTGAAAAGTCAGCAATCGCTGCTGGCCAACCCGCTCGACTTCTCACTGGATATCAATCAGGGGTTCAGTTCACTGTTCCGCTCCTATGTGGAATTGTTCACCCAGTTCAACTTTGGCACCTTCCTTATCAATTCGGCCATTGTTTCCGTTTCAACGGTGATTCTGACCCTGCTGTTTGCCATACCTGGCGCCTACGCGGTGTCGCGGCTGCGGTTTCCGGGACAAGCCTTTTTATCGCGGTCCATTTTGCTGATTTATATGGTTCCGGCCATCGTCCTGGTGATCCCGCTTTACGCCGTGTTTTCCCAGCTCGGGTTGCGAAACACGCTGACGGGGCTTCTCATCGTCTATCCGGCGACGACCATTCCGGTTGCGCTTTACATGTTGCAGGGATACTTCCGCGGTCTTCCGGCCGAGCTCGAGGAAGCTGGTCTGATGGACGGTCTCACGCGCGTCGGCGTTATCCTAAAAATCACACTGCCGCTTTCGCTGCCGGCACTGGCTTCCGTGGCGCTCTATGTGTTCATGATCGCATGGAACGAATTCCTCTTTGCGTTCATGTTCCTCGACAATGTCGACATTTTCACGCTTTCCCGAGGTGTGGTTTCTCTGAACTCCTCCGAAGTGCCGCGACAGCATCTGATGGCGGGCGCGGTGGTCGCCACTGTGCCTGTCCTGTTGATTTTTCTCTGGTTTGAACGGTTCCTCGTGTCCGGGCTCACCGCCGGCAGCGTCAAGGGTTGAAATATGCATTCAGAACATCTCGATCAGGCAACTCAAATTCTGCTGGAAAACGATCGGGGCGGATACACGGTCCCGACTGCAAGGCTTTATCCCTACCAATGGAACTGGGATTCGGCCTTTGCCGCCCTCGGGTTTTCCGTATTTGACCGCGAGCGGGCCTGGTTGGAGCTGGAGACCCTGTTTGAGGGGCAATGGGCGGATGGCATGGTTCCGCACATCATCTTTCGCCGGGATGACCCGGATTACTTTCCGGGACCGGCCATCTGGCAGAGTGGAACAACACCACCCAGTTCAGGCCATTCACAGCCTCCGGTTGTCGCCAGCATCATCCGGCATCTCGTGGAAACGGGTGGAACCGCAGATCTGGAGCGGGCGAAACTTCTGTTTCCGAAGGTCTATGCCTGGCACAACTGGTTTCATACGATGCGTGATCCGGACCAGACAGGCCTGGTAGGCATCGTCCACCCGTGGGAGTCGGGTCGTGACAACTGTCCCGATTGGGATATTGGTCTCGACGCCATAGAGGTTCCAGATGATCTTGAGCGATACGAACGACGCGATACCGACAGCGTCGATGCCGATGAACGGCCGACATCCTCCGAATATGACCGCTATCTGACGATCCTGAAGTTCGGGCGTGAGTGCGGTTGGGAACACACAAAAATCGCCAGTGACGGGCCGTTCTTCATGGCCGATCCCGGAATTCAGTTCATTCTGCTTCGTGCGGACCGGGACTTGCTCCATTTAGCGGAGCTGGCTGAATTCGCGGATCAAAAACAGCAAATCGTCCATTGGATTGATCGTTCGATCGGTGGCTGCCAGAGACTCTGGAATGAGGCGGTGGGCTCATTCTGTGCCCGCGACCTGCGCACCGGTCAATTCAGCAGCGCCATGACCAATGTCTCCATGTTGGCATTTTATGCCGGAGCCGGCAGTTCCGAACAACGGGCCCGGTTGGTCAGACATGCGAACCATATTCTTGACCGGTGCCGCTACGGATTTCCGAGTTGGGATCCGCGCGACGATAAATTCGAATCAAAGCGTTACTGGCGCGGCCCGGTCTGGGCGATGGCCAACTACATGATCGTGCAGGGACTGACGGAGTGTGGTGAACTGGGTTTGGCCGAACGTATCAGGTCCGACACACTGAAACTGATCGAAAGATCCGGTTTTTTTGAATATTTCGATCCGATGACCGGCGCCGGTCACGGCGGCACGGATTTCACCTGGACAGCTGCGATTTATCTGGTCTGGTCACGCGCCACGCCATCTTCACAAGCCGCCTGAGCGGGAGAGCGACATGGGTTCCATCAAACTAGAGAAAGTCGAAAAGTGGTTTGGCGACGTTCAGGTCATCAAGGGCGTCGATCTCGATATTGCAGATGGGGAGCTTGTGATCTTCGTCGGGCCATCCGGTTGTGGCAAATCAACGCTTCTGCGGATGATTTCAGGTCTCGAGGAGACCAGCCGGGGAAAAATCTATCTCGATGATACCGACGTCACCGACAGGCTTCCCTCGGAGCGCCAATTGTCCATGGTGTTCCAGTCCTATGCCTTGTATCCGCATATGTCGGTTGGCGAGAATATGGGATTTGGCTTGAAAACCGCCGGTGCGCCAAAGGCGGAAATCAGGGAGAAGGTCGCCGCCGCCGCCAACATCCTCAAACTGAACGAATTTCTGGAGCGCCGTCCGAAAGCGCTGTCCGGCGGTCAAAGACAGCGCGTCGCCATTGGCCGGGCAATCGTGCGGGAGCCCAAGGGTTTTCTATTCGATGAACCCTTGTCCAATCTTGATGCGGCACTTCGCGTCGAAATGCGGTTTGAGATTGCCAAGCTTCATCACGATCTGAAAACAACGATGATCTATGTGACCCACGACCAGGTGGAAGCCATGACCCTGGCCGACAAGATTGTCGTGCTGAGGGCCGGTGAGATCATGCAGGTCGGCTCACCGCGAACACTCTACGAGAAGCCCGACAATCTGTTTGTCGCTCAGTTCATCGGCAGCCCGAAGATGAATGTGTTCGACTGTGTCACGGAAGGCGAGACGTTTCAGCTATCGGGGCAGGGCAGCGGTCATTTTGGTCCGCATGCGACCGGCCGAAGCGCGATCAAGATGGGCATTCGTCCCGAACATGTTGCGATAACCGATCCAGGCCAGGGACATTGCACAGGGAAGGTTGAAGTCTCGGAGTATCTGGGATCCGACTTCTTTCTCTATGTGACCTGTGAGGGGTTGGGAACGTTGACGGTCCGCGCGCCCGGATCATTGCAGGATCCCTGGGGAAAGGAAGTGGGACTGAAATTCGAGGAGGACAATATCCACTTCTTCGACAGTGATGATCTGACCATTGCGGACTGACTGATACGGTCAAAGCGGACTACTTCTCGACGAATGCCTTTTCGATGAGGAAGCTGCCGAGATTGGAGCGGGTGCCTTCTGCAAAACCACGGGTCTCGAAAAATGCCCTGGTGTCTTCGAGCATGCCCGGCCCGCCGCACAGGATCGCCCTGTCCCTCGTGTGGTCGATCGGCGGCAGACCGATGTCTTCGAACAGTTTGCCGCTTTCCATAAGCGCGGTAATGCGCCCATTGTGCGCGTAGGGCTCGCGGGTGACCGTCGGATAGTAAATCAACTGTTCGCGCACCATTTCACCAAGATATTCGTCATCGGGAAGAGTGGCGGTGATGTAGTCCTGGTAGGCCAGATCCTTGATGAACCTCACGCCGTGAACCAGCACGATTTTCTCGAAAGCGTCATAGATCGACGGATCCTTGATCAGACTGAGAAACGGCGCCAACCCGGTTCCGGTGCCCAGCAGATAGAGATGTTTGCCAGGCAGCAGATTGTCGGTGACCAGCGTCCCGGTCGGCTTTTTGCCGATGAGAACCGATTGTCCCTGTTTGAGATGCTGCAATCGGGAAGTGAGGGGGCCGTCGGGAACCTTGATGCTGAAGAACTCCAGGGTCTCTTCGTGATTGGCGCTGGCCATCGAATAGGCCCGGAGCAGCGGGCGTCCCTCAACCTCCAGGCCCACCATGGTGAACTCACCATTGCGGAAACGAAATCCGGCATCGCGGGTCGTCTTGAAGCTGAACAGGGTGTCGTTCCAGTGGTGAACGGAAAGGACCGTCTCTTCATTGAAGCTTTTCATACTGTCTCCGATCATGACCGGTTTGGCCGGTCAATCTGCACATGGCGAGAAGATTCCATCCTTTTCAGAAATGACGACAGGTTGAAAAGAAATCCATTCCAAGGGCCACCGCAAAAAGCGGAATATTTTTGCTAAGTTGAAGCTGGATTGACACGCGCCGATGGCGGTTCCGTCAGCTCGTACCGGTGCTCAGCTGTTTTTTGGGAAACAGATCAAGCAGGCCACCGTCGATGCGGCGACGAAGATGCCGGTCGATGGCGTCCCGGTCGGGACAATTGTAAAATGCACCGCCGCACAGCCGCTTCAGGACGGCAAGATCGATATAGACATCGGATCCGGGAATGCCGGCCGCCTCGAGGATCTCCGTACCGAGAAATCCGATGTCCAGCACACCGTTTTGCCGTGCCGGTTCCCGTTCGGTCAGTCCGGAGCCGGTCAGAGTGTAATAGGTCCGGTAGGCGAGGGATCCGGGGCGCGACAGCGGGCTCGGTCCGTCCAGTTCTTCAACGAGGTCCATCGTTGCGTTGCCCTGATGATCGCCAAACGACATGAGGACCATGCCGCGTTCGGTCGCCCCGGCCATCACCTTCTCGGAAAAATCAGCGTAGTCTTTGCGGGAGATCAGCACCCGGCGCCAGTATTCGGCAAGCGCCGGATCCTGGTGAAACGGTTCCCCCGCCAGTGTGATATGCGGTTCACGATGTTTGTCGAAGGGCGAATGCGCGAACATGGTCTGAACGTAGAGAAACAATGGACGGCCATCGTTTGCGCGATGTGTCCTGATCTGCTCCAGCGCCTGGTCAAAATAGAACTTGTCACGCATGTGGCGCGACGGCGCCCTGATATCGAGCCGGTCAAGAACCGTCTCAAAACCGATGGAGTGCAGAAACGGCCCCTCATTGACGAACTGATAGTCCAGGGGAAGAACCGCCATCGTATGATAGCCGCAATCGGCCAGGATTTTTGGAATTGGGTTTTTGATCGCATCCTGCAGGGTGATTGTCAGATAGGGGCTGCGCCATCCGAAATCCATCGATGATAGACCGGTCAGCAGCGATAGACCGGATATCCAGGTGCCGCCACCGAACACCTCGACATTGAGCGGTTGCAGCGTCTCACCCTGTCGGGTCATGGCGGCAGCCATGTCACCGGCATTCGGCAATTGGGTAAAATAGCCCGGATTGGTAAGAGTTTCCTCCAATACCACGACGATATCCGGCCGGTCGCCGCTACCGCATTGGGCAGCGCCTGAAAAAGGTTCCTGCGGAGGCAGGCGGGATAGCCGCTTCTCCAGCTCGTTTTCTCGGAACATATATTGCAGATCGAGAAGCGAAACGAAGAATGCCGTCACGTGACGGCCCTGCAGATAGTAGAAGTGCCGTTGTGCGGTGCTTGCCTCCGATGGGAAGGTCAGCGGAAGCATGACGAGCGCCAGGGCACACGCCATCAGGCGCTTGCCAACGGACATGTCGCGCGGCCGGTCCATCCTGTACATCAATACGCCAATGCCCACAAACACAGCGATCAGCAACAATACGGGCGCCACAAGATGCGGATAGCTGACGAAGATGAACTCGACCGCGTCGGAATCATTTGCGGCGAACACGAGATCATAAAAATGCAGGGAAAAGCCTTTCATTTTGAACTTGATCAGTGAAATGATCGATAGCGTTCCAACAATCATCCAGCCGGCACAGACCGAAAAGGAGAGCCGCCGGGTGACGGAAAACAACAGGGCGGCTGTAAACAGCGCGAGGGCGAGAACGAAGGGCAGGCTAAGCAGGCCGTTTTCAATCGGTGGAAGGATCGCCAGAACGCCGACCGAAAGGGCAGCGGGCAGGACCGGGTGCCGCCACCAGGAGCGCACACGCGCCAGAAGGCGTCTCGGTTTCTTTTCGGGGCGAAGTGTGCCGGTCATCTGACCGATTTATAAAGCGAATTGCCGGCCGACAAGTTAAACATCAATAAGTCATTAACCGAATTGGTTAACATTCGGCCATCCGCCGCAAAGCCTTGCCCCATAAGGATTGAGCGGATGAACCACAAAGTTGAAATCCGCTTGTGTTGCACGTTCGAGCGAGACTGTGGCTGGTTCGGCAACGTTCGCCGCACAATCCGCTGGCATCTCGATCTCAAGACTGGGTTACGCTTGCGCAAAAAACCGTTTCGTAGCCTCGTCTGCCGGAAAATAGGATTCAATACGTGTTTCCTGCAAGGTGATATCCAATGGCGTGCCCAGTGTCGCGATCGTCGAAAAGAAGCTCAGCTTCAATCCATCCTTTTCGACATCCACAGTCAGAATGGGAGACTGCCAGTGCCCCGGTTGGAATTTTTTCCATCCCGGCGGCACACCTTCGTAGTTTTCGATCTCGCGCAGCAGCGCTCCCAAAGCGCCATCGGATCCGTGAGCCAGTGCTTCCGCATGCAACTGCCTTAGAAAGAACGGTGCGATGTCATTCCAGTTCGCCACATGACGTTTGATACCATCCGGTGAGAACAGGCTGCGCAGAACATTTCCGGCAAATGAGGGAAGCTCATCGGGGCTTTCGGCGTCATAGAGAAACCCCTGCAACCGCTCAGCTCCCCGGTTGGCGCGAACCACGTTGAAAAGGCCATCGATCACCATTGCCGGGTAAGGTTCCTGCTGGGCAAGCATCATGTTGAGCGCCTGATCGACGGCCGCAAGTTCGGGTTCGCTCAAGGCGGTTTCGCGGTATTCCGGTGCGAATCCCGCGGCTGTCAGAAGGCTGTTGCGATCGCGTAGCGGAATATTCAACGCCTCGCAGATCAACAGCACCATCGATTTGCTGGGAGCCGACCTGGCAGATTCGATGAAACTGATATGTTTCTGCGAAACGTCGCAGCGCAGCGACAGCTCCAGCTGACTGACATTGTTGCGGGCGCGCCAGGATTTCAAAAGGCGCGGAAGCTCATCGGTTCGCATGGTCGGGGTCTCCGTCTGTCCTCTAATTCTGGCGGACAGGAAGGGGCAAAACAACTACCTGGCGGGTAGTTGCGGCCATTCCGACGTATCCTAGGCTGAGTGGCATGATCCCCCAAACCGAAAGGAATGGTCATGCCCAAACATCAATCCAATGCGCGCCCCTTGCGACTGGCGCTCGTCGCCAATGGTGTCTTCTCATTGCTCACCGGCGCTGCTTGTGTGCTCGCACCGGCGGCAATCGCCGCCCTGATCTTCGCTCATCCGCCGGTGGTTTTCGGCCTGTCGGTCGCAACGCTTGTCACCGAGCTTGGGATCGGCCTGCTCGCATTTGCGGCACTGGTTCTTTGGACGGCCGGCCAATCGATGCTCCACCGTGGTCGCGTCAAACTCATCACTGGCCTGGATATCGGCTGGGTTCTCGCCAGTGCAGGGTTGCTGCTGGCAGCGCCGGAACTGTGGACATCCGCAGGACTGACGATGATGGTCATTGTTGCGCTGATCGTGGCGGCATTCGCCTTCGAGCAGATCCTTGGTCTGATGCTGCTTTACCAGGGGCAAAGTGTTGTCGAGGCGCAGCGGAAGGGCAATCAATTGACCTTGACGGCAAGGGCAGTGACACACGCCTCCGCCGAACGGGCCTGGCAGGTGATGAGCCATCAGGAGGCCTATGCCGATGTCGCCGACAACATCTCCAAAGTAGAGGTCACGCGTGGTTCTGGAGAGACGCTTGAACGCCGTTGTTTCGACAATGATGGAAAGAGTTGGCACGAGAGCTGTACATTGTGGGACGAAGGACGGGCATTTGCGTTCCGGGTCCACACGGAAGCGCCGGATTATCCCTATCCGATTGCCGCTCTCGCCGGCGAATGGTCGCTGTCACCGATGTCCGACGGTACGCAGATCCAGATGGTTTTTCACGTAACCGCCAAACCGGGTTTTGTGAATGGCCTCATGTTCCGGTTGATGGCAGCGCCGTTTTCCTCCGTCTGCGACCGGCTGCTGCAGCGGTGGATTGACATCATGGAGGGAACCGCACGGCCAAACCGAGCTGATCTTCGGCTTGCGGAAAAGGAGACGGCGAGCCAACCGATTTGAACAGGCAGGCAGCCCGTCGCTGCCACCTGCACACCAGCCCGACCGCCCGGTTCACGGGCGGTCCACGGCCGCCATGCGTTCGATGAAGTTGACGGCGGTGGCAACCCCGTCTTCAGCGCGCAGCTTCTCGCCGATGGCTTGTGCTGACAAACGCATTTGACGGTCATTGACCAACTGTCCGAATGCCGCGGCGAGGTTTTCGGCGGTCAGGTTCCTGTTTGTGATCGGTGCAGGTCCCGCACCCAGTGTCCGGACGGTTTCGCCCCAAAAGGGTTGATCGGCGATGAACGGGCAGATCAGCGTCGGTTTGCCGGCGCGCAGTCCTGCCGCGGTGGTGCCGGCGCCACCGTGATGCACGACTGCCGCAACTTTTGCGAACAGCCAGTCATGCGGCGCCTGGTCGATCAAGAAGGCGTTAGTTGGCAGATCGTCGGCCGCGAGGCCACCCCATCCGGACGCCAGAACGCCACGCTGACCCGCCCGATCGAGCGCCTCGATGACCAGATCTCCAAGCCGCTTTGGATTGCGGCCGGCCATCGAGCCGAAACCGATATAGATCGGCGGCGGACCGGCATCGAGAAACCGCTGCAGCTCGTCCGGCGGCCGCCAGTCCTCATGGGCGTCGAGAAACCAGTAGCCGGCAGCAATGGCTGTGTCCGGCCAGTCATCCGGTCGTGGCACGACATGATTGCTGTAACCATGCAGGGCTGGAAGCGGACGTCCGGTCTGGTCGTACAGGCAATCGAGATTATGACGTCGGGCCGGTGTGCCTGTTTCCCGGCGCCATCGGCGAACATAGGGACCGGCAAAGATCTTGATCATCCGATGGACGACCCAATAGGTCATGCGGTTGTACCAACGTCCCAACCGCAGTTTCGGAAAGCCCATGCAGGGAGTTTGTCCGGTCGGAACGAGCAGCGGAATCGGAGAGGTGAGAATTGCCGTGATTCCGAGTTTTTCACTGATGGCGGGGCCGAGCAGGGCCTTGGGATGAAAACAGATGACATCCGGCTGAACCCGTTGCGCCACGTCCCAGCTTTCGCTGACGAGCTGATGCTGGAGGGGACCGATCTGCCTGGCCATCTTGATATTGGCGACCACGATCCTCCAAATGCCCCGCGTGTTCTCCATCAGGGCCTTTCCCTGATCGGAGTCGATGATCTTCAGGATATCATCGCTGATATGGCCATATTGAAGGCCTTCACCTTCGACAAATCCCCGAAAACGCGAGCAGGTCGCAATCGTGACCTGATGTCCCGCCCGCTTCAGGCCCTTGCCAAGAGCCACATAGGGTTGCACGTCGCCGCGCGAACCAATGGTCAACACAAGAATTCTCATCGGACAGGGCATGCTGGTTCACCGGTCATGCCCGCAGGTATGGTCGATTGGCGGTCGGTTCAAGGCAAGCCAGGCAGCAGGCGCTTGACATCGCCGGTGGACCGCTTACATACGGCGCAACGGTTGAGGCGCCGGCCGCTCGCACGCACACAGCGTTGGTGAAGTCCTCTGTTGAGCCTATTCACGTCAATTCAGTGGATGCGGACACATGGCAATGCGAGCCCCATATCAGATACGCTCCAGACTGAAAGAGGTGAAGAATGACTCCCGTTCTCCCATCGATTGAGGCGTTGAAAGATCAGGCAAAACGCCTGCGAACCTCACTCGGAACGACCGGTCGCAAGATCGGACACTCACAGGCCCTGGAGGCCATTGCGCAACAGCACGGGTTCCGTGACTGGAACACGTTGCGCGCCAGAGCCTTTTCAAACCGGCCGAAGGCGCCCGTCAATGTCGGTCAGACCGTCAAAGGCGAGTATCTTGGCCAGCCCTTCACGGGCAGGATCCTGGGCGTCGGCGAGCTTGGCGCCGCGGACCGTTACCGGGTTACGGTGAGGTTTGATGAACCGGTCGATGTGGTCACATTCGACAGTTTTTCGGCCTTTCGCCAGCGCATTCATTGCGTCGTCGACGGCGCCGGAACGTCACCGCAGAAAACATCGAACGGGCAACCGCATCTCAGGTTGTCCGTTTGACACCGATCGCAACGCGAACCGGTCACATGTCGAGGTTGAAGGTCTCGATCAGACGGGTGATCTGTGGTTGGTTCAGCAAATTGTAGGGACGGCCATGCAGGGTGAAAACCAGCCTGGCCGTCTCTTCCAGTTCCTCCATGGCATAGACGGCGTTTTCGACCGAACCGGCGGCAACCACCGGACCGTGATTTGCCAGTATGACGGCGGAACGCTGGCCCTCGAGCGCGCGAATGGCCTCGCCCATGGCCACATCGCCCGGCTGGAAGTAGGGCAGGATCTTTACCCGACCGAGTTTCATGATGGAGTAGGGGGTGAGAGCCGGCAACGCATCGTCCGGATCGGTTTCCGGCAACATCGACAGAGCGACGCTGTGATGGGAGTGCAGGTGTACCACCGCGCCCGCACGAGTGCCGCGGGTGTCATAGAAGGCCGTGTGAAGCGGCATTTCCTTGGTCGGCTTGTCGCCGCCTATCAGGGTTCCCGATGCGTCGAAATGCGAAAGCCGTGCCGGATCCAGGCGGCCGAAACTCGTACCGGTCGGCGAAACAAGCAGCCCTCCATCCTCGGTTCTTGCCGATATGTTTCCGGTGGAGCCATGGGTGTATCCGCGTTCGTAGAGCGAGCGTGCCAGTTCGCAGATTTCATCGCGCAATCCTGTGGTGCTCGTCATACTGATCCCCGATTTTTCATTTCGCAGCGGTCAGGACGGTTATGGCGCGGGCAAAAAAGTCGTCCTGGCCAAAATTGCCCGATTTAAGGGCAAGACAGAGGCCGCTGATCGGGTCCTGAACCGCCGGAACACCCGGTGCGATTTCCGGACCGATTTCCAGCCGTTCGAGATCAAGGCCTTCCACCACGGCACCCGAGGTTTCGCCACCGGCGGTGACGATTTTTCGAATGCCATTTCCATGTAGCGTCCGCGCCACGTCCACAAAGAATCCCTCGACGATCGACGCGACTTTGTCCCGGCCGTATTTTTTCTGCGTCGCGGCGACAAGTTGCGGGTCGGCAGACGTGTAGGCAAGCGGGGCTTCTGCAGCGCGGTCGAGCAGCCACGCAGCGACCTGCCGGGCATCAAGATCGCCTTCAACGAGACGGTCCGCCTTGACCTCCAATCCGGGATGGTCGGTCAGATGGCTGGCAATCTGCCGCCGGGTTGCCTCCGAACAGGATCCGCACAGAACAGCACTGCCGCCTTCCGCACCCTGCCAGTTTTCGCGCCCGGTCTGCAGGAGGCCGTCACGGCGGAAATTATCGGGCAGCCCGAGGGCGATGCCCGACCCACCGGTGATCAGTTTTCGATCCGCCGCCGCGTGTCCGATCTCCACGAGATCACGATCCTGAATGGCATCGACAATAAGCATTTCCTTTCCGGTCGAGGCAAGCGCCGCGGCGATGGCCGATTGGCCCTTTGAGACGACGTCAAACGGAATGTGTCCGACAGGCCAGTCGGTCTGATGGGCAAGCCAAACGCGCAAATCCGACTCCGTCATCGGGGTCAGTGGATGATGGCGCATTCCGCTTTCGCTCAAAAGCCGGTCACCGACGAACAAATATCCCTGGTAGACGGACCGGCCGGTGGCCGGAAAGGCAGGGCAGATGACAACCCGTTCTTCGCCGAGCCGTTCCGCGAGTGCCTGTGTCACAGGACCGATATTGCCTTCACGCGTGCTGTCGAATGTCGAACAATATTTGAAGACGATCTGACGGCACCCCTGTGCCAGCAGCCAGTCAGCGGCAGCCAGCGATTTTTCAACGGCTTCCGCCACCGGCACCGTGCGGGATTTCAGCGCTACGACACCGGCTTCGACACCCGGATCGGCCGAACCTTCAGGAAGGCGGCAATATTGCGTTACGGCCATGCCGGCGCGCGCCAGTGTGTTGGCTATATCGCTCGAACCGGTAAAGTCGTCTCCGATACATCCCAAAAGCATGGTTCAGAGCTCCACCGGCCGCTGCGGTCCGTTATCGAGACGCCACGCGAATGGAACCTGTTCCCATTGTGGAAAATGGCGTGTCACCAGCGGATCGTGGCCTGGAACCACGAGATCACGCGAACCGGCCAGCGCCTGGATGGTTTTCCAGCCTTCCAGCATATGTTCCAGGCTGTCGACGATCGGGAACGGTTTCTGGGCCAGGAAATTCTCATAATAATGGGCGGCATCGGACGCCAGGCACATCCACCCGGCCGCCGTTTTGACGCGGACTGCCTGCAGCCCCCGGGAATGCCCGCCGACATGGTGGACGGTGACGCCCGGCGCAATTGCGCCATCGCCATCGTGGAAGATGACCCGCCCCGAATAGACTTTCCTGACCATCTCGCAGACATGATCGGCGGTGTAAGGCATCTGCATGGTCGGGTGGCACATGCACGGGCCGGTGGCAAATGCCATCTCGGCGGACTGCAAATGGAACACGGCCTTGGGAAACCGATCAAGCCCGCCGGCGTGGTCATAATGCAGATGGGTAATGATGACGGTGTCGACCGTATCGGCGTTGACCCCAAGGGCCCCCAGAGCCTCGGCAGGATCGCGCAGAATCGGCCGGTCTCGCCTTTGCGCCTCACCGGCATCATAGCCCGTATCGACGATGATGGTGCGCGCCTCGTTCTTCAGCACCCACACGAAATAGTCCATGTCATGCGGGCTGGCATGGTCGTCGTCGAAGATGAAGCTGTCGGTCCGCTGCCGCTCGTTTCGCTCGGCATATTTGACTGCGAAAACCTGCCAGATTTCATCCATCACTCAACGGTTCCATAGGTTGCGATATGCTTCGACTCGATCATATCCGCGACCGCTGCATTGAAGGCGCGAAAATGATCGGATTTCAGGTGGTTCTGAAAGGCGTCGGCATTGTCGTAGCGCTCATAGAGAAAGACCTCGAGAGTTCGCTCGGAATCCGTGCAGACGTCAAATTGGCGGCAGGCCGGCTCTACGCGCAACGAGGTTTGCGCATTGTCGCGCATGAGCGGTAAAAACCGATCCCAGTAACCGGGCTTGATCTTGAAGGTCACGGTCACTGCAAACACTATTGGCTCTCCTCACGCTTGATCGTCAGCTTACGAAAAGTCTTCCTGATCACCGGTATCTGACTGAGGATTAGCAGGATATTGAGGGCCAGCAAAATCGCTGCGCCGGGGCGGCTTGCAAATACAGTCAGGTCGCCATCCGAAATCAGCAGGGAGCGGCGAAAGGTTTCGTCGAACAGGCCGCCGAGAATCACCCCGATGACCAGTGGTGCAATTGGATATTGCATGACGTTCATGGCATAGGCGACCAGACCCACGCAGATCATCAAAAACAGATCATTGATGCCGCCGCCGACCGAGAAGGATCCGATGGTGGTCAAGACGAGAACCACCGGCAGAAAGACGGTCTGGGGAATGCGCAGGATCATGATGAAGACCTTGGCGGTAAAAAGCCCCATCAGGAACATGGTGAGCGAGGCCATCACGAGGATGGCAACCACATGCAGAATGAGTGCCGGATCAATCGTCGGGCCGGGGATCACATTGTTGATTTTCAGTGCTCCCAGGAGCGCCGCGGCGGGGGGCGATCCGGGTATGCCCAACACCAGCAGAGGGATCAGCGCGCCGCCGATGGCGGCATTGTTGGCGGCCTCCGCCGAAATCAGGCCATCGACCGAGCCTTTGCCAAAATTCTTGGCGTCTTTCGAGGCCGCCTTGCCAACGCCGTAGGACACCCAACCGGCGACATCCTCTCCGACGCCGGGCAGGGCACCAACACCGGTTCCGATGGCGCCCGATCGGGCAATCCCGGGCAGCCGTCGAAGAACTTCACCGAATTTCGGCACCACGCGCCCGATCTGCGGCATATCGCCGACCGCAACGGCCGCCCGCATTCCGTCCATGATCTGCGGAATGGCAAACGCGCCCATGAGAACGGGCACAACCTGAAACCCCGAAAGCAGATAGGACCAACCAAATGTGTAACGGTCCTCCGACAGGATCGGGTCCAGGCCGACCATCGCCATGGCCAAACCGATCAGACCGGCGATCCACCCCTTGATCACCAGATCCTGGCTCATCAATGTGCCGGACAAGAGGATGCCGAACAGCGCCAGCAGCGCCTTTTCGGGCGAAGCAATGTTTTGGGAAATCAAGAGCAGTGCCCAGACGAAGACCAGCAGGCACACAGTCCCGAACAATGTGCCGATGAAGGATGCGGTGGTCGTGATGCCGAGTGCTTCTCCGCCGCGGCCCTTTCCGGTCAGCGGATAGCCGTCCATGGCGGTTGCCGCCGATGCGGCGGTGCCGGGAATGTTCAGCAAGATGGACGGGTAGGATCCGCCATAGATGGCACCCACATAGGCGCCGATCAGGGCGATCAGTGAATATTCCAGTGGAAACTTGTTGCCGAAAAACCCTGTCAGGATCGTCACGGCCAGGGTTGCGGTCAGTCCCGGCAGCGCGCCGAAAACGATGCCGAGGAAGACCGCCGGGATGAGATAGAAATAGGTAACCGGATCAAGAACCAGCGCCGTCAATGAACCGCTGAAACCGGATAGCTGTGCGAACACAAAGTCCATCCTAGCGGCCGCTCCACAAGGGCTTGAGGGTGACATAGTAATGGTATTCGATTTTCGAGAACACCATACCTTGCCTGTTCGGCACGTTCTGCCGGAAGCCGAAGGCCATCGCGATCACCAGAACAATCGGGACCAGGACCGCGATGAGCGGCGTCAGTCTTGTCACCCTGTCGATTTTGCCAAGCGCTCTGGAACGGACGAACATGATCACCGTGAGCACCAGGAAGGCCGCCAGCGTGACGCCGTCATCATCATGCGGCTTGGTCCACTCGGAGCGTGGTAAGTGCATCAGCAGGGCATAGGCGCCGGCAACGGCGACAATGAGTGTCGCGGTCACCATTGCTGTGTGGTCGCCGGCCCGGAATCCCCAGATCAGGGCTGTGATGACCAGGGCGGAACACAGGATAAAATCGACGCGCGGCACCAGCCCGACAATATAGGCTACCAGGATTGCCGACACGCATAGCAGCCGCCGGCATTCGCTGCCGGAAAAGCCGATGCCGATGGAGCTGAACGCCTGCCTGGCGCCGCCTTCGAGGATGGCGATGGACAGAAGCACCAGCGCCAAAACAAGAAGGCCGGAGAAAATTCCGAAGGGAACGAGGGCGGCGGAATTGTACCAGCGGCCCTGAACACCGGCGGCATTGGCCTGGAAAAAGGGGATCAGGCTGGTCTGATAGAGAAAGAAGAGGCTGATGGCGATGAGGACGAGCGCCGTCCAGAAATCACGCGCCCGCATGACCGATTTGTCAACCAATTTAGGCCCCTCAAGAAAGATATGCCATGTCGGCCCGACCGAAGATCGTTCAGTCGGGCCGGGAAGTCAAAGCCCCAGCCTGTGATCAGGGTTTCGGGATCGACAGGGTCGAGGGGTCGACTTTGGCGGCTTTCAGATCCCACAGGGTCCAGGCAAAGGTGCTTTCGAGCTTGTCGAAAATTGCCGTGGCTTCGGCGCCGGACTGACCGCCGATATCATAATTGTTGGCGGCTGCCCATTCAGCGACCACATCGGACGCAATCGCCTTGTCGAAGGCTTCGGTCAGCTTCGCTTTGACCTCGTCGGGAGCGGATGCGTGAACGGCGAAACCGATCGCCTGTTTCAGCGGCAGGTATTTGTCGAGCCCGCTATACATCGAGAAAGCCGATTTGATCGTCTTTCCATCAAATTCGGCGTCTTCAGGCGTCAGCATGGCCAGCGGTTTCAGCTGTCCACCTTTAATCAATGGTGCCTGCTCGGCAAGAGACGTGACAACAAGCGCGACTTCGCCGGCAACCGCGGCTTCCTGGCCTGGCGCCGAACCCTTATAGGGAACGAATTTGAAGGTTGCGCCGGTTCCGTTTTCGATCGCCAGAAGGTTCAGGTGGTGAATGGAACCGGACCCGGAAGCCGCTGCCGGGATTGTTCCCGGGGCCGCCTTGGCTGCCGCAACGAGGTCTTCAAGTGAATTGTAGGGGCTGTTTGCCGGAACGGAGATAAGATCCGGCGATCCGCCCACAATGAAAGGATGCCAATAGTTGAAGCGTTTGTCCCAGCCACCCTGAACGGCTGCCGTGACATTCGATTCAGACAGGCCGACAAGCGTGTAACCGTCATCGGGCTGATTCATGACATAGGTCATGCCGTTCGAACCCGCGACACCACCGGTCTGGTTGATGACGGAAATACCGACCGGAAGGTGCTTTTCCATTTCGGCCATGATCATGCGGTTGATGCTGTCGGTCCCTCCGCCGGCACCCCAGACAACGGCTGTCGTGATGTCTCTGTAAGGATATTCCTGTGCGCCGGCTCCTACGGCTGAAGCAGCCAGCAATGCGGCCACTCCGAGCGCGGTCAATGTTCGTTTCATAGAGTCCTCCCAAACGGTTCGATCAATAATGATTTTTTTTATGTATGCATTAAATTATGCATTGTCAACATTCGCCGCAGCCGTTATGCACAATAATGAAAGCAAGCAGAATCCGGAGTTTGCGTCCGGTGTGACGGGAAGAGCCTATGAAATCCACTTTCGATATTGCTGTGTTCGACGGGGACGGAATTGGTCCGGAAATCATGAAGCCGACACTGGAACTGCTCGACAGGGTTGCCCGCCAAAACGGGTTTCAGCTTCGCTTCGATGTCGTGCCCGCCGGCGCTACCCACTTTTCCCGCACCGGCGAATCTCTGCCGGCCAGGTCACTGGACGTCGCTCGCAATGCCGATGCTATACTGCTTTCCGCTATGGGGCTGCCTGCTGTGCGATACCCTGACGGCACGGAAATATCGCCACAGATCGAATTGCGCAAGGAGCTGGATCTGTTCGCCGGGGTCCGCCCCGTAACGCTGGCGCCGGGCCAGGCTACGCCGCTGAAGATTCCACCTGACCGGCGGATCGATTTTGTGCTTGTCCGCGAAAGCACCGAAGGTCTGTTCTGGTCGCAGGGCAGGGGCGAAGTGTCCCGGGACGAAGCCCGCGAGACACTGGTCATCACGCGCGAAACCTCCGAAAAGCTCTTCCGTTTCGCTTTCAATCTGGCGCGACGGCGCAAATCGTCCGGCCGAGGGCGTGGCCATGTGACCTGCGTCGACAAGGCGAATGTTTTTCGCGCCTTTGCCTTTTTCAGGGGGTTGTTCGATGCTGAAGCGGGCCGCAACGATGATCTGACCGCCGATCATGTCTATGTCGACGCCATGACATTGCTGATGGTCCAGAAACCCTGGCTGCTGGATGTGCTGGTAACGGAAAACATGTTTGGCGACATTCTATCGGACCTCGGAGCCGCTCTGATGGGCGGGCTCGGCGTTGCGCCATCTGCCGATATCGGTGAAAACCATGCCGTCTTTCAGCCCTGCCACGGGTCGGCGCCCGATATTGCCGGGCAGGGCGCTGCCAATCCCAATGCCATGATCCTTTCAGCCTCGATGATGCTTGAGTGGCTCGGTCAAATCCATGATGCAGCGAATATCGAACGCGCAGGAGAAGCCCTGCGACAGGCGGTGGAAAGGGCAATTGCCGGTGGACAAGCCCTGACCCGCGATATGGGCGGCGAAGCGTCGACGGAGCAGGCAGGTGCAGCGGTGGCCCAACAGCTTGACCGGATTGCCGCATGACAACGGCCGAGCCAGTGAAGGTGGCGTGCCTGGGCGCCGGTTACTTCAGCCAATTTCACTATGATGCCTGGAAACGCCTGTCATCGGCATTGCCCGTGGCGGCGATCGACCGGAATATCAAGAGCGCCGAGGCGACCGGCCTGGCCGCTTACGAGGCGTTGCGACCGGCGCTGGAGGAAACCCAGCCGGATCTGCTGGACATCATTACACCGCCGCCGACCCACATGGCGGCGATCCGGCAAGCGATCGACACAGGAATTCGCGCCATCATCTGCCAAAAGCCGTTCTGCGCAAATCTCGAGGAGGCGCGGCAAGCGGTTGCGCTGGCCGCAAATACCGACACCACATTGATCGTCCATGAGAATTTCAGATTTCAGCCATGGTACCGGACAATCAGGAGCGAGGTGAAGAGCGGTCGGATCGGATCGCTTCTGCAGATCACATTCCGGTTGCGAGCCGGCGATGGGCAGGGGCCGGACGCCTATCTCGACCGGCAGCCCTATTTCCAGACCATGCCGCGACTTCTGATTCACGAGACAGGCGTGCACTTTATTGACGTTTTCCGCTTTATTGCGGGTGATCCTCAAACGGTCTACGGTGATCTAAGAAGACTCAATCCGGCGATTGCCGGCGAGGATGCGGGTTATTTCATACTTGGCTATGAGAATGGATTGCGGGCAATGTTCGATGGAAACCGGCTCTTGGATCACGCTGCCGAAAACCACCGGATCACCCTCGGAGAGGCGGTGCTCGAAGGCACGGACGGGACGCTGACCTTGTCGGGCGACGGTTCGGTTCATTTCAGGGGTTTCGGCAAAACCGAAACGGAAACCGTGCTGGCCGCGCAATCCTATCAGGGTTTCGGTGGCGATTGTGTTCTCGCGCTGCAAAAGCATGTCATTGACGGACTCGTGCACGGCGCGCCGCTGGAAAATCGGGCGGCGGATTATCTGCGCAATCTGGAGCTCGAAGAAGCCATCTACCTGTCTCATGAAAGGTCACAACAACTCCGCGTATAGCCATGCAGGACGAACATCTGAAACCCGCAACGACCGAACCCAGGACGCAATCGCAAACCCAGCGCGCGGCCGCGGAATTGCGGCGCATGATCGTCTCAAATGAACTGCCGGCGGGGTCGAATTATCTGGAGACGGAGCTGGCCGGCATGCTTGACATGTCGCGCACACCGGTGCGCGAGGCGACGCTCATGCTGGCAGCTCAGGGGCTTTTGGAAGTCAGGCCTCGCAGGGGCGTGCGGATCCTGTCGATCTCTCCGGACGACATGGAGGAAATCTATCAGATTCTGACGGAGCTCGAATGCCTGGCGGCGGAACGTGTGGCTGCCTCCGGAGCGAGCGCGCAAGACCTGCAGCCCCTGCGGGAAGCAACGGATCGCATGGAGGCGTCCTTGAAAAAGGACGATCGCGAGGGCTGGGCCGCTGCGGATGAGGATTTTCATGAACGTCTGGTGGACCTGGCAGGAAGCGCGCGCCTCAAGTCAATCATCTCGACCTACAACGATCAGGTCCGGCGGGCACGGGCGCTCACGCTCTACATTCGGCCGGTCCCCACCAAATCCAATGAGGACCACAGGGCCCTTATCAGCGCACTGGAAAAGGGAGATGTTCAGCTTGCCCGCAAGCTGCATCGCGAGCACCGGATTTCCGCCAAGACACTGATGATCTCCCTGCTGCGGAAACACGGCTTTCACCAGGTGTAACCGCGCCGGGCGGATTGCCGTTTGCGCCTACGGAAGTCTCGGGCAGACCGGATCTCCCTCGCATGAGTTGAGACCATTGACCCAATTATTGTGCGGACAATTGATTTAGCGCATAGAAAAGCTTTGGTATCTCAAATATTTTCTTTCATGCAGGGGAGTCTTGACCCGAAGGCAGAGCCCCTCGGCGCTTACGGCTGTCGGCATTGCTCGGATCCCGCAAGCGACCCGCAACAGGCCATTGAGGGGAGCCTGCATGCAAGTCAGAGATTATCTGAGGATCGAAAAGGCGACGAATATCAGCCGGTCGGAAGTCGGTCGCCTCGGCAGTGCGGTCATCTTCATCGGCATCGTCATGATCTATACCGGCAACAAATTCGATCATATCGAACAATCCTATCTGCTGGTCGCCGCTGCCGTCATCGGTGCCTATATGGCGATCAATATCGGCGCCAATGACGTTGCCAATAATGTCGGACCCGCGGTTGGTTCCTTCGCATTGACGCTGACGGGGGCAATCATCATTGCCGCGATTTTTGAGGCTTCCGGCGCAATCATCGCCGGCGGCGAAGTGGTTGCGACGGTCAAGAAAGGGATCATCGATCCTGCCAATATCAACAATCCGAACGTCTTCGTCTGGGTGATGATGGGGGCCCTTCTGGGCGCGGCCATCTGGCTCAACGCGGCCACCTGGCTGGGTGCGCCGGTGTCAACGACCCACTCGATCGTCGGCGGCGTGATGGGAGCGGGCATTGCCGCGGCCGGCTGGGACATCGTTAACTGGGGCTCGATGGGAAAGATCGCCCTGAGCTGGGTGGTATCACCGATAACCGGTGGGCTGATCGCGGCTGCCTTTCTGTATGTTCTGAAGAAAATGGTGTTTTTCAAGTCCGATCCGATTGAAGCGGCAAAGAGAGTTGTGCCGGTGATGATCGCGATCATGGCCTGGGCATTTACGACCTATCTCTGCCTCAAGGGATTCAGCAAGATCGTCAAGATCGGATTCCCGTCAGCCCTGCTGATAGGTCTGGGAGTGGCCGCATTAACCTGGGCGGCTGTGTCTCCGATCATTCGGCGGGCCGCGCCAAATCTGAGCGCCGACCGTGATGGCGTGAACCGCCTTTTCACGCTGCCGCTGATCTTTTCCGCAGCCCTTTTGAGCTTTGCCCATGGCGCAAATGATGTTGCCAATGCTGTGGGACCCCTGGCAGGGGTGGTTGATGTGCTGACCGAGGGCGACGGCGGGGCGAAAGTCTCGATACCGATTTGGGTGATGGTGATCGGGGCGCTGGGCATATCGGTCGGGTTGGCATTGTTCGGTCCGAAATTGATCCGGACCGTGGGCTCCGAAATCACCGAACTCGACCGAGCACGGGCATTTTGCATTGCACTGTCCGCCGCGATCACCGTGATAGTCGCCAGCCAGTTGGGCATGCCCATAAGCTCGACTCATGTTGCGCTGGGAGCCGTGTTCGGGGTCGGATTCCTCCGTGAGTTTCTCGAACAGCGCATGAGCCGGGTGGTTGAAAATGTCCTGGCCACGCACGAGGGAGAGCCCGATTTCGTCAAAACCGAGGAAGTCCTGCGAACCTTTCAGAACGCGCCGCCGGAGGACAAGAAGCGGCTGCTTGACGAATTGAAGAAGATGGGTCCGGAAGCTGTTATTTCGGCAGCGCAGCGAAAGCAACTGCGACAGGCGCTGAAACGGCAACTGGTCAAACGAACTGCTCTGCTCAAGATCGTCTCGGCCTGGATCATCACCGTTCCTGTTTCGGCTTTGCTCGCAGCCATGTTCTATTTTGTGCTGCGGGGAATGATGTTGCCGTGAGCCCGCTGTGAAAGCGTCGATGAAACGGCTGCTGCTGCCGGTTATTATTGCCGGTCTGCTTTCCGGATTCTGGGCAAGCCCGGAGTTTCAGGAGATCGCTGCCGGTGTCGCGATTTTCCTCTTTGGAATGCTGATGCTGGAGGATGGATTCCGCCTCTTCAGCGGCGGCTTCCTCGAGCGCGTTCTGGAGCGTACGACCGGGTCCGTGCCGCGCTCACTCCTGTTCGGATTCGTGACCACCACCATCATGCAGTCCAGTTCGCTGGTCACCGTCATCTCCATTTCGTTTTTGAGCGCGGGTCTGATCACCCTCCTGGCCGGTGTCGGCATTGTATTCGGCGCCAATATCGGCACGACGACGGGAGCCTGGCTCGTTGCCGGTTTCGGGCTCAAGGTCAATATATCCACCTATGCCATGCCGCTTCTGGTGATCGGCGTTGTTCTGGTGTTTCAGAATTCGAAATATCTGCGGGGCACCGGTTATGTCCTGGCGGGCCTCGGCTTTCTGTTTCTGGGCATTCACCATATGAAGGTCGGTTTCGAGACGTTCAGGGATTCCTTTGATCTGAGCCGCTACGCCCTGACCGGCATTGCCGGCTTGGCGGTCTACACCCTGATCGGCGCGCTCGCGACGGTGGTCATGCAGTCCAGCCACGCGACGATGGTTCTGGTTATCACCGCTCTGGCCGCCGGACAGGTTTCCTATGAGAACGCGCTGGCTGTGGCAATCGGCGCCAATATCGGCACGACCATCACCGCTATTATCGGATCGTTCACAGCGAATTATCAGGGCAAGCGGTTGGCAATGGCCCATCTGGCCTTCAACACGGTGACCGCGGTCATCGCACTCGTCTTCATCAACCAGATGCGCGATGCGGTTGACCTGGTCAGCAGCGCCGTGGGCATCGACCGTACAAATTACGCGCTGAAACTTGCCGTATTTCATACGATTTTCAATGTGCTCGGAGTGGTGGTCATGTTGCCGCTGATGAGGCGGCTGATCTCTCTGATCGAGCGCATTATCAGTGAACCGGAAATCGATCTCAGCCAACCGAAATACCTTTCGCATGCCGTAGAAGAGTTTCCGAATACGATTGTGGAAGCCCTGCAGAAGGAGGTGAAGCATCTTTATGACAATGCCGTTGAGATCATCAGCCATGGGCTGAACATCCATCGGCAGGAATTGTTCAGGGTGAAGGACATTGCTGCTTTTGTGGCCGTCAGCCGTAAACAAATCGAATTCGACTTTGATGAGCGTTATGAGCAGAGAATCAAAACTCTCTATTCCTCGATCGTGGAATTCACGACACGCGTTTCAAGCCGCCAGCAGCCACCCGATGTCATCGCCAGAGTCAACCAGCTCCGCGAGGTCTCGGACAGAATCGTTCGCGCCGTCAAGGACGTCAAACATATGCGCCGCAACACATCGCGCTATACGACGCACCATACCGGCGCGATGTCGGATCTCTATGACGGGCTGCGCACCGAAATTGCCCGTATCCTGGCCGAGGTGAACCGGTTGGAAAGCGCCGATCCGGACGAGCGAAGCCGCCTGTGGCTGGAAGAAGAAAGAACCAATATCGAGAGCGATCACCACAAGACGAACAAGAGGATCGAGGACCTGATCGTGGATGGTCGCATAACGGCGAAAGCAGCCACATCGTTTTTGAACGACAGCAGTTACGCCTATGACGCCATGCGTGAGTTGATCGAAGCCGCACGCAACTACTATGTTGAAAAAGACAAGGCGATTGCCGAGATTGAACAGATAATAGCAATGGATGAGGATGAATTTGAGGGCCTGAAGTCGCCGGATGATGTCGAGATCAAAGACAGACAGGCCGACCGTGCGGAGCGCGTTTAAGACAGATCCAGGTAAGGGATGACAGTCATGGCTTTGGCCAAGAGTATGGAAAAGCTGAAGAAATACTATGCGAGGCTTGAGGCCGGCAAGGCGAAAAAAATCAAACCGAGTCATGTCGAACATGTGATCAGGAAGCTGACGGCGAAGGAGAGCAGCCTCTTGCGGGAGATTGAGGCGGTGAAGAAACCCTCAAAAAAGGAGCGCCTGCAGAAGAAGCTCGAAACGACGCGCGAGCAAATCGACCGGGCGCGATGGCTTATGGATGAGATCAGCTGATGTGTCGCATCAGGGTACTTGTTTAGAGCGTCGGGCTTGTATTGGACGACTGAAGAAGCTGTTTGGGGCAGATTCGAGCAGTCGCCCAAAAGTGATGTGGTGTGCCAATTCCGGCAGATCATCGCACCATTCCAGGCTGATGCTCTCAAGGGGGCGTTGTTGAGTTGAACGAAGCCAGCCCGAATGTGTCGCCGCAGTTAGTCGAAGAAACCTCGCTCGTCGGAGAGCCGAACGTCCTTTGCGGCTGACCTGATGAATCGGGGATGCCGATTCATCAGGTTTGTGCCGAGGATAGTCCAGTTTTCCAACGGCCACATCGGCACGATTAGGCACGATGTAGACCAGCGGGTTGCAGATCGCGGTGCGTACGTCATGGCCCGGCGCCGTTCACGGCAATGTTTGGCCGCGGCATTGCGCTTGCGTCGAGGTTGGGGGAGTGGTTTGTATCCGGGCAGGTAGGCTGGCGGGTTGATTGACGAATTCTAGAGTTGGGCAGCAAGCCGGCTTCCCTGATCGATGGCCCGTTTGGCATCCAGTTCACCGGCTTCAAAGGCGCCGCCAATGACGTGATTCTTGATTCCGAGGCGGTCGAGATCGGCTGCCAGGGCGTTGTCGGACAACTGGCCGGCGCACAGGACAATGGTTTCAACCTCCAGCCACTGGGGATCGCGGCGCTCTTCGCCAAACGAGATCTGCAGGCCGCGGTCGTCGATCGCCTCATAATTCACATTGCCGAGCATTTTGACGTCCTTCATGGCCAGCGAGGCGCGATGGATCCAGCCGGTGGTTTTGCCGAGTCCGGCGCCGTGCTTTTTTGCTTTGCGCTGCAGCATGGTGATTTGCCGCGGTGACGGAACAGGCCTCGGGCCTTCCGCCGACAGCCCGCCGGGCGTGATCGCCGGATCGCCGACGCCCCATTCCTCTCTCCAAAGATCCAGTTCGACAGTTGGCGAGACACCCTGATGGGCGAGAAACTCGCTGACGTCGAATCCGATACCACCCGCGCCGATGACGGCAACGGATTTTCCCACCGGTTTGCGGTCTCTAAGAACGTCGATGTAACTCAGCACCTTTGGATGATTCTGACCGGGAATTTCGGGATCGCGGGGAACCACACCAGTGGCGATGACGATTTCATCAAAATCCGCGTTGGCCAGTTGCTCGGAACCGGCTTCGGTTTCCAGAACGACCGAAACATTCCTGAGTTCCAATTGGCGCTGGTAATACTCCACCAGTCCAAAAAACTCCTCCTTGCCCGGGATCTGTTTTGCCATGTTCAATTGGCCGCCGATCTGCGATGCCCGCTCAAAAAGTGTGACCTGATGCCCGCGTTCGGCAGCGACAAGCGCCACTGAAAGGCCGGCCGGACCGGCGCCGACGACAGCAATTTTGCGCGCCTTATCCACCGGCCGATAGGTAAGCTCGGTTTCGTGGCAGGCGCGCGGATTGACGAGGCAAGTCGAGAGCTTCAGCTGAAAGGTATGATCGAGGCAAGCCTGATTGCAGGCAATGCATGGTGTGATCTCATCGGCTCGTCCCTCTTTCGCCTTGTTGACGAATTCCGCATCGGCCAGGAACGGCCGTGCCATCGACACCATATCGGCACACCCTTCCGCCAAAACCTCCTCGGCGACCCGCGGTGTATTGATACGGTTCGACGTGATGAGCGGGATCGAGACATCGCCCATCAGGCGTTTGGTGACCCAGGTGAAGGCGCGGCGCGGGACGGAGGTGGCAATCGTCGGGATGCGGGCTTCGTGCCAACCGATCCCGGTGTTGATGATGGTCGCACCGGCGGCCTCGACCGCCTTGGCGAGTTGAACCACTTCCGGCCAGGTTGATCCGTTCGGAACGAGATCGATCATCGACAGCCGGTAGATAATGATGAAATCGTCTCCGACGGCCTTGCGGACGCGTTTGACGATTTCGATCGGCAAGCGCATGCGGTTGGTGTAGGAGCCGCCCCAATCATCGGTGCGCTGGTTGGTGTGGGTGACCAGAAACTGGTTGATGAAATATCCCTCGGACCCCATGATTTCTACGCCGTCATAGCCTGCCTCCCTCGCCAGGGCCGCACAGATGGCGAAATCGGCAATCTGTTTTTCAATTCCGGCTTCGTCGAGTTCGATGGGGGCGAAGGGAGAGATCGGCGACTTGATGGCGGAGGCCGACACGCCGCCCTTGTGATAGGCATATCGTCCGGAATGCAGGATCTGCATGGCAATCCTGCCACCCTCCGCATGAACCGCCCTTGTGGTCGGCTTGTGCTCCTCGACCTCCTGGGTCGTCGACAGTTTGCCGGCACCGGGCAGGGCCGCACCCTCCTCATTGGGAGCAACGCCACCGGTCACCATCAGGCCGACCCCGCCACGCGCCCGTTCGGCGAAGTAGGCCGCGACACGGTCATGGGCTTTCCTGTCCTCCAGTCCCGTGTGCATGGATCCCATCAGGATCCGGTTGGGCAGAACCGCGAATCCAAGATCGAGCGGTCGGAAGATATTGGGAAATTCAGTCATGGACGCCTCAATTGACAGAAAACATATGTGTTCCGGCAATCCAGTGGTAGGGGCTCGCAGGCCCGCTGTCCATTGGCATTGCGCGATGGCCGTTAATTCCGTCGACCGGTAGCCACCGCGCAATACATCAATTGTCGACGGTCCTTACCGTGACGCGGATGCGCTGTGCAGCGTCAGCGCCCCGATGCCGGCGGCAGCGTTCAGACCGACGCTGCCGGTCACACTGAGCGGCACCAGATTGAGATTGTTCTTCAGATTGCCGGTCAGCACATTGGCGCCGAAGCCAAGCCCAACGCCGACAGACGCCGAGACACCGACATAGGTTCCGTCAAGCCGGCCGCCAGGCACCTGGAAGCTAGGTGCATAAACGGCCCACAAAAGTGTTTCGCGGGTTTTGAATCCAATATCCGGTCCGACCTTGGTGATCGTACCGTCATAATATTCATAGAGATTGCCGCCGCGGGCATTCTCGAACGTGCAATCCAAATCGGTCGAAGAGCCGATAATATAGCCAAATCCACCCTGGCTCTTGCAGGCCAGCAGACCAACCTTGGTGAAATGCTTCTTGGCGGCCGGTTGGGCCGGAGCGGCTTGTCTTGGCGTGTCTGCCGCCTGGGCGGGGGCCAGACTGGAAAGGGCCGTTGCGACGGCGATGCCGGCGGCAGCCATCAGTGATCCGAATTTCATCATCATCTCCTTGAGGAATTGGGGCTCGCTTGGGAGGTCAAGCCCGCGCAAATAATGCCGGAAGTCTTCGTCGCACAAATGCGCCAATATTGTGTCAGAATTGGAGGATTGTCGCCGCCCATTAACGATGCTGGCGGGTGCCGCAAATGTGCAACGGTTTTCCGGGCGAAGCAGAGGTCAATACGCCGTCATGCAACGCTGCGAAATACATCTTGATCGTGCCTTGACGCGGCGGATAAGGTTGATTTTCCCGTCACGGTGCGTATGCGATGGGGCCGAACACACAATGAGGGATCCAATCCATGATGCGAACCGTGTTTTACGTGATCTCCGTGGTCGCCCTCCTTGCGGTTGTGCTTCTGGCTTCGGCCTGGCCGTCGTTCTGGTGGCTCCTGATTGTTGTTGTCCCCTATATCCTCGTCGGGCTCTATGATATCCACTGGGCGGCGCACAATGTGTTGCGAAACTATCCGGTGATCGGCCATCTGCGCTACGCGATGGAATTCATCAGTCCGGAAATCCGCCAATACTTCATCGAGACGAATGAGAGCGGAAAGCCCTACAACCGTTTGCAACGGGCGCTGGTTCAGGCTCGTTCCTGGGGCACTGTCGATACACAGCCCTTCGGTACGCAGTTTGATCTGATGGAGACGGGCTTCATCCGCGGCAGCCACTCGCTGGCGCCTAAAAAGGTCGATCGTCAGGAAGCGCGGATTACCGTTGGTGGCCCCGACTGTCAAAAACCCTATTCGGCATCGCGTTTGAATATCTCCGCCATGAGTTTCGGGGCGCTCAGTCCAACTGCCATACACGCACTGAACGCCGGCGCGCGCCGTGGCGGCTTTGCCCATAACACGGGCGAGGGCGGGTTGAGCCCCTATCATCTCGCCGGTGGCGGCGACATCATCTTTCAGATCGGCACCGGCTATTTCGGCTGCCGTACGGCTGACGGGCATTTCGATGAGGACAAATTCGTCAAGATCGCCGAGCACGATGTCGTCAAGATGATCGAAATAAAATTGTCCCAGGGTGCCAAACCGGCCCATGGCGGTGTGCTCCCTGCCGCCAAGGTAGACGAGGAGATTGCCCGAATTCGCGGTGTACCGATGGGCGAGGACGTTATCTCGCCACCGGCTCACACGACCTTTGACTCCCCCGAGGGGCTGGTCAACTGGATTGCCAGGCTGCGCGAGATCAGCGGCGGCAAGCCGATAGGGTTCAAGCTGTGCATCGGCAAACGTCACGAGTTCATGGGGATCGTCAAAGCCATGTTGAAGACCGGCATCACGCCTGACTTCGTGACGGTGGATGGGGCGGAAGGAGGAACCGGCGCGGCTCCGCCTGAATTCACCAACAAGCTGGGCGTGCCGCTCAATGAGGGGCTGGCATTCGTTCATTCTTGCCTTGTTGGCGCGGGCTTGCGTGACAGGATCCGGGTCATCTCCAGTGCCAAAATCGTCACCGGCTTCGACATGGTTGAGAAGATCGCCCTGGGCGCTGACATGTGCAATATGGCGCGCCCCATGCTCTTTGCGCTCGGATGCATCCAGGCCGTGCGCTGCAACACCAACACGTGCCCAACCGGCATCGCGACACAGGACAAGCGTCGGGCACAAGCGGTGGATGTAAATCTCAGGCAGAAACGTGTCACACAGTTCCACAATGCGACCGTCGAGAGCTTTCTCGACCTTGTCGGGGCGATGGGTTTGGACTCTCCGGAGAAATTGACACCGTCTCATATTCATCAGCGCGTTGCCGATGAAACAGAACGCTCCTATGCCAAAATCCAGGAATATCTCGATCCGGGCGAATTGCTGACCGACGATATTCGTCCCGTCTACCGGAACCATTGGGAACGGGCATCGGCAGAAGCCTTTCAGACCTGACAAGGTGTCAGCCGGTGTGACATCGGTTGTATTTCTGACGTGTTATCAAAATGATATCGACGTTTTGTGACTCAAATCCTCAAGGTGGATGAGCCGCCGTTCCCGGTGATCGGCTGCTGCCCGCTCTTGTCGATCAGGCGCCTTCCGGCGTTTCCGAAAGGGCCGATACGCGGAAGGCAAGGATGGCCGCTGCAGCATTGATCAGCGCGATGATCAGGATGGCCCACACAACATGCTGCAGGTGGGCAACGGTCGCCAGAATCATCGACAGACCAACGCCGAGAATACGGACGATCACCTTGGAGGCGCCGAGGCTGATGACCCGGTACTGTTTTGGAGCGACATCCATGAAATAGAGCGATCTGGCGGTGGTGACTCCCCGGGCGGCGACAGAGACGATAAACAGGGCAACGGCGTGGATATACGGTGCGCCAACAGCTTGAACAAAGTGATTGGTAAACAGCAGCAATCCTGCCATTGCCGCCATCATTGCGCCGGCAATCATCACCGCCCGGGTGGACAGATGGCCGACGGATTGCCAAAGGGGACCTGCCACGCAAAGCGCCAAAGCGGTGGAAAGCACTAGGGCGGTTAGCCCCTTGGGTGTGCCATGATGGGATAGCGCCGCCAGAATGGCGTAAAAAGGAATTGACATTTCCACCGTTAGCAGGGCGATGCGAACCACCAGATATTTGCGAAACCAATGCAATTCGATCAACAGCCTGAAATTGCCGATGATCTCGCGAATACGGTTTGCAAGAGAAAACCGCGGCGCCGGCTTGATGTCGCCAGTCTGGCCATCGGCTGATGTTGCGGAGAGCTCGCGCACCAGCAAAACCATCGCGCTCGCGGAAACGAACAGCACGATGCCGATTGATACGATAGCAGCGTGACGCGTGAAGGGAGGAGAATCATGGAAATACTGGTGCGCCAGCAGGGCCACCGCCGCCGTTCCCGCGCCGCCAAAGGTCATCACGCTGTAGAACAACCGGTCGCGTGAATCCGAGCGCAGCATGTCGCCGTAAAGGTCAGTATTGACGATGCTTTGGTATTCTCCCGTCAGCCCGATAACCAGAATGGCGACGATGAATGCCAGCGTGACGATGAGAGAGGTGCCGAAGGCTGCAGATGCGAGGGCAACAAAAAAGCATAAGGCAACGATGACGTCAGTCATGGCCAGATCGATCTTTTTTTGTTGTCTGCGCGCGGCGATGGGTGTCCCGAAAAGCGCGGTTATCAGGCAGGCCGATTGCCTGAGCGTGACAAGCAGTCCCGCCAGGATCACCGGCATATCGAGTGAGATCGCCAGATAGGAGATGACCACCGACGGGTTTGCCATGGTCCATGCCATGGTGTTGAGGGTTCCCTGTCCCCGGAGGATCGACAGGTTCCGCCTTTCTTCATCTGTGTCGTCACCGCGCATCCCGGGACCGCCAATCGTCATCTAATCCGAATGTTTGAAGAGAATCTGCCCACCAATCTTAATCAACCCGTTAATTTTATGGCGACAGATGTGCATATCGCAAAAAATGAGGTTGAAGCTGTGACGGCCTTGCGACCGGGATTTCATCACCTCACCCGTTTGGCGCCGCCGTGTTTGCAATCATTGGCCGGCGGTTCCTGAGTCCCTCGGCCAGGGCGTCTCAACCACGGGCGTCAACAGACTGCCGTCCTGAAACCAACCGGTCAGATTGTCGACCTGGAGTTGGCCCATCGCCTGGCGCGTATGAACGGACGCCGAACCGAGATGCGGCAGCAGGACGACGTGATCCATCGCAATCAGCGCGTCGGGAACATGCGGCTCATTTTCAAACACATCCAGGCCGGCCGACAAGATGGTCTTGTTCTGAAGAGCTTCGATTAAAGCGGCCTCATCGACCACCGAGCCCCTTCCGATATTGATAAGGATGCCGTTGCTGCCGAGCGCCTTCAATGTTTCGGCATTCACTGCGTGTCGGGTCGCCGCGCCGCCGGGCGCCACGCACAGCAGGATGTCGCACCATTGTGCCAGTGCCAACAACGAGGAATGGTAGAGATAGGAAACGTCCGCCTGCTCTGATCGGTTGTGATATCCGATCTCCAGGCCCATTGATTCGGCGCGCCGGCCAATCGCCTTTCCGATTCGTCCAAGACCGAAAATACCCAGCTTCCTGTTGCGGAGCGTTCCCGCTGACAGGGGATAGGCCGATTCCCATTTTCCGGCGCGAAGCCAGCGTTCCGCCGCTGAGAGCTCGCGAGCGGTCATGACCAGCAAACCGATAGCCGTGTCGGCAACTTCATCGGTCAGCACATCGGGCGTGTTGGTCACCACCACATTGGCCTTTGCCGCCTCGACCGCGTCGATGCTGTCATAGCCGACGCCAAAACTGGCGATGATTTCGAGATTGGCAAAGCGGCGAATGAAGGGGCCATCGATCGGTGTATGTCCACCGCATACCAGGCCGCGAATCTCGGCCGCTGACCTTTGAAACCAACGATCCTGGTCCTCGATCTCCCAGAGCTTGTGAATACAGAACCTGTCGGCAAGCGCCGCCTGAACATGCGCGGGCATGGGATCGGTCATCAGCAGTTCAATATCGGTCATGGGCGTGCTCTTCGTCTGGCGGTCTGTCGGTCGGCGTGCTTATAGACCAGCCCACGGCGCGATAAAACTGGTTCTGTTGGAATGGAAAGCCACCTTTATCGAAACGAACAGTGGCTACATTGTCGGTATCGTTCAGTTTCTCCAGCCGATCTGCTGCTGGATGCCCTCTGAATTGGGAGAATGGCCGTAATATTCCCGATAGCTTTTCGAAAAATTCGAGGTCGAACCGAAGCCGCAGGCCACGGACACTTCCGTGATCGACATATCGGTTTGCAGAAGCAGATTGCGCGCCTTATCGAGGCGTATCTCGGAATAGACCCGGGCGGGAGATTTGCCAACGAAACGGTTGAAAAGCCGCTGAAGCTGCCGAACGGTGATGCCGAGTTCACCGGCAATCTCGGTCGTTTTGACCCGATCCTCCACATGGCTTTCCATGATGCGGAATGCCCGGACAATTTTGTGGTTGCGCATGCCGAACCGGGCGCTGAACGATAATCTTTGTTCCGACACACCGGAGCGAACTGAGTTGTACACCATCTGATCGGCAATCTGCCCGGCCAGATCGTGCCCATGCGATTCCGATATCATATGCAGCATGAGATCCGCTGCCGCCGGACCGCCGGACGCGGACACGATCGTTTCATCCGACACGTAAACGGATCGTCGGAGGCGAACGGACGGAAACTCCTCGGACAGAATATCATGATAGGCCCAATGGATTGCGCAGGACTTCCCATCCAACAGACCCGCCTTGGCCAGGACATAAGAGGCTGAGCAGACCGCGCCGAGCTGCACACCATGGCGCGATTGCCGCCGCAGATAGTCGACCAATGGGGCCGAACTATGCCGTGGGACATTCGCTCCGGCGACGACAATCAGCTGATCACCCGGTTCAAGCGGTTCGAATCCCTGGTCGACCATGATGGTTGTGCCCGTCGAACAGGTCTGGCTTTGACCGTTCTCCGCCATCAGGGTCCAACGGTAGAGGTTCTTCCCGGACAGCAGATTCGCCAGCCTGAGCGGCTCGATGGCACAGGAGAAGGCCAGATGCGTATAATCCGGTACCAGCAGGAAATGGTAATGTTCCGGTTCGCGCAAGTCAGATCCCCACAGGTTCTCAAGGCAGCCTAATGTGGCGCTGTCCGGTCGATTGCGTCAAGCGTTGATCGATTTTTTCGACTCCATCATAAAAACAAATTGTATTCAATTATTTTTTTTGTAAGAACGGTGCATCGGCATTGCGGGAGTTTTCATGAAGCACGACGCCAAAACCCGAAAAAAAAGGCTTTACGATACCCTCCGACAGGAAATTCTCACCATGGAGCGGGAGCCGGGAGCGGATATCGATGAAGTGACGCTGGCAGAAGCCTTCGGACTATCCCGCACGCCGTTGCGCGAAGTTCTGCAGCAACTGGCCGGTGAAGGCTATATCAGCAGCCGCGAGAACCGGGGATCGCGTGTGGCCGAATTGAGCCATCAGACCCTGCGCGATTTCTTCCTGACCGCCCCGATGATCTATTCCGCTGTATCCCGGCTCGCGGCCAACAATGCCGACGCTGTGCAGATTGCCGACTTGAAGAAGACCCAGAGCGATTTCAAAGCGGCTCTCAAAGGCGGCAGCATCAAAGAGCGAACGCTCGCCAACAACCGGTTTCACGAGATCATCGGCGAGATGGCGCGCAGCATCTATCTTGCTCCAAGTCTGCAAAGGCTGCTGATCGATCACGCCCGTATCGGCATGACCTTCAACCGTCCACAAAATGATCGCATGGCAGCCAATCTCGCCATGGCCAGCCAGCAACATGACGCGCTGATCGACTGCATCGAGTCCGGTGACGAGCAAGCCGCCGCCGAACTGGCCATCGAGCATTGGAACCTGTCGCGCGACCAGATTGAAATGTTTGTCATGCCGCAGAGTCTCGATACCCGAATGGGTGCGGCCACGGCGACCAAGTCCGCATGAGGATCCCATGAGCCCGATCATGAAGTTCGAAGGCATCTATACGCCGATCATCACCCCGTACACTGTGGATCAACAAATCGATTTCGATGCCCTGGCCGCGATGATCGAACACCTGGTGTCAGCCGGCATTCACGGCGTTATTTCCGGTGGCTCGACGGGTGAATATTATGCCCAGTCGATGGATGAACGCCTTGCCTGCGCCCGGTTCATTCGGGAAAGGACCAGCGGCCGGATCCCGCTGGTCATCGGCACCGGTGCAATCCGGCAGGAGGATTCCTGCACCGTTGCCGCAGCAGCACGCGATATGGGAGCGGATGCGTTACTGATCGGCAGCCCGCCCTATGCCGTGCCGACCGAGCGGGAAAATGCCCTGAACGCCCTGGCCATCGACCGTGCGGCCGATCTTCCCATCATGCTTTACAACTACCCCGGTCGCATGGGTGTTGACATGGGCGAGGTGTTTCTCGATCGGGTGGGCCGTTCGCGCAATTTCTGCGCCATCAAGGAGAGCTCGGGCGATATCAACCGCGTCCACCTTCTGGCCCGCGATTATCCGCACATCCAGCTGGGGTGCGGAATGGACGACCAGGCGCTGGAGTTTTTCGCCTGGGGCGCCCGCAGCTGGGTTGCCGGCGGTTCCAACTTTCTGCCGGAGGAACATATCGCACTTTACCGCGCCTGCGCGATCGAGGGCGATTTCGACAAGGGCCGCCGGATCATGAGCGCCCTGATGCCGCTGATGCGGGTTCTGGAACAGGGCGGAAAATTCATCCAGTACATCAAATATGGCTGTGAAATCACCGGCCTTCAGGCCGGACCGCCACGCCCGCCGCTCAAGGCGCTTAACAAGGATGACAAACGCCAGCTCGAACAGGTGGTGCGGGTTCTGAAAACCACGGTGGCACAGATTGAGGCGGAGGACTGATCGATGAGCGAGCTTCTCACCAGAGACGAATATGCGGCCATTGCAGCAGCGCTGGATTGTCCGACACAGGCCTTTATCGATGGCGCCTTCCGTCCCGCACAGTCCGGCGCCACTTTCTCGACCGTCAATCCGGCAACGGGAGACACGCTTGCCGCAGTCTCCGCCTGCGGCGCGGCGGATGTCGATCTGGCGGTTCTCAAGGCCCGGGAAGCGTTCGATGACGGCCGGTGGTCACGGCAGTCGCCCGCAGAGCGCAAGCACGTTCTGATCCGTTTGTGCAAGCTGATCACCCGCAATGCCCGCGAACTGGCAGTTATGGAGAGCATCGATTCGGGCAAGACGATCCTTGATTGCGAGACGGTCGATGTTCCCGAGACGATTCACTGTCTCAAATGGCATGCCGAGGCAATCGACAAGATCTATGACCTGGTTGCGCCGCCTTCCGACAGCCATTTGGCGATGATTGTCCGCGAACCTGTCGGCGTGGTCGGCCTCGTCCTGCCGTGGAATTTTCCGCTGCTGATGCTGGCCTGGAAGATCGGCCCGGCGCTTGCCGCCGGCAATTGCGTCATTGTCAAGCCGGCGGAAGAAACGTCTCTGACCGCGCTGCGCATCGCCGAGCTTGCCCATGAGGCCGGAATTCCGCGCGGTGTTTTCAACGTCGTCACTGGCAGCGGCGAAGAAGTCGGCGAACCGCTGGGCAGGCACATGGATGTTGACATGATCTCCTTTACCGGCTCGACGGAGACCGGCCGGCGTTTCCTACACTATGCCGCCGACAGCAACCTGAAAGAGGTGGTGCTGGAAATGGGTGGCAAGAACCCCTGCATCGTGCTTGATGATGCCGAGAATCTGGACCGCGTTGCTGCCCATGTGGTCAATGGCGCGTTCTGGAACATGGGCGAGAACTGTTCCGCTGCCTCTCGTCTCATCGTTCACAAGGACTGCAAGGACGCCTTGCTCCAGCGCGTTGTGGCCCATGCGCGCGAATGGACCATGGGCAATCCGCTCGATCCGGCAAACCGTGTGGGCGCGCTGGTCTCCCGGTCCCATTTCGACAAGGTCTGCACCTATCTGGCCGACAAGGTGGCAACCAGTCCGGTGCTCGGTGGTGAGACAGCCGACGGAGCATTTGTCGAGCCGACCATCATCGACCTGGACTCCCATGACGGTCGACTGGCGCGCGAGGAGATATTCGGCCCCGTTCTGTCGATGATCACGGTGAAGAGTTTCGACGAGGCGATTTCAGTCGCCAATGACACCGGATACGGCCTGACAGCTTCGATTTTCTCCGCCAATGGAAAGAAGGCGCTGCGCGGTGCGCGGGCGCTGCAGGCGGGCACGGTTACGGTCAATTGTTTCGGCGAGGGCGATATCACCACACCTTTCGGTGGCTACAAGCAATCCGGCTTCGGCGGCCGGGACAACGGGCTTCAGGCCCATGATCAGTACACCAATATCAAGACGATCTGGATCGATCTGAGTGATGATGAAGACGAGGCCGTGGATTGACGGCCGAATTTCGCGCCAGACATCTGCCGCTGCAGCCCGGACCGGCCGCCTGGAACGCCTTGCTTCCGCCGCGGCCTGAAGGCGAGCGGCTGGCAGACAATATCCAGGCCGATTTTGCGGTGATCGGTGCCGGGTTTGCGGGCCTGTCCGCGGCCCGGCGCCTCGCACAACTCGAACCGTCGGCGCGAATCGTGGTCCTCGAGGCAGGGCGCCTTGCGGAGGGGCCTGCCGGTCGCAATTCCGGTTTCATGATCGATCTGCCGCATGATCTGTCATCAAGCGATTATGCAGGGCAGGGCAGCGACGACGATGCTGTCCAGATCGCCCTCAACCGATATGCAATTGCATTTGCAACAAATGTGGCTGCCGAAAGCAACCTTTCGACGGATGCGTTCGATCCCTGTGGCAAGGTCAATGCCGCGGCAACGGATGCCGGCCATCAACATAATCTCGATTATGCAGCCCATTTGGAACAATTGGGGGAAGGCAGCACACTGCTTGACGCCAAATCCATGCGGGACCTGACCGGAACCGACTATTACCGGTCCGGCCTGTACACGCCCGGCACGGTGATGATTCAGCCGGCGGCCTATGTTCGCGGGCTCTCGAATGTCCTCGGTACAAATGTCACCCTGTTTGAACGCAGCCCGGTGAACGCGATCAACCGTGAATCTTCCGGCTGGGTGCTTCGCGTCGGTTCCGCAAGAGTAACGGCTCAAAAAGTCATTTTGGCCACCAATGGACACGCGGAGAGTTTCGGCTTCTTCAAGCGGCGTTTGATACATGTCTTTACCTACGCCTCGATGACAGAGCCTCTGGCACCGGATGTGAGCGGGAAACTGGGTGGTGCCGAAAAATGGGCGATCACGCCCGCTGATCCCATGGGCACGACCCTGCGGCGTATTTCAACGACCGGGGGTGACCGGATCATCGTTCGGTCACGCTTTACCTGCAACCCGTCCATGCGCGTCGCTGCGCGGCAGATGGCGGCGGCCGGCCGCAGCCATGACCGCGGCTTCGCCGCGCGGTTCCCGCGGCTGGCCGGCGTCAGGATGCAATACAGATGGGCAGGCCAATTGTGTCTGAGCTGGAACGGGGTTCCGGCGTTCGGTGAGATCGAGGACGGTCTGTTTGCGGCTTGCTGTCAAAACGGTCTTGGTGTTGCTCGCGGGACGCTATCGGGCATGGCGGCAGCCGAACTGGCCACGGGAGAAGGCGGCAAGGCCGTTGACCGGCTGCTGGCGTGCGCCCCGCCGAAGCCTCTGCCTCCAACGCTCCTGACGTGGATGGGCGCCAATCTGTTCATGCGCTGGAAGGAGTGGGCGTCCGGCCGTGAATGCTGACGGAAGGTGCGTTGGCCACGCCATCGCACCCTGGCGGCCGCCGGGCGCAGATGCGGTCGGGCTGGATTTCTCCCTCCCATAAACCAGGCCTGTCCGGTCAACCCATCCGCATGTTGAATTCGGATTGGTGATTACGATCGGGTGGTGATATGTCTGCGCCCACATCACTCTCGTGGCCCAATTCGGGTCTAATCGCTTTGCTACTCTCCTGAAACCATGCCTCACTCTTCAAGAACCCTGTGTTCCGTTATACGGATTGAACAGCCGGTGGTGCCGGAAATCAAATGAAACCATTTCTTGTCTTGCAGCTCCGTCCCGAGACCGAAGCCTCGGATGATGAATTTGAAGCCATTCTAAAAAAAGGCGGGCTGGATCTATCCGAGACAACCCGGATCAGACTGGACCGGGAGCCCATTCCAGACGATCTGCGCCTGGAAGACCATTCGGGTGTGATCGTCGGTGGAGGGCCGGGCTGCGTTAGCGATTCAACAGCCGACAAGAGCAAAACGGAAAAGCGCATCGAAGAGGCGGTTCTTGATCTCATGCCCGCCATTACCGAAACCGACTTTCCCTTTCTGGGCTGTTGCTACGGCATCGGCATTCTCGGTCATCATCTGGGCGCCGAGGTCGGCAAGCAGCGCTATGGCGAGGAGGTCGGTGCCGTTTCATGCCAACTGACCGCAGATGGCAGATCGGACCCGTTGCTGGAGGCTTTTCCGGATGAATTCATGGCCTTTGTCGGCCACAAGGAAGCTTTGCAGGAATTGCCGCCCGGCTGCGCCCACCTGCTTGCGTCCGGGCCGTGTCCGTTCCAGATGATCCGCTACAAATCCAATGTCTACGCCACCCAGTTTCATCCGGAGGCGGACAGCCAGGTCTTTGAGGCGCGCATCAACATTTACAAGAACAATGGGTACTTCCCACCGGCAAGTGCCGAAACGCTCATTGCCTATTGTCACAAGCAGGATGTCCGAGTTCCCGGTCAAATTCTGGAGAACTTCGTGCTGACCTATCGACGATCCTGACCAATCAACAGGCAATCCGCGCCTGATGTGATCTGATCGTCCCTCTCCCATTTGCCGAGCAGGATCCCGGGCATGAACAATGAGTTCGTCGGGATCGAATTCAAGCTTGATGCTTGGGAGAAATCAAATTTGCTTGCACTCGCAGACGACTTACCCCTGTCATATGAACCGGCTAATCACTGCGGATTCCCATGATGTCACAATGGCGCATTTGACATGACAACACCGATCTCACTCCTTGGCGGTATGGTCCTGACGGCTGAAGGCGTGTTGGAAACAACAGACCTGCATATTGCCGATGGACGGATTGTCGAGACTCCGGGTGCAGAGGCAACGGTGATTGAATGCGGCGGACAATATGTTCTGCCCGGCATTGTCGACCTTCACGGCGATGGGTTCGAGTTGGAGATTCATCCACGGCCCGGCGTTGAAATGCCATTTCCCATTGCGCTCGGATCCGTCGACCGCCAGCTTTTGTCCCATGGCATCACGACCGCCTTTCACGGGTTGACGGTGTCTTGGGAACCGGGCGCACGGGGTTTGGGCCCCGCACGCCGTTTCATGGGCGAATTGGCGACGCTGCGTCCGCGGCTCATGGCCGATCACCGGGTTCAGCTGCGCTGGGAGACCTTTGCCCACGACGCGGTTGACGATATTGCCCGTTGGCTTGATGAGGATCCACTGCCGGCGATCGCGTTCAACGACCACACTTCCTCGACCCTTGAAACAATTCAGTCCGGCGACAGCAAGTCGCTTGAGAAATGGGCGCAGCGGGCAGGCGTCACGCTGGACCGGTACATCGACTGTGCCGTGGCCGTGGGTCATCGGGCGCCGGATGTTGCGGCGAAGATCCAGAACGTTGCCGCTCTGGCATGGCAAGCGGGCGCCGTGATGCTCTCCCATGACGACGCCACAGTTTCGCAACGCTCCGCCAATCGCGCCCTTGGCATGCGGGTTTGCGAGTTTCCGCTGGCGGCTGAAGCGGCGGCCAATGCGGTCGCCAGAGGGGAGCACATTGTCATGGGCGCACCGAACGTGATCCGCGGCGGTAGCCACAAGGGCCACATGTCGGCCGAAGAAGCGGTGGGCGATGGCCTCTGCACGGTTTTGGCCTCCGACTACTACTATCCAAGCCTTTTGCATGCGGCCGAGCGTCTCGTTAATCGCGGGGTCAGGTCTCTCGGCGAGGCCTGGAGCCTGATTTCGGCAAATCCTGCGGACGCAATGGGGCTGGCAGATCGTGGTTCGATCGAGATTGGATGCCGCGCCGATATCGTGGTGATCGATTGTGCGGGACCCTGGCGACTTCTTCACACGATTGCCGGTGGCCGTATCACCTGTTTCGGCTTTGGAGCATGTCAGGCTTAACGGAACCGGTTCCGTTTGTGGTCGGCGCGGTGATCGGCAAGGAAGGAGCGCAGAGCGATGCCTCAGCAATTCAGGTTTTAACGGACTCGGCAAAACCTGAAGTCATTAACGCAATCGAAGGCCGACGCCGTTGTCCCGTTTCTGACAAAACGAGACGACGGTCTGGACGCAAACACACCTCGTAGAAGGATTCCATTTACGCCTGACATGCTTCAACTGCGCTCAATAGTCCTGATTGAGAGCGTCCTCGGCCGGTATTTCCCGTTCGCGTCGGGCAATATAGTCTCGCAGGGCCTCGTCCTTTGCCTCATCCAGCCGTGGTTCGTCATATTCTCGAAGCAGTTTGGCGGCCATCCCGAGCGCCCGCCGGGTGATTTCGGCGCTGCCCTCGGCCTGCCATTGTTCGATGGAGTTGTTGTCAAAGAGTTGGGGCATGAAATAAGCCCGTTCGAAATTTGCGCGCGTATGGGCATGGCCCAGATAATGACCGCCGGGACCAATATCGCGGATCGCCGCCAGCCCTTCGTCGAAATCATCCCAGCGAATGCCCTCCGCCATGCGATAGCCCATGGCGCACTGTTCGGCATCAACGATGAATTTGGCGACGGAGCAGTGCATACCTGCCTCGTTCCATCCGGCCGAATGCCAGATGTAATTGGCACCGGCGTGGAGAACCGCGGACAGGGTGGTGGCGCTCTCATATCCGGCTTGCGCGTCGAAGGTCTTGGCGCCGCCCAGCGTGTTGGACGTTCTCCACGGCACATCGTAGTAGCGGGCCATCTGGCCGATCATGAAATTCATCAGGCTGATTTCCGGCGTGCCGGCCATCGGCGCACCCGATTGCATCGATACGGTGGAAAGATAATGGCCGTAAATGGCCGGGGCACCCTTGCGGATTACCTGGGTATAGGCCAGCGCCGACAGTGCTTCGGCATTAAGCTGCGCAACCGTCGGGGCAACCGAGGCCGGTGTGTTTGCACCACCCAGAACGAAGGGCGAGCAAAGCACGGGCTGATTACGACGGCTGAAGGCGCGCATGGCGCCCAACATGGTCTCGTCCCAGACCAGCGGCGAGTTACCGTTGCAATTGCCGGTCGTCACCGGGTGCGTGTCCAAAAAATCCTCACCGAACAGGATCGCGCACATATCCATGACGTCTTCGGCATTTTTCGGGCTCGTGGTCATGCCCATGAAGGTTTTGTCGGAGTGTTTCATCGACGAATAGGTGATGCGCAGATGACGATGGGACACGACGTGATCCATCGGTTCAACGATATGGTGAGCCGAGGAATGCAGGGCCGGAGACATGTGGCTGAGCTTGTGGAACATAGCCAGGTCATCAAGCGTCGGCAGTCGGCGTTTGTCTTCCAGATCACGCAGATAGGGTGCGCCGGTCATCGGAACGAAGATGGAATTCGGGCCGCCCAACGGCACGTTCTTTTCCGGGTTGCGCGCATGATAGGTGAAGGAAGACGGGATGGTGCTGATCAGTTCGCGCACCAGGCCGCGATCGAGATGCACACGTTCACCCCGCACATCGGCGCCGATTTTCTGCCAGTCGGCAAGGGCGATCGGATCGCGAAAAACAACGCCGACCTCTTCGAGAACGTCCATCGAGGCGGCATCGATACGCTGTATCTGATCGGGATCCATCGGCTCGCAAAGCGGCAGATTCCGCCGCAATCCGGGAAGCATGTCCACCTTCGAAACGGTGCGCTCCGCACGACGCGCCGAACGCCCGCCTGCACGCCTTTCAACCATGACCGGTGCTCCTTTGATTGTAACTTTTCCAGTCTTAGCGGAGCCGGTTCGCGCGACGATCACTGGTGCGACCTCCCGGAGCAAAAAGCGACGTGGGAGCAGGTTTCACATTCAGGTTTCACCGAATTCGTCAAAACCTGATTTGTGTAAGGCAAAGGCTTCGCAATGGCCGACAACCGGTATATAGTTGACCATGTTAACTATCCCCGATATGATTAACGCTGATAACTATTTTACCGCAGCTCTTCGGATCGCACGCATATGGCACCGGTGATCGAATACAGTCTTCACAAGCGGCTCGGATACAAGGTTTCCAGGCTGGCAGGGCTGATGGAGGCCAGGCTCGACGCCATGATCGGCGAGCACGGGATCACCCGGATGATGTGGTGTATTCTCAGCGGCGTTGGGCTGGAAGGTGTGACGACGCCGTCGGATCTCGCGCGCTATATCGGCATTGCGCGTCCGACCGTCTCGCGGCTGTTGCGCGACATGGAGGGCAGGGACCTCATCCGCCGGGTCGACGCCGAAGCGGACGGAAGATGTGTCGAAATCCGATTGACGGATAAGGGCAGGACGGTCCTTCATGCGTGTCGCCCTCTGGTCGATCAGCTCAACACCTATTTCGGGAAGAAGCTGAACCCGCGGGACCTCGAAACCATCCTCAAGCTTCTCGACACGCTCGCAGACGGCGAAACGCGTGAACTGACGTCGATCTAGGACCCCATGTCATGAAGATGTTCTCCTATAAAAATCGCCCGGTTCACCTTGGGCCCTTTCCACTTGAAACCCTCAGCCGATCAACCGACGGCGTCGACCTGCAGATGATCGAGCCGATGACGCCATTGACCTGTGATCATCAACCGGCGGAATCGCTCGCCCATGCGATGGCCCGGTTTCTGGGAATGATGGATACGGTCCGTGACGGCAAGATTGTCCACGGTGAGGCCGAAATACCGGAAGACCCGAGGCAACGCGCCGAGCACCTGAAAGCCGCCGGATATTATTTCGATGCCTCGATGGTCGGTATCACGCGGCTGGAGAAGGACCACTTTCTCGCCTCGCCCCTGCGCAATCCGATGATTGACGATATCAAGGAAGAACTGGAGCGCGGTCAGCCGAAAAGTTTCGCATCGGGGATCGATGCCATCTACGCCGATGTTCTTGAATCGGCCCGCATCACGCTCGGGCCGGTGGACCATCACACCCATGCCATCGTGTTTCTTGTCGAATATGCGCGCGATCCAAGATCCGGCGAGCCCGGCACCGAGTGGTTTCATGACACCCAGGCCGACAGGGCCGCGCTGCTGACATCGAATGTCTCGGCGGTCCTCGCCAGCTATATCCGCATGCTCGGACATGAGGCACGGTCGCACACGGCCACCACATCCGATGTGGACTTGAAGCGATTGGGCGTATCCTCCGGGCTCTGTGCCGTGGAAACGGTCAATGGCCGACAAAGCCTCGTCAATCCCTATGTCGGCTCACGCTTCGGTCTTGCCGCAATCACGACGACACTGGACCTTGAGCCGGACTTGCCGCTCGGACCGAACGCCGGCCGTTCCGGCTGGCAGTCGCATGGTCCGTCCTGGTGGCTCGGCAAGGGAACGGCGCGGCGTGCGGCCACGGCCACCCCCTATGCTGACCGCGACTTCCATATGGGCGCCCATCCGTTCGAGACGATCAAACGGCGCGATGAGCCGACGACCATGATCGACGAGGAGCGGGTTCCGCGTTTTCCCAAACGGTCGGATTTCTTCGCCCGCGCGCTGTTCGGTGACATGGGAAAGAATGTCCAGGAAGCTGCCAAGGGCGGCATGTATGTCATGAAAAGCCCCATCGGGGCGTGCGCCCGCCGGGCGCTGGGAGCCTTGCTGCTGCTGCAGTTCGGGGAGGCAAGGGGGCCGATTTCTCCGAGTACGCAGGATCCGGCACGCAACGCAAAAAACCTCAAGGCCGCCTCCTATTATCTATCCGCCGATGCGGTGGGGCTGAGCCGGGTTCCCGAATGGGCCTATTACTCTCATGATGCCGGCGGCAATCCGATGGAGCCCTATCACACCAATGGCGTCTCCCTGCTTTTGGATCAGGGCCATGAAACAATGGAGGGCGCCAGCGGCGACGACTGGATTTCCGTCGCCCAATCGATGCGCGCCTATCTTCGCTTTTCACTGCTGGGCGGCGTCATCGGCGAGCAGATACGGCGCCTGGGCTATTCGGCGCGGGTGCATTCGGTGGTGGACGGCGATGTTCTTCAGCCGCCACTTCTGCTGCTGTCCGGCCTTGGAGAGGTCAGCCGGATCGGTGAAGTGATCCTCAACCCTTTCCTCGGTCCGCGATTGAAATCGGGTGTGGTCACCACATCCATGCCAATGGAACATGACAGGCCAATTGATTTCGGCCTGCAGAATTTTTGCAACAACTGCAACAAATGCGCACGAGAATGTCCGTCAGGCGCCATAACCGCAGGCCCGAAGCTAATGTATAACGGTTATGAAATCTGGAAATCCGACGCCGAAAAGTGCGCCCGCTACCGCCTGACCAACACGGCGGGCGGCATGTGCGGGCGCTGCATGAAAACCTGTCCCTGGAATCTGGAAGGCCTTTTCACCGACGAAGCGTTCCGCTGGCTGGCGATCAATGCGCCGGCCTCTGCGAAAACGCTGGCGCGCCTGGATGATACGCTCGGCCGGGGCAAGATCAATCCCGTCAAGGCCTGGTGGTGGGACATCGAACTGGACACCGATCAGGGCCGGTACGTTCAGGCGGAGACGACGAACCGGCGCGGCCTGTCACGGGAACTCGATCTCAAATACGAAGACCAGACGCTGGCCGTGTATCCGGCCGATGTGATGCCGCCGCCGTTGCCCTTCATCCACCCGCTCAACCGGGAAGAGGGGATCGAGCGCTACCGCGCAATGCTGACGCCTGAGCAGTATCGCGAAAAAATTACGGCCGGCGAGGTCGCCGATCTGGCGCCCGGACCAAAGCCGCTTGAGGGGCCGCCACCGGTGTTTCCGGTGATTGTCTCGAAACGCGAAGATCTGGCCGACGATGTGGTTCGATTTGAACTGACGCCAGAAAATGGCGCGGCTCTGCCGTCTTTCGAGGCCGGCGCCCATATCGATGTGGTGATCGCGCCCGAATATCAGCGGCAATACTCGCTGGCCGGCGATCCGGCCGATCAGAGCAAATATGTGCTGGGCGTCTTGAAGGAGGCGGAAGGGCGCGGCGGTTCACTGCTGATGTATCGGGTGTTCAAGCAAGGTCGCCGGATCTTCATCTCCGAACCGAGAAACCACTTCCCGCTTGACGAAGAGGCTGCCTTTACCGTGCTGATGGCCGGTGGAATAGGCGTCACACCGCTGGTCACAATGGCCCATCGCCTTCATGCGCTTGGCAGGGATTTCGTCCTTCATTACAGCGCCAAATCGGAAGAGCAATGCGGATTTGCCAAGGAGTTACAGGCCGTGCCCTGGGCCGACAAGGTGTTCTTCCATTATTCCGCCGCCGGCACACGCGCAAATCTGAACGACCTGATCCCGGGCCACAGGCAAGGCTTCAAGCTCTATACCTGTGGCAGTGACCGTTACATGGACGCCGTCTTTGACATGGCTGAACAGAAGGAATGGCCCGAAGAAAGCCTTTCGAAAGAGTATTTTTCCGTGCCCGAGCCGCCGGATTTCGTCAATTATCCTTTCAGTCTCGAACTGGAAAAATCCGGGCGAACCATAGAGGTCTCCGCCGAGGAGAGCGCGACGGATGCGCTCGCAGCCGCCGGACTGCCGGTCATCGTCAAATGCACCGATGGCCTGTGTGGCGTTTGCGCCGCCAATTACAGTTCGGGCGATGTCGAGCACCGGGACTATGTTCTGTCGGCAAAGGAGCGTGAATCCAAGATCATTCTATGTTGCTCACGGGCGAGCGAACCGGACGGTGTCATCAAGGTCGATCTTTGACTGCTATTCGGGGACAAAAATAGGCGCTGGCTGATCTCAATACCATTTGCTAACGTTCACCAAGTCAATGGTGTCGTTTGAGCAGATAAAGGGTGATTGTGCCGTTCAACGAAATGGAAGATACCTCCGGTGCGCGGCAACCCTATCGCCGTATCGCGGACTGGATTAACGAGACCGGCACCGAACTTCTAGGCCAGCGTCGTGAAGAGGCCGAGGCCATATTCCGGAAAATCGGCATCACATTTGCCGTTTATGGCGAAGGCGGCGATCCTGAAAGGCTCATACCGTTCGATTTGATACCGCGGGCGTTTTCCGCTCAGGAATGGTCCGTTCTGGACCGTGGCATTCGCCAGCGCGCCCGCGCGCTGAACGCCTTCCTATACGATATCTACCACCGTGGTGAGATCATCAAGGCCGGAATCGTTCCGGCGGATCTGGTGTATCGCAACTCGGCCTACCTGCCGCAAATGGTCGGCTTCGAACCGCCCGGCAGGGTTTACAGCCATATTGTCGGCATTGACATCGTCAGGACCGGGCCGGACAGCTTTCAGGTCCTGGAAGACAATTGCCGCACGCCATCCGGCGTCAGCTATATGCTGGAAAACCGGGAAATCATGGGCCGGATGTTTCCGGAGGTTTTTTCGGGCGGTCCGATCAAACCTGTCGACCATTATCCAGACGAGTTGCACCGGACCCTCAAGGAACTGGCTCCGGCCGGCTGCACCGGCGAGGCAACGGTTGTCGTGCTGACCCCCGGCGCCTTCAATTCGGCCTATTATGAACACTCGTTTCTGGCCGATCTGATGGGTGTTGAACTGGTCGAGCCGCAGGATCTCTTTGTCGATGATGCCAAGGTCTGGATGCGGACCACGCGCGGTCCCACCAAGGTCGATGTGATTTACCGGCGGATCGATGATGACTACATCGATCCGCTGACATTTCGGCCTGAAAGCATGTTGGGCATTCCCGGTCTCTTTGACTCCTATCGGGCAGGGGCGGTGAATATCTGCTCGGCGCCGGGTGCCGGCGTCGCTGACGACAAGGCAATCTATATCTACGTACCGGAGATGATCCGCTTCTATCTCGGTGAGGAACCGGTGCTGGAGAACATTCCAACCTATCAATGCGGTCTGCCCGACGAGTGCAAATATGTGTTCGACAATCTGCAGGACCTGGTGGTCAAGGAGGTCCACGGTTCGGGTGGCTACGGCATGTTGATCGGACCGAAAAGCACCAAGGCCGAGATCGCTGCCTATCGCAAGCGCATTGAGGAAAATCCGGCTGATTTCATCGCCCAGCCGACGCTTGATCTGTCCACCGCTCCGACGCTCGATGGAAACAGACTCTGCGGGCGGCATGTTGATTTTCGGCCCTTCTGCCTCGTTGGAAAGTCCATTCGGCTGGTCCCGGGCGGATTGACACGCGTGGCGCTGACCGAAGGGTCACTGGTCGTCAATTCCAGCCAGGGAGGAGGGGTGAAGGACACGTGGGTATTGCAGGAATGACACGATGCTGAGCCGTGCGGCTGCCAATCTGTTCTGGCTGGGGCGTTACATGGAACGCGCCGAGGCGACCGCACGCATGATCTCGATGGGCCAGCGCATGTCGATGCTGCCGGGATCCCCGACACAATCCGAATGGACCTCGGTGATGCAGGCGACCGGAGTGATCAGCGACAAGGACGGGCCGGTCTCGGAGATTGACGTCGTCACCGATCTGGTGCTCGACACGACCAGCGCGTCTTCCATTCAGGCCTGCCTGTCACGTGCTCGGGAAAACGGCCGGTCCGTACGCACGGCCCTGACCCAGGAAATGTGGGAGAGCCTCAATGTCGACTGGCGCTATCTGCAGGGCATGGATCCGACCACGGCGCGCCAGCAACTGAGCCGGATCCTGGAATGGGTCCGAAACCGGGCTGCGGTCTTTCGGGGCGCGCTCGAGACGGCCATGTTGCGCAAGGATGGTTATTATTTCCTGCGCCTTGGCGGAAGCATCGAGCGCGCGGACATGACCCTGCGTCTGCTGAACGTCAAATATTTTCTGCTTCTGCCGGAGACCGAGGTCGTCGGTGGTGGGCGCGATCACCATCAATGGATGACGATGCTGCACGCTGTTTCGGGCCTGCGGGCTTATCATCACGACTATCTTGGCGACTATGCGCCCTGGAACATTGCGGACTTCCTTCTGCTCAATCAGGCGTTCCCCAGATCCGTGGCCTTCAGCTACACCCAGATCAATGCGTGCCTGGAAAAGCTTGAGGAAAGCCATGGTGGTACCCATCCCTGTCAAATCACCGCCCGCGGTGAATGCGACCTCCTGAGCCGGGCAGACATCAACAATATCTTCAATGATGGGCTGCACGAATATCTGAACGAAAAGATCGCCAAGACCGCGCGGATCAGCCAGGAGGTTTCCGATGCCTATTATTTCTGATGGTGGCGAGTGATGCGGCTGTATGTATCTCACCGGTCAACGTACAACTACGAACCAGCCGCCGCGCGCGTGGCGCTTCGACTGAAACTGTTTCCCTCGATTTATGACGGCCAGAGCGTCGAATCCTGGCAGGTAACCGTCAATGGTGAGAGCGTGGAGTCCATTTATGTTTCCGGCTATGGCGACGATGTCGCTCTGTGGAACAGTCACGATCCGATCGAGGCCGCGGTGGTGGTTGCGAAGGGCACGATCGTCACGCAGGACACGGCCGGTGTCGTGCGGGACTTGCCGCGCCGGCCGCCGGCGGCCCTCTTTACGCGCACCACCGCCCTGACCGGTCCGAGCGACGCGATCTCGCGGCTTGCAAGCAGTTGCCAGACGGGCGACCTGCTCGAGACGGTCCACGGTCTTTCGCTGGCTGTAAAGGACGCCGTGACCTATCGATCAAAGGTTACAAACAGCAAAACCACCGCCGCCGAGGCCCTGGCGGCAGGCGAGGGCGTATGTCAGGATCACGCTCATGTGTTCATCTCCGCATGCCGGACACTCGGCATTCCCGCGCGCTATGTTACCGGCTATCTGCAGGCGACGGACGACGAGACGGAACTCTTGGAAACCCATGCCTGGGCTGAAGCCCATATCAGGGATTTCGGCTGGATCGGTGTCGATCCCTCCAATGGCATCTCGCCGACCGACCATTATATCCGCATCGCATGCGGGCTGGACGCCGATGATGCGACTCCGATAAAAGGCCATGTGGTTGGCGGGTCGCAGATTTCGCTGACCGCTGAGGTTGCGGTGGCCGACAGCCAGCAGCAATGACACGACAGACACCGGATTAAGGGTATTCCGCGGTGACATATTGCGTTGCGATCAAGCTTGACGCCGGGCTGGTCCTGCTTTCCGACACAAGAACCAATGCCGGGTTGGACAACATCTCCCGCTATGGAAAGATGCATTGCTGGGAAAACCCGGGAGAGCGGGCCATTGCGCTTCTGACAGCCGGCAATCTTTCCATCACGCAAGGCGTTATTACGCGGCTTGAAAAGCAGATCGAGATGTCAGCGGTAGAGCCGGAAACGGAAACGATCCTCAATGCCGACAGCATATTTCGCGTCGCGCAGATGGTTGGCGAAGCCATGCGGCATGTGCACGACCGCCATCGTGAGGGTATGGAAGCCCAGGGTACGTCGTTCAACTCGACCATCCTGGTCGGTGGTCAGCGAAAAGGTGGATCGCTTCGGCTGTATCTGGTCTATTCGGCCGGGAACTTCATTGAGGCGACCGCCGATACGCCGTTCTTTCAGATCGGCGAGCACAAATACGGGAAACCCATTCTCGATCGGGTCATCACCTCCAGCACGGAGCTGGAGAAAGCCAAGCTGGCTGCCTGCGTGTCGATGGATTCAACTCTGCGAAGCAATCTTTCCGTCGGCATGCCGCTTGATCTGGCGATATTGGAAACCGACCGGCTGGCCTTTTCGGAACGTCGCCGGATCGAACAGGATGATGGTGACTTTGCCGCGCTGTCGGAAGCCTGGTCGAAGGCACTGAATTCCGCTTTTCACGATCTGCCACATCTGTTGTGATATTTGGAGCGTCAGCCATGGTCGCGGCGCCGCATCGCCGACCGATGGTCTTCAGAACACCAGGGTTGAGTATTTCACGCCGATTCCGATGAAGGCTGTACCGGCCAGCCCGTTCAGACAACGCTGCAGCGGCACATTCAATCGGACTGTGCGAAGATTCGCCAGCACCAAAACAAGTCCGCCGAACCAGAGTGTGCTCAAGGCCGAATGAACCCCCACAAGCAGGAGTGCCATGAAAACCGCACTGTCGCCGGATGGCAGGAAATGCGGAAAGACGGCCAGATAGAAGATCAGGATTTTCGGGTTGAGGGCATTGGTAAAAAATCCGTCGGAAAAGCTGTTCCTCAAGGATTTGCTCGTGCCGCAGGCAATCGCCTGCGCCTTGCCCGCGGCCTGTTGCGTTGCCGCGAGAAGTGCCTTGAAGCCAATCCAGCATAGATAGGCCGCACCGAGATATTTGACGGTTGCAAGCAACATTGCTGATTTGGCCAACAACATTGAAACGCCGAGAGCCGACATGGCCCCGTGCAAGCAAAAGGCAGCGAGGAATCCGGCAATACTGGCAAATCCGCAGGCCTTTCCGGCACTCGGTACAGTTTGGACGATCAACAGCCCGCTGGGGCCCGGCGAGACGACCAGGAAACTGATAATGGTGGCAATTGCGACGAAATGAGAAAGGTCCATTGAGGGCTCGTGCGCGAGGTTCGAAATCAACCGGATTGAACCGACAAGCCTGGTGAAAATTACCCAAACAGCATCACCAGAATGGGTGATGTGAGAGGCGTCGAATTGGGATTTGGTAAAGGCAGGCCGGGGGCGAGACCTCCCGTCCGGCTTTGCAAGGCACATGATGGGTAGCGGCCTTGCAGGGACCTGCGATGTCGCCCGCGGCCCCAATGCACAAGAACTGCGGGCGTTTACAATCGCAGCGGACGGCCATGTGGAATGGTGGACATCAGTCCCGATTCAAACATGTGCCGTCCGGGGTCCGCCGCCGCTTCAGGCCGTTGCGCGTCCAAGTGCAGCGTCGATTGCATCGACGATTTCATCCAGATCATCCTTGCGGCAAATCAATGCCGGGCTCAGGCAAAGCGTGTTGTTATAGCCATCAAGGCTCCGATTGGTCGCACCGATCAGGACACCCTGTGACAGGCAATCGGCCACAATTGCCTGAACAAGGCTTTCGGCCACCGGTTCGCGTGTTTCACGGTCGGTAACAAGCTCGGCGCCGCAGAACAATCCTTTGCCGCGAACGTCGCCGATTATCGGATGTTTTTCCTTCAATGCGAACAGGCGATCCATCAGGTAATCACCCATCTCGGTGGTGTTTTCCAGCAGGTTTTCGTCCTCGATGATGCGCATATTCTCCAGCGCGGCGGCCGGTCCGGCGGCGCATCCACCGAAGGTCGAAATGTCGCGGAAATAGCTCATCGGATCGGACGGATCGCTTTTGAAGTGATCGAATACGGTTTCGGTCGTGACCGTGCAGGAGATGGCCGCGTAGCCGGAGGCGACGCCCTTGGCCATTGTAACGATGTCCGGCTTGATACCGTAATGCTGGTAGCCGAACCATTTTCCGGTGCGTCCGACGCCGCACACGACTTCGTCAATATGAAGCAGGATATCGTATTTCGTGCAGATCTCCTGAACCGTCTCCCAGTAACCGTCCGGCGGTGTGATGACCCCGCCGCCGGCGGTGATCGGTTCGAGCACCATGGCGCCAACCGTATCGGGGCCTTCGCGCAGGATAACCTCTTCGATCGCCTGTGCGGCCCGGACACCATAATCTGCGCATTCGCCATATTGGGACCGGTATTCGAGACAATGCGGGACCTCGACAAAACCGGGTGTGAAGGGGCCATACTGGTCCTTTCGCTGGTTCTGACCGGTTGAACTCAGCGCCGTGATCGTGGTGCCGTGGTAATCGCGCTCCCGATACAGGATTTTGTGTTTCCTGCCATCATATTTGTTGTGTGCGATCTGACGGACGATCTTGTAGGCCTTTTCATTTGCCTCCGAACCCGAATTGGAGAAGTAGACCCGGCTCATTCCGGGCATTTTCTCGACCAGTTTTCTGGCAAACAGCGCACCCGGAACGTTGCCGGCCGAATTGGCGAAATAGTTGAGGCGCACCAGTTGCTCGCGCACGGCGTCGGCGATGCTTTCCCGCCCATAGCCGACATTGACGGTCCAAACCCCTCCGGAGACCGCATCAAGATGTTCGACGCCCTTGGCATCCCAAACGCGCATACCCTTGCCTTCAATGATAACCAGAGGGTCGGTGGTTTCATACTTCTTGTGCTGGCTCAGATGGTGCCAGACATGGGCGCGGTCGCTTTCGACGGCTTCACTGAAGTCATTTGCACCGGGTGACAGGTTCATTGCTTCAACTCCCAATAGGGCTGTGGCGCCGAGACGCCGCAGGCCCGATTTCCATTCATCATCTCATTGCAGCGGAAAATCCCATGCATTCCGGCTCCCAGATAGCCCCAGTTGCAAAGGCTCCATGACGCCAGATGCAGAAGCGTTTCGAAATCTCAGCGGCGCAGAAACTCGATTTCAATGAAGGCGCATTCGAAATCATTGCCATTGATGACATCATGTTCCACGCCAAGCTCACGAAAATAGGGAACACCGTTTTTCAACTGGGCGAACGATGTCTCACCACCGCCATTGTCGATTTCGAGTTGCCCGTCAAATAACGGCACGACCACATAGTCGAAGGCGTGCCGGTGCCACCCGGTGTTGTCTCCGCGCTTTTCAAACTGCCACTTCGTGACCCGAGTGGTGTCATTTTCGATGAGCACCTCGCCCTTCGCTCGACCGGATTGGGGAGTGTCACACATGGGGCCACCTCGTGGATGATTGGGGTCGAATACCGACGGGAATCATATCGCTGTGGATCATTTTTGCCAAACCGAATTCATGCGCAGGCAATGATCTGGATCAAATCGCAAAATTCTGGAATCATTCAAAATGTTCTATGATTGCGCCATCGGCACTGCACCCAGATGGCTCATCGGGAGGCAAAGCATGGCAGAAAACGATACGGTTGTGTCCTCGCATCCGCAAAAGGTTCCGCAGATCAACGACATCACCTTTGCTGACATCCGCGCTTCGCTGGGCGCCGGCTTTGCCGACTTCATGCGGGCGCCGATGTTCGGGTTGTTCTTCGGTGGGATTTACTGGCTTGGCGGTCTGGTCATCCTCGCCTCTCTCACCGTGCTCAACATGTCATGGATGATCATACCGGTCGCCATCGGCTTCCCGCTGATCGGCCCCTTTGTCGCAGTCGGGCTCTATGAAGTCAGTCGCCGTCTGGCCAATGGTGAGCCGCTGGTCTGGAGGGAGGTTCTGCTGGTGGTGTTTCGTCAGCGTGAACGTCAGCTCAGTTGGATGGCTTTCGTGGTCCTGTTCATCTTCTGGATGTGGATCTACCAGATCCGACTGCTTCTGGCCCTCTTTCTCGGCTTCCAGAGTTTTTCAACCATCCCGCGCTTCATTGAGGTCGTCACGACCACACCGGAGGGGATTACCTTTCTGGCAGTCGGAACAATCGTCGGCGCGGTTTTGGCGCTGGTGCTCTATTCGGCCACGGTCATTGCAATGCCACTGCTGCTTGAGCGGGAACTGGACTTCGTGACCGCGATCATTACCAGCTTCAAAACGGTGATCAAAAACCCGGTACCCATGATCATTTGGGGGCTCGTGATTGCGGTGCTGGCGATTGCGGCCATGATCCCGCTGTTTATTGGCATGCTTGTTGTGCTGCCCATCCTGGGTCATGCAACCTGGCACCTCTACAAGCGTGCGATTGAGGCGCCATGAGTCTGATTCTTCAGGCAATTCACCTTCGAACTACGGGCCCTGTTATGTGTTTCGGATGGGCTCACCCGTCGATCGTCGACCGGTGCTGACCTTGAAATTGTCGCAATAGTGTGAAAAGTGACGCCTATCGAGTTTCGGCCGGACGGCATGGCCCCAGCGCTGGAAAATCAATCCAGCGTCGCCCCCCTAAATCCAAGATTTCGATACGAATGACGGGCACGTGTGCCCGAATACCAAAATATTTCTTGAGAGGAAATACAATGCAAAGTGGAACGGTGAAGTGGTTCAATTCCCAAAAAGGATTTGGCTTCATCCAGCCGGACGATGGCGGATCGGACGTTTTTGTCCACATCAGCGCAGTTGAACGCGCAGGGCTTCGTCAGCTTGACGAAGGGCAGAAAATTTCATTCGAGGTTGTCGCAGACAAGCGCACCGGCCGCTCCTCGGCCGACAATCTTCAGGCAGGCTGAAGAATCTGATTTCGGAGCCCGATGCGTCCAGATGCAACGGGCTCCAACCCAAACGTCGCATATGAACCCTTTCCCAATCTGCAGGTACAGTCAGTTATTGCGCCGACCGCCGGTCTCAGCTTTTGTTCGGCGCGCCATATTCTTCGATGAAACGTTCGAAGACCGAGTCCAGCTTTTCAGCGTCGGCAAAATCCTCCAGCCCTTCAAGCAATACCACGAGCAGATAGTTGTTACCGAGGCCCCATTTTTCATTGAGGCTGCGCAGGCGCGCATAGGCGTCCTCCGTCAGGGCTGTTTGAAAGCGCTTAGGAAGCGGCAGTCGTTTCGGCTTCATCGTCATCCCTCCCGCAAAGGCTGTCGGCCTGGGTCGATCCCAGACCTTTTTCTTCAATCTCCTTGGTGCGCCGCCAGAAGACATTGTGCAACGCCTCCATCGATGTCGACTGGCAATTGCGTACGACAGCGCAGCGTTCTGCAAAGCTCTGCACATCGGGGAAGGGGCCACCCTTCTTGTCCTCCGGTGCAATCATCTGCAGCCCTTTGCACTGATGGCAGATGCCGGTCTTCGACACGAGTGCGCACAAGCCCTCATATTGTTCCTGCATGGACGCCCGCGCGGTTGCCAGACGATGGCGCATTACCGATTCCGACAGGCCCAGCGCGTTTGACGCTTCGCGTGCTGAGAGAGCAGCGATATCCCGCAGGACGAGCACGGCGATTTCATCTGGCGGCAGGGAACGGCCGACGCAGGAAAAGCAATAGGACACGTGTTCGCGGACCTCATATGAAAAGTCGGGTGAAGCGTATTGGGACACCACCTCGTCGCTGAGATCCTCCGACCCGGCGCACAGATTGGCATAGGCCACCTGCGCTTCGCCGCGCCAGCGTTTCTGCCGGCGAAGGAAATCGATAGCAGTACGCGCGGCTATGGCGATCAACCAGGTTGAGAAGCTGCTGCCTTGCTTGAAATCCGCAAGGCCATTCCATGCTTTCAGCAGACTGTCCTGAACGATGTCCTCGGTGTCCTCCGGATGTCCGACCATACGTTTAATCACGGCGCGGACCTGTGGACGCAGCGGTTCCACGAGCCGCTCGAAAGCCTGGTGATCGCCCGCTGCGGCCCGTCTGATCAATTCCCGATCGGTTTTCATTCGGACTGATTTTCCTTGTAAGTTGCGACGAGCGCGGGCCGTTGACGCATGCGGTGATACCACTTTTTCATGCTCGGCCTGCCGTCCAGTTGCTCCTCGGCGACCGGAACGTTGCCAAGATAGTGCGAAAGCATCGGTTCGAAAACAAGATCGGCAAGACTGACCCGATCGCCCGTCAGGCAGGAACCTGGCCCCATCAGGGCTGCGAGCGCGTCCAGACACCGCTCGGCCGGCTCCGTCTCGATGGTTGTCTTGTCATCGGCAAAACTTGCCTTGACGAGTGCCGGATAGGCGTAGTCGATGCAGATCGACAAGACCTGCCACATACGGGCCCGGGGCAGCGCGCCATCCGGTGTCAGAGTGGCGCCGTCGCTCAGATCATTGAGATAGCAAAGAATGGCTAGGGTTTCATACAGCGTCACCGGGCCATGTTTGAGCACCGGCATTTTGCCGAAGGGATGAAGGGCCAGGTGGCTGGCCTGCCCGAACTGAAGGGGAAGCATCTCCCAATCGAGTTTGAGCTCCTCGCAGGCGATCATCGTGCTGCGCACATAGGTGCTGCCGGCAAATCCGTATAGTTGAATGGTCGTCATGATTGTCTCCGGTGGTCAAGGGTTGCAAGGTGTCGTCAGTCGGTTAGACGATCCGCAACAGAAACTCCGCCAACCTTTTGAATATATTTATGTTTTTTGGAGGTCTGGGTGCCGGATCATCGCGCGGATTTGGCGGCCCGAGGCGGCCGGGTAACCAATTTGCCGCGGCTGTGCTGGTTGATTGTCCGCCATCATTGGTGTTGTATGCGGCATCCGAAAATTGCTGCAGCGGCACATGGTCACGGCACGTCTGACCGTGACGCCAAGATGGAGATTTCAACATGTCAAATTTGAGAATTGGCGACGAGGCCCCGGACTTCGAAGCGCAAACCACCCAGGGAAAAATCAAATTCCATGAATGGCTCGGTGATTCATGGGGCGTGTTGTTTTCGCACCCCAAGGACTTTACTCCGGTCTGCACAACCGAACTCGGTTATATGGCGCGGATCAATCCAGAGTTTCAAAAGCGCAACGTGAAAATCATCGGCCTGAGTGTCGACCCGGTGGAGAACCACGCTGACTGGGCAGCCGATATCGAGGAGACACAGGGTTTTATGCCCAACTATCCGATGATCGGCGACACCGATCTGAATGTGGCCAAGCTCTATGGCATGCTGCCCGCGGGGGCTGGTGAATCCTCCGAGGGACGCACCGCCGTCGACAATCAGACCGTGCGCACGGTCTTCGTGATCGGACCGGACAAGAAAATCAAATTGTCGATCTCCTATCCCATGAGCACCGGCCGGAATTTTGATGAAATCCTGCGGGTCATCGATTCCATGCAGCTAACGGCCAAACACAAGGTGGCGACGCCGGTCAACTGGAAAGATGGTGAGGATGTCATCATCGTTCCCGCCGTTTCAAACGAAGAGGCGGAAAAGCAGTATCCGGATGGCTGGAAAACGCTGAAGCCATATCTGCGGGTGGTCCCGCAGCCGAAGTAAATTCTTACTGACTGAGGCAACGGAAGAGGCGGTCTGGCCCGCCTTTTCCTTCCTGGGTCCGTCGATAGCGATGGCCGCGATCCAGCCGAAGATCACGATCCCACAAAGAGCTGGATGATGAGGGCATTGGCTAGATCGACAAAAAAGGCCGATACCATTGGCAGAACGATAAAGGCCAGCGGGGCAGGGCCGTAGCGCTTCGTTACCGACGACATGTTGGCGATGGCGGTCGGTGTCGCACCAAGCGTGAAGCCAGCAAATCCGGCGCTGAGAACCGCGGCCGTGTAGTCTTTTCCCATCAAGCGATAGAAAAGCAGGATGATAAACAACACTGTTCCGATGACCTGGAAGGCCAGGACGCCTAGAAGCGGGCCGCCGAGCCCCTGAAGCGACCAGAGTTGCATGCTCATCAGGGACATGGCCAGGAAGATGGACAGGCAATAATCGGAAATGATTGCCATTGCCCGGGTTCGCGCAGGCCAGGGGAGCTTCGGAAACAGAGTTGTAACGGTGTTGGACATGACGATCGCAACAAGAAGGCAGGACACAAAGAGCGGAAGTTTCAAACCGTTTGCGGCGATCGCCTGATTGACAACATAGCCAATGATGATGGCGATGTTGATCGCAAGAAGCGAGCGCATGATGCTGATATGATTGACCTTTGTGTCCTCTTCACCTTCCTCTTCAAACGGAACGCCGACAATGGGACCATCGGATTCGGCTCCTACCAGCCGATGGCGATCGATAAGAAATTTCGCAATCGGACCACCGATCAGGGCCGCGCAAACCAGGCCAAGCGTTGCTGCAGCAATGCCAATTTCATTGGCGGATGTGAAGCCGGAGATTTCCTTGATGGTCGGACCCCAAGCGATGGCTGTGCCATGTCCACCGATCAGCGAGGCCGATCCCAGCAGGACGCTGAGTTGGGCCGGCAGGTCGAATAGCCGTGTTCCCATCAGGCCGATCAGGTTCTGGAAGACGATGAAGGAAAGCGTTATGACCAGCAATATCAGCAGCATCCGCCCTCCGGCGATGAGATCCTTTAACCGCGCATTGAGCCCGATGGTGGTGAAGAATATGACGAGCAGCTCGTCACGGGTCGACAAGTCGAATGCGATTTCGAGGTTCAGCCAGGAGTACAGTGCCCAGGTCACAAGGGCGGCTGCGATACCGCCGGAGACGGGTTCGGGAATGTTGAAGTTTTGCAGAAACGCGATGTTCCTGGTCAACATCGCCCCGAGGAAAAAGACGATAATCCCGATGGTGAACGCCATGAAATCAGTGATCAAGATCGTTTGCGCGGTATCAATATTCACTCGGATTTTCCTTGTGCACCGGAGCTGAGTCCTTCTCTATTCGCCTATGGACACAAGCAAAATGGGAAATCTGTGGCAAGCAACCAGCCGCGAGACATTTGCTCGGGGACCGCTCGAACACCCTGTGAACGCCGATCTGATCGTGATCGGTGGCGGTTTCACCGGGAGTTCGGCCGCGCTTCATGCCGCCGAGGCCGGGTTCGAGGTTGTCCTGCTCGAAGCCGAAACAATCGGCTTTGGCGGTTCCGGACGCAATGTCGGGCTGGTCAATGCCGGCTTGTGGATGCCGCCGGATGACGTCGAGGCTGCACTTGGGAGCGGGGCCGGGGAAGAACTCAATGCGGCCTTGGCAGGCGCACCGGACCTTGTCTTTTCCCTGATAGACGCGCATGGCCTGGATTGCGAGGCGGTTCGAAACGGCACGCTGCATTGCGCGCATTCAAGGGCCGGCATGAGGGATCTGGCAAACCGCCATGCCCAGCTCTCCGCTCGCGGTGCGCCGGTCACGCTGCTCGACCGCGACCAGACCGCTGAACGCACCGGATCAACCCGGTTCCACGGCGCTCTTCACGACGCGCGTGCAGGCACAATTCAACCGCTGGCCTATTGCCGCGGACTGGCAGCCGCAGCGGAGCGGGCGGGAGCCAGCATTCATGAAAGGAGCCCGGCTGAAACGATAAGTCGGAAGCGCGACCGATGGGTTGTTGAAACATCTGCAGCCTCTGTCACCGGAAAATCATTGCTCATTGCCACCAATGCCTACCGTTCGGCCGCTGGCGGTGCGCCCGCATCGGCCTTCATTCCTGTTCATTACTTTCAGATGGCAACGGGGCCGCTGCCGCCCGATCTTGCCAGGTCTGTGCTGCCGGGACAGGAAGGATGCTGGGACACGGCATTGGTGATGTCTTCGTTTCGACGCGATGGTGAGGGGCGTCTTGTTATCGGCGCCATTGGATCGTTGGATCATGGCCTGTCTGCCGTTCACCGGCATTGGGCACGGCGCAAGCTGACCCGTCTTTATCCGGCCCTGTCGGATCAAGCGATTGATCATGCCTGGTGCGGGCGGATCGCCATGACCTCCGATCACCTGCCGAAAATCATCCGATTCGGACCGTCTGCCCTGTCTGTGTTTGGATTCTCCGGGCGCGGCATCGGGCCGGGTACCCTGTTCGGCGCCCGTGCGGCCAGCGCGCTGACGGAAGGGAACGAGGATGGACTGCCGGTTCGACCCGTAGAGTCCCATGTGGAAAGATTCTCCAATTTGCAGGCAGTGGGTTACGAACTGGGTGCAGCGTTGCACCATGGCACCGGCTTGTCGTGACGGCTCAAATCATCCGCGATGCTCAATCTCAACGGCTAACGCTGAACGGCGCATCAGGACTGCAAGCAGGCCGATTGCTGCCAGGCCTAAAATGGCTGCGAAGCCGGCAGCGGCAATGGCGGTCGTATAACCGCCGAACTGCCACAGAGCCGCACCAATGAAGGGTGCGACGGCAAAGCCCGCCAGATTGGGCATGGCCAACAGGCCGGAAATGCTGCCGAAACCGGTTGTTCCGAGAGACTCTGCGGTAACGACGGGTTTCAGAATATTTGTCACGCCGTAGGTCGCACCCTGTGTGGCGGCAAAGACAAAGGCGAGAAGCGGCGTGGCACCTGCGAGAAAGAGCACGGCCGCGGCCAGGCTGAGGCCGGCGAAAGCCACGACGCTCAAAGTTGCGGCGCTGAACCGATGATCAAAGCGCATCATGATCAGCCGCCCGGCAACCTGTGATGGACCGATCAGCGAAGCGACGGAAACGGCCATGGCTTCGGTCAGGCCACGGTCCACAAGGATGGGAATAATGTGATTGAGTAAAATGCCGTGATTGAGGGCAATCAGGGGAAAGGCGACAGCCAGCAGCCAGAACTCGCGGCGGCCGATGGCCGCGCGGACGGCCGCACGATTGGTTGCGCGCGGCGGCGCGACATGGGCCGTCTCGCCGTTCCGCCCCATCAGGGACGCCCCGGCAACAAGCAGAGGTGCACCCAGACCGGCGACACCGGCGGCAAATACGATCACCGCGCCGCGCCATCCCAGCGTTGCGGACAGCCAGGCGCCGAAGGGAAAGGCAATGGTGGATGCAAAACCCGCACAAAGCGTGATCCGGGTAATCGCCGCGCGTGCAGACGAACCCATTGTACGCGTGACAAACGCGAAACAGGGCTCATAAAGACACCCCGCATGCGCAAGGCCGATCAGCGCCCAGACGGCCAGAAACATCGTTTGATCCTCAACCATTGCCAGCAACGCCAGAGCGACGGCCCCAAACAATGCAGCACTGCCGAGCAGAAGGCGACCGTAGCCCGCATCGATAATTCTACCGGCCATCGGAGATGCTACGGCGGCGACAAGCAAAGCAATCGTGAACCCGAATGCCAGATCCGTCTTGCTCCATCCAAGACTGGTTTCCCAGCTCAAAAGCAGCGCGGCAAAGCTGTAAAACAGCCCGGCCCAGACGATCATCTGGCCGGCGGCGAGAAGCCAGACTGCAAGGCGCAATTGGCTGCCATTGGCGGCTGAAAGCCGTGGTGCATTCATGCCGGCATGTGTATCACAAAAGTTGATACACCATACCGGCAAGGACAGCGCCGCAGAAACCGAGACCGATATAGGCGGCGAACACGCTGCGGTGAACCAGGGACCAAACGGCGGTCATTGCGGGAATGGAACTGACGGCACCGGCGGTAAGGAACGCCATGGCCGCACCCGGTGTCATGCCCTGTGAAACCAGTCCAGCCAGAAGCGGTGGCGCGACATATCCATTCAGATAGGCCGGCATGCCGATGAGTGCTGCAACGACAATCGGCACAACCCCCTGACCGCCGACCGCCGATGCAATCATGGATGCCGGTACGTAGGTAACGAGGACGGCCTCAAGCACATAGGCCAGCGCCAGCCATTTGACCAGGAAGTGGGCGTTGTCGGCAAAAGCAGACTTGAAAACACCTTGGCGTTCGGGGTCGCCCCAGAAACGCCACACCGGCTTGCCGTCAAAGGGTGAGGGACCGCAGCCGCATCTGCTTGCCGTCGTCTGTCGAATCGGATTTGAGAACAGACCGAGTGCCAGCAAAGACCTGATGGCAAATCCGCCGAAAAGCCCCAACGACACCGCGACAACGGCTTTGCCGATGGCGAAAGGCCAACCCAGCGCGGCGGCGGTGATAAAGAGGGTCGGCGGGTCGATCAGAGGCGAGGACAGCCAGAATGCCATGACGGCCGAAAGCGGGGCGCCCAGCGCCAGCAGACCGGCAATAAACGGAATAACCTCGCAGGAGCAGAACGGCGCCAGCCCGCCCAGAAGGGCAGCAAGCACGATCATCCGATTCTCGCGACCGCGAAACGCGGCTGCGACATAAGCCTCGGCACCTGCGGCCTTCAACCAGGCGATCAAGACAACGGCAACAGCGATATAGGGCAGGGTGCCAATAAAGGCCCGCAACGCAAATCCTACGAATCCCGCCGCCTGTTGTGGATCGGCAATGAGGACCAGCAGCGGGATGGTCACAACGATGGTCCAGGGCGTCTTTATCCAGGGTGGAACCAGACCGGATGGCCGCAAAGCTGATGACAAATCGGACATGAGCACCTCGAAAGGGAGCAGCACCAAAGGCGGGGCTGGTCACATCTATATAACTATAAATCTAGTTATATAGATTTAGTGCTGTTGTCAATTTTGATATGACCAATACGCTCAGCCGGTTTTGCGCATAGCCGAGCGGTCGTAATGGGCCATCAGATCATTGAATTTTTCACCCTGAACGGAGATGTGGTTTTGCAATTCCGATTGCGCGGCAGCGGCGTCGCCGCGTTCAAGGGCATCCAGGATTCGTTGGTGCTCGGCCATCGATTGCGCCATGCGGCCGCGTACGCGTAACTGCATCCGGCGGAACGGTTGCAGACGCTTTTGCAACCGGTGCGCTTCAGTCGCCAGAAACCCGTTGCCGCTGGCCGCGTATAGCCGGGTGTGAAAACGCTCGTTCTCCCGGTAATAGGCATCTGCATCGCCGGTTTTCAATGCGTCCTCGCACGCTGAGGCCAAAGCCCTGAGGTCGGCGAGATCGCCATCGGTGAGACGCCGCGCCGCCAATCGACCGCACATGGCTTCAAGTTCGGCCATCACTTCAAACATCTGCACGAGTTCTATGATACCGGGATGACGGACATAGGCGCCGCGGCGCGGCCTCAGTTCCAGAAGTCCGGACGCGGCAAGCATCTGAAGGGCCTCCCGCAGCGGTGTGCGTGAGACCGAAAACCGCTCCGACAGACGGGTCTCGTCAAGCCGCTCACCGTCGGCGAACGCTCCGGTTATGATCATTTGCTCCAGCGTTTCTCGAATGGTGTCGGCGCGCCGCCGGGATGTTGGAGTGTTATGGTTCATAAAATAATCATATTCAAAAAACAAAATATTGTATACAAGGAAGAGAAGACAGCATGCAAAGTGGTGAGTGGTGACCTTGGCGATCCTCCACAAGGTCCTGCGCAATGCGTGATGGAACACCGGCTGCGGATTCGTCAGAAAGGAGCAATACCGTGACCCGGTCACGTTTTTTGTCCGACATTCTGGGAACGATTTTCGAACGTCGCTATTCGGCGATGGATGCTTCGGACAAACGCCCCATCGAAGAAATGTGCCGGGCGCTCCTGACCAGCGCCGGAGAAGTATCGGGGCTGAAGGTCGCCTCGGCAATTCTTACCCGCTTCAGCCAGATGGACAGCGAACAGAAGCAGGCCTTTTTTCACTATCTGACCGAAGAACTGGATGTCGACACCGAACTGATAGAAGCCAGAGCGCGGGCCTATGGTGAGACACGCACGCCGGATCATCTTGAGCAATTGACACGAGCCTCGGAACCGACGCGCCAGGAATTGCTGCGACGGCTCAATCAGGTGCCGGGGGCAACCCCAAGACTGGTCGCCATGCGTCTAGAATTGCTGGATCTCCTGGATCAGCACCCTGAATTCGGGCGAACGGACCTGGATTTCGTCCACCTGTTTTCGTCCTGGTTCAACAGGGGATTCCTTGTGCTGCGACGGATCGACTGGGACACACCAGCCACTATCCTTGAAAAAATCATCCAGTATGAAGCCGTCCACGCGATCAATGACTGGAACGATCTGCGTCGGCGCATCGAACCGGAAGACAGGCATTGTTTTGCTTATTTTCACCCGGTGATGCCGGATGAACCGCTTATCTTCGTCGAGGTTGCCCTGTCGAAGGGCGTTCCAGGTTCCGTTCAGGATGTTCTTTCCGAAGATCGCGAAATTCTGACGGAATCTCAGGCCGATACGGCCGTTTTCTATTCCATCTCCAACTGCCAGCGTGGCCTGAGCGGGATTTCATTCGGCAACTCGTTGATCAAGCAGGTTGTCGAAGATCTTTCTCGTGATCTGCCGCATCTCAAGACATTTGTGACACTTTCTCCGGTGCCCGGATTCGGCCGATGGCTGGAGATGCGCCGTAGCCAGCAAGCCGATGAGGTCGCCGGAGAGGTGCTCGATATGGTGATGCACGCGGAAAATACCGGCGAACGGTCAGCTCTGTCGGAATTCAGCAGCGAATTGCGGGCATTTGCAGCCCATTATCTGGTCAATGAAAAAAGACCAGGCGGACAGCCGCTCGATCCGGTCGCACGGTTCCATCTCGGCAATGGTGCCCTGATCCAAGACATCCATGCGATGGCTGACATATCGGACAATGGATTAAGACAGTCCTGCGGTGTCATGGTCAATTACCTTTATGATCTGGCTCGGGTCGAGCAAAATCACGAGGAATTCGTGGATGATCAGACTGTTGTTCGCTCGCGCGGCGTTCAGGCCCTGCTGCGCAATGGATTGCCGGAGCTGAAAGTCCGCAAGGCCGTCAATGACTGAACCGGTTTAGCGGCGAACCTTCAACAACAACTGTTTTTCGTCGGGGAAATTTGAGCGCCGGGGCCTCTCGCCGCGCAACCGCATCCATTCCGGCCCGCTGCCCTGGCTTCGGCGTCCCGCCGGCAACAGGCGTCGGTTCCTGCAGGCGCAGACCCGCCGCAGCAATCGGTGTCCATATGGCTGCTCTTGTTGCTGTCTTGAATCAATTCGTCGCCCATTGCCTAGTTCCCTCTGGATGAAACCTTCACTGTTCGAGATTCAATATACCTATAATACTAGTTATATAGACTTTTGGCAATGTATGATCGAACGATCTAGCGGATGGCTGCTGCATGGGCCTGTTCGGGCCGGATCGTGTAACTCCATGGCAGATTCTCGAAGCGCCACCCCTCTACAATGCGGTGGCCCACGTCATTGCCGCGGCCCTCAAATCCGTCCACCACATTCCAGACATTGGTGAAGCCCGCTTTGGCCAGCAGATCCACAGCGTGTTTCGAGCGGCTGCCGGACCTGCAGATGACGAAGACAGGAGAGGAATTCGTTCCGCCGGCTGCAGTCACATATTCCTCGACCTGTGAAACAAAATGTGGGTTTCGCACAAATCCGTATTGCCCGAAATTGGGATTCACCGTGTTGCCGAGATGGGCGAAAGGTATGTTTCGGTCGATTGCCACAGGGTGGCCGACCAAACCGAATTCCGCCGGTGTCCGCACATCGATAAAGAGGATGGACGGGTCACGGGTCAGTGCCTCATGGGCGTCCTTCGATGTCAGATAGAGGCCCAACGCGGTTTTCCGGTGCTCCGCAAGTTGGGCTGGATCAACGGAAGTTCCAAGCTCGGACGCACTGGCATGTGTACCGGCGAGGAGAATGGACAGGACAAGCGTGATGACAATTCGGTGAATGGGGACGAAAGCTGCCTTGGACGCATTCGGCTGCATTGACATTGCTTCACTCCGGAACAGATTGGTTGGAACGAACCGAGTTTAGGCGAGCGCCGGCCCATACCGAAGTCACATTGGCGCGAGGGAAACAAGATGCATTCAGTTGATGCACATGACAGGAGGAACCGAATGTTCAACCAGGCACACCGATCAAAACGCAATCCCGCAATCTTCTTCACACTCCTGCTGGCCATGGCATTCATACCCTTATCCGCGGCCGCGCAGCTTGCCGACAGGACCGGGTGGGCGGTCACCCCGACCGGACATGATTATCCCACCCTGGTTGACAACGTTCTGGCAGCGGCAAAGAAAAACAAGATCGGCGTTGTCACGCAGGCATCGGCAACGGTCGGTGCAAAGGCTGTTCTCGACAAGACCATACCGGGCAATATGGTGATTGGTCTCTATCATCCCCGGTTTGCCGTGCCGATGCTGGAGGCCAGCATCGCAGCCGGTATCGAGGCGCCGATCCGGGTTTACGTCACCGAAAATCCGGACGGAACGGCAACGCTCTCCTACAAGTTGCCCAGCTTCGTCTTTGCACCCTACATGGATGAGGGCGGTGAAGCGCTGGCGGCGCTTGCCGCGGAACTGGACGCGCTGTTTGCCGCCGTTGCAGCAGACGCCGCCCAGTAGCCTGCCGCGTTCAACCGATCGGGAACCGGGCGCCATCGGGTATGGTGCGGGGCAGGGCATTTAGGGCCTCGACACCGAAGCCGGCGATGGTCTTGTATTTCGCGGCGTGGTCCGCCAGTTCCCCGGGCCGGGTGACGTCGTCGATATGGTCGAACAAACCGCCGCAACGGTCTTCGATGAGCTGTAGAACGGCATCGGGGCCGTTGCCGCGATTGGTCAGCACGATACGTGTCGTTGCCGGCCGGATTTCGTCCTCATAGGCTTCGAGGGCCTCGGCCCGGAGGCCATGGTCCAGCAGGCAGGCACCTAGCTTTCTGGCGTCGATGATCGCTTGACTGGCGCCGTTTGAACCCACCGGGTAGGTGGGATGGGCCGCATCGCCCATCAGTGTTGCCCGCCCGTTAGTCCAGCGCTCGACGGGATCGCGATCAACCATGGGATATTCGAAGATCTTGGCGGCACCATTGACCAGTTCCGGAACATCGATCCAGTCGAAGGTCCAGTCCGCAAACGCCGGAAGAAATGCGTCTTTGTCCGCCTCGCGGTTCCAGTCTTCACGGTTCCATCCGGCCGACGGGTCAAAGGTCAGTTCGGCAATCCAGTTCATGGAGACCATTCCGCTGTCGGGATCCGGCGCTGAAATGGGGTAGGCGACGAGGCGTTGTGTGGCATGGCCGATAAGGGCCATCGATGCGCCCGTTCTGAACGGCACGGCCCGGGTCGTCGCGCGCCATAATATGGCGCCGCCCCAGACCGGCGGGCCTTCGTCAGGCACGATCTGGGCGCGAACCGCCGAGTGGATGCCATCGGCGCCGACGAGAAGGTCACCCGACTCCGATCGTGTCCTTCCATTGGCTGTCGAGACGAGATGAAGGCGAACAGCATCGTTTTCATTCGTGAACCCGACAGCCCGCCATCCCGTCTGGACACAGTGCGGTCCCGCCCGTTCGATAAGTGTCTGGTGCAGAAGCATTTGCAAGGCGCCGCGGTGTATGGAGTATTGAGGCCATTTGTATCCTGCCCACCGGCCGCGCGGTTCCGTCCAGATCTCAAGTCCCTTTTTGCTGAACATTCCATACTCACGCGTCTCGACGCCGATTTTCGACAACTCATCGGCGAGGCCCAGATCAAACAACTCCCTGACGGCATTGGGTTGCAGATTGATACCAACGCCGAGCGGCTTAAGGGCCTGTACAGTCTCAAAAATCTTGAATGGTACACCAATCTGATGACAGGTCAGCGCGCAGCTGAGCCCTGCAATTCCGGCACCGGCGATGAGAACAGTCATGTCAGCACTCCACGAGGCGGTGGCCTTGAGAAATATTCGTTTATGTCATAAACAATTAGCAAACACCTGCAACGAAGTAAACCGAAGCGGAGCAAAAGGGGAGGCTGATAGTGGCGAACCGCACGCAGCAGGGCGCAAGTTCCGAACTGGACAACGGTCTGCTGCACGATTTGCTGGGGCACCTTCTTCGCCACGCCTTCAACAGGGGGCAGACGGTGTTTACGCAGGTGTTTGCAGAGGAGCACATCACGCCACTGCAATTCATGATGGCAGAATTGATTGCCAGAAATCCGGGCGTGACCCACTCGCAAATCAGCGATGCAATGGGAACATCCGCCTCGGTCGTCACCACCTCCCTGAAACCGCTCATCGCTGCCGGCAATGTTGCCCGCGCCGCCGGCACGGACCGACGCCGCATGTGTTATCGCCTGACGCCCACAGGCGGGCAGTGGTTTGCCGCGCTGCGTCCGAAAATCCAGCAGTGTGAAGACCTGTTCGCTCGTCCCCTGACAATGGCCCAGCGCAACCAACTGGCGGAAATGCTGCGTCTGCTTTCACGCATGGACTAGTGAAAAATCCTGACTGATGCCAGCAGCATCGTTCAGGTGCCGTTCATCCTGAAAATGTCATAAGCCAAAGGCGGTTGGAGAGCTGGCATGGCCGCCGCCCGGCTATGCCTGTCAGGGGGAACCGGGCACTTCTGCCAGAAGTGCCCGGTTTTTTTCATTGCCCGTCAGAATGCGGCGCCAAGCCCGAAATCAACCGCCCTGAGAACGCCAGATTTCATCGAGCGGGATGAGGCGGACTGTTCGCTGATCTGTCGTTACCGTCGCGTGATTTGCCTCGATAAGATCGGATGCCAGGATTTGCCGTGATCTCACATGATCCGACATGCCGGCTGATATCCGTTTGGTCTCCGCCAGATGACGGTCGCAGATCTCAAGCCGCTCGAAGGCGCAAAACGGATTTTCGGCATGCGAACACGCATCGATGATATGGTCGTAGCAGGACACCAGCGATCGGGCCGGCTTGTCCGTAAGGTAGGGCGAAATCCCGAATATGATCGCAGTGAAAGCCGCTGCATTTGCAAAATAGCCAATGGCCATGATGGTCCCCCGTCATTTCTTCATGTCTCGGAGGAACTGTAACCGACGGGCGTTTCAGTCCGGTGTCGCCAAAGGTCCAGTTTGTATCAATCCTGTAAAACCAATTTTAACGGATCGCCGCATTAACTTATTGCTTGCGAATATTGGCTGTGCTAATCTTAAGGTTGCGGCGCTGCTTGTGGTTCGGCAACCCCGACTGTCGAGCGCTTTGTGTGTCGCGTGTATCTTCCTATCGGATTCCAATTTGAACCGTCGCCCCCGCGACGGTTCCTTTTTTAAAACCGGATGTCGACCTTATCTTGAACAGGGTGTTCAGGGTTTTTGCGGCATCGCTCTGTCTCAACGCTTCATTCACCATAACCGCCGGATATCGCTTCTGTTTCAGGGAATTTCACCCGTTCCTTAACCTGTCATGTGCTGCAATCGCTGCGGGCTGCGAGATCAGCCGATAGAGCAGCCGCGACGGTTTGGGTGAGATAGAATGCTTTGGACGGTGCAAGTGCCACTCCAATTTGAAACACTGTCATCTTTCGATTTCTTCGGAGAGGAGTATGCAGCGCTGCGCGCTGAGTCAGAGACCTGCGCTTTCCAACACCCGATCTGGCTCGATGCCTTCTACCGACACCTTGTGCCAAACCGTGGTGCACAACCCTTCTTTCTGACGGCACGACGGCGTGATACCGGTGCGCTTCAGATGCTGCTACCGCTGATCCTGCGGCGCAAATACGGGTTCAGACTGCTTGAAACAGCCGACCTGGGCGTTTCCGACTATGTGGCTCCGGTGGGAACGCCCGCGTTCTGGTCGGATCTTGAGCAAAGACCGGATATTCGTCATGAGTTGCGAAAGGTCTTGCCGAAATTCGACCTGTTGCGCCTTCGGCCGGTGCGCGAGGACGATTGCAGCAAATTTCGGTTGCTGTTTGGCGCCGATCCGGTCCCGCTTGGATTTTCGTCCCACGCCGTCGTTCTTGGCGAGCCCTTTGATGATTGGCGAAAATCGACGCTGAACGCATCCCTGCGCAAGATGATTGACCGCAAAACCCGCAAGTTCCGTCGCGAACACGACGTCAAGATTGAAGAATTGAAGGAACCGGACGCCATTGCGTCAGCCATCGGATCCCTGGCCGCGATGCGGAAGGGCCGGTTTGAAGGGGATATCATTCAACAGGACTTTGCCCTTGCGTTTTACCGCGAGGTCGCTGTTCGCGGTGTCGCCGACGGGTTTACCGGCACCTGGCGCACGCGCGCCGGCGACACAGACGTCGGATTTGTATTCGGTCTGACCGATCGCGGGCGGTATTACTATCTTCTCATTGGCTGCGATTATGACAATTTCGCATCCTACTCGCCCGGTTTGCAGATGTATGACGCGATCATGCGGGGCTGGCAGGAACAGGGCGGCACATGTTTCGACTTCACGATCGGTGACGAAGACTTCAAGATGAAGTTCGGCACCACGCCCACAGCGATCTTTGCATTTTTCATTGCCGGCAGTCCGGCCGGGCGGATTGCGAAATCGGTGATTGAACGCAAATACGTCCGCGCTGCGGGAATGGCGAGCGGAGGGGAGCGATGACGCCCGAGGACATGCTCAGGAACTCGATCATCATCGCCGCCCATCCCGATGATGAACTGCTGTGGTTTGGCGCAATCCTGAAAAAGGTCGATCGTGTCGTGATGGTCCATCGGGACTTCTGGCCGGATCCGGCGGTCGGGCGGGCCCGTGCGGCAGTCTTGAAGGATTATCCCCGCGACAACGTGCTGTCCCTCGATATTCCCGAAGCGGCCACCCATAGCTGCGCCGATTGGAGCAACCCGAAACTCACGGAATTTGGAATTGAACTGGGTGTTCAGGCCCGGCTGCGCGACCTCAAGCAAAAGGCCAGGCGCCTGATCGGCAAGAGCCAGGCACCACTCGGTGGCATTGCCGAGAATTATGAAGCCAATTACCACACGCTCTATGGCGAGCTGAAGGATATCCTCAGACCGGACATGAATGTGTTCACGCACAATCCCTGGGGCGAATATGGACATGAGGATCACATCCAGGTTTACCGGGTCGTCGATCGGTTGAGACGGGAAACCGGGTTTCGGCAGTGGATGACGAATTATTGCACGGAGCGGTCATTGCCGCTCGCCATGCGCTATTTCGACAACGACGCTCGCGAACATGTTCAATTGCCGGTGGATATTCCGTTTGCCGAGCAGGTTGCCGATGTGTTTCGGCGCAATGGCTGCTGGACTTGGGCCGAAAACTGGAAATGGTTTCCGTTCGAGCTCTACACCGAGGCACCGCTCGAGGAAGCGCAGGCCGATGGCCAGCCACACATCCTGCCGCTGAATATGTTTCGCTTCGGACACTGAAACCGCATTTTCCAATACACTTGCGCCGAAGCATGGGTGTCAGAGCGGCGGCAGAAACGCATCAGGCCAGTTCCGAAGCCTTGGTGATGATGTGGGTCGCCAGACCGTAGTCGATTGCCTCGCTGGCGGACAGCCAGAAATCGCGATCCGTATCCTGCTCGATCTTCGCAAGGTCCTGCCCGGTTGCTTCTGCGAACAACCGGTTGAGACGGTCCTTCATCAAAGAAATTTCACGAGCCTGAATCTCGATATCGGTTGCCTTGCCGCCGATACCGCCGCTGGGCGCGTGCAACAGGAAGCGCGTATTGGGAAGCGTATATCGATCCTCTTTTTCCGCGGCGATGTAGATCAGCGCACCGGCACTGGCGACCCATCCCGAGCCAAGCACCCGAACCCGGGGCTCGATAAATTTGATCGTGTCATGCACCATGTCGCCGGATTCCACATGTCCACCGGGAGACGAGATGATGACCGTAATCGGATCATCGCTGGCATTGGCCAGGGCAAGCAGGTTAACGCATACCCTTTCGGCAAGGGTGTGATTGATCTCTCCTGTCACCATGACTATGCGCGATTGAAAGTAGTGTTTGTCGATCAAGCCGGAACCGCCGGACCGTCCCTTCGACTGATCGTCACCATCGTCCAGGCGGACCTCAATATCAGTGTTCGTCATATTATACCTCAACACGGCTGCGGGGATCTTACTCTTCGGCAGCGGATCGCCACCAATGGCCGTTCGGACCTGTGCAATTGCCCGATCATTGTACCACACTCACATAAGTCAGATTCGGCCATGATTTGTACAGTCAAACAAGCGGTAACCCGACGATTCATCTGCTGCAAGCGCAACTCGGGCCTCTTGAAACCGTCCCAAGCAATCCCCACGTGGAGGTCGCCGGGACGACCCGGTGCTTCTCAACATGGATAAGGACGGCCTGGTCACCAGGAATGGAGACAGCAATGTCCTGGATCATCTTGTTTCTCGCCGGCCTGCTGGAAATCGGTTGGGCGGTCGGGCTCAAATACACAGACGGATTTCGCCAGTTCTGGCCGACGCTGGCCACGGTCACCGCCATGGCATTGAGCGTGTGGCTTCTCGGGCTGTCGATGCGCACACTGCCTCTGGGCACCGCCTACGCCATTTGGACGGGCATCGGCACCGTCGGAACCGTGATCTTCGGAATCATGGTGTTTGGTGAACCCGCCAGCATGGCGCGTATCGGCTGTATTGCACTGATCGCGGCCGGAATTGGCGGTCTGAAACTGGTCACCTGACGCATCGAGGCGTTCAAGCGGGCGGCTCCGGTCGACTTGCGAGGGCGCAAATCGTCGTCTGAAAGACAGAACAAGGCTCTGCGGGCCACACCGTTCGAGGCAGCCGGAATACGCTGGATTTCAATTCCTCATCATGCCAATAATCAAGCAACCCCAATACCGAGGGGTTCGGGTGCGTATTGGGGGATTGAAGTCGGTGACATTTCGCAGAGGTCTTCTTGGCGCGGTTTTCATTGCCGGTCTGGTGGCAACGCCGGCATTGGCGGATCGAACCTTCAAATATGCCTTTCAGGGTGGGTTGCAGTCGCTCGATCCCTATTCGCGCAATGAGACGTTCAGCTTCGGTACACTGGGCAATGTCTATGAGGGATTGACCCGGCGGGGACGAAATTTGGAAATTCTGCCCGGCCTTGCGGTCAGTTGGGAGATTGTTGAGCCAACCCGCTGGCGTTTCTACCTGCGCAAGGATGTCAGATTCCACAATGGCAACGAGTTTACCGCTTCCGATGTGGTTTTTTCAGCAGACCGTGTCCGTTCGGAGGGATCGGACCTCAAGACGCGCATCCCCGCAGATGCGGCATTTGAGATTGTCGATGACCATACGATCGATGTCGTTCTCACGTCCCCCAATCCGATCCTTCACTATGAATGGGACAGTTGGGCCATCGTCGACAAGGAATGGGTCGAAGCCACCGATTCCGTCCGGGTCACTTCGGCATCGGAAGAGGTTTCGACCACAATATCGCGGCAAACCAACGGCACCGGCCCGTTTAGAATTGTTGAACATGCGCCAGGTCTGAAAACCGTTTTCGTGGCGAATACGGATTGGTGGGATACGGAAAAAAAGAACTTCAACATCACGCGCGCCGAACTGACGGCGATCGCATCGGATTCAACGCGGGTCGCTGCGCTGCTGTCGGGAGAGATGGACATGGTCTATCCCGTTCCGGTCCAGGATATCAAACGCCTGGAATCCAATCCGTCGACCGGCGCCCTGACCGGGCCGGAATTGCGGACCATCTTTCTGGGCATGGATCAGACCCGTGACGAACTTCTCTATTCCAGTGTGAAGGGCAAAAACCCGTTCCGGGACAAACGGGTTCGTCAGGCTTTCTACCAGGCCATCGATATCCAGGCGATAAAGCGCACCATCATGCGCAATTTATCGACTCCGGCATCGCTACTGATTTCGCCCTTCATGTTTGCCAATGCGCCGAAATTCAAGCGGCTGGCCTATGATCCGGACGCTTCAAAAAGGCTGCTGGCGGAGGCCGGGTATCCCGACGGGTTCGAGATCGGCATGAACTGTCCGGTCAACCGTTATGTCAATGACGAGGCGATCTGCCAGGCCGTCGTGGCGATGCTGGCCCGCATCGGCATCAAGGCCAATCTCGATGCCCAACCGCCCGCACAATATTTTGGCCGGGTTCTGGCTTCGGGCGGCTACGATACCTCCTTCTACCTGCTGGGCTGGACACCGAGTTCCTATGATTCCTGGAATGTTTTGAGCAATGTCTATAGGTGCCGTGACCATGATGGACGGGGCGGCATGTTCAACATTGGTGGCTACTGCAACCGCGAAGTCGACGCCCTGACCGGCCGGATTCTTCAGGAAAACGACGCCGAAACCCGCCTGGATCTGATCACGCAAGCGTTTGAAATGACGACGGCTGATGTCGCCTATATCCCGCTGCACCAGCAGGGATTGGCCTGGGGTGTAGCCGCCGGGACCGAGGTCGTTCAGCGGGCCGACAATGTGCTCATGTTGTACCATGTCAAAAAGAAGTAGAAACGGAGACCGGCTGTCTGACCGGCGCAACGCAATCAAAGGGAGCTGCAGCGACCGATGAGCGATGTGCTGCTGTCCGTTCGCGACCTGGTCGTCGAGTTTCCGACCCGAAAGGGTGTGCTCACAGCTGTCGACCGGGTGAGTTTCGATATCAGCAAGGGAGAAGTTCTGGGTGTTGTCGGCGAATCGGGTGCCGGCAAATCGATGACCGGCTCGGCAATTATCGGATTGATCGAACCACCGGGACATATTGCGGGCGGATCCATCCATATCGCCGGTGAAAGGATCGACAATCTTCCAACCGAGGCGATGCGCCAGATCCGCGGAAAACGCATCGGGATGGTGTTCCAGGACCCTTTGACCTCACTGAACCCGCTCTACACGATCGCCCGGCAGCTCACGGAGACCATCCGCACCCATCTGGATATGGATGAACGCCAGGCGAGGGCGCGGGCGATCGAACTGTTGGATAATGTGGGAATTCCCGCCGCGTCGCGCCGCATCGATGATTATCCGCACCAGTTTTCCGGCGGCATGCGGCAGCGCGTGGTCATAGCCCTCGCATTGTGTGCCGAGCCGGAATTGGTGATTGCGGACGAACCGACCACGGCACTTGACGTATCCGTTCAGTCGCAGATCATTGATGTCCTGAAGCGCATGTGCGCCGAGCAGGGCACCGCCGTTATGCTGATCACACATGATATGGGTGTGATTGCCGAGGCGGCCGACCGGGTGGCGGTCCTGTATGCAGGGCGGCTGGCCGAGATCGGTCCGGTGCGCGATGTCATCAAGGATGCCAAACACCCCTATACGGCCGGCCTGATGGGGTCTATTCCCACCTTGACCCAGGATGAGGACCGGCTGACGCAGATCCCCGGTTCCATGCCACGTCTGTCCGAGATTCCCACTGGATGCGCCTTCGGTCCGCGGTGCCCGAAGATGTTTGACCGATGCCGCTCCGAGCAACCTGCCGTGCGACCGATCGGCGGGCGGGAAGTCGCCTGCCATCTCTATGATCCGGCTCTTGCGCAATGACGGACAAACTGGTCAGCGTCGAAAATCTGAGCCGGGTCTTCGATGTCTCGAAACCCTGGCTCAATCGAGTTCTCGAGAATGACGAACGGAAGCTCCTGACCGCCGTCAATGACGTGTCTTTTCAAATCAATCGCGGTGAGACTTTTGCTTTGGTCGGAGAATCCGGATCCGGGAAATCGACCATTGCCAAGCTGATTGTCGGTCTTATCGGCCCAAGCGCGGGACGCATCAGTTTTGATGGAACCGAGATCGCGAGCCAGGGAAGCGCCTCGATGCAGCAGATCCGCAGCCGGCTGCAGATGATTTTTCAGGATCCGTTTGCGAGCCTCAATCCCCGCTGGCGCGTCAAGGACATCATTGCCGAGCCCATTCGAAAATTTGGCCTCGCCGATGATGGTGACACACGGGAAAAACGCGTCAATCAATTGCTTGAAACCGTCGGACTCTCGGCGCGCGACGGTGCAAAATATCCACATGAGTTTTCCGGCGGCCAACGCCAGCGTGTTGCCATCGCCCGCGCGCTTTCGTCGAGGCCGGAGTTCATTGTATGCGATGAACCGACATCGGCTCTGGATGTGTCCGTACAGGCACAAATCCTCAATCTGATGCGCGATCTTCAGGACGAGTTTGGCCTGACCTATCTTTTCATCAGCCACGACCTGTCGGTCGTTCGCCACATGGCGACGCGGATCGGCGTTCTCTATCTGGGCCGGCTGGTGGAGATCTCCGATGGGAAGAGGCTGTTCAGCCATCCAAGGCATCCCTATACGAAGATGCTGCTCGACGCGGTGCCCGATATGGATATCAGCGGCCGACAGCGCAAGCCGGTCGAGGGCGAAATTCCCAATCCCATCGACCCGCCATCGGGATGTGCGTTTCACCCACGCTGCCCTCTGGTGAAGGCGCGCTGCCGGACCGAGACACCGCAATTGTCGGCCGGCGACGCAGGTGAAGTTGCCTGTTTTGCCGTCGAGGAGGGACGGGTCTGAGCTTTGCCTAAACGTTTCTTGCAGAGTATGTTGCGCGGAATCGCCCGGCTGGCAGCGAACCCATGCGACATGATGGGCGCCAGGCGGGATTGCGGCAGTCGATTTCCATAGGAGGACTTCTTGCGAAAACCTTATCCGCCGTTGGAACCGTACAACTCCGGAATGCTGGATGTTGGCAACGGGCACGAAATATATTGGGAACTGTGTGGCAATCCTGCCGGTAAACCGGCCGTATTTCTGCATGGCGGGCCGGGTGGCGGTTGCACGGATGACCATCGCCGGTTGTTTGATCCGGACCTTTATCGGCTGCTGCTATTCGATCAAAGGGGCTGTGGGCGATCCACGCCCCATGCCAGCCTCGACTCAAACACCACCTGGCATCTTGTCGACGATATCGAATCCCTGCGAATGAAATTCGAAGTGGACAAATGGCTGGTTCTGGGTGGCTCCTGGGGCAGCGCGCTGGCACTTGCCTACGCACAAACCCATCCCGATCGCGTCTCGGAACTGATTGTCAGGGGTATCTTCACGCTGCGCCGGTCCGAATTGCTCTGGTATTATCAGGACGGCGCTTCCTGGTTGTTTCCCGACAAATGGCAGAAATTTCTCGAACCGATACCCGACGAAGACCGGGGCGATTTGATATCGGCCTATCACAAACAACTGACCGGAACCGACGAAGAGGCGCAATTGAGGGCGGCCCGGGCCTGGAGCTTGTGGGAGGGTGAAACGATCCGATTGCTGCCGGACGATAAATTGACCGAGATTCATGGGTCGGATGAGTTTGCCCTGGCCTTTGCGCGTATCGAAAACCACTACTTCATGCACAAGGGCTTCCTGCGCGATGCGCAATTGCTAAGGGATGCCAACAAGCTGAAAGACATTCCGGGTGTGATTATCCAGGGACGGTATGACGTGGCAACGCCCGCCAGAACGGCCTGGGATCTGCACCGCGCCTGGCCGGAAGCGGAGTTCCACATTGTCGATGGCGCAGGACATGCGTTCAACGAACCGGGTATCTTGCATGAAACAATCGTTGCGACGGACAAGTTTGCCACCAACCACGAGATCTGACGACCAAGAGGCACATTCTCCGGTCGTCATCTCGGCGACATAACGGCCTTGCAGCCGCGTTGACCCGCGACATTGCACCCACAACGGATATTTGAGATGCATTACACAGCGGACCCCGAGCGTTACCAGAAGATGCGATATAACCGATGTGGCCGTAGCGGCCTGAAGCTGCCAGCCATTTCTCTGGGGCTATGGCATAATTTCGGCGACGACACGCCCTTCGACACCAAACGTACGATCTGCCGGGCCGCTTTTGATCACGGAATCACCCATTTCGATCTTGCCAACAATTATGGACCGCCCGCCGGCAGTGCCGAAGAAGCCTTTGGCGAGATTTTGAAAACCGACTTTGCCGCCTACCGTGATGAACTCATCATTTCTTCCAAGGCCGGATATCTCATGTGGGATGGCCCCTATGGAGAGTGGGGCAGCCGAAAATACCTGATTGCGTCCTGTGATCAGAGTTTGAAACGCATGGGCGTCGACTATGTCGATATCTTCTACTCCCATCGGTTTGATCCCCAAACGCCCCTTGAGGAAACCATGGGCGCGCTCGATCAACTGGTCCGCTCCGGCAAGGCGCTCTATGCCGGGATATCGTCCTACAGCGCCCAGCGAACGCGCGAAGCGGCCGCGATCCTCAATGATCTTGGTACGCCCTGTCTGATCCACCAGCCCAGCTACAATCTGTTCAATCGCTGGGTGGAGCGTGACGGGCTCAAAAAGGCGCTTGATGAGTTGGGTATTGGATCGATCGCCTTCACGCCTCTGGCGCAGGGTCTGCTGACCAATAAATATCTGAAGGGCGTGCCCGATGGCAGCCGCGCAAGCCAGGGCAAGTCGCTCAACCCGAAAATCCTGTCCGACCGCACAATCAACAATCTGCAACAATTGGATGCCATCGCACGGCGGCGCGGTCAAACGCTGGCGCAGATGGCGATCGCCTGGGTGTTGAGAGAAGGCGGCATCACCTCAGCGCTGATCGGCGCGTCAAAACCCGAACAGGTCATCGACTGTGCCGGGGCGGTCAAAAATCTGGATTTCACGCCGCAAGAGCTGGAGGAGATCGAGGATTATGCCAATGACGAGAACGTCAATCTGTGGGCCAAGTCGTCGGAAGACTGACCACCCGTCCTTGAATCACGCGTCTATGCGGCTCTGAAGATATTCAGGGCTGCATATTGAAGCAGCATGATGGTCTTCCCGTCGCGGATCCGGCCATCGGCAATCATCGACAGCGCATCGTCGAAATCCAGTTCCAGGACTTCGATATCCTCGCCTTCTTCCGCCAAGCCACCGCCCTCGGACACGCGATCTGCCGGCGTGTAGGGGGCGACAAAGCACACGACTTTCTGTGTGACGGCCCCAGGTGACATATAGGCCTCGAGCACCCGTTCAACGTCCCGAACACGGTAGCCGGTTTCTTCCTCGGCCTCGGCTTTGATACGCTCCTCCGGCACTGCGCCCTCAAGCATTCCGGCCGGCGCCTCGACCAGCAACTGTTCGCAGCCATCAAGAAACTGGGCGCAGCGGAACTGGCGTGTCAGGATGACAGTTCGTCTAAGCACGTCGTAAAGCAGAATGGCGACACCGTGTCCGCAATCATAAATCTCACGAACCTGCCGCTGCCAATGCCCGTCACGCCGTTGATAATCGAGTGTGACGGTCTTGAGATTAGACCAGGCGTCATGGTGAAGCCTTGCGTCGATGATCGATACGCGTTTGCTGAGGGTCATGGCCATGGGTCCGGAGTTCATTGATTTCAAGGTATTTTGTTATCGATGGGCGTTTCGCCCAGCATCCTCAACACCGCCGCCGATCAGAGGGTCAAGTCCTTTCTGTTCGCGCCAGGTCGTCAAAGTGCCGTCACCGTCCAGAGCGACCCGAATGGCCATAACCGCAACCTGCACCGCTTCTGAACGGACATTGGCGCTGGACTCCTCGAAGGTCGCCTTGGCCAATTCACCGACCTCCTCCATCAGGGCCAGCATTGTCACATCATCGCCGGGAAACTTTCGCCTCGCACGTCCCAGCTCAACCTTGATCTCTTCAAGCAGAGCGTCGATCCGGCTATCGGATTCGGTTTGCGGAGCGGTCATGACGGTCGGTTCTTTCGTGTTTCCGGCTCGTTCCCCGAAGGCCGATGCATTTTACCGGTTGGCCTTCCGGTCCATTCACTTCTCTCCCATTCCAGGGCATGTGTCGCGCCGGCATTGCGGGTTATCCCCTGAATTATCCACAGCGTGCCGGGCCACCTCGACACGCCGGCCAAACCGGTGCATCATCGTCTCGTTGGGTCCGGGAAATTCCCAAACGCCATTGGGATCAAATGGACCGGGTGCTCAACATCCTGCAAGCGGACCGGTTGGAAAGTCATTGACGAACCAAGTGGAATGCCTAAGGCGAGCAGGGGTCTCGTATGTGGATGCATTCGCAAACGGGACAAAGCGAACCACACACCTTCGGGTCGGGTGGTCGCAGGCCGGAGCTTCATCGTCCGATGAAACACACGGTCGAACCAGACGAAGTTGATACGTCGGTATTGCGCATTGCTCAAGGGCACGCGCTCTAAATCAGATGGTCACCTTCGTTTGAACAGGGAGGCGCTGGCTGCGGCCGGCGTCTTTCTTTTGTGCGCTTGATTCAAGCGCCTTTCCGGTCCCTCATAATGACAAAATCTGTTCCGGTCCTGGTTTCGGGATGGGCCGGAAGATCGGTCAGCATGAAGGCCGAGCCCGGGTGCAGGTTTTGTGCGATTTGTGCATAAGCATCGGGTGGTATGGTCAGCCGGGTGGTGGCCGCCAGTTCCTTCTGCTGTTTGACATCGCTTTCATTGCCACTGCCCATGCCCACCGCCAGCCAGTCGAATTCCTTCCTGCCGGCATCAAATCCCTGCAGGATGTAGACATGGCTTCCGAGCGGACGGTTGGGCTGGGCAATGCTGATCGGCGATTGAAGCAGGATAACGCCATCCTTGAGGCCATAGACCTGCCTGTCCGCACCGCTGACCAGCAGGCTGAATGATCCCTGGCCCTTGCCCTTTCTGTCGACCGGAAGGGTCTTTCCGGCGACGTGTCCTGTCAGGCGCTCGATCTGCTTGAGATCGGATTGAGACATCACAAGTCCGGCGTGGGAGAGACTGCCAACACCGGAGCGTTCATTGGTGACGATCACCGGTGTTCCATTGTGCGTGACGGCAAACAACGCCGCGGCAAAGGGCGATGGCAGGTGCACACATCCGTGCGAACTCGGATATCCTGGTAGGCCGCCAGCATGCAGCGCGGCGCCGCCGAAGAAAAACTCGCTGTCGGGCATCGGCGCATTGTTGTATTTTTTCGAGTGGTGCATCTTTTCCTTGCGCAAGATCGTAAAGACGCCAGTCGGCGTTTCAAATCCCTTGCGGCCGCTGGATATGGTGGTGGTGCCGATCCGAACGCCATTTCGGTAAACAAAGGCCAGTTGATCTGACAGCGACACAACCACTGCAACGGGACCATACAGGGAGCGTTCGGGATACCAGACCCATTCGCCGGCCTTCAGACTTGTATCGGGTTGTGCCGTCTGGGCAATTGCGGCCGGAACGGCGCCCGCCATGATCGCGGCTCCGGTTGCCGCGAGAAATGCGCGTCTGGATGGACGGTCGATCATTGTTGTATCCTTGTCGGGTTCCCTGGCGGAGCCTTTGTCGGTTTGAATGTTTCAGCTGATATAATGTCCAAGGTGAGGCAGTGAAGGCCTGCACACGGAACCGCTATTTTGACGCCTGAAGTCTTGAGATTTCGTTTCGCAGATGGGTCAGCGCGTCATCCGCATCGGCGGCGAGCCGCTCGGATTGCAGCAAATCGTTCTGTTCATACGGATCTTCGGTGAGATCGAAGAATTGCTCACCCTTGCCCGCTGTCTTCATCAGTTTCCATCGATCGCTCCGTATTGCGTGGCCTTCCGCTCGTCGCCCTCGCGAACCCAGTGAACCGAAAAGCTCCGAATAGGCATATTGACGCCCCGTCGTGGCGTTGGACATCAGCAGCGGCACGAGGCTGACACTGTCCTCCGGCCATTGATCCGTGTCTCCGGGGGCAATGCCGGCGATTGTCGCGATCGTTGCGAACAGATCGGTGGAGTTGGCGAGCGCCTCCGCGCGCTGACCGTGGCGCGTCACGCCCTTGCCGGCAATGATCAGCGGCACGTGAATGCCACCCTCATACAGGCTGGCCTTCGCCCGACGCCGCTCATAGGGCGGCTGCACCGTGCGGTTGGGTGTGCCATTGTCGCCCAGAAACAGGATGATGGTGTTATCCAGCACCGGTTGCGGCAGGCCCGCCAGCAGCCGTCCGATTTCCGCGTCGAGCGCTTCCAGCGACGCCAGATAATAGTCGCGCGGCCGGGCCCGCAGATCCTTTGCCGTGCCGTCCAGGTCGCGGTTTGCGATCAGATCGCCGGGCGGGAGGTGGATGGGCAGATGGGGTGCGACATGGGCAAGCCACAAAAACCAGGGCCGCTCTCCCTGATTGCCAATCCAGTCGATCGCAATATCGGTGAGAACGGACGTGACATAACCCTCGACCATTTCCGTGTCGCCATTTTGTGTTTTCGGCCACCGATAATAATCGTCGATGGTGCCCCTGATCACACCGGAATAGAAATCGGCCCCGGCCATCTGCGGGTGATCCGCATCGCCATTGTCAACCGTTGCAAGATGCCACTTGCCGATCACGGCCTGGGCGTATTTTTCAGGCGCATACCGGTCGATAAACTGAAAAAGCGTGGTTTCAGAAAGCGGCAAACCGTTGGATGTGTTGCGACCGACTGCGGCTCCGACTCCGGTCCGAAAACCGTATCGGCCGGTCAGTATGGTCGCCCGGGTCGATGAACACACGGGTGTTGCGTAGAAATTGTCGAAGACGACACCATCACGGCACAGCCGTTCAACCGTCGGCATGACCGGCTTCTCTGTTCCTTCAGGATAACAGGGGCTGGCATCCCGGCCCATATCGTCGGCGATGATCAGCAAAATGTTCGGTGGTTCGTCGGCAGCGGTGGAGGGGACGATCAGACTCAGCGTAAAGCTGATGGCCATCAAGGCTTTCCTGAGAAAGGGCGGATGAAACATGAATTTTCTCACACAAGACGGTTCGGCGTCTACACCGGCTGTTTGAAACTCCGGGTATCAGGTGAGGGTAACCGCGACCAGTTACAAAATGGACAGGTTCGGTTTCCCGCGAGCCTCACTGGACGACAAAACCATGGGCGAAGGGATCATCGCTGTCGATATAGATCGTGTTATCACCGGTTATGCGTGCCCAGCCGCCGATGGACGGAATGATTGCTTCATAGTCGCCGACAGTGGTCTTGCCCTCGACCCTGCCGTGAAAAAGCGATCCGATAATGCTCTCATGGATAAAGCTGTCGCCGACATCCAGAGATCCCCTGGCTGACCATTGCGCCATCCTGGCCGAAGTCCCGGTGCCGCAGGGCGATCGGTCGATCGCCTTGTCGCCGTAGAACACGGCATTGCGCGCCGTTGCTTCCGGGTGCAGTGCCTGCCCGGTCCACAGAATGTGTGAAAGGCCGCCAATATCGGGGTTTTCCGGATGAGCGAAAGTGAATTTCCGGTTGAGTTCGGTTCGCAGAGCCCGACTCCATCCGACAAGATCCCCTGCCGTATAATCCGCCATGTCCCGAAATCCGTCCTGACGGTCCACGATGGCGTAGAAGTTTCCGCCATAGGCCACATCGACGCGCAATTCGCCGAGACCGGGACACATCGCCTGCAGCCCTTGAGAATGCAGAAAAGACGGAACATTGGTCAGGCGGACTTCCTCCACCCGTGATCCGTTCATGCGATAGCTTATGGCAACCGGACCCGCCGGCGTGTCGAGACGGAGAATTCCCGGCGTCTTCGGCTCTACGAGGCCGCGCTCCACGGCGATCGTCACGGTTCCGATCGTGCCATGACCACACATCGGCAGACATCCCGATGTTTCGATGAACAACACACCGACATCGCAATCGTCCCTGGTTGCGGGATAGAGAATGGAGCCGGACATCTGGTCATGACCACGCGGTTCGAACATCAGGCCCGTGCGGATCCAGTCGAATTCGGCAAGGAAATGCGCGCGTTTTTCCAGCATCGAACCACCGTCCAGCGATGGCCCCCCTGACGTCACCAGCCGAACCGGGTTGCCGCAGGTATGAGCGTCTATACAGGTGAATGTGTGGCGCATCGGTCCAAACTCCTTTCCCCTGATCGGTCAATGACCCGGGACATCTAGAACCTGTCCGCGCGATAGGGTTCAAGATCGATCGATGGCGAACTGCCATTGACGAGTTCCGCCACGAGTTCAGCCGTTCCGGCAGATTGTGTCAAACCAAGGTGCCCGTGGCCGAACGCATAAATGATCCGATCGCTCTTCGGGGACTGGCCTATCACCGGTAGCGTGTCGGGAAGTGAGGGACGGAACCCCATCCAGCGTGTGCCTCCGTCGGTTTGCAGGTCTGGCAGAAAACGCTTTGCCTTGGCAAGCAGCGTGTCGGAGCGGGCATAGTTCGGTGGTGCTTCCAGTCCGCCGAACTCAACGGCGCCGCCGACGCGGATGCCCGTGCCGATGGTGCTGACCACAAATCCGTGCCCGCCGAATGTCAGTTGTGTTTGCAGTTCCATACCCGGAGACGGCAGTGTTGTGTTGTATCCGCGCTCGGTCTCCAGCGGAATTCGGTCGCCGATGGTTCTTGCCAGAATATGCGACCAGGCCCCGGCGCACACCACCACGCGGGTTGCAGAATAGGTCTGTCCGTCGGCGCAATGCACAGTCGCATTCTTCGCCGTAGTCGACAGAGACTGGGCATCGGTGATTTCAATCTGCCCACCGCGATTGCGAAAGATATCTGCAATCGTCAGCGCATATTCATGCGGGTCGGATATCGAGTACCATTCCGGAGTCAGCGTCCCGGATTTAAGGCGCTTGTTAAGGCCGGGCTGGATTTCGGAGAGCGCATAGCTGCCGTGGATATGTTCAAAGGGAATGCCGAGTTGCTTGCGCGCCTCCCAATAGGGGCGGGAGGCCTCGAACTCGGCCGCGCTTTCATAAAGCTGAAGATTTCCGTCGCGTCGAAGCATGCTGCCGGTCGCCGTCAGTTTGAGAAACGGCAACAAGGCCTGTTTCGAGTGAGTCATCAGCGCCGATTGGGCCCGAATGCCTTGGTCGACCTGCGAGGGACGCGACGCGCGCCAGAAGCGGTACATCCAGGGCGCCAGCCGAACGGCATACCGGGGCGGGATGGAAAGCGGGCCGAGCGGGTCGAGTAACCATTTCGGCGCTTTGCCGACCGTGGCCGGCGTTGCCAGCGGAATGACCTCGGAAAAGGCGAAGGCACCGGCATTGCCGCGGGAGGCCTCGGCGGCCGGCCCCTTCCTGTCCAGCACCAGAACCTGCAGCCCGGCACGCTGCAGCAGGAAAGCAGTGGAAAGGCCGATGATGCCCGCACCGACCACAATCACATCCGGCGGGGTGCTTTGCTGGTTTGTCATGTTCAACCGTCAAAAATAAATCATCGATCCTCGCCGAATACCGCGAGAATCGGAGTGGATCCGGCCCGTCCCGGCTCAAAATTGCGGTATTTGAGGACAGCTTGCAACCTTAGACTTTTCGATGTCCGACAACTGGCCGCTATGATCGCCTGATGAAGGCCGACACGGCGTTTGCGTGACATCGAAGCAGCCGTATTCGGCTCGGCCCCTCGCGCCGGAAAGGGCGAGCCACTCTGACCTGGAGGTGGCTGCGATCAGCTAAAGACCGCCGACGCCTCGCAAAAGCAGTTCTGGGTTTTTCATCCGACCGCCGAGAGCGTCCGACCTCTCAATCGGCTTATTCAAAAACTTCGCCGGCATCCAGCAGGGCATTGCGACAGGCACTGTCCAATTTCGGTCCGTGCACTTTCAGGCAAAAGAGAACGTTGCCGTGACCGACGGGCAGATTGGGACAAAACAGCCGGAAGTCACGCGCGCAGGCACCTGCTGCCAGGCGCATTTCACCCCTAAATGTCAGTTTCGGTGCCGAGCTTGCCGGGGTCGCCTCCGATGCCTCCGGTTTGGGTGTGGGCGTGGGTGCATCGGCAGCCGTTTCGGATGGCTTGGTCTCCGGCGCCTCGGTTTTGGCCGGTGCGGTCGCCATTTCGCTTGATTTACTGTCGGCGTCCGCTGATGCAGCCGGTTTTGTATCCACGGCCTCTACAGCCGATTTGCAGCTTGGCGAAAGCTTGCTTTCGTGTTGTTCGAGGCAAACGAGCGATGCCATCCCACCGGTCGGAACATTGGAGCAATTGGCCCGATAATCGGCGACGCAGCTGGACCGGATGGCCTGCTGTTGAGCGGGTGTGGGTGTTTGTGAAAGGGCAGGGAACGATACCGCGACCACGGCAGTCAAAGACAGGAAACAAATGGTTCGGGATGCAGGCATGGGTTGCTCCTTTGGTTCGAAACGGCGGGCGGTCAAAGCCCTCCGAGCGGACACGACCAAAGGAATTCTCGTCATCGTTTACGGCGTTACTGCGGCGTAGACGCCGCTAGGCGCGAAATTCACAGGTCTTTGCCGACCAACTGCTCCCAGATTTCGTGAAACCGCCGCACATAGATGGTCCGGGTCGCCGGATCCGGTTCGTTGCTGATCAACAACTCAAGGGCGTCCAGACGCCGGGAAGCATCGGCACTGTTCCGGTCCATCAATGGCACGGACAGGCGTATGGCAGTGTCGGGTGGGTAACGCAATCGAACGACCGAACTCATGAGGGCGCGTGTCGTGTAAATGCGGCAGCGTGATGAACGATCATCGGCAATCCTCAAGCGGCGTCTTGCAGATGATCCTGCAAGGCACAGTAATAATGGTCGCTTGCCGCCTGGTCGGCTTCTATGGAACCCGACAACCGTTCAAACAGGAGCATGCAGAAGGGGTCATCGCTGCGATTTGAGATTCGGACAACCCTTTTATCGCAATAATCACCAAGCCGATGGCCGTCCAGTGCAATCCCTGTCACGGCAAAGCCATAATCATGCGGACCTGTCTCGCCCTCCAGGAGCGCCACTCCGGAACACGAGGCGACTTCCGTCGTGCCGATTGTCACGGCGATGTCTTCAAAGGGATACTCCGTGTCGAACATTCGTTTCTCTCTCCAAGGCAAATGAGCGCAAGACAGGGCAGGGCCGGGCAGCGTCGGGAGGGCCGCTGCCCGGCAAACCGACACCGCCAGGTCAGGCCGGGGAGCACGGCGGTTTCGGTCACCGACAGTAATACCGGTATGGTATACCACATTCAATACCATTATGGTATTTCAAGGATTGGCGTCGAATGAACCCAGGTTGCCGGATAGGACCTGGGGGCCGCTGTGATAGCATTGGTGCGGTGCCGTTCAGGCTGATATAAAGGCTGACGAATGCCGGAACATCCGGCCGGACGGGCCGATGCGGATAGGAACCATTGGTTGTTACGGTCTCCGACGCTTTCCCAAGTGCTCTGCGCGCGCCAGGTCAGCGGAGTTGTGGTCGATGAATGAAGAGAGGAAAACCGATGCTGCTTGAGACACCCCTGCACGATCTTGGTTGGACTTCCGAACCGTTTTCACTGAAGGATCCGGACGGAAAGACATTCAGTTCTCAGTCGCAGGCCGGTGAAAACGGGCTGCTGGTTGCCTTTATCTGCAACCACTGCCCCTACGTTAAGGCCATTGCCGATCGATTGGCCGCAGATGCCCGAACGCTGGAGGCGGCCGGCATCGGTGTGCTCGCGGTAATGTCGAATGATTATCAACAATATGATGCGGACCGACCCGAACTGATGAAGGAATTTGCCGAGCAACACGGGTTCACCTTTCCGTATGTTGTCGATGAAGACCAAAGCGTCGGAAAGGCCTTCGGAGCCGTGTGCACGCCCGATTTCTTTGGTTTCAACCGTGACGGCAAGCTATGCTATCGGGGCCGGCTTGACGATGCGGCCATGGGTGACGCAACAGGCCGAACGCCTGAACTGGTCAATGCGATGCTGATGGTAGCCGAAACCGGAAGTGGTCCGGAAGAACAATACCCGTCGATCGGCTGCTCCATCAAATGGCGATAGCCGGCATGGTCAACTGATTCGGCCCGTCGCGGCACACCGGAGTGACGATAGGCTGGTTGCACTTGTTTTCCCAAGGACTGGAATTCAAGATCCGGTTGCCTTTGACCATCCACCGTTCAACAGGGGCTGGCAGGCAGGAGGAGTTGATCGACGATGAAGACGATTGCCAAATGGGCGGCCATTGCGATAGCGCTGCTTCTGGCACTCGGCCTGGCGTTCATCCTGTCCATGCCTCATGGGCCCCACAGCGCAAGAGACGTTCGGCTTTATACCAGCCTGTTGAATGAAATTGCCGCGATTGATGCACCGCACAACAGCTTTCTGTCCGATGAGCAAAAGGCGGCCAATTCGGATCTTCTTCATAGGGTGGAAAGCGGAAATGAGCTGACATCGCAGCAAAGCCGGATCTATCGCCAACTCATCCAGGATACGCTGCTCGACCACCAATCCCGCCTGGTCTGGCTCGACACCAGTCTTACGGTTATGCCGGATGTCGGGATGGTCGATACCAACAATATCGGCGGCACCGGAATTCCCGGGCACCATGATCATCATGATGTCTCGGCACGCCGCAATTTCTCCGATCTGGCAAAAGCCTTGCAACGCCTTGAGAGCGCCAATGGTATTACTGCGCCGGTCGTACGGGTATTTAACGCCAATCGCGCCTACAAGAACCTGACCGACATCATCCTGCACCTGGCGGTCGCGGCCCATTCCGTTTCGATCGAATATGTGCCACCGCATCAGGAGGTAGAGCGTGGCACCATGGCCGCGGATTTCGAATCGATGCTAATGGCCTACAAGATAGCACAATTCGCACCGGTCAACTCACCGACCTACACGGCACAGATCAGTCGTGCCATGGATGCCTATGATCGCATCGTGCTGGCGGTCCAGGCACGGATCAATCAGCGACTGTCCCCGCTGGAACAGCGGCTCGCCGGCCGCTGGCTTGCGCTGCACACGATTGCACCGCAACCCGACATCGCCATGCCGGTGCGTTTTCCACGGTGACCGAGAGTGTGCCGGACCTGGTTCGCGCCGGCCGCAAGTCTGCGCAACGCGCGGCAGTCCTATTCGGCGATGACCAATTCCACACCTGATGCGCGGCATATCTCTGCGATTTCACCTGGCGGATCCGCATCGGTCACGAAAGTGTCCATTTCGCCCAGATGGCCGATCTGGACCGGCGCCCGGCGCTGAAATTTCATCGTATCGGCAACCAGGATCTTCTGCCTTGCCTGCTCCAAAATAACCTGGGCGACCCGCACTTCCCGATAGTCGAAATCCAGCAATTCGCCGCTCTCATCGATTGCGGATGAGCCGATTACGGCAAAATCCACCTTGAACTGGCGGATAAGATCGATTGCGGCGGCGCCGACAATTCCGCGGTCGCTCTTTCGCACCATGCCGCCGGCGACCACCACCTCTACGTCTTCGGCATCGGAGAGAATGAAAGCCACGTTGAGATTATTTGTGATGGCCAGCAATCCCTTGTGCTGGCGTATGGCGTGGGCGACCTGCTCGGTGGTGGTTCCGATATTGAGGATGACGGAGGCGTTGTCGGGAATCATCGCAGCAACGGCCTGGGCAATTCTGGCCTTGCCGTCCGATGCCAGATCGCGCCGCGACTGATAGGCCAGATTGACGGTGCTGGAAGGAAACATCGCACCGCCATGCACCCGCTGCAGTTTTTCCATGTCACACAGCTCATTGAGATCCTTGCGGATCGTCTGTGGTGTGACACCGAAATGATGCGAAAGGTGATCGACCTCAACCCGACCGTCCCGCCGCGCGATCTCCAGAATGTCAACTTGTCTCGGCTGCAGATGCGGCACGTCGGTTCCTCCGGGGCTCCAGCGGCAATCATTGCGACTTTTTTCAACACAATTCAAATGAACGGTTTTGCCAATCGCACTTTTTTCCGACTTGCGACAGCGTAGGCTTCAACAATGGCAAAAGCGAAAAACATGACCGATCCGGCGGTGCTGGCCGCCTATGACCGAATGATTGCTGATATTCCCGTGTGGAACGCCAGGGTGCAACGATGCCCTACACATCGGTCAACGGGAATATGTACTCATCGATATCCAAGGCCAATATCATCGGGCTGCGGCTCTCGAAAACGGATCTGGCAACCTTCCTCGAAACCTACCCAACGACCCTTCATGAGGGTGTTCCCGGTCATTTCATGAAAGAATACGCAGCGGTGCCGCCAAGCATTCTGGATGACACGCAAACCCTGCAGGCCTGGTTTCGAAAGAGCCACGACTATGCCAGCGGATTGAAGCCGAAAAAGACAACACGCTGACACCTCTTCTTCAGCCTTTGATCGCACCGCCGGTGAGGCCTGAAATGATGTATCGCTGAGCTGCCAGGAAAAACGCAATCGCCGGCAGGATGGTCAGCGTCAGATAGGCCAGTATCATCGTCCAGTCCGTGCCGTATTCGCCCCGATACTGCATGATGCCGAGGGGCCATGTGTACTTTTCCGGCGTGTTCAACACGACAAGCGGCAGCAGGAAATTGTTCCAGCTGGCGACAAAGGCGAATACGCTGACGGTCGCGATGATCGGCAGTGACAAGGGCAGGGTGATGTACCAGTAAATCTGAACATAGCCGCAATTGTCCATGCGTGCTGCGTCGAACAGCTCCGCAGGAAGCTCCTTGAAGAAGTTGTGAAACAACAGGATCGAAAAACTGAGACTGAAGGCCGATTGGGCCAGAATGATCCCGAGATGCGAATCGAGTAGGCCAAGATCCCTGAGTTTGAGAAACAGTGGCAGCACCGCGGTTGCCGCTGGAAACAGCAGGCCGAGCAGCAGAAAGTTAGTCAGCATGCGCCGGCCAAAAAAACGGATATGCGACAGTGCGAAGGCGGTCATGGATGACAAAATGACGGTCAGCAAAACGGTCGCGGTCGAGACCAGAAGGGAATTCCAGAGCGTTAGGAAAAACGTGCTCTCATTAAGGATCTCGATGAATTTGTGCGGGCTCCAACTTTCCGGCAGACCGAAGGGGCTGTTGCGCAATTCTCCAAGTCTCTTGAAGCCGCCGAGTGCTGTTGCATAGAGCGGGATAATCACGAATAGGGCAATCGCCCCCAAACCAATCCACTGGGCGGGCGATATCTCCGAATGCCGCATGGGCTTGTTGCGCTTGCTTTCCGGCATTTGAATCCTCCTGACCTTCGTCATCAATCCCACTGCCGTGCCATGAGAAACCGCCTGTAACCGATGGTGAAGGCTACACAGACGACAAACAAGATGACGCTGACAGCGCCGCCGAAACCGAGTTTCATCCGGGTAATGCCGAACTGATAGAGGAAGCTGACGATCGTGTGGCTCGAATGGCTCGGGCCGCCACCGCTCAGCGGGATAATCAGATCGAAAAGCTGCAGCGCGCCGATGATGGCAAAAAACACCGTGATCAGTATCGCCGAACGGATCATCGGAATTCGGATATATCTGGTGATCTGCCAGCGACTGACTCCGTCCAACCGGGCCGCGTCGATGACTTCCCGCGGTATGGACTGCAGCGCCGCAATGTAGATCATCATGTGAAAGCCGAAATACTTCCAGACGATGACAAGCATGATCGCCGGCATAACCCAGAACTTGTCGCCCAGAACGAAGGGCAGGGACACGCCAAGCGTATCTCCGATGGCGGGCACGAGACCATAATTGCCGTCGTAAACAAACCGCCACATCAATCCGGCAGCAACTTCCGCCAGCATATAGGGCAGGAAGAACAGGGTCCGGATCACATTGACGCCCCAGTTGTTCTCGGTCAGGGCGAGGGCGGCCCAAAGGGCCAGCGGTAACTGCACGAAGAGGGAGACTGCAATGACCAGCAAACTGTTTCGGACGGCTTTGGAAAAATGCCGGTGGGTAACGACGTCCTCATAATTGTCGAGGCCGACAAATTTGGTCATCGGACCGAAACCGTTCCAATTGTAGAAGGAGAAGCTTGCAGCCTCGATCATCGGCATGACGACCAGTAGCGAGAACAGCCCAACCGTCACGGGAATGAACAGAACCAGGGCAACCGATCGTCTGCCGAAGAACCGGCGTTTTACTGTTTCGGCCCGAATGGTCGGGCGTGATGGAACTGCAGGGCTTGTACGGGAAGCCGGCCGCGCCACAGGCTGCGGCCGGTCTGCATGCGTTGTCATGTCACTGGGCGTCGTCCACAGCTTCCTTCACTAGGTCGGCTGCTTCCTGTGCACTGATGGCATTGTCCGTCAGTTCGACCGAAACATCGTTCACCACACCACCGACATCGGCACCGAGCTCCTGATCGAAGAATATGGCGTGCCATTTGGCCTGGTTGATGTTGTTGGAGATTTCCTTGAAGAACGGATTTGCCAGTTCATCCGCTGCACCCTGGGTGATCGGGATATAGGAATTACCGGCAGCAAAGCGCGATTGCACATCCTTCGACAAATACCATTCCATGAATTTGACCGCCTCATCGGGGGCGTCGCGGTGGAAAATCCATCCATTGATGCCACCCAGCGTGTCGCCTGCATCGCCAGATCCGCCGGCGATTGTCGGGAAGGGAACGACCACAAGCTGATCTTCCGAAAGACCTTCTCCACTGGCCGAATTGCTCTGCTGGACCGTGTAATCCCAGTTGCCCATCAGATGCAACGCGGCCTTTCCGTCGCCGAAATGTCCTGACGCGGTGCCGTAATTGGCGGCAAGATAGCCCTCCTGAAAGGGCTCCAAAGCGATCAGTTCGAGGAAATCCTCTCCGGCCTTGACGAAGGGTTCGGCGGAAAAGCCGTCGCCTTCTCCGTTGCGGGCCGCATCAAAGGCGTCCTGGCCGGCGTGACGGACGACCAGATAGGACCAGTAGAAATGGGCTGGCCATTTGTCCTGCGCGCCGATGGAGATGGGCGTTATCCCGGCATCCTTGATTTTCTGCACCGACGCTAGAAATCCGTCCCAGGTTTTCATGTCGTCAGGACCGACACCCGCTTTGTCCAGAAGTTCCTTATTGCCCCAGAACACCACCTGGCTGACATTTTGCGCCAGCCCGAACAGTTCGTCATCCCGGGTGAAGGCGTTGATGCCGGCCTCCCCGAGAGCCTGTCGTGTATCATCCGAAACCACACCTCCGATCGGCCTGAGAACACCGGCTTCCACTTGATCGGACATGACGCCGCCGCCCCAGCTGTAGAAGATGTCGGGCGCCGCATCGGACTGCAAGAGGGTGGTCAATTTGGCCTTGAAGGCCTCATTTTCAAGAAACTGCACATTGACTTTGACGTCGGGGTTGGCTGCCTCATACTCCTTCGCAGCGGCCTCCATGATCGCAACCGTATTCGGCACGGTTTCGATGTGCAGCCAGTCGACAGTCACTTCTGCAACGGACGGGACCGTCGTGAGTGCCAGCAATCCGGCACCAATAACAAATCGTTTCATGAATTTCCTCCCTGGGCGCTGCGTCACTTCAAGCCGCATCAAGCAGAAGGACGGGCACCGGCGACAAATGTTCGTGGCCTCCATCTATTTAATAAACATTCCAATTTTAATTGGCAAGAGACGAAGATGCAAAGGAGGAATTCACTTAAAATATTGAAAAAAATATATAAAAAGTAGATTTATCATGCGAAGGTCTCCATCTTTTTCTCGATATCACACGACAAACAAATTGGATTGGCGAATGAGGCAGGGGGTGTGCGGGGTTGGTGGCAGTTTACCAAGGACGGAGGATTAATAGTTGATATTCAGACGTCGCGGAAACTCTGCGACACTACAATTTGTCATCCGATTTCTTCGGGTCTTAACACGACCGGTCCGTGTCCGATGTTCATCTCGATTTTAGGGCGAGCGTGATATCCAAGAACTGCAGGCTATTGCCAGTTCGTGAAAGGAATTTTAACTCACAAAAACAATGGAGTAAGGAAGGCTTCAGCCTGGAGAAGCCGGCTTTGGTGAAATTCATACACCCATAGTGCGCTTCCTATCAGCAACTTGCCGGGGTGGCCGCTCCAAGAATGCGGAGTTGAAAAGCGGTCTGTGATGCGGTGCGATGCGCGAGGGTCGGTGGACGGACGGTTGACTATCCCTGAATAATCGTCAAAAACACATTTCCCATGAGGCATTCCAGCTTTTATAAAGAATACAAACAAAATAGGCGCTGCGCCTGAGGAACCACCGGTTTGGTTGTCAAAATCGCCGACCCGCTCCTGATGCGGGAAATCAACAAGCACCACGTTCTGGAGACAATCAGGTGTCACAGCCGGATTTCGCGAGTGGAAATCTCGGAACGCACTTTGCTGAGCGGCACAACGGTATCGGCCATTACCGGAGCCTTGATCGAAGAGGGTCTGGTCGAAGCGATCCATGTGCAGCGACCAGAGGACGGCAAACGTGGGCGTCCGCGTGTCCTGCTCGATCTCATTCCGGACGCAGCCTATGTGGTGGGAGTGAAAATTTCGGCTGAACGCATCACGACCACGATAGCCAACTTCAAGGGCGAAGCTGTCTACTCGGTGCAGATGCCCATTCAGATTGCACGTCGAACCACGGACGCGATCGTCGATGTGATCGAAAACAGCATCCGTGTCTGTATCGCCGCGCACGGGATCGATCGCGCCAAAATCCAGGGGGTCGGGATCGGTGTGCCGGGAATTTTCGATCCCGTATCCGGGCAGATTCACGCCAGTTCCGTCTTTGCGGAAGGAGAAACACCGCTTTCCCAGTTGCTTGAGACCCGCCTCGGTCTGAGGACACGGATGGCAAAGCCGGCCGATCTTGTGGCTCTGGCAGAGAGCTGGTTCGGCTATGCCCAGCGAAACAGGTCCTTTGCGGCGATAACCGTTGAACAGACTGTCGGAATGGCGCTGTGGATCGACGATGATCTGCATCGTGGCGCAAGCACGCTCGGGGCAGCATTCGGGCATATCAAGGTGGGCAATGAGGGACGTCTTTGTGGCTGCGGGCAGTTGGATTGTCTGAACACTTATTTGACGACAGCGGAAGACAGGGCGACAGGGACAGGTGATGCATCTCCAGGGCCCAACGGACAGAAGGATCCGGCCGATGTGCCTTCCGGCCTTTGCGTTCAGGCAGCCGCAGGTGATGAGGAGGCAATTCGGCAGTTGAAAAAACGCGGATCGATGCTCGGGATCGGCGTGTCCCACGTCATTAACATTGTCAATCCAGAGAAGATCATCATCGTCACAGAGGATGACGACTATAGGAAAATGCTCGAACCGTCTTTCCGCGAGAGTGTCAAGAAGAACAGCTTTGCTGCCCATTTTGACGCCACGGAGATCATTTTTCACACGATTGACGAGCAGTTATGGGCCAGAGGCGCCGCGGCACTGATGCTGCGGGATATCTACCGTGCGCCATGGAATGACGGCCCCGGAGAGGCATAGACGATGACACAACAGACCATCGGACTGATCGGTTGCGGCAATATTTCGGACGCCTATCTGACTGGGGCCAAGGCGTTTCCCTATCTGAAAATGATCGCCTGCGCTGATATCGATCCGGATGCTGCAGCCGCAAAAGCCGAAAAATACGACCTCACCTGTCATTCAGTCGATGATTTGCTGTCGAACCCGAAGATTGACATCATTCTCAATCTGACAACACCGCAGCATCATGTAAATGTCGCGCTTTCGGCGCTGCGGGCGGGCAAACACACCTATTCGGAAAAGCCGCTGGGAGTCTCCCTTGCCGAGACCAGGAGCCTTGTGGACCTTGCCGGCGAGCGCGGCCTGCGGGTCGGCTGTGCGCCGGACACTTTTTTTGGTGGCGCCCACCAGACCGCGCGTAGACTGGTCGATGATGGCGTGATCGGAGACCCACTGGCCGGTACGGCCTTCATGATGGTTCCCGGCCACGAAAGCTGGCATCCCAACCCGGAGTTCTACTACAAGCCCGGCGGTGGGCCCCTGATGGATATGGGCCCGTACTATCTGACCGATCTCATCAATCTTCTTGGTCCGGTCGCCGCGGTCTGCGGCACCGCAAAAACCTCCTATCCGATGCGGACGATCGGCTCGGGCAGCAAGCGCGGTCAGACAATCGGTGTCGATGTGCCGACGCATATCTCTGCCTTGCTGACATTCGAAAACGGTGCGGCTGTGACAATGGTGACGAGTTTCGATGTCCACAAACACGGACACAACCACATCGAGCTGTACGGAACGAAAGGCTCGATGATCGTCGCCGACCCGAATGATTTCGATGGCGATATCCGCGTTTGCGAAGGGAAGGGCGACTGGCGCACGGCAGAACAGATACATCTCTATGGCAACGGGAATTTTCGCATTATCGGTCTGGCAGACATGGCCGAAGCGATCATCAAACAGCGCCCGCATCGCGCCAGTCTAGAATTGTCCCGACATGTTCTGGAGGTCATGGAATCGATCTTGATCGCCGCAGAGACCGGACAAACGCTGACGATGAAGCACAAATGTAAACAACCATTGCCACTGCAGGCCGACCTTCCTGCGGGGCAGCTCTACCAATGACGGAAGGCGAGTACCTATGAGCAAGAAAAATGCCCTGATCGTCTGGGGTGGCTGGGACGGCCATACGCCGGAGCAAAGTGCGAGACTCGTCAAGACGATGCTGGAATCGCACGGATTTGACGTCGTCCTCGACAGCACGACCGAGGCCTTTGCTGATCCGAAACTGCGCGATTTCGACCTGATCGTACCGGCGATCACCATGTCGCGCATCGAAAAGGAAGAACTCAACAACCTGCTGGACAGTGTGCGCGCCGGCAGCGGGCTGGCCGGCTTCCATGGCTTGATGTGCGATTCGTTCCGAAATGAGCCCGACTATCAGTTCATGACCGGTGGTCAGTGGGTCGCCCATCCCGGCGATATCATCGATTACCGGGTTGAAATTGCCGATACGGATGATCCGATTGTCGCCGGCATTGGCGATTTCGATTACCGGTCAGAGCAATACTACATGCATGTCGACCCGAGCAACGAGGTGCTGGCCACAACACGGTTCGACGGGATGATATTCGATGAGATCGACGGTGTCGTCATGCCGGTTGTGTGGAAGCGCAGATATGGCAAGGGGAAGGTCTTCTATAGTTCGCTTGGACATGTCGTTGACGAGTTCGAGGTGCCCGAGATGAAAACGATCTTCGAGCGCGGCGCGGTTTGGGCCGCTCGCCAATAGATTCTCCGCATCGTTTTGCGTTGCGCGGGAGCAGTCTGCAATCCGAGTTTTTGCTTGCCAGTACACCACATTTGCGTGCAGAAGGTCTTCCGTTCATGCGGGGCGATGATCAGATAGGGAATATTCGGAAATGATCAAAACCCCAGTTCTTCTTCTGTTGTCGTGGCTTACGCTGGTGAGTGGCGCATGGGCGGGTGATACGCCTTCACCACTTGGAGCCAAGGTCTATTTTGTCAATCTCCAGGATGGTGCGACCGTTAATGCGCCTTTCACCGTCGTCTTCGGCCTTGCCGGGATGGGGGTGGCACCGGCCGGCACGAACAAGGAAATGACCGGTCATCATCACCTTTTCATCGATCGGCCGCCGCTCGGCCAGGGTGAAGATGGAGCCGATGAGCTTGTTTACAATATTCCAGCCGACGAAAATCACGTGCATTTTGGTGGTGGGCAAACGGAAGTGACACTCGACCTGGCGCCGGGGCGCCACACGTTGCAGCTTGTTCTGGCCGACAAGGACCACATTCCGCACAATCCGCCTGTCGCCTCCGAGGTTATTGAAATCACCGTTGAGTAGCCGATCGGGTGGGTGCCCAATGCCGGTTTCTGCATGGCGGACCGGCTCATTGCCGGTCGGTTCGGCGGCGATTGTCGTTCGACCAACATCCTGCATTTGAATCCTTGTCGCACACAAAAGGTGCTGCCAGCGGCTTGCCAAATGCCGTGCGCTGCCTGAATTTGCTGACGGTCAATCGGGCTGAGTCGACATGAGACAGCAGATACTTTCCCTCGCGACACTGTTTCTCGGCGCTGCGTTCCTGTTTTTTGCAGGCGGGATGAACGGTCTTCTTCTACCGGTTCGCGGGTCGGCAGAGGGGTTTTCGGATGTCTCACTTGGTTTCCTGGGAACCGGATGGGCCGTCGGTTTCGTCGCCGGTTGCCTGTTGGTTCCGCGCCTGGTGGCAGGGGTAGGGCACATTCGCTCCTTCAGCGCCATGGCAGCGACGGCGGCTCTGTCGATCCTGTTTTCGGCGTTGCTCATTGACCCGTTGGCCTGGATCATTCTGCGCGCCTTTGCCGGATTTGCCTTTGCAGGCGCCGCCATGATTGTCGAAAGCTGGCTGAGCGAACGGACGGACACACGTTACCGCGGCACGGTTTTCGGCATTTACACAATGGTCAATCTGAGTGCGATCACCCTGGGCCAGCTTTCGCTGGCCGGCGGCGGCACCTCTGGGCTCGAATTTTTCATTTTGGCGGCCGCATTCTACTGTCTGGCACTGATTCCGACGGCGGTGTCGTCAACTTCGACACCCAATCCGCTCGCCCGGGTCAAGCTGGATATTCCGGCCCTCTGGCGCAATTCGCCGGTGGCCGTCGTAGCCGTCTTCTTTGTCGGCATGTCGAACAGCAGTTTCGGAACACTCGGGGCGGTGTTCGGCGAGCAATCGGGGCTGGAAATTGCGGCAATATCGCTGTTTGTCAGTATTTCGATTCTGGCCGGCGCGCTTGCACAGGTGCCCGTCGGGATCATCTCGGACCGTGTCGACAGGCGGCTTGTTCTGGTGATCATGACTGCCATCGCGCTGGTTGGCGATCTGATTTTCGTCCTGTTGCAACCGCAATCCGCATTGCTCATAATTGCAACAGGTGCGCTGTTCGGGGGCGCCTTGTTTACGCTCTACCCGATTGTCGTTGCCCATGCGAACGACCATGCGGCGCCCGGAGATTCCGTCAAGGTCAGCGGCGGATTGCTGCTGATCTTCGGAGTAGGCTCCATCGCCGGTCCGCTACTCGCCGGCATCGTCATGTCATTCATGGGGCCGCGCGGATTGTTCATCATCACATTGGGCGCTCATGTCATCACGATAGGCTTCGCGCTGTGGCGTATGCGCCGCCGCGTTGCGGTCGATCAAAAGGACAAGGGGGATTTCGTCATGTCGTCGCCGGCCAGAACGGCGACACCGGAAACGGTTGCGTTCTCGGCGCCGCAGGACGGGGCAGATTCCCAACCATCGCCGGACGAGATCAAGCCATAATCGGCGGCAGCTTCATTTCCAGTTGGGCGCGCAGATGTTCGTGTTGCGCCGGTAATTTCAATGCTTCGCCCAAAAGAGCTGGCTCTTCATCATGGACAAAGCCGGGCTCGTCCGTCGCGACCTCAAACAGGATACCGCCGGGGGTCCGAAAATAGATGGCCCAGAAATAGTTACGGTCGATCACATCGGTGACTTTGAATCCGGCATCCAGCAGCCTCGCGCGAACACTCAGCTGATCGGCCCGGTCGGCTACCGCAAATGCCACATGGTGGACGGATCCGGCGCCTTGCTGAGCCGGATCCTGCCCTGGCAGGTGATGAAGATCGACAATCCCCGCGCCATTGCTGCCAGTGCGTGAATATCGCTGAGCAAACCGGTCCTGGGCCGCCAGTTGATAGCCCATCAACTGCATCAACTCGGCTGTTGCTGCCGTATCGTGCAAGTGCAAAGCGACGGAATGGAATCCGCGAATGGCGGCTTCGTCCGGAACATCGGAAACCGTCCGGAACGGGCGGTTGTCATCTGCGGTCTCAACCATGGCCAGACGATCGCCGTCCGGCCCGGCAAACAGTATCTGGGTTTGCCCGAACACCTGTTTCGTTTCAAGCCCCTCGACACCGAGACCTTCCAACCGGGATTGCCAATAGGCAAGGGCGCCTTCGGGAACGGAAAAGACCGTTTTGCCAACCTCGCCGGTGCCCGGTCGCCCCCGAGCTTTGTCGGGAAAGGGGAAATAGGTCATGACCCCACCCGGCGTGCCGGTCTCGTCGCCATAATAGAGGTGGTAGACTTCCGGATTATCAAAATTGACGGTTTTTTTGATCCGCCGAAGCCCCAGGATCTGGGTAAAAAAGTCATTGTTCTGCTGTGGGCCGCTGGCCAGCGCGGTGACGTGATGGAGGCCTTCTATCTGTGTGATCATGGATCTTGTCCCGGTTCAATTGTCCGACGCGTGCCGTGTCATACCATCTTTTCCATATGGAGCACGGCAGCCGCGATCCCAACGGCGCCCGGTAGTAATAGACCGCGGTCCTGCTATCATGCCCGCGAGTCGGCTCCCGTCAAACTCTTCGGGAAGTGAGCGAGATGGTCTATTTCTCCACCGAAGCGGCCAGTCCGCCCGGGATGGCGCCGTCGGAACCGGAATTGCCGGATCGCGGGGGCATGGGATGGCCGTGGTGGGGTGTTTTGCGGCCATCCTCCGCGGCGTCCGCAATCAGACGCCAGCCTTCGGCCTGCGACGGGACGTTCGGCTTCCAGCCCGTGGCATTGCAAAATGACGTGTTAGAAATTCGCTGGCTGCGTGCCAGAAGATCGCGCAGTTCGGCCGTCAGCGCCAAACGCAGCACAAATCGGGGCAGCGTGTGGAGCTTGCGGCGCCCGACGGCGGCGGCGAGAGCGCCTGCTGTCTGTTCCTGTGTGAACGGCACATTATCGACGACATCAAAAATCCCGGTCGGTGCATGCTCGACGGCGCTGACAACCGCTCGCGCCGCGTCATCGATCCAGATCGTCGACCGGTAGGTCGAAGGCGTCGCGAGAGGCAGAAAAAACCCTTTTCGAGCAAGACTCAGACTTTGTCTGCTGTCCGAAGATTGCGGACCATAAAATGCCCCAAACCGCAAGATGATGCCGCGCCGATTGCTGTCTTCGTCGGCAAATTCCCTGACGCTGGATTCGGCCTCCAAGGTCGAGCGTTGAACTGACGCCGGTTCGGTGGCCGCGGTATCCGCCTCCAGCCAGTCCGCGCCGCCATCGCTGTAGAAGTACGATATACTGGGATATAGGATCGTCCCGATCGTCCCGGCTGCGCGTGCGGCCTGTACGATCGTTGCCATGCCGTCGCGTCGGATCTTGTCGTTTTCATCCCAGATTCCAGGCTTCTTCATGCTTGTGGTGGGCGGGATTTTGGTGGCCAGATGCAAAACCGTGTCACAGGTCTTGAGGATCCGGGTCAGGGCGTCGACATCGTACAGATCAACTTCCTCCGGATTTGCGCCCTGCTGAATGATGAGCTTGCGATTGGCGGGTGAGCGGCACAATGCGTGGACCCTGTATCCCCGTCTGCCCAGTTCCTCGACAACCGGACGGCCAAGCACACCGGTTGCGCCTGTCACGAAAATACTCATGGTTTTTGTATCCTCATATTGCTTTCAAACCACTGTTTTCCCAGAACCATGAACCGCGGATCGGCGGCCGCCATAAACTCATCGGTCAGGTCCTTGAGGTTTTCCCGCGCCAGGGCCGCCCGGTATTCCTTTTCAGCGCGCAGCATTGCGCGATTGATGCCACAGGGGCGGGGATAGGCGCCGTCATTGAGACCGCACGGCCCGCGGCGGCGGATTTCGGTGCAACGGAACGCCGGTTGGGGACCATCAATTGCCTCGACGATGTCGAGCAGGGAAATGGTCTCCAGTGCTGTGGCCAGCTTGTAGCCGCCGCGCGGCCCGGGGACGGATGCCAGTAGGCCCGTGGCGACCAGACGTTTCAGGTGCTTGAGCAGATAGCTTTCCGGCACCCCGTGAAATTCCGCCAGAGATTTGCCCGACAGGGTTGCATTGTCCGGCAAGCCGCCAAGAACCATCGTGCAATGGATTGCCCATTCGACGCCGTCGCTCAATTTCATTGTACATCTCCAATTCGTGGATAAGATATATCATGGATAATAATTGTCAATGATTATAGAAATGAACGGGAGTGATGATTGGTTTCAGAAGCATGTATCGGCCGGATGTTGGGGTTCACGCCGATAGAGGCGTCGGGCAACGCTCATGCGCAGGTGTGGTTGTGGCTGGAAAGGAAAAAGAAGGTCGGCGACGTCAGAGCCGATGGCTTCACAAATGTGTCGTGACGCAGATGATAGAGTGGCCGCGAAAATCGCCCTTGAACCATACACCGGCAATCGAGCCCGAACTTGACCCGCCGACAGCAACCCTGCGACAAGACGGAGCAGGGCCGTCGCAAACGGGTTCCTCCAACAGATCCAGGCCGAAACCGCTGCGAGACGAGAATGACAGTTGAGCCTGAGGGGGCTTCAAGCGAGCCCCGTCAATCCGTAACACTTGCCGAAGCCACCCGTGTCTGGACAAAAATCGGGCTGCTTTCCTATGGCGGACCGGCGGCACAAATTGCTCTGATGCATCGTACGGTCGTCGATGAAAGGGGCTGGATGAGCGAGCGCCAGTTTCTCAGCGCGTTGAGTTTCTGCATGCTGCTGCCCGGACCCGAGGCAATGCAGCTTGCCACCTATTCCGGCTGGCAGTTGCATGGGGTGCGCGGTGGGCTGATCGCAGGACTTTTGTTCATTCTGCCGGGTGCATTGATCATGCTTTGCCTCGGCATCATCTATGCCTATTTCGGCAGTGTCCCGCTGATCAGCGCTCTGTTTCTCGGCATCAAAGCAGCCGTTCTGGTGATCGTGGTCGAGGCCTTGCTGAGGGTCTCCAACAAAGCCCTGCAGCGGCCGCAGCACTGGCTCATTGCCGGTCTTGCCTTTATCGGCATCTTTTTTCTGGCGCTTCCCTTTCCGCTTCTCGTGCTGATTGCCGGTCTCTATGGGTTTTTCGTCGGCGCGGAACCGTCAGAGGATGCACGATCGGTTCCGCCTGCCAGGGTCACATGGTTGACGACACTCGTAACCGTTCTGAGGTGGCTGGCCATCTGGTGGGTCCCGCTGGCATTGATCGCACTGCTGTCGGATGCCCCCATTCTGGCGCAACTCGGGTGGTTTTTCTCGAAACTTGCCGTGGTCACCTTCGGCGGCGCCTATGCGGTGCTCGCCTATATGGCACAGGATGTCGTCAATCTGCACGGCTGGCTGACCGCAGGCACGATGATGGACGGCCTCGGTCTGGCGGAAACCACGCCTGGGCCGCTCATCCTGGTAACCCAGTTCGTCGGATTTCTGTCCGCCTTCGGGCAGGGCGGTCTGACCCTTGGTATCATCGGCGCCATTGTCACCCTTTGGGCAACCTTTGCACCTTGCTTTCTATGGATATTCGCCGGTGCACCCTACATCGAATGGATCGGTGCGCAGCCGCGTCTTCGTGGCGCGCTGATTGCGATTACGGCGGCGGTGGTCGGGGTCATATTGAACCTGTCGGTGTGGTTTGCACTGCATGTCTTCTTTGCCGACGTTTCGCTGCTACGGCTTGGGCCGGTTACGCTGTGGCAGCCGACCGTGTCGAGCCTCGATTGGCGTGTCGTTGCCATGGCTCTCGTCAGCGCCGGCCTGCTCTTCGGGCTGCACTGGGGCATGATGCGCGTGCTGGCGATTGCAGCAGCCATGGGCGTCATCCTGTCATTCGGATTTTAGGAGGCGCAACCAATGACACTATCGCGGCACTGCTTGCGCGTTGTCGATCCCCAAAACCTTGCGGAGTTCTACACGGATACGCTGGGCATGCGGAATTTCAGCGCCGCCCATGCACCGCTTCTGGGGTTCGATGCGGAGCGATGCCTGGTGGAACTGCATGCCGGTGCGGCACAGCCATTTGAGCCTGCGCCGAGGAATTTCTACTGGAAAATCGGAATCACGGTTGGCAACCTTGATCAGGCCGTCGACCACCTGAAGCAGGCGGGGTGGCCGGTTTCCGAGCCGCGGCAGTTTCGCGACATTGGTTATCTGTGTCATTTGCGTGACCCACAGGGATTCACGATCGAATTGCTGCAGCAGGGATTTCAAGGCCATGAAAAGCCGGCGACTGCCGGACACGCCATCGGCGGACAGGCGACGCTTGCCCATATCACCCTCAGAGTGAGCGATATCACGTCCGCCCGAACCGCCTGCGAACAGACGCTTGGTTTGCGGCTTTTGTCCGTGCAACCGGTACCGGAACACGGCTTCTGCCTGTATTTCTATTCTGCCGATGACGAGTTACCGCCAGATGCCGATCTGCAAGCGGTCGACAATCGCGAATGGCTGTGGGAGCGGCCATACGCATTGCTGGAACTGCAGCATGTCTTCGACGGTGGTGTGACATCACCAATCATAGGGGCAGACCAGGCCGGTTTCATGGGGCTGGCAATTCAAGTGGAACGCGAAACCGATCTGACTTATGTTCCGGCGTCAGATCTCCAACCCTTCTGCTGAGATCGTTTCTGCCGGCCACACCCACCCAACCTATTTGGCGTCCTTGCCCAGTGCTGCCATGGTGTCGAGCCACTTTTGCGTCCGGTGGCTGTCTGCCTTCTCCACCATGCCGAACAAAGTGCTTTTGACCGGCCGAATTCCGGCAAAGCCGAGAATATTGCGTTCAAGATTCTTCAGGCTGTGGGCAAGGAAAAACCAGCGATAGGCGAGCGCCGGCATGCCCATCGTAACGACGACGCGGGCTGATTTGCCCTTCATCAGTGGCCCCGGAAGGGCACTGTCGGCGCTGAGGGCCACGCCGGGCCTGAAAACCTGTTCAAGGAAGGCCTTGAGCAGTGCAGGCATCGTTCCCATCCACAGCGGATAGATCATCATGAAGTGATCGGCCTCCATGCAGCGCGTCTGGGCCTCGCGAAGACCCGGCGGTGTCCCGTCGATTCCGCTCTTCCAATCATCCTGAGTGCGCAACAGTGGAAAATCGATGGCGGCCGGATCGACGACGGAAACCGCATGGCCCGCGGCGCGCGCACCGTCCTCATAGGCTTTCGCAAGGGCTCTGCAGAGCCGGTTTTCGGAGGGATCGGGGTGGCCCTGAATGATGACGATTTTTTGCATGGGTTTCCTGTCCGCTGGAAAATGGTGCGTGTTCATTCTAATGCACAGATACGAAACGCACTTGATTTCTCGCAATCCTCAAAGGCATTCGCCCGGCTGATCCCATTGGCCGCTACACGCCGATTGAAGCGGCTGCTATTTGTTGCCATGGTGGGCGCACCGCAAACCGATTGAGGCACCACAGGACAGGTCGATGGAGCAGTCAGAACGACAGAAAATGGAATCGGGTCAGTGGTATAGCTGCATTGATCCCGAGTTGGAAGAACTGCGGATACGGTCACAGGATGCCGTTCATCAGCACAATCATCTGCCACCTCGGGAACGTGGCATGTTGGGGCCGATGCTGAGGGCGCTGCTTGGCGCCGTCGGAGACAATGTGCGCATCGAGGCAATGTTTCATTGCGCTTATGGCAAAAATCTGTTTCTGGGAGACGCGGTTTATCTCAATGTCGGCTGTGTCGTCCTCGATACGGCACGCGTCGAGATCGGGGCGGGATCAATGCTGGGGCCGGCCGTACAGATCTATTGTGCCGAACACAGCCAGGACCCGGTACTGCGGGCTGCCGGATATGAGATCGCAAAACCTGTCACCATCGGCGAAAATGTCTGGATTGGAGGGGCTGCTGTCATCATGCCCGGCGTCACGATCGCAGATGGTGCGATCATCGGATCGGGAAGTGTCGTCACACGCGATGTTGCGGCCGGTGCAACGGTGGTCGGCAATCCTGCACGGGATATCAATTTGCGCGGTAGCCAAGGTCAGGCCGTGTCCAGATAATCCGCCAGACCCTCCAGGCATCCTGCCCAGCCATGTTCATGGGAGTCATAATCCGCCTGATCAACGATCCGGCTGTGGGCGACGGTGACCTCCGTTTGATCGGCGCGTGTGGTAAAGCGCACGGTCACGCGCTCATTGCGTTCGGGATCTGCAGCCGTCTCCAAACCACGGCGCCAGGTGTATTCGATCAGATGAGGTGGTTCGACGCGCAGAAACTCGCCGGTGATCCAGATGATGGAATCATCGGGCAGCCGGTTGGCGATTCGATATCCGCCGCCCACACGCAGTTCGATGGTGCATTCGGCGCATCGGACATTGGCTGGCCCCCACCAGCGCATGACCTGATCCGGTTCGGTCCACGCCTTGAAGACAGCTTCCGGATTCCCACGCACCGTCCGTCGAACGAGCAGCGAAAGAGACGCCGCCGCACCGTCGATCATGATGTTTCCCCTTTTCCATCGGGCCCATCCTCATAATGCTCGTCCATGTGGCGGGAGAGAGCGTCTAGAGTATCGCCCCAGAATCGCGCATATTGATCGAGCCAGTCCTGCGCGTCGTGCAGCGGCTCGGCCCGCAGGGAACAGATACTCGTTCTGCCCGCATTGTCGCGATTGATGAGCGCTGCTTTCTCCAAGGTTTTCAGATGTTTGGAAACGGCATTGAGCGACATGTCAAAGGGCTCGGCAAGGACCGTGACTTTCTCTGGCGCTTCAGACAAACGCTTCAGCAACGCCCGCCGTGTAGGGTCGGAAAGAGCGTGAAAAACCCGGTTGAGCTGCTCCTCGGTATCGACATTTTTTGCCAGATCCTGATTTTTCATCTTGCTCAATCCTCAACTCTTTGGTTGAATATAAAAATACTATGGAATGAAACCTTCACCAATGCAAGGAGCGCCTTCATGTCGACCCATATTCACCAGGAAGTTGTTTTGAACGCCAGTCCGCAAGACGTCTACAACGCCTTCATGGATGAAAACCAGCACAGTGCGATGACCGGCGGCGTGTCGAAGATCGAGAACGAAGTGGGCGGACTGGCCGAAATGCACGACGGCCAGATCATCGCGCGCAATGTCGAGCTGGAGCCCAATCGAAAGATCGTGCAGGCCTGGCGGGTGGCCGGTTGGGATGAGGGCGTCTACACGCTGCTGCGCATTACACTCGATGGCGATAGCAAATCGACACGGCTGACCCTGGATCAGACCGGCTGCCCTGAGGATATGACGGAACATCTGGCCGCCGGATGGGATCAGCGCTACTGGCAGCCCATGGCGGAACACTTCAAGGCGTCCGCCTGATTGCGACCGGGCGGTGGTTTTTGTCACCGGCCTGCGATGCGCGCGGCGGCGAAGGCGCTCCGGCAGGCGTACGGGGCATGCGCGAACCGCAGAACCTACTGCATACCCGCAAGTGTCCCAAGCAGCGCGACGAGATTGTTGGGCCCGATGATCGAAACCCGCAATGTGCTTGGGCCAATCTGCGCATTGCCGGTCGTAACGGCATGGTAGCTGTAGCCGGCGGCGCCAAGCGGTTCAGGCAGGCTGGTCAGCTTCGGGTTGCTATTGAACCGGGAAACAGCCTCCACCATGAGCCGCTGCAGCAGCACTTCACCGCCGATTGACCGGATGGTTTCATCCATGCCGTCGACGGTCACGGATCCCGGTGTCAGATGAAGCCGGCCCGCCCGAACCTCCGGAACAACGCCGATGTCCAGCGTAAAGCTGTCGCTTCCGATCGCGGTCTTGAGCAGGTCGGTGCACAGCCATATCTCGGCCTGCAGTGACGCCTTGAGGACGATTTGTCGGGCACTCAGGCGCGGAACCGCATCGAGCACGGCCAATCGCAACTCGCAGGCATTGAGCCTTTCATCCGCCATTTTGCGCAATTGTCTCAGCAGAACTGGCCGCAGATCATTGACATTCGTATGGGCGTGAAGCTGGATCTGATCCGCTTGATCGGCAACTGGAGACGCAAAAAGCGCAACAGGCAGATTTGCAGTTTCTCCCTGGAACTTGACCGGAACCGGCCCCTGGTAGATCAGCGTATCCTGTGCGGTTGCCGGCCCGACCAACGCGAAACCGACAGTCAGGATGTGGGCGAAACGGGCGATTGGCAAGGTTGGAGACCTCCGGAAATTTTCATAGACTTCACCATAGTCTGAAAATGCGGCAACCGTTGGAACCGCGGTGCCCAACGAAAATCGGCCTGTCCAGAGACGCTAGGCACCATGTAGCTGATTGTATTCCGCTGCAAAATTCAGCATTCCGAACACGACATTTGCGCCATCGACCGACCTGTGATCTGGTGGTGAATATTGACACACAGGAGTTGTCAGTTGGAGTGGACCCTCACACTGGCCGCAGTCTTTGCGATATTCATACCGGCATTGCTGCTGCCGGGACCGGATTTTGTCGCGGTGGTCCGTTCATCGATGATGCGCGGAACGACGGCAGGCCTGAAAACAACGCTCGGCGTTTCACTGGGGTTGGGATTGTACGCAGCGCTGAGCCTGTTGGGCCTGTCGGCCATTCTGGTCGAGTATCAATGGCTGGCCTGGACGGTGCGCGTTCTGGGCGGCTGCTACCTGATCTATCTCGGTCTGCGTCTTCTGACAGCACCCGTCAGGCGGATCGACATCTCACAGGATCCAGACGACAGGCGGGGCAGCCCGCTGCTTTTCGGCTTCCTGGTGACACTCACCAACCCCAAGGCCGTCGTGTTGTTTACCAGCGTCTTTGCCACGGCGGTGTCAAAATCGACGCCCAACTGGTTCCTCGTTCTGATGATCGTCCTGGTCATGTTCAGCGCCGCGACGTGGTATTCACTTGTCAGCGTTTTCATGTCTTCCGAAACCGTGATCGGACGATTGAGAAATGCGCAGCACTGGATCGAGCGTATTGCCGGTGTCTGTTTTATCGGCATCGGCGGGCGCATCCTGGCTGACGCCCGCAATCCCGCCACGCCGTAAGCGGCTGCCCCGCCGGTGAACCGCCACATGGCCTTTTTAGCCGATGACAGGACGGACTTTTGAAGCCTGCCGGCTTGTTGTACCGAGCGGCAACGCCGCGTTTGTTGTCATAGACCGGCTGCCGGCACACCCAAAGGGCCACCACCGCATCCCGCATCGAAACGTTGCACTTTTGAAATGGTCCTTTCGCAATTGTTCATCCCCTTGAAGCCTCGCGACGGTTAAAGTGTTGCGGACGATTCAGGAGCAATCAAATCCGAAAGAGCAATGCAGTGACAGAAATCACGCTTTGGAACGGTAAGGTCATTCCCCGCCTCGGCATGGGATGCTGGGCAATCGGTGGGCAATTCTGGGCCGGGCAGCAGGCGCTCGGCTGGGGAGATGTGGACGACGGGGAGTCGATTGCCGCCATCCGCCGGGCGCTTGATCTGGGAATTCGCTGTTTCGATACGGCGGATGTTTACGGCGCCGGACATTCGGAAACCGTGCTGGCTGAAGCACTCGGTTCCCGAACTGATGAGGTGCTTATTTCGACCAAGTTTGGAAACGGTTTCGATCCCGTGACGAAGCAGGCATCCGGTGTTGTCGATGATCCTGACAGCATTCGCAAAGCCATCGAGGCCTCATTGAAACGGTTAAAACGGGACCGGCTTGATCTGGTGTATTTTCACATCAACGATCATTCGATCGAGGCGGCCGAGCCGGTTTTCGAAACACTTGCGCAATTGCGTCGGGAAGGGAAAGTCGATGCATTTGGCTGGAGCACCGACCATCCTGAAAGTGTCGCGCGCTTTGCACCCATGGAGGGATTCACATCCGTCCAGCACGACATGAATCTGTTCCAACCGGCGCAGGCGATGCTGCCGATCCTCGAAAAACACTCCCTGTGTTCCATGGCGCGTCAACCTCTGGCGATGGGATTGCTCAGCGGCAAGTTCAAAGCCGGTCAGAAATCCTTCCAGTCATCGGATATAAGGGCTGCCGGTCCGCAATGGCTTTCCTACTTCGTCGATGGCGAACCGAACCCGCAAATGCTGGCAACGATCGATGCGGTGCGCGAATTGCTGATGACCGGCGGACGCACGGTGACTCAGGGTGCTCTGGCCTGGATCTGGGCACGGTCGTCACGGGTGATACCGATCCCGGGATTTCGAACCGTGCGCCAGGTTGAAGAAAATGCCGGGGCCCTGGAAAAGGGACCGCTGCCAGCGCCTGTACTGGATCAGATAAACAGGCTGACAGAGGTGTAGCGTCTGATCGATTTGCATCTCCACCGGGCGTGATGGTCGCAATTCTGTGATTGGTTGAGCAGGGCGGTGGCATGCTACGACGCGGACGACGCGGTGATCATCACCGCATTGTTGCCTCTGTTGATGGGAGTGGTCTTTGCTCAGACAGGTATTTGATGGCCGCAATATTGCCTGGCTTTTCCTTTCCGTGTGGATGTTTGCGCTGCCGGCGCCTGCCCTGGCCGAGGGAGGCTGGAAGGTCGAAGCGATCAACGGGGCCGGTTCATCTGGTCCGGTGCCGGAAACACGACAGCGTGCACCGGACGGCCTTCCCGACGGACTGGTAGCAGAGCAACCCGATGGCGACATTCGGGCAGCCTGGTATGGCGCTCCGACACAACGCTACGGGCATGCGGTCCTAGGCGATGGCGTCGAGGGGGGCTCACTGGTTGTGAAGACCGCCAGCGGCAGGACACTGGAGCTGGTTTTGCCGAAAACGGAGGTCTTCGAAGACCGATATCCACGCCTGGCCGATCTCGACCTAGACGGCACCACGGAGGTGATCACAATCCGCTCGTCGCTAACACTGGGCGGGTCGGTCACCGTCTATGGTTTGCAGGACGGGAATTTGGTTGAACGGACAACCACCGGGTTCATCGGCCGCGCCAATCGCTGGCTGAATATTGCGGGAATAGCCGATTTTGACGGAAAACCGGGACTGGAGATTGCCTTCGTGCGGACGCCGCATATCGGCGGTACGCTGTTCTTTTATAGCTTTGAAACCGGATCCCTGTCGAATGTCGGCGCCATCGACGGGTTTTCCAACCACTTCATCGGCTCAAGAGAATTGCGTCTGTCGGCTGTTTCGGACGTCAACGGCGATGGGCGGGCCGATCTTGCACTGCCGTCGGACGACAGGCGCGTGTTGCGGATCGTGGGGTTTGCCGATAACGGTCCGGTGGAACTGGCACACATCTCGCTGCCAGCACGGATCGACAAAGCGATCGGTGCGCAGGGCAATGGGCAAGATGCGGCGTTCTTTGTCGGCCTGGATAACGGGTCCACCGTTCGCATCTCTCGTTGAACAGCGCTGACAGGCTGGATTGCGGCGCTTGTGATCGCTGCCGCAGATCCGATCTGATAACAAAGCCGTTCACAATGACGGCTTGCTGTTTGCACAAAAGCGGCACTGTCATTAAAGGCTGATGGTCAATCCTGATCTAAGGGACGGTGTTCAATGAAGATTCTGGTAACCGGCAGCACCGGACATCTCGGTGAAGCCGTAATGCGGCGGCTGGCATCGACAGGACATCAGGCTATCGGAGTCGACATTCTGGGTGGACCGTTTACCCGGAAGATCGGAACGATTGTTGACCGCGATTTCGTCAGATCAAGCATGAGCGGTATCGAGGCGGTGATTCACACGGCAACGCTTCACAAGCCGCATGTGGCAACGCATTCCCGGCAGGATTTCATCGACACCAACATCACCGGAACGCTCAATCTGCTGGAGGAGGCTGCGGCGCAAGGCGCAACGCGATTTGTTTTCACCAGCACCACGAGCGCGTTCGGTGAGGCGCTGGTTCCGCCGAGCGGTGAACCGGCGGCCTGGATCACCGAGTCGGTATCCCCGATTCCAAAAAACATTTACGGTCTGACCAAGGTAGCGGCTGAAGACTTGTGTTACCTGTTTCATCGCAAACACGCGCTGAATTGTGTCGTGCTCAGAACCTCGCGGTTTTTTCCGGAAGAAGACGACAACCGCCACATTCGCGAGATGTTTTCGGACGCCAATGCAAAGACCAATGAATTTCTGTTTCGCCGTGTCGACATCGAGGATGCAGCCGACGCCCATTTGCTGGCGTTGGATCGCGCTGCCGACATCGGCTTTGGCAAATACATCATCAGCGCGACGGCACCCTTTGATCCGGATGATCTTCCGGGATTGCGCAGCGATGCGCCTGGCGTGATTCGCCTGAAAGTGCCGGAATTCGAAGAGGAGTATGCCCGGCGCGGCTGGCGGATGTTCGACAGTGTCGATCGCGTTTATGTCAATGAAGCGGCCAGAACCGATCTCGGCTGGCGGCCGAAATACGACTTTCGATTTGTCATCGGCCAATTGAAAGCCGGCCAGGTTCCGGGCAGCCCTTTGGCCCGAACCGTCGGATCGAAAGGCTATCACGAGGAGTCCTTCGAGGAAGGGCCTTATCCGACCGAATGAACGGCATTTACCGTGCCCGCGGTGGTGGGGCCTTGAGGCAAAAAGGTGCAGCCATCATTCCGCTTTCATGGGTTTTGGCAGCAATAGCGATGCGAGTGGAGGCATCAACTGAGCATGCGTAAGATCATCCCCTTTGTGTCGCGCGGCAGCCGGGCCGAGGTTGAAGGCTGGCTCGAGGCACTGCGCGGCGCCATGCCCGAATTCCAGATCGAAGAACTGGACACGCTCCCGAATCCGGCCCGCCTTGACGCCGAGATAGCCATTGTGGCGGATCCAGCTCCATCCGATCTCGAACAACTGCCGAACCTGCGCTGGATCCAGAGTCTTTGGGCCGGTGTCGAGCGGATCGTTGCGGAGGTTCCTGACAACGGCATGAAGATCGTCCGGATGGAGGATCCGCAGATGGCCAGGACGATGGCCGAAGCCGTGCTTGCCTGGACGTTGTATCTGCATCGCGACATGCCGCGCTATCACCAACAGCAGACGGAGAAACTTTGGCAGCAGCACCCGGTGCGGCTGCCATCGCAACGCACGATCGGCCTATTGGGCCTGGGGCAACTTGGCCGAAGTGCCGCGAGCGTGTTGCGTCAGCAGGGCTTCACCATTAGCGGCTGGAGCAGGACATCCAAGACCCTTGAAAACATTGCCACTCACAGCGGTCCGGATGGGCTCAAGGCGGTGCTGTCCCAATCGGACATCATCATCATCCTGATGCCATTGACGGCACAGACCCGCGGTCTCATCGATGCCGCCGCTCTGGCGAGCCTGCGTCCGGGTGCGTGCCTGATCAATTTTGCAAGGGGGGCGATTGTGGATGAATCCGCGCTTCTGTCGGCACTCGACAGCGGCCATATTGACCATGCGGTTCTGGACGTTTTCGATGAGGAACCGCTGCCGCCGACAAGCCCGTTCTGGTCGCATCCATCCGTTACCGTCTTGCCGCATATCTCCGCGCCGACGACCCGATCAACCGCCGCCGCAATTACCGCGGACAACATCGGCCGGTTTTTTGAAACCGGAGCCATCCCGCAAGCGATTGACAGATCGCGAGGCTATTGATCTTTCACCGCAAGACCGGGGCATCGAGATGTGTTTTAACTGCCCTTTGTCAGGCAATCGCGCATCGCATCGGCGTTATCCCGCATCATCTCGAAATAAAGGTCCGGCCCGTTCTCTATCGATGCGCCAAGCGGATCAAGAACACCGGCTTTTGCGTTGGTGTTTTCTGTCACCGTGGATATCAGGTCCGGCCTGAATTGCGGCTCGGAAAACACACAGGTCACATCAAGCGCCTTTACGCGATCTCTGATCTCCCGGATTCTCTCCGCGCCGGGCGGAATCTCCGGGCTCAGAGTGATTGATCCTGTCGCCGGGACACCGAAGCGATTTTCGAAATTCTGATAGGCATCGTGAAAGACGATGAAAGGATTGCCTTTGACAGGCGTAAGCGTCTCATTGATTTCCGTCTCGAGCTCGTCCAGGCGCGTCAACAAACCAGCGGCGTTGGACGCGTACTGCGCCGCATTTTCAGGATCGGCTTGAGAAAGCGCATCGGAGATCGTACGGACGAAAATCGCTGCGTTCTGTGGATCCAGCCACAGATGTGAGTCGAATGCTGCGTCCGTATGCCCATGGTCGTGATGGGCATCGGCATGATCCTCGTGATCATCATGATCGTCATGCTTAGCGTGGTCGTCATGGTCGTCGTGTTTGGCGTGATCATCATGATCGTCATGTTTGGCGTGGTCGTCATGGCCGTCGTGTTTGGCGTGATCATCATGATCGTCATGTTTGGCGTGGTCGTCATGATCGTCGTGTTTGGCGTGATCATCATGATCGTCATGTTTGGCGTGGTCATCATGATCGTCATGCTTGGCGTGGTCATCATGATCGTCATGCTTGGCGTGATCATCATGATCGCCATGTGCGCCGTGATCATGATCATGGGCCTCGAAAGTCGCACCTTCGCGGATGGGAAGTTTGACCAGACCCGGCACGCTGTCGAGCCGCACCACGACAGCCTGCTGACCCAGATTTGAAATCGGCTTGTCCAGGAAAGCCTCCATTTGTGGGCCGATCCAGAAGATGATGTCCGCCTCTTCGAGCGATCGCGCCTTGGACGGGCGCAGGCTGAATGTGTGAGGCGAGCCGCCGCCTTCGACCACAATATCCGCAGGACCAACCCCATCCATGACACCGGCAACCAGCGAGTGGACAGGTTTGATCGAGGCAACAACCTGGAGGTCAGCCTGTGCGGTGGACCCGATAAAGAAAGTGGCGGCCGACGCCAGCAACAATGTCCGAAGGTGGTGCATGAAGCTCATCCCAAATTGCATGAATGTAATAACATAACGTACCCAAAATCAAATATCCGATCGCACCGGCACAGGCAAGCGTCAAGTTGCACATCTTTCAAATTCTGGGGAAGCGGAAGCAAAAAACGCCGCCGGGCAATCCGGCGGCGTTGACAGGTTTCGATGCAGCCATTTTGACCGCAAAGGGAGAATTACTGTTGGGCAGTCCTGTAGCTTTCGTGGCAGGTGCCGCAGTTTTTCGTGGCCGCTCCAAACGCCGCCTTGAAGCTGGCCTCGTCGGTTACCTGCGCCGACGTATCGGTCACAAATTGTGTCACTGCGGCCTGGAATCCGGCGGCATCGTCCCAAATCGCCTGTGCCGCCCGGGTCTTGTGACCGGTTTCGGATCCGGCCGGGAACATGTAGCCAAAGCCAAGCGCCGAATTGTTCATGGTCCTGAGAATCAACTGAGCAGTCGTCAGATCGAAATCCGCTTCACCTTTCATGATCTTTGCACCCGCACCGGCCGCGGCGCCGGTGTTTTTCATCATGGCCTGCCGGTCGAGGATCGGATCCTCGCTGAATGCGGTGCCGGCCAGACAGACAGAAAGGACCGCACCCAACACAACTGCTCGTTTCATATTTTTCTCCCGTTAGGTCAATTGCCAAAAGTCGAAGCTTGCAAAAGCAGCCTATACATAGCGCAACGTCACGCCAAGGCCAGGCCAACGCACGTGCCTAACAAAACACAACACACGGGCGAACAGGCGCACAACAGCTTACAAATTGCAAAAAAGCTCGACAACGCCGATAATTGCATATTCAATCTGCAGAAATGCAGAATATCGATTGGGACATTTTTCGCTACGTCATAGCGGTTGCCGATGGCGGTTCGGCGGTCGCGGCGGCCCAGCGCCTTGGTGTGAATTCCAGTACGGTGCTACGCAAGATTTCGAAATTCGAGTCGGAGAACGGTATTCGCCTCTTTGAACGTCGACAGACCGGCTACACACCGACCGTGGAATGTGCCGCAGTGGTCGAAGCTGCCCGGCAGATCGAACAGAATGTCGCCGATATCAGCCGGGATATTCTCGGACGGGATCTGCGGCTGGAGGGGCGGCTGTCTGTGACCACCACCGATACGCTGCTGAAATCGGTTCTTGCGCCGCATATCGCCACCTTCAAACAACGGCATCCGCGCATCCGCATCGACATATCCGTTACCAATCTGCGGCTGAACCTGACGAGCCATGATGCCGATGTGGCGATCCGCGCCTCGCGAAAACCGCCGGATGCGCTGGTTGGCCAAAAGGTCGCCGAACTGGCCTTCGCGGTCTATGGACCGACGAGCCAAGCCACCGCTCTTGCCGAACACCCACGGAGCACGAAATTCGACGGTGCGATGTGGGTTGGCATCGGCGAGGCATTGGCCGGCTCACCGGTGGGCGCCTGGATGAAAGAGAACGTCTCGCCGGATTCGATCGCCGTAACGGCGGACAGTTTTGTTGCCATTCGGGACTGTGTGGTGTCGGGTGCCGGGCTTGCGGTGCTGCCCTGTTGCCTCGGCGACCGGTCAGCAGGGCTGGAACGGATCGGACCTCCAGTTGCCGCAATGCAGAGTGCGTTGTGGGTTCTCACGCATGCCGATGTTCGAAGCGCCGCGAGGGTCAAGTCATTCAACGATCACATGGTCCGGGCCCTGAGGGCTGAAGCAGGCCTGCTTGATGGTACGCTGTCGTCTTGACCTCAATGCGCCGATCAGGGTCTATGGCGCCTGATGTTTTGAAGAAGCGAACCGTGCCTGTTCAGATTAAGATGGATCATCGCCAGTTCATAAACGCCTTGCCCTCTGAAGTGCGACAGAGCCTGACCGAAAAGACGGATGGCCCGGGATTGGTGGCATTGGCGTTTCATTGGGGCAGCATCATGTTCCTTGGCGTGTTGATCACCGCCCGCGTCCCATACTGGCCTGTGCTGATGGTGCCGCAGGGCATCCTTATCGTGTTTCTGTTTACCGCGCTGCATGAATCCATTCACCGGACCGCATTCAGGACACCCTGGATCAATGACTGGGTGGCGCGCATTAACGGCTTTCTGCTCCTGTTGCCGCCAGAATGGTTCCGTTATTTTCACTTTGCCCACCACCGCCACACCCAAGACCCTGAAGAAGATCCGGAGTTGGCGTCCGCAAAGCCACAGACGTGGCGGGACTATATCTGGCATATCTCGGGATTGCCGGTCTGGTGGCAGCAATGCACCACTGTGGTTCGCAACGCAGCAGGGCGATGTTCCGATCGTTTCATACCCGCCGCTGCACGGGGAACCATTCGACGGGAGGCCCGCACAATGCTGGCGCTCTATGCCGGTCTGCTCACGCTATCGCTTGCACTCGGTACCAGTTGGTTGCTCTATGTCTGGGTGCTGCCGCTGATATGCGGTCAGCCCTTTCTCAGATTGTACCTGCTCGCCGAGCATGGCCGCTGCGCGTTCGTTGCCGATATGTTCGAAAACAGCCGCACAACTTTCACCAATCGCATCATCCGCAGACTGGCCTGGAATATGCCGTTCCACGCCGAACATCACACCTTCCCGACCGTTCCGTTCCACCGGCTGCCGGCCCTGCATGAGCTGACATCCGTGCACCTGAAGGAAACGGCAAACGGCTACATTCCATTTAACAGGGCCTATGTCTCGTCGCTCAAACGCTGAGGGCGTCCATGGGAATTTGTGCTCAGACGACACCACCCATGACCACCAGATGGACGGATACGACCTGGCTGGCGGCAAAGTGCAACTCCTTTTCCGGATTGTATTGTGACAACACGAGCACTTGAGCGTTCCAGCGCACGAAACGTTTGACATAGGCCAGTCGCGGACCATGTTCCTCCGCCTGTATCTGCGCCACGACAAAATCGCCCCGGCGAACGCGTTTGACGGGATTGACGAAAACGATTTCGCCGTCGAAATAGCGCGGTTCCATAGACTCGCCGGCCACATAGACCGCATAGGCCTCGGCCACGGACGACAGGATCGGTGGTGCAAACACATCTTCGAGCCTATCGCCATTCATCACGAATTCACCATCGATGCCGCCAACTGCCTGACCATAGACGGGGATCTTCACGCTCGGATCGGGAAGCGTTGCACCCAGCCGGGCATTGGCCGGTGACGTGTCCATGGATGCATACATTTCACCGCCATTTGATTGCAAGGGGATACCGGATGCAACCTGAATTTCGGGTGTTTCGATCTGCTGTTCCGCGTCGCGACCGATCGGGGGCGCTGTAATGGCGCCGACAGGGGAGGGTGCAACAACGTCTTCACCGAACATGAGGTGCGAAGCCGCGACACCCAGATGCGGCGCAAGCCGCTGCGCCCATTCCTTGCTCAACTGCCGCTCGCCGGCTTCCAGACGGCGAATTTGCGGTTGTGATGTGGCGGCCAGTTCTGCCAGTTGAGCCTGGGTCATTCCCTTGGCCTCGCGCAGTGTCCGAATCATGCTCATCGTTTCCCCGAATCCCAGCGGCATAGTGCCTATAGTCCAATGCGGTATATAATTTCCAATATGGTATAAACCGCCTTGACTAATTATACCAAAACGACATACTTGGCAAATCCTGACGATTTCAACATTGGAAAGAGACGCGCAGAATGGTGGACATTCCCGCAACTGAGGGCCGAACTCAGAACAGCAATCGTCGCACCGTTGCGGGACAAGACCACCGGAAATCAGCTGTTGTTTTGCCTTTTCAAAAAGAGAACAAAACAAGAACATTATGTAACTGCGATGATTGGCAGCATTGGCGCGGCAGGCCCCTTGCCAGTGCAATGGGAATCCGGCGTGCCTGGCGCCAGGTTGTCGATTTCGGCGATCCGAAATCCAGTGGGATGGGCGATTGCTGGGGATACAAGACCGTGTCTGTTCCCCGGGTGTCGATCCTCGATGCGCCGGCGGCCGACGAGGAGCCGAACTCGTCTTAGCCGGTGCTTTTGGCCCATCGGTGCCCGACCGGGCGCCTCAACCTTACCAACCGTGCAGGAGACCCGATGCCCCGTTCCCTCTCTTCGGAAAACAACGCAAAAGACGGATCACTGGCTGACAGGCCACGCCTTGACAGACGGCTGGCGATTGCGCGGGAGGCGCAGGTTCAGATTCTGGAGCTCTATGCCGAGGGGATGGAAACCCGCAGCCTTGCCGAACGATTTGGTGTCCAGGAAAACTATATTCGAAAACTGGCAAGCCGGCATGGTGTTCGCAAGGGCCGAAATGCATTCATTCCGTCACCGGAGATCAAACGGGCGCCGGCACCGGTCCGCAACGGCCATATTGCCGCTTACAAACGCGCCCGCAGGGGATTTGTGGTGCCGTCAAATCTCGAAGCGGAATACACACGCTTGTTGATCAACGGCTTCAGCCGACGGGACGCCGCCGCCAAGCTTGGTCTTCTGACATCGGCAGGCAGCAGGCCGGTGCTCGTCAGGCTCCACGGTCCAGGGTCGCGAGCCTAGTGTTGGGTTGCGCTGCCGCTATCATCGAGCAGTGCTTTCCATGAGGGTTGATCACCCGGATCGCCCTGATGAAAGAAGGCCGTCCATTTCACCGGCTGGTCGCCCTGTGGCGGATCGTTCGGATCATACCAGCATCCATGGTCGCGCATGTCGTTCAGGTGGATGGCCTGACCGATCATGCATCCGGAGAAACTGCAGTGGACAAATTGATTGATCAAGGGGCGGTCGGGATTGAAACGCAGAACCTGGCAGCGAACGAGAATACACGATGTCCCGAAAGCGTCGTCGGCAACTGTGCAATCGACCAGGCGCACCCCGCTACACCAAACCGCACCATTGCCGTCCGGTTCGGCATTGATTGTTTCACCCTCAAGTCGCCCGCCTATATAGCGGCTGAGCTTGACCCCACCGACCAGACGCCAGACCGGTTCGGCGTCGCGAACGGTCTGGTCGCCGCCATCCTTCTGCACGCTTGGCCGGGCGGAGAAAGTCAATGTCCTGTCGCAGCGCCGGCCCTTCATGCCAGCTTTGGACAGCGCTTCGGCCGTGGCCTTGCACTCCTCGCCTTCGTGGCTGTGCCGAAACATTTTTTGCATATGGCCGGCCAACCGGTCGATAGCGGACGCGGCAAGCGGCAAGTCCGGACCCAGCGCTACCGTCTCGAGAGCCACGACACCCACCAGCCGCCGTGCTTCATCCTTCGAATCGAGGAGCTTGCTCCCGTTGAGAAGCAGGCCGTCGGCATCGGGCCGTTCCGCGTTGCGAATGCGTTCAATCAATTGGTCGATGTTCGATCGGCTTGGCTCGATATGCGGAGCAACGGATGCCATGGCCAGTCCGTTGTTGCCATCAAGGGGCGCTCTGCGACGGATATTGTGGACCCAGAACAGCAAAAAGGCGGCGATCAGGGCAAAGGAAATGGCGATCAGATCGATCGTCACAAATCCGTCTATGCCGGTCTGGGGTAATGTGGCAATCAACCCTTCGGTCGGCGCGGTGCCCAGAAACTGGGCGGATGCCGACGACCAGCCGATGACGGCAAATACGGTTGCCAGACCTGTGGAGCGGAAGGTCCGAGGCAGTGAAAAAGCACAAGAAAAAGACATTTTGAGTATCAACCCCATGAACAATTGACCGATTGAAGTTGCCGTTGATCGTGTCGATCAATTGCGGGCGAAGGGCGGCAAACCGCTTCAAATTTTGTAACGCGCATTCATTGGACGCCGCAGCGCCCGGCTCATGATGCGCGCTGTGCCGGCGCTCCTGGCGGAGCGGTACAGATCGTCCATCGCGACAGGAGGTCCCACTGCCGATGCGTTCCCACAGAAGTCAGACAGCATTCAGCCATCCCGTCGCAGTCAGGCGGCAAAATTGCGATATCCACAAGGTGGCGCGCCAGTGCGGTGTCAAGCTTTACAACGGGTCGCGCCGCTACAAGTCTACCCGAAGCGCGCGCGAGTGTTTCTCGCCGGCGACGCTGCGCCGGATCGGCCGGACCCATGGTGCTGCCCATCTTGCGCTGGTGCTGCGGCTGATTGCGGAAACAAATGGCAACGCGAAGGAACTCTATGCCGAAACGCTGTCTGCAGTTTCTGAACTCCTGAACCATCGTCCGGATCTGATCGAGAGGGGATTGTTGCTGTTCGATGTTTTTGACCGCGTTGATCTAGCAGCCACTCGCTGCCGCGCACGGGAACTCAATTGCGGACTTCCGGCCAGCCATGTCATGCGGATTCTGCTGGCGCTGGAGGTTGCCGGGCAACTGGAGCGGATCAGTACCAGTTAGGGTCGAGGATCATCGTGGCTCAGGTATCGACCGAGCCTCTCGGTGGGCGTTCCAGCAAGATGAAGGCGACGCCGGCAATGACAACAACACCGCCAATGGCGATTTGCACAGTCGGTCTTTCGCCCAGAAAAACGAGGCCGCCAAGCACCGAGAAGACTGGAAGCATCAGCAAAAACGGCGCAACGAGACTAACGGGGTGCTTGCGAACCAGAGAGTACCAGAGACCATAACCCAGTGCCGTCATGATCAGTCCCATATACAGCACCGCAGACCAGACGATCCAATCAGCGTTCTGAATCGCCTGCCACTGGCCACGCTCGAAGATGAAAGACATAACAAACAGCTGGGGTGTCGCGAATACGGCAACCCAGGCCGTGACGGTCAACCCATCGATGCTTTTCAGTCGCCGAACCATGACCTGGCCTACCGCCCAGGAAAAGGCACCACCGACCACCAGCGCCAGAGCGAACCATGCCGAACCGAGCTTCGGTTCGCCGACGATCAGTCCGACGCCGAAAAACGCCAGCAAGATCCCGACCCACTTTCTGACACCGGGGCGCTCTTTCAGGACCAGCGCACCCAGAAGCACCAGAAAAGGAACCTCAAGTTGCACGACAAGGGCCGCCACCGACACGTCGATCCATTTGAGGCCGGTGAAGGTCAAGCTGTACTGGATCGCCGAAGCAATCAGGGCAACCCAGAAGAGTTTTGACAATTGACCGCGCGGCACGCGAACGAACCAGACCAGCGCCAGTGCGGTCACGAGGAAGCGAATGGCCATCAGAAGAATGGGCGGGAACTCGGCAATCGCCGCCTTGGCGAAGACGACCCCCGCGCCCCAGACAAGGGCAACGCAAAGGCCAACCAGAATATCCGCAATCGAAAGCCTGTCGGTCACCCGCTGCCCCCAAGGGAATCACAAAGAGGCGATGGTGACCTGTAATCCTTTCAAGGTCAAAAGATGAGGCTGCCCCGGGGTGACAGGCGGCAGCAAAGCTCTATTCTCCCTTCCAGACAGGTTCTCGTTTTTCCGAAAATGCCCTGAAACCTTCCAACAGGTCGTCTGATCCGTACAAACGATCGACGGTCTCGAACTCGCGGCTGGTAATTTTGTTCAACGTTTCCTGAAATTTCTGCGCCTCAGCTTCGCGCACGACCTCCTTGATTGCCGCAAAGACGAGCGGTGGCCCGCTTTCGAGAAGCCGCGCAAGGGTCCAGGCTTCATCCATCAGCCGGTCCGCTGGCACAATGCGGTTGATCAGACCCCAGCGATGGGCTTCCTCAGCGTCCAGCCAGCGGCCGGTCAGGAGCATTTCCATGGCAATGTGGTAGGGAATTCGTTTCGGCAGCTTGATGGACGCCGCATCTGCAATGGTGCCTGATCGGATTTCGGGCAGGGCAAAGCTGGCATGGTCTGCCGCAAGGATCATGTCACATGAGATGGCGAGTTCCAGCCCACCACCGCAACAGATGCCATTGACCGCGGCAATGACCGGTTTGTTCAGGTCCGGCAATTCCTGCAGGCCACCGAAGCCACCGACACCATAATCCCCATCCACGGCGTCGCCACCGGCGGCCGCTTTCAGATCCCAGCCCGGGCAGAAGAATTTTTCACCAGCGCCGGTGAGGATGGCGACCCGCAGATCCCCGTCATCCCGGAAATCCGCAAAGATCTCTCCCATGATGCGACTGGTGGCGAGATCGATCGCATTGGCCTTGGGCCTGTCCAGTGTGACCTCCAGAATGCCGCCTTCGCGGCGTGTCTTTATGGGCGCATCGGTCATGGTTCTGCCTTTCTGGTAATCAAAGCATCGGCGGCTACGATACGCGTCGGGCTGCACAGCAGCGGATTGATCTCGATCGCGTCAAGATTGTCGGCGTGGCGCATGACATAGTCCTGCAGCGCCAGGATCGTATCGACGATGGCTCGGCGATCGGCACCGGACCTGCCGCGAAATCCGTCAAGCAAGGGCGCCATTCTCAGCCGTAGCAACGCCTCCTCGATCATCGACCGCGTGACCGGGATGAGCAGCGATTGCCGGTCTTGCAGCAGTTCGGTCAGAACGCCGCCGGCGGCAACCGTCAAGACGAATCCATGCGCTTCATCGCGCACAACGCCCACCAGCATTTCGACGGAAGTATCGGTGATCATTTCTTCGACGAGGAATCGGTCGGCCGGCATGGCTTTGGCGGCCTCGAGCACCATCGTCGCGGACGTCAGACCCAACTGGACCGCACCATGGTCCGATTTGTGGGCAACGCCATCGCCTTTAAGGACCACCGGGAAGCCGATTGAATCTGCCACGGCCGCTGCTTCCGCGGCTGATGCCGCGAGCTGCGACAGGGGAACCGGAATACCGACAGCCGCAAGTTCGCGCTTGGCGTTGGCCTCGCTCAGCGTGATGGTGGATTGCAGCCCGGGTCGCCACAGGATCGGCTCTGCGTCGCCATACCGGCCCAGTGTCGCTGCCTTACTGATGGCGATGCACGCATCCTCCAGGCCGCACAGGGCAATGATACCGGCCTCCATGAGACGTCGCGCTATCGGTTCCGGCATGTTCTCATGCAGCGACGAGACGACGGCAAGGGGCTGTTGCGATTTCGCCCTGGCCGCAAGACAGGCATCGATGACCGGCTCCCAGTCATCGGAACGGCAGCGGTCATTGCGTGGAAAATCCAAAATGACGAGGGAAATGGCGACCGACGAGCTTATCATCGACGAGAACGTTTCGGTCAGCGCCGCCCGGTCACGCCAGATCTGCGTTTGATAATCGAGCGGGTTTGCCGGTGAGGCCAGCGGCCCGAGGACCCTTCGCAATCGATCCGATTGCGATGATGACAGAGGTGGAAACACCAGACCATGCCGCTCGGCGGCATCGGCGATGAGGCCGGCCTCACCACCGGAGCAGCTCATCGATGAAATGCGGCTGTTGGGCAACCGGCCCGCAATATGAAGCACTTTCAGCGTTTCAATGAACTGCGAAATGGTGTCGACCCGGGCAAAGGCGAGCCGCCTGAAAAGCGCTTCGGCACCGGCATGGGTACCGGCCAGGGCAGCGGTGTGGGTGAGCGCCGCGCACCGTGCGCCATCGGATTTTCCGACTTTGAGGACGACAACCGGTTTGTCTGTCCTGTCGGCCAACGCAGCCAGGCGTTGGAACCCAGGCAGATCACGGATGCCCTCGATATGCAGACCCAATGCCGAGACGCGCTCATCTTCAAGCAAAGCACAGCCTATCTCGGCAAGGCCGGATTGCGCCTGATTCCCGACCGTTGCCGCATAGGCAATCGGCAGGCCCCGGCGCTGCATGGTCAGATTGATCGCGATGTTGGAGGATTGTGTGACGATGGCGACGCCGTGCCCGACCGGAGTGCCGCCATGCTGGTCGGGCCAAAGGAGCGCGCGGTCGAGATAATTGACAAACCCATAGCAGTTGGGACCGAGAAGGGACATTTCGCCGGCTGCCGTCAGCAATCGCGATTGCAGTTCTGCACCGTCCACCGTTTCGCCAAATCCGCCGGCGAAGCACACCGCCCCGCCCGCTTTGCTGTCGCTCAGCTTTCTGACGATGTCGATGGTTGCCTGCCGGTTGACGCCGACAAAGGCTGCATCCGGCGCACCGGGGAGGGCGTCAAGACTGGCATGGGCATCCACGCCTCCAATGGTGGAATGGGTCGGATGGACAGGCCAGATGTCGCCGGTGAACCCGAGTTTCAGGTTCTGTTCGACAACCGCTTCGCACCACGCCCCGCCGCCGATGACCGCGATCGACCGTGGACGCAGCAATCGCTCAAACCGATGTCCCATTCAGGCGCCCAGCGGCCGCAGCAGATCGCGCCCGATAATATGACGCTGTATTTCAGAAGTGCCGTCCCAGATGCGCTCCACGCGGGCATCCCGCCAGAACCGTTCCAGCGGGAGGTCGCTCATCAGCCCCATACCGCCGAAGATCTGGATGGCTGCATCGGTCACCTTTGCCAGCATTTCGGTGGCATAGAGTTTGGCGCTGGCGATCTCCCGGTTCGCCGGCAGACCCTGATCAAGCCGCCAGGCGGCCGAAAGCGTCAACCAGTCCGCGGCATCTATTTCGGTGATCATGTCAGCCAGCGGGAAGGCGATGCCCTGAAACCGACCGATGGGCTGACCGAACTGGCGGCGCTCGGCGGCGTAGGACAAGGCGAGATCGAAGACCCGTCGCGCGCGCCCGACCGCCATCGCCGCGACGGTGAGGCGGGTGGCGTAGAGCCATTCATTCATCACCGCAAAACCACCATCGACGTCGCCCAAAACCTGACTATCGGGCAATCGGCAATTGTCGAAGTCCAGGATCATGTTGGGATATCCCCGGTGGGAGACCGACCGATAGCCCTCTCGAATGGAAAAGCCCTCTGTCCCGCGGTCGACCAAAAAGGCGGTGATGCGTTTCTTCGGCCCTTTCGGCGTTTCGTCCTCTCCGGTGGCGACGAACAGGATGACAAAATCGGCCTGGTCTGCTCCCGAGATGAAATGCTTGGTTCCGTTGATCACCCAATCACCATTGTTGCGCACCGCCGAACATTTCATTGCGCGAATGTCGGAGCCGGCATCCGGTTCGGTCATGGCCAGCGCATCCATCTTTTCACCGCGCACTGCCGGATGGAGATAGCGTTCAATCTGCTCACCGCGGCAGGCCATCAGAATATTTTGCGGCCGGCCGAAAAAATGGGTCAGCGCCATGCTGCCGCGACCAAGTTCACGCTCGACAAGCGCGAAATCGAGATGCGAAAGACCGGCGCCGCCGGCGCTTTCGGGAAAATTGCAGGCGTAAAAGCCAAGGTCGATTGTTTTCTGCCGAATGCCCTGTGCCAAGGCATCGGGGACGGTTCCGGTGCGCTCGACTTCGTTTTCATGCGGATAAATTTCTTTCTCCACGAAGGCGCGGACCGTCGACACGATCATCTCCTGCTCATCGGACAATCCGAAATTCATGCGGTTCTCCTCTGGCCGGTAAAGCGCCCCACCGGATCGGGACGCGGAAGTTCCCTGTGGGCCTTGGCCAGCGGAGCAAGGCTTTGCATCACCGTTTCCCCGGCTGGGCAGACCGCGCCGGAGGCGCTGTTCACATGCAGCATCATCTGTTCCGCTGTGGCCACCACGCGCCCGTCCAAAACCGCGTGCAATGTGTGAAAGACATGCAGCCGCTTCTCATCGGTTTCGATGATCTGCGTGGACGTCGACAGACGCTCTCCGAGTTTGGCCTCGCTGCGGTGCATGATATGGGATTCCGCCGTGTAATAGCTGTGACCACCGGCAAGGTACTCCTGGTTGACACCAATCAGGCGCAATAGCGCGTCAGACGCATCTGCGAAGACCTGCAAATAGCGATATTCAGTCATGTGCCCGTTGTAATCGATCCACGACGGCAGAACCTGAACATCGAGTAACTCTAACAGTTCGGCCGTGCCGGCGCGCCCGTTGACAGGCGGCAACAAAGTGGCCTCATGGGCATTCAGATGGGCTCCGGCGGCGCTGTCGCGATCCTTCAGGGCGCGCAGCAATCCCACAAGATTGTCGTCGCGCAGGCGTTCCAGCTCGCGGATGGACAAGGCACCCGATTGCGCATCCGACTGGCTGGCGATCTTGTCGATCAGCGCCTCGGTCAGTTCAGGCACATCCGTCAACCGGCTCCACGGCCATTCAAGACAGGGTCCGAACTGGCCGATGAAATGTTTCATTCCGGCTTCGCCACCTGCAACGCGGTAGGTTTCGAAAAGTCCCATTTGCGCCCATCTCAGACCGAAGCCGAGGCGAATGACGTCGTCTATTTCCTGCGTTGTCGCAATGTCGTCCCGGACCAGCCACAGGGATTCACGCCAGACGGCTTCGAGAAGGCGATCGGCAATATGGGCATCGATCTCGCGGCGAATATGCAGCGGCACCATGCCGAGTCCCCGCATCAGCTCCTTCACTTCTTCAACTCCGGCTTCGGAGTTGCGCGCTGACGGCACCAACTCGACCAGCGGCAACAGATAGACCGGATTGAAGGGATGGGCGACGAGGATGTCCTGCGGCCGGATAGCACCTTGCTGAAGCTCCGAGGGTTTGAAACCGGATGTGGACGATCCGACAAGCGTTCCGGCATCCGTGTGCTCCTGGATGCTGCGATAGGCGGCATGTTTTGTCGCCAAACGCTCGGGCACCGATTCCTGCACCCAGCCGGCGTCAGCCACGGCATCGACCAGGGAGTCGCAGAAGACAAGATTGCCTTGCTTCGGCATCGGTGCGTCATAGAGGCGGGGCAGGGCGTTCATCGCATTGTCGATGACCTCGCCGACCCTGCGCTCGGTGTCGGGATGCGGATCGAAGACGCGGACATCCCAGCCATTGAGCAGAAATCGAGCGGCCCATCCGCCGCCGATGACGCCGCCGCCGACTATGGCCGCTATTTGCTTCATCGCGGCGGCCGCTTCTGCAGGGCAAGGCGTTCGCGTACGTCACCGGGGCCGATTACCCGCGATCCCATCGCCTCGATAATTGTCACTGCCCGGGCGACAAGCGCTTCGTTGGTGGCAAGTTCTCCCCTGGCCAGCCACAGATTGTCCTCCAGTCCGACACGGACATTGCCGCCCGCAAGCACTGCCGCTGCCACAAATGGCATTTCATTCCTGCCGATGGAAAAGGCCGACCAATTCCAATCGTCCGGAACATTGTTGACCATCGCCATGAACGTGTTGAGATCGTCCGGCGCGCCCCACGGAACGCCCATGCACAGCTGAACAAGGGCAGGGCTGTGAAGAACGCCCTCCGAGACCAACTGTTTGGCCAGCCACAGATGGCCGGTGTCAAAGGCCTCGATCTCGGGCTTCACACCAAGTTCCGTCATGCGTGACCCCATGGCCCGCAGCATGCCGGGCGTGTTGGTCATGACATAATCGGCTTCGGCGAAATTCATCGTGCCGCAGTCAAGAGTACAGATTTCCGGTAGGCATTCGGCGATGTGGGCAAGCCTTTCATCGGCTCCGGCCATGTCGGTCCCGGCCTGCAGGGGCAGTGGAGCGGAAGGGTCGCCAAAGACGAGATCGCCGCCCATGCCGGCCGTCAGGTTGAGCACCATATCGATATCGGCGTCGCGAATGCGGTCGGTGACCTCGCGATAGAGTGCCGGGTCACGGGCCGGCGCGCCGGTTTCGGGGTCCCTGACATGGCAGTGCACGATGGCCGCACCGGCACGTGCAGCGGCGATGGCGCTTTCTGCGATTTGCGCCGGACTTCGTGGAACATGAGGACTGCGGTCCTGGGTGCTGCCCGATCCGGTGACGGCACAGGTCACAAACACGTCGCGATTGATTTCAAGCGGCATCGACCGTGCTCCTTTTGTGTCATGAGAGCCTATGCCGCTTGTCAACTGGCTTCATGCTAAATTAGCCTGCTTTCATGCCAGATTGGTACAAAAGCGCCGATAAATGCCAACACATCGACATTCTATTGTTCGAGCGGTTCTCCAACCATTGCCTGGCCAACACCGTTGAACCGCTGCGTGCGGCCAATGAACTGGCACCCGGGCACCTTTATGCCTGGCGGTATCTGACGTTGGACGGGGCGTCGGTTACATCCTCAAGCGGGTTGCTGGTCGAGCCCGATGGTGCGTTGCGCGACGCAAAACGCGGCGACATGCTGTTCGTGTTGCCGAGCTATGGATTTCGCGAACTGGCGACACCGGACTGCTTGATCGCGCTACGCGCGGCCGCCAGCCGGTACGAGGTCCTGGCTGGCTTTGATACGGGCAGTTGGCTGCTGGCTGAAGCCGGTTTGCTGACCGGCCGGCGGGCGACCATCCATTGGCATGAGCTGGACGGATTTGCCGAACGGTTCCCGGACGTGACTGTGGTCCGCGAGCGCTATGTCATCGATGACAACCGCATCACCTGCGGCGGCGCCATGGCGGCCTTCGATCTGATCAGCCGGCTCGTTGCCGCCCATCACGGGGAGGCCTTGCGGATCGAGGTCGGTTACATGTTCATGCATGAAGGCACGGTCGCAATGGGACTGAGCATTGCCGCACCAAAAAGCAAGGCGATTCAAAGGGCGATCGCCATTATGCGCGAAAACCTGGAAGAACCGCTAACCGTGGTCGCTTTGGCCCGGCGCGTCGGCCAAAGCCAGCGCCGCCTTCAACACGGATTTCAGCGGGAACTTGGGGCAACACCCCGTACGGTCTACCGCCGTTTGCGGCTCCTGTCGGCCCGCAAACTGGTCGAGGAAAGTGATCTGCCGGTTGCCGAAATCGCCGTGCGCAGCGGATATTCGAACCCGGCAGCCATGACACGCGCGTTTTCTGCGGAGTTCGGATTGACACCGCGTGCCATCCGGTCAGCACCAGGCCAGTAAGGTCAAAGCCGTGCCAAGATAGGTGGACAACCAACGCCGCAAAGTCCGCTGCGAATTCGTCCCGCGACACCGTCCACTGCTCGATCGTATGCACTCGTCATGTCGGATACCGGTCGTCGCGGGGCCGGTTTCCTAACTCGATCCCATGCTCCATTTGGCATCTGGCACAGTCTGGCCGCCGCCCTTAGGAGCTACTGGCATTTTTCGGAAAGCAGGCGGCAGGCCGATGAGACCGGCGACCCATTATCTTTCGATTTCTGGCCTTGGGTAGTTTCACTTTCATTGTAATATATGAATAAATTTCAGGTTCTTCCGGTGATTGGTTGATTCAATACATCAAAACGGGATGCGCTGGTCGCCAGACTCCGTCAGACAAATTCGGCAGCGACTCGGTAGAGCCCGGCGTGCCGCTGTGCCAGCGCTTCGATGTCGTTCGAATAGCCGCCGCCAACCACACAGGCAACCGGCAGCCCACTGTCACGGGCCGAGCCGATCACGAAACGGTCTCGCTCCCGAAGCCCACTGTCGGTCAGGGCAAGCCGTCCCAGCGTATCCTGATAATGGGGATCGACGCCGGCATTGAAAAAGACGATGTCGGCACCGTGCCGATCCACGACATCGGGTAAAATCGCGCGCAGCGTGTTCAGATAGTCCTCATCGCCGGTTCCGTCGGGCAGGCCGATGTCGAGGTCGGAGGCGCGTTTGCGGACGGGATAGTTTTTCTCCGCATGGATCGAGAGAGTGAACACTTCGGGATTGTCGGCGAACACGTCTGCGGTGCCGTCGCCCTGGTGCACATCGCAGTCGACGACCAGAGCCCGCTCGATTTCGCCCGACGCCAGGAGTGTGTGTGCAGCGACGCCGACATCGTTGAACACACAAAATCCAGCTCCCTGGCCGCGCCGCGCGTGATGGCCGCCACCAGCAGTGTTGCAGGCTATGCCGTTGGCCAGGGCGATGCGCGCGGCCAGCAGCGTGCCGGCTGTTGCGCAGCGCGCTCTGAAGGCAACGCCTTCATGAACCGGAAATCCGATCTCCTTTTCGATGGTGGCGGGCAGGGTGCCCGTCAAGACCTGCTGAACATAGTCGCCATCATGCGCAAGGGTGATCGAATCGGCTTCAAGCGGTTCGGGAACCTGGAAACCCTCGGGTCCCGACAGGTATTCGGCTGACAGTATTTCGGCAAGCCGCCTGAATTTGCCACCGGGAAACCGTCTGTTCCGGGCAATTTCGACGTTGAAGTTGGGATGGTGAACGATCGGAAGCGCCATGGTCGCCATATAGGGTATCACCACGTTGGATCAAAATCACAGCTGTTCCCGGGCGTGGTCGGGAGCGGCTTGCTCTCCGATGGCGGACTTGGAGGGGTGCCGTCAAAGCGATGCGACCACCTGGTCAAGTGTCTTCAGCAGCGCTGTGCAAAGCTTGTCCTGCTTGCCGTCGAAGCGATGCGACGGCACCGGAATTGAAATGGCGTAGATCAGGCCGCTTGGATCACGGAAGGCGACGCCGACGGCAGAAATCCCGTCCGTGTGCTCATTGATATCAAGCGCCAGGCGATTGCTCCGCACCGCCTCGATTTCACGGATGATGTCGGACAGGGGACGATCCGGCGCTGATGACTGTTTCAGCTCCCGTGCAACGAGCGCCGCGGCGATGTCATCGCCGAGCAGAGCAAGGGCGGCCTTGCCATTTGCGGTGGTCGACAGCGGAAAGGTCTCGCCGACGGCCGAAACGGTCCGCAGCCTCTGGGTCCCGACCACCTGATCAACGAAGACCATGTGGTCCTGGCGGTAGACCGCAAGGTCCACGGTTTCACCGGTCTCCTTGGCCAGCGCCGAAAGAGCAGGGCGGATGATCTCGGCGATGTTGATCCGCCCGGCCTCGGCAAGCGACTGGATTTCCGGGCCGAGCCTGAATCCGCCTTCCGCCGAGGACACCATGACAAAACGCTCCGCCTGAAGGGCATTGACGATGCGCTGTACCGTAGAACGGGGCAACCCGACGCGCTCAGCGATTTGTCCAAGGCTGAGACCCTTATGTTCATTCTTTAACGAGCGGAGAATGTCGGCGGCTCTGGATATGACCTGAACACCTTGATTGGATTGTTGTTTTTCGATCGTCTCAATGTTCATTCCAGCGACCCAGGTCCTTTCCAATGCGATTTCCCGATCGACGGAATCGATCAATCGGCCTCGTTTTAACACCACCAATACATTCTTGCACGAAATTCAGTTGACCACAATACGGTGCATATGTATCATCTAGCAATACATTAGACTTCTGCATCGGGAGGGCAGTCCATGACGGTGACAATCCGCGGTATCGAATTTCAGGACAATCTGAACAACGATATGGGCCTTGAGTTTCATAATCTTTCGCACCGTTATGGATTTCAGTGCCCCAACTGGCCTTATTTTCGCGATGTGCGGATCGAGCGCATGCACTACATGGCCAAATCCGGGGTGCTGTCGCAGACGCTGACCACGACGATGCATGTCACCACCCACATCGATGCCCCGGCGCATGTGGTCCAGGGTACGCCGTTCATCGACGAAGTGCCGCTGCCGCATTTCTTCGGATCCGGACTGGTTGTTTCCGTTCCCAAGAAGAAATGGGAGTCGATCACCGCCGATGATCTTGAAGCGGCGTGCGGTCACGCCATCCGCAAGGGCGACGTGCTCATTATCAACACCGGCTGGCACAAACACTATGAGGACGGCGATTACTTCCCCTATTGCCCGGGTCTTGTCGCCTCCGCGGCCGAATGGATGCTGGAAAAAGGCGTGAAGGTCGTCGGCCACGACACCCAGGCTAATGACCATCCACTGGCGACAGCCATCGGGCCGCACAGAAACGGCCCCTTGCTGCCGCATCTGCAGGACGAATACCGCGAATGGTCCGGCGGCAATGACTGGGCCGATGATTTTTCCGAATGGGAGCCGGTGCACAACATCCTCTTCAAGCACGGCGTTCTCGGCATCGAAAATGTCGGCGGTGATCTCGATGCGGTGACGGGAAAGCGCTGCACATTTGCGTTTTTCCCGTGGAACTGGGATCGCGGCGACGGCTGCATCATCCGCCTGGTGGCGATGATCGATCGGGGCCAGAATTACCGCATCGAGGCCGGCGAGGCGTTCTGATGCATATCAAGCCTTTTTCCGAAGCCGAGCCCTATTCGGCGCCGAACCATCAGAACTGCACATCCCTGAGGCTGGCCGGTTTTGCCGATGATGGCCCGAACAATTTCTGGCTTGGCTGCTCGCATTTTCTTCCGGGCGGCGGGGCAGGGCCGGACGCCACACCGCTGGAAAAGGTCTATCTCATCCTCTCCGGCGAACTGACGGTGATCGCCGGCGGCAAGACGCAGACCGCCGGACCGATGGACACCGTTTTCATCCCGGCCGGCGAAGAGCGCGAAATCCGCAACAATGGCAACGATGTCGTGACCATGGTCGTGGCCATGCCATACCCGCCGGGCGCAGCACCGGGAGGCAGCGCATGAGTTTTTACAGCGATCCCTACAAACTGTTCGACATCAAGGGAAAGGTTGCCCTGGTGGCCGGCGCGTCGGGTGCGTTCGGCGCGGTCGCTTCGAAGACTTTCGCCGGTGCCGGCTGCAAGCTGGTGCTGGCCGCCGGAAATGCCGTTGCGCTCAAGGACATTGCCGAAGAGTGCAGGGCGCTCGGGGCCGAGGTTTCCACGCTGAACATTCGGCCTGATACAGAGCAGAACTGCGCGAGAATGGTCGAGGAGGCGGTTTCGGCCTTCGGCCGTCTCGATATCCTGCTAGCCGCCTCGGGCATGAACAAGGTCGCGAAAATCGAGGACATGCATCCTGACGAATTCAACGCGGTGATGGACGCCAACGTGACCCAAAGCTGGCTGCTCTCCCGCGCGGCAACGGCACAAATGCAAGCGCAGGGTGACGGCGGCAAGGTGATCTTGATGTCGTCGGCGCGAAGCCTGCTGGGGCACCCCAACGGCTATTCGGCCTATTGCGCGTCTAAAGCCGCCATCAATGGCATCACCAAGGCGCTCGGCTGTGAATTGGGACCGACGGGAATCACCGTCAACGCCATTGCGCCGACCGTCTTTCGCTCGCCATTGACCGCCTGGATGTTCGAAGACACGGATGAGGCAGAGGCCGTCAGAGCGGGATTTCTGACCCGCGTGCCCAAAGGCCGCTTGGGAGAGCCCGAAGACCTGGTCGGGCCGTTGCTGTTCCTGGCCTCTCACGCATCGGATTTTTACACCGGCCACATCCTGCATACGGATGGCGGCTACACGGCGGGATGATGCGATGAGTGTTCGGCGCAACATATCTGTCATCGGTGCCGGCCTCATGGGCCACGGCATCGCTATGGTATGTGCCCGCGCCGGTCACGCCGTGACGGTCCATGATCCCGACCGCAAATCGCTTGAAACACTGCACAAGCGCGCCTCTGAAAGCCTGTCTGCGCTGGAAATCAGTGATGAAGAGCAGTCGCTGATCCTCGATCGTGTCGCGGTCGCCGAGACGCTGGAAGCCGGTGTCAAGACCGCCGAATTCGTCATTGAGGCCGCGCCGGAGAATCTCTCGCTCAAACAGCAGATATTCTCTCAACTCGAGGCCGCGGCATCTGAGGACTGCGTGCTTGCCTCAAACACATCCGTCATTCCAATTACCCGCATTGTCGAGGGGCTCGAATCCCGGGAGCGGGCACTCGGAACCCATTGGTGGAACCCGCCGCACATGATTCCATTGGTCGAGGTCATTCGCACCGAATGGACCGACGACCGGGTGATGGAAAGCGTGGTGGATCTGCTGGTGAGTGCCGGAAAGACACCGGTGCGGGTGGAAAAGGATGTTCCTGGCTTCATCGGCAATCGTCTGCAGCATGCGCTGTGGCGGGAAGCCATTAGTCTTGTCGAGAACGGCGTGTGTGATGCCGCAGCTGTGGACACGGTGATCAATGCCAGCTTCGGTCGCAGACTGGCCGTGCTTGGACCACTGGCCAATGCCGATCTGGTCGGCACCGACCTGACATTGGCCATTCACCAGAACGTCCTGTCTGATCTGGAGCGCAGTCGCGCGCCGTCACCCTATCTCGCGCAACTCGTGGCGGACGGACGACTCGGAATGAAATCCGGTGAGGGGTTTTACAGTTGGACAGAGGAACAGGCCGCGCAGATGCGTCATCGTGTTTCCGATCATCTCAGGAAGCTCGAAACCATACTTGAATAGCGCGTCGATGCGCTGAGATTTTGGCACAAGGGAGGAAGACCATGACTGTGAAAACCAAGGGATTGAGCCGCCGCATGGTGCTCAAGGGGGCTGCGGCCTTTACGGCGGCGCCGGCCATCTTGACCTACAGCCGCGCCTATGCGCAAAACCCGGTCATCAAGGTAGGCCATGTCAGTCCACGCACCGGACCGCTGGCCGGTTTTGCCGAGGCTGATGACTATGTTCTGGCCGGCATCCAGGCCGCATTTGCAAACGGACTTGAAAACAACGGCAAAACCTACTCCGTCGAAATCATCTCGAAGGATTCACAATCCAACCCGAACCGGGCTGCCGAGGTCGCCGCAGACCTGCTTCTCGGCGACGAAGTGGACATTATCGTCGCCGCATCGACACCGGACACGGTGAACCCGGTTGCCGACCAGGCCGAGGTCAATGAGGTGCCGTGCATCACGACGGACTGCCCGTGGCAGCCCTACTTCTTTGGCCGCAACGGCAACCCGGCCACCGGATTTGAATATACCTATCACTTCTTCTGGGGCCTGGAGGACGTGATTGCCGCCTTTCTCGACATGTGGGGGTCCAGCGGCGTCAAGAAAACCGTCGGCGGCCTGTTCCCCAACGATGCGGACGGCAATGCCTGGGGGGATCCGGAACTCGGCTTTCCCAAGCCGCTGAAGGAAGCCGGATACACGCTCGTCGATCCGGGCCGTTATCAGCCCCTGACCGATGATTTCTCGGCTCAGATCTCGGCCTTCAAGGAGGCTGGTTGTGAAATCGTTACCGGCAACATGATCCCGCCGGATTTCGCCAATTTCTGGTCGCAAGCCGCCCAGCAGGGGTTCAACCCGAAGATCGTGACCATTGGCAAGGCGCTGCTGTTCCCGTCGGTGATCGAATCGCTGGGCGCCAGAGGCGATGGCCTGTCCTCGGAGATCTGGTGGTCTCCGAACCATCCATTCTCTTCAAGCCTGACCGATCAATCGGCCCGGGCGCTTGCCGAAGGATACAGCGAAGCAACGCAACGGCCGTGGACGCAGCCGATCGGCTTCAAACACGCGCTCTTCGAGGTTACGGCCGATGTCATTCGCCGCGCCGCGGATCTGGATGACAATCTGGCGATCGTTGAAGCGATCCGCACCACCGACATCAATTCAATCGTCGGCCCGGTCAACTGGAATGTCGGCCCGGTCAAGAATGTCACCAAGACGCCCTTGGTGGCGGGTCAGTGGCAGGGCGGTGAAGGCAATCGCGACCTTGTCATCACCGCCAATGCGACTGCGCCGGAAATTCCGGTCGGCGGTGAATTGTTGCTGCTTTGACGGCTCTGTGACCAGCGGGCAGGCAACAGAATCCCATCTTTTGCCTGCCCCATAGGTAACTGCCTGACCGACGTCAATTTCATCATTCGGCACAGTCAAGCCGCTGGCCTGCTGCGAAACCACGGGACCAAATCTTGCCCCTTCTGGAACTGCAAAACCTGACCAAATCCTACGGAGCGATCACGGTTGCCGACAGGCTCAGCTATGACGTGGCTGAGGGCGAGGCGCTCGGCGTCATCGGTCCCAACGGAGCAGGCAAGACATCGATGTTCAACCTGATTACCGGAACGGTGCCTGCTGCTTCCGGAGACGTCATGTTCAAGGGCGAGCGCATTACCGGGCTGTCCGCAGCGGCTCGCTGCAGGGCCGGCATTGCACGGTCCTTTCAGGTTCCGCAGCCCTTCGGCGCCATGAGCGTCTTCGAAAACGTTCTTGTGGCCGCCACCCAGGGCGCCGGAGAATCAGGCCAGGCAGCCGACGATCTGTGCCTTGACGTGCTTGATCGGACCGGCCTGTTGAAGCGCGCCAATGTCGCCGCAGGCGGATTGACCCTGCTGGAGCGCAAGCGCCTGGAACTGGCCCGCGCGCTGGGAGCGCGGCCGGCTTTGTTGTTGCTCGATGAGATCGCCGGCGGCCTGACGGAACAGGAATGCCGGTCGCTGATCGAAACGATCAATGATGTGCGGGCATCCGGTGTGACCATTATCTGGATCGAGCACGTTGTTCACGCTCTTCTGGCGGTTGTGGACCGCCTGATTGTCATCGATTTCGGCAAAAAAATTGCCGAGGGGGAGCCGCAGGCCATCATGGCAAGCAAGGCTGTTCAGGAAATCTATCTGGGGATTGAAGTCGATGCCTGACACAGTCCTGGACATCAGTGGGCTCGACAGTTTCTATGGCGACTTTCAGGCGCTTTACGGTGTTTCGATGCGCATCGAAAAGGGCGAAGTCATTGCGGTCATCGGGGCCAATGGCGCTGGCAAGACAACGCTGATGCGCTCTGTGACCGGTCTTTTGAGCAACAAACCGGACATGATCCGCTATGGCGGCCAGCCGATCGGTCACTGGCGCGCCGATCAGGTTGCGGCGGCCGGTATCGCCATGGTTCCCGAGGGGCGCCAGCTCTTTCCGTCTCTTTCGGTGGAGGAAAACCTTGTTATTGGCGGTCAGATGAAGCGGACCGGTCCGTGGTCGCTGCCTGCCGTATACGAACTGTTTCCGGTTCTCAAGGAACGCCGCGACCAGGCTTCGACATCGCTCTCGGGTGGCCAGCAGCAGATGGTCGCCATCGGCAGGGCTCTGATGGCCAATCCCGATTTGCTGCTGTTTGATGAAATCAGCCTTGGCCTCGCGCCGATCATCATCAAGTCGATTTACGAAGCGCTGCCGGGGATCATCGGCAGCGGCATGAGTGCGGTTGTGGTCGAGCAGGATATCGTCAAGGCCGTGGCCGTTTCGGACCGGGTTTACTGCCTGCAGGAGGGCCGCGTGTCACTGGAGGGTCGATCCGGCGAGATCTCCCGCGACGCAATCAGCAAAGCCTATTTCGGGATCGGCTGATGGACTGGGTCAACGCAATCATTCAGGGAATTCTGCTTGGCGGCCTTTACGCACTGTTTGCCGCCGGACTGTCGCTGATCTTCGGGGTGATGCGGCTGGTCAATATTGCCCATGGCGATTTGATCGTTCTGGCGGCGTTCCTCGGGCTGACTGTGGCGACGACGCTGGGCATCAATCCGTTGCTTGCAATCCTGATCGTTGCTCCGCTGATGGGGGTGATCGGTTACACGCTGCAGCGCCTCGTCCTCAATCGTACCCTCGGCGACGATATTCTGCCGCCACTGCTGGTGACCTTTGGCCTTTCGGTGATCATTCAAAACGGACTTCTGGAGGTTTACAGCGCCGATCCGCAGAAAATGAGCGCCGGCATCATCGAAACGGCGAGTCTCGGTCTTCCCGGCGGCCTCAATATCGGTGTCTTGCCGCTGCTGATGTTCATCACGGCCATCGCCGTGATCGGGTCACTGCAATGGATTTTCTACAGATCGGCATGGGGCAGGGCATTTCGCGCCACCTCCGACAATCAGGACATCGCGCAACTGATGGGTCTCAACAAGAGCCATGTGTTCGGGCTGGCCATGGCGCTTGCTCTGGTCGTCGTGGCGATAGCGGGAATTTTCCTGGGCGTGCGCACCAGTTTCGATCCGTCCGCCGGACCGGGCCGGCTGATCTTCGGTTTCGAAGCGGTGATTATCGGCGGTCTCGGCAATCTGTGGGGCACGCTGATTGGCGGCATCATTCTCGGCATCTGCCAGAACATCGGCGCGCAGATCAATCCCGGCTGGCAGTTGCTCGCCGGCCATCTCGCCTTCCTTGTCATTCTTGCCATCCGCCCACGCGGGCTGTTTCCGAGGATTGACGGATGAACGCCGCAGCGAAGCACACGGTCGCACGGTTTTCGCCCGCGAGCCGCGCCGCAGCGGTTGTGACGGTGCTGGCGCTGATCGGGCTCGCCCTGGCCCCCTGGTGGGCCGGTCGCGCCGACATGCGCCTGATGAGCGAGTTGTTCCTTTACCTGGCTCTGGCGAGCCTGTGGAACCTGCTGGCCGGTTACGCAGGACTTGTCTCTGTCGGTCAGCAGGCCTTTGTTGGATTTGGCGGCTATTGCCTGTTTGCCGTGACCATATTTCTTGGTGCGCCGCCGTTGATGGCGGTTCCGGTGGTCGCTGTGGCCGGCGCGCTGATCGCAATCCCTGTGGCCTTTCTGATTTTCCGTCTGCGCGGGGCCTATTTCGCCATTGGTACATGGGTCATTGCAGAGGTGTTCCGACTCACAGCCGCCCAGGTCTCCGCCCTTGGTGGCGGATCAGGCACCAGTCTTCCCGTTACCGTGGTCAAATCGATTGCCGCGAGCCGTTCCATGCGGGAAGCCGCCACCTATTGGATGGCATTGGGCATCGCGGTGCTGGTGCTTGTCGTCGTGTGCGTGCTGCTTCGCTCGAGACGCGGACTGGCGCTGACCGCAATTCGCGACAATGAGCTGGCCTCACAGAGCCTCGGCATCGACATCTGGCGCGCCAAGTTTTTCGTCTATGTGATCACCGCCGGTCTGACGGCAGCGGTCGGTGCACTGATCTTTCTTCAGAAACTGCGCATTTCGCCGGATGCCGCCTTCAGCGTCAATGACTGGACTGCCTTCGTGATTTTCATTGTCGTCATTGGCGGCATCGGCACGATCGAAGGGCCAATTATCGGCACGATCGTGTTTTTCCTGCTGCGCGAGACGTTGGCCGATCTCGGCTCGGTCTATCTCATGATCCTGGGCTTCGTCGCGATCATCATCATGCTGCGCGCGCCAAACGGAATCTGGGGATTTGTGCGGGAGCGCACAGGCCTGGATCTTTTTGCCCTGTCGCGGCGCGTTGTCACCAATCACACACCCGGTGTTGCCAGCAGGAACGGACCATCCAAGGAGAACGACGGTGAGCCGAAAGCAACGTAAGACCATCATCACCTGCGCGATTACCGGCGCCATTCACACGCCGACCATGTCGGATGCCTTGCCCTATCGGCCGAAAGACATTGCCGATCAGGCCATCGCGGCGTCCGAGGCTGGCGCATCGGTCCTGCATCTGCATGCGCGCAATCCGGTCGATGGATCGGTGTCGATCGATCCGGATCATTTCAAGCGGTTTTTGCCCGTCATCAAACAGGCGACGGGTGCGGTGATCAATATTTCAACCGGAGGCAGCCTGCTCAATACGATGGAGGAGCGGATCGCCCCTGCGAAGATGGCCTCGCCCGAAATGTGTTCGCTTAATATGGGGTCGATGAACTTCTCCATGCACCCGCTGGCCGATCGCTACAGCGAATGGAAATTCGATTGGGAAGAAGCCTATCTGCGCAATTCGGACGGTTACATTTTCCGCAACACATTCGCCGATATCGGCTATGTGGCCAAGCAACTGGGGGAGGGGCACGGCGTCAAGTTCGAACATGAATGCTACGATGTCGGCCACCTGTACAATCTGAAATTCTGCATGGACAGCGGCCTGTTCAAGCCGCCCGTTTTCATCCAGTTCATCTTTGGAATTCTGGGTGGCATCGGCCCCGATATCGACAATCTCATTTTCATGAAACGCACGGCCGACCGGCTATTCGGAAACGACTACCAATGGTCGGTGCTGGGTGCCGGTGGCGCCCAGATGAGCTTTGCCACCACGGCAACACAGCTTGGCGGCAATGTACGGGTCGGACTGGAGGACAGCCTGATGATAGCACGCGGCAAGTTGGCCAAATCGAATGCCGAACAGGTTGCCAAGGTGCGCCGGATCGTCGAGGAACTGGGATGCGAGATCGCAACGCCGGACGAAGCGCGCGAGATGCTTGATCTGAAGGGTGGCGACCGCGTGAATTTCTAGTGATGCGGTATCCACGTCAGCGATGACCGAGGCCGTGCATTTGTGCTTCATGTTCACCCGGCTTTGCGGCAAAACAGTCCCCATGGACATTGATATCAGGGTCGATGATTTACGTGGTCGGGAAGTCGCCGATCTTCTGCACGCTCATCTGACGACGATGCGGGCCCAATCTCCACCTGATAGTACACATGCGCTCGACCTCCATGAACTGCGCGCGCCGGACATTACTTTCTGGACCGCGTGGCTCGATTCGGAGCTGGCCGGCACGGGAGCGCTCAAGGAACTGAGCAGCGTTCACGGCGAAATCAAGTCCATGCACACGAGAACGACGGTCCGCAGGCGGGGTGTCGGACAAAGGATACTCAGCCACATTATCTCGGAGGCTGTTTCGCGCGGTTATGAGCGGCTGAGCCTGGAAACCGGGTCAATGGCGGCGTTCGAACCCGCAAGGGCGCTTTACCGAAGAAACGGGTTTGCTTTCTGCCAACCATTTGCGGATTACGTCGCCGATCCGAACAGCGTATTCATGACAAGGATGACGAAAGCGATTTAGGTGTTCAGCCCGTACAGGATGGATGCGGCAACACTACGGGTATGAAGGGAATTTGTCTTTCCTGGCGCCAAGAGGGGCATCCGCCAGCGAACCGGAGATCAGGCGCGGGGCGGGCCATTTGGACAATCGATCAGGTAGACCCAGCCACCATTGTCGAGTTTCCTTGCCACTTCGGTGGATTTGCCCTCGGCAAGGGTGGACCCATCCGGAGCCACGACGCGCCAGTTTGCGCGCAGCAAAGCGATATCCCCATTGATTACCTCGCTGAAAACATCGCTTTTGATCGTCGGACGAATAGCAACCAGATCCCCAAACGCGGCGCGAACTCCCGAAAGTCCCTCATGCGGTGGCTGGTCGGGCGGAAAGAAGATCTGGCACTCGGGATGGAACATCGTTGTGATGCCCTCCAGGTCCCCGTCCTGCAGAAAGGCGCTGACGCAATCGGCAATCTCGCGGGGGTGACGGGCGGTCCGTTTGGTTGTCATGGGTATCCTCAGTCGGTTCAATTCGTCTGCCGTATCGGCGGCGCTCAGAAATCAAATGGATCGGCGGCCCGAATGGCTTCGGGTAGGAGGGTTTCGTGAATATGGAGCCAGCGGACAGGTGGGCCGATTTCCATCCAGACGCTCGTAACACGCGCGTTGTTGGCCTTGGCGGAGTGCACAGCTCCTCTTTGCCATTCGGTGTAGGTGGCCAGGACAGTGTCACCGGCCCGGTGGCGAATTTTGACGTGGCGAATTTGGATTCTGAATTCGCTATTTGATCCATACCCTTTCTGGAATGACACTTTCAGACCATCACCGCCGACAACCCGCCCATCGGGCGGAATGAACGCCACGTTCTTGTCGAGGCGTGACAGGAAGCGGGGTTCCAACTGATTACGGTCCACGGTTCCATTGAACCATTCCGTGAAGAAATCGTGCAGGTCGATGATTTCGTTACGCACCCTTTCCAAGGCATTCATTCCGTCGCACTCCTTCGCGCAGATTGGAGCCCGCTGGCCCGAGGCGGGCCGGCGGGCCGTCTTTCAGGCCGGGCCATTGTTGTCCATGTCGAGGATCATCTTCCAGGCGCCCGTCTCGTCGCGCTTGTAGACAATGACCAGACGCCCTTCAGGATTGCGTACTTCGCCCGTCTCCCGGTCCTTCATCGTCCCGTAAAAACGACCGCAGACGATGGCCACATCTCCAAATATCTGGACGTCGGAAATGTCGTATCCGGAAGTTATCTCCGCGGCTTCCATGCGGGGCACATATTTGTCACGAATGGCCTTTGTTCCAACCGTTACAGGCTGTCCGGTGTTCACAGTCACAACATTTGGATGACAGGTGCCGACCATCGCTTCAATGTCGCCACCATCCAGCCCGTTGTTCCAGATCGTGACAACAGCCTCGAGTTCCCTTGTCTCGCTCATCTTCTTCTCCTTCCGTGTGCGTCTTGTGGAAAAGATAAGGGGGTGTTACCGTCAGGATAACCCACCCATTTCCGTACAAAATGATCGGAAAAACGAACAATGAATCGCAATAGCTTTGGGGATGTAAGGGTCTTCGTCGAGGTTGCGCGAAGGGGTGGTTTTCGCGCAGCGGCTGAACATCTCAAACAAGCGCCTGCTTCAGTGAGCGAGGCTGTGCACAGGTTTGAGGAGCGGCTGGGGATCAAGCTTTTTGAACGCTCGACCCGATCAGTTTCCCTCACACCGATCGGCGAACAGCTCTACGCGCGGAGCCTGCCCGCTGTTACCGAATTGGAAGCGGCGGTCAGTGATCTCGATGCGCAACGCGATGAAATCGCCGGCACGTTGCGTCTGTCTGCACCTTACAGTGCCGGCCCCTTTTTCCTGGATGAATTGGTAGCCCGCTTTTCTTCGATCTATCCGGCGGTCAATGTCGAATTGATCTATGACGATCAAAAGATTGACTTGATGTCCTCCGGGATCGATGCCGCGATCCGATCGAACACTTTACTTGAGCCGGATACACACGCGGTGCCTGTCGGTCCGGAATTGAAGACGTCGATGGTCGCAGCACCGAATTATCTGGACCGGAAAGGAAAGCCGGATCGTCCGGACGATGTCTTGCAGCACGATGCAATCTGCTACGCCTTCGGCCGAAACGGGCAACTGGCCCCATGGCGATTTGATGGTCCCGACGGTGATGTCGTCATAAATCCACCCCCCAAAATCGTGGCAAATGACATGCGTTCGCTTCTGCATTTTGCAGCGCGCGGTCTGGGATTGGCGTATGTCTATACAGAGATTGCTGCGCCGTTCCTGGCCACCGGCGCGGTGATTGAGGTGCTGACGGATCACGTCCCGCCATTGCCGCGATACTCCGTCAATTATCGCAGCAAGAAACACATGGCGCGTCGATTGCGGGCGTTTGTCGATTTGGCAAAGAGTTCCGACCGTGCCCAACGGCGATTGTTGATGGCGACGAAATCAGGGTTCGGCGCGTAGCCAAATCCGACCTGTCGACCGGTGGATTAGCCTGCGCCTTCCAAAGATCATCCTAGGCGACCCTGGCCGCGACACTGTCTTCGATGATCAAGTCGCTGGCTTTTTCCCCGATCATGATGGCTGGCGCATTGGTGTTGCCGGAAACGATTTCCGGCATGATCGAACAATCGGCGATACGCAGTCCTTCGACACCGCGAACGCGCAGCCGGGCGTCCACCACCGACTGACTGTCAGACCCCATTTTGCAAGTCCCGGCGGGGTGGTAGATCGTTGTCGACTCATTGCGGGCCCAGTGGAGAATTTCGTCATCGCTTATCGTTCCACTTCCGGGCCGAAACTCACTGGCGATCTTGCCGCTCAACGGTCGTTGGTTTGCGATCCGACGGGCGATCTTGATGCCCTCGACAATCGTCTCACAATCAAGCGGTGTGGACAGGTAATTCGGATGAATCTTGGGATAATCCTCAGCCCTGGCGCTGCTCAATCTGATCTCCCCCCGGCTTTCGGGACGAAGCTGACATACGGAGGTGGTGAAGGCGGAAAAAGGATGAACGCCTTCGCCGGGACTGTCGGCGGACCATGGCTGGATATGGAACTGAATGTCCGGTGTTTCGACCTCGGGCCGGGTCTTCAGGAAGCCGGTGGCCAGGCTGGCCGCCATGGTCATCGGACCGGAGCGGAAGAGAACGTATTTTAGTCCGATCCGTGCCTGGTTGAAAAGGCTTCGCACCTCATCGTTCAGGGTCGGCTCGTTACATTTATAGACAAGCCGCGCCTGCAGGTGGTCCTGCAGATTCTTGCCGACACCCGGAAGGTCCGAAACAACATCAATTCCATGCTGTCTGAGTTGATCGACCTCACCGAGTCCCGACAGCATGAGAATATGAGGTGATCCGATGGCACCGCTGGAGATGACAATCTCTTTTCGCGCGATGACCTTTTGTGGATGTCCGCGCCGGTCACGATACAGGACTCCGGAAGCCTTCTTGCCCTCAAAAAGGATCTTTTGGACCTGCGCTCGCGTAATGATCGTCAGATTGTCCCGGCTCTTTACCGGATTGAGATAGGCGACGGCGGCACTGCAGCGCCTGCCTTTTCTTGCCGTCAACTGAAAGTAACCGACACCATCCTGCCGGGCACCGTTGTAATCGGTATTGAAGGGATAGCCTTCATTTTGTGCTGCAGCGACCCAGGCATCGCAAATCGGGCGTTTCAACCGCATATTCGATACATTCAGCGGACCACCGACACCGTGAAAGTCGTCTTCTCCACGCTCCTGGTTTTCAGCGCGTTTGAACAGCGGCAGCACATCGTCCCACCCCCAGCCTTCATTGCCCATCTGCCGCCAGCGATCATAGTCCTGCTGCTGGCCGCGTACATATAAAAGGCCATTGAGGGACGATGATCCGCCCAGGACCTTGCCGCGCGGCCAATCGAGTGAGCGGTTGTTGAGGCCAGGATCGGGCTCGGTTCGATAACACCAATCGACGCTGGGATTGTGCATCGTCTTGAAATACCCGACCGGAACGTGAATCCAAGGATTCAAGTCGCGCCCGCCAGCCTCCAGAAGTATGACTGTTGTCTTCGGATCGGCACTCAGGCGGTTGGCGAGGACACATCCGGCGGAGCCGGCGCCGACGACAATGTAGTCAGCCTGCATCATTTCCATCTGTGAATTGCCCTCCGAACATAGTCGCTTACGTCGTATTCTCAATTTGGCGCTTGCACCCATGGAGCATAATGTGTATTTTTGAGACCGCAAGTCTCATTTTTTGAAAATCTTTGGGAGGATTAGATGAAGGTTTCAAATGCACTCGGCGCCATCTCGCGTCGCGATCTGTTTAAACTGACCGGCCAGTTCGGTATCAGTTCGACGCTTCTGGCGGCCGGTGGACTGGGTGGTGCGGTCAGTCTTGCTTCTTTGGCTCAGGCCGCCGAATCCACTTACGAGAAACGCTTTACCAAGCCTGCCAAACACACACTGAAATTCGGTGCTGCCGGTTTCAATGCACGTAACCTCCTGATCGAGCGGGCAGGGTGCCTGGAATTCGCTCGGGACCTTGAGGAGCGTACGGAAGGCGAAATCCGCGTCGAGTTCATCGGCGACAACCAGATCTGCGGCCAGCTCTCCTGTGTTGAAAAGACGCAACTCGGCATCGTCGACATTTATGCTGCGTCGACCCAAAACTCGGCAGGCGGTGCGCCCTACCTCAATGTGCTCGACTATGCATTCATGTTTCCCGGTCGCGCCTCGCAATATTACTTCCTCTACAGCCCTGAAAGTCAGCGGATCCTGCGGGACCCGCTTGAAAAACGCCATGGTCTCAAATTCCTCTTCAGCCATTGCGAACTTCGCGGCATTCAACTCGGCCTGAAATATGAAAAGGAACCGACGGTCACCAAGCTTGAGGAACTGTTCGGCACAAAAAACCGCGTTACCGGCACGCAGCTTGGCCGTATCGCCATGCAGCTCTTGAACCTCAATCCTGTGCCGGTTGCCTGGGAGGAAACGTTGGACGGCCTGAAGCAGGGCCTGATCGACGGAGCTGAAACATGGGCATCGGCAGTTGCCTACGCCAATATGTCACCGGTGGTATCCCAGTCCGTCGACCTGAAGTTCTTCTGCGGTACCGAACATACCTCCATGTCTGCCAAGGTTTTCGATGCCATGGATGCCCATCTTCAGGATGCAATCATGGAATCGGCCTATCTGGCACAGGTTCATGTTCAGGCGGCCAATGAGGCGGCGCTGGTCAAAACGGTCGGCTTCTCCGATCCGCAACTGCCCGATACGCTGTTCGTCAAGAACAATGTGCGCCCCGCCTTCCTGCCGGCAGACCAGATCAAGATGGCCGAGGAAATGTGCTCGCCGGAATTCAACCCGCAGCCCTGGGAACAGTGGCGCGAGAGGCTGAACAACTGGTCCGGCGGGATCGACACCTACACCGATATCCATCGGGTCGCCCGTGAGGTTCCGGCTGATATGCTGCCGGAGAACGTCGAGCCACGCCGCTGGTGGCGCTCCGCCTAGACACGACAGATCTGCCGGGGGAGGAACGTTCCGCTCCCGGCAGCACAGCATTTTACACGATCTGCCGGATTGCCAATCAGCTGGGAGGAGGAGCCCATGGGGGCTTTATTATCTGATGTTGGCGCGATTTTCAGCGCGATCCTGTCAAACGATTCCTGGATGATCAGCGAGGCCATGCGCAAGGACGGTGCATGGGTGATCGGTTTCTTTGCGACATTCTTTGGCGCTGCACTGGTGGTGTGGATTTATCGCCTCGTGCCGTTCATCGATCGCCACCTGGAACGCACCATAATGGTCTGGTCCTATCTGATCATCTCGGCGATCATTTTTGTCGAAGTGTTCCGACGCTTCGTTCTGAGTGAGCAGGCACCATGGTCGACGACGTTGCCGCCCTTCCTGTTCCTGATCATGACCTGGTTCGGCTGCGCCTTCAATGTGCGGCTCAGGACACACCTGGCCTTCGCTGAATTCAGAACAAGCATGCCGCGCCTCGGACAAATGGCCTGTCTGACCCTGGATGTCGTCCTTTGGTTTGGTTTCAGCTGGATCGTGGTCGTGACGTCCACCCGCGTGGCGTTCAATTCGGCTGCCAATTTCCAGATCATGCTGGGCACCGACAACGTCATGCAATGGTGGTTTCTGACAACCGTACCGGTGAGTTTCGTTCTCCTGTGCGCGCGTGCGTTCGAGAACTATCTGGACGATATCGCCAACTACCGGTCCGGCGAGGATCTAATCAACCAAGCCGTCATCGGCGGCGAGTAGGAGGCAACGGATGACAGACGGTACATGGGTTGCCATCATCTCCATCGGCGTCACGCTGTTCTTCATGCTGGGTGTACCGGTGTTCCTGGTGATCGGTTTTTGGGTGATCGGCTGCAGTTTTGTCCTCGGCCTGCCGCTGGACAATATCGGCGCTGCCTTGGCGGATGTCTTTACCGACGGGTTTGCCCTGCTGGCGATGCCACTCTTCATTCTGACCGGTGACCTGATCAACAAATCCGGAATTGCGCGGCGTCTGTCCGATTTCGCCTATGCGTGTCTCGGCTGGCTGCGTGGTGGACTGGCCATGGCCGCTCTGGGCGCTTGCGGCCTCTTTGCTGCGATTTCGGGATCCAACTCAGCAACGACGGCCACCATCGGTTCGATGCTGCACCCCGAGATGGTCAAGGGTGGCTATGACGAACGATTCGCTGCCGCAACGGCGGCTGCCGGCGGGACCGTCGGCATCATCATTCCGCCGTCTATCATCTTCATCGTCTATGGCTTCCTGATGAACCTGCCCATTTCGGATCTGTTTGTCGCCGGAATCATCCCGGGCACATTGATGGTGGTCGGCATGCAGCTGGCCTGCTGGATCATTTGTCGTCTCAACGGATGGGGCCACTTGATCCCGCTGCAATTGAACCGCGTGCTGAAGACAGCGTTTGGTGCATGGCTCGGCTTTTTCGCCATCGGATTGGTTCTTTGGGGCATCTATACGGGCAAATTCTCACCTACGGAAGCAGCCGGGGTCACCGTCGGCTTCTGCATCATCGTCGGTGTGATCAGCCTGCCGCTGTACAGGTTGATGGGATCGAAAAGCGAGGATCGGCCTCATACGGAGAAGAGTTTTGCGGACATGCTCATCGTCCGGGGATTTACGTTGACGGAAATTCCCTCGATCACGGTCCGGTCCGCGCAGATTACCGGCATACTGGCGCCTCTCATTGCGGTGTCCGTGGTCATGCAGCAGATCCTCTCCATTCTCGGAGCTCAGCAGGTCATTGGTGACTTTGTGACGGGAATGGGCGGCTATTACGCCATCCTTTTCACCGCGATGATCATCGTATTCATTTTTGGGATGGTTCTGGAAAGCCTGCCGGTTACGATCATTCTTGCACCCATATTGGCCCCGATCGCCCACTCCATCGGTGTCGAACCAGTGCAGTTTGCTGTCATATTCCTTGTTGGCGCATCCATTGGGTTTATCACGCCTCCCTATGGTCTGAATCTCTACGTCGCCAGCGGCGTGACCGGAGTTCCCTATTTCAAATTGCTCAGATATACAGTGCCCTACCTTGTGGCGTTGATCTCCGTTTGGATCATCGTTGCGCTGGTGCCGGAATTGTCGACGGCGCTGTTGCCACAAAGGTAGGAAGAGACGGGAGAACGGGTTGGACACCAAGACGGATCGTAACGAGACTGGCGAAACGATCCCGACCAATCTTCGCCTTTTGCTGCTGCTGGAAGAAGTCGCAAAGGTCGGCGTCCCTGTGACCCCCACCGATGTCAATCAGCGTCTCGGCCTGCCCAAGCCGACAATCCACCGTCTGTTTTCAACGTTGGAAGCCGAGGGTTTCCTGCAGCGCGAGATTGACGGGCGTTCTTACACGCCGGGGCGCAGAATGCGGGATCTTTCAACCGGTGTTTTGACGTCCTTACGGGTCCGAACTGCTCGGCTGGCTGTTCTCAATGCGCTGGCCGACGAGATCGGCGAGACCTGCAATATTTCAGTGCCTGACCGCGATTCCATGACCTATATCGATCGGGTCGAAACCAAATGGCCGCTGCGCATCCAGTTGCCGGTGGGCACGCATGTGCCTTTTTACTGCACCGCCAGCGGCAAAATGTATCTGGCGTCGCTCAATCCTGCGCATCTGGAGCGGTATGTCCGTGCCGCGCGGCTCGAACCGAAAACCGCGCATACGATCACAGATCCTCAAAGGCTTCTTATGGAGATCGAGGAAACCCGCAAACGGAATTATTCCCAGGACAATGAAGAGTTCATGGAAGGCATGATTGCCCTGGCCGTGCCCATCCTTGACGGCCACGGACGGCTGCTATCCACACTCTCATTCCATGCGCCGACGCAAAGGCTGAAAATGTCCGACGCCCACGCTTATCTGAGCCAGATGAACAGCGCGGCCTCCGAACTGTCGCGTCTGATCATCGAAGACTGACGCACCGCCCATATTACCATTCCGGCTACCGCAGAACGTGGACAGAGCAGGGGGCATGTCGAACAACCCGTGAGGCGGTTGAACCGAGGAAGTGATCACTCAATCCCGGTTTGTGCGACCCAACGATAATGCAATCGGCTCCGACTTTTGCCGCATAATCCGTGATCGCACGCCCGGGATGGCCCTGGAGCAAGACGGCTTCAAGGTCGCCGGCTGACCCGACCCGGTCGGCAAGCTCGGTTTCCGCTCTCTTCAGTGCATCGGCAATAACATCATCCGGAAGATAGGCTTTGACCGAATCCTGAACCGGCTCAATGGCGTGAACGGCAATGATTTCGCCACCGTCATCCTTGAGTTTGCGTGCGGCGTCTATCGCCCGTTCGCCAATTCCATGGTTCAACGACAGCGATACGATAATCTTTTTGTACATTTTCGTTTCCTTATAGTTGCCTCTTGGACCCGGTTGCACAGGCGCGCCGGGCCCGGTTCAATTCTTCGGTGCACCCAGCGAGTCTCGCTCGACGATGTGCGTCTCCAACTCGATGCGGATTGGATTGGATGCGCCTTCGACAAGCGAGATCAGAGCCTCGGCCGCCAGCCGACCCATTTTTCTGTGGGGCACATGCACGGTCGTGACGGCGGGCCTGATAACCGATGAAATTTCGATGTCGTCATAGCCGGTGATGGAGATGTCTTCGGGAACCTTCAAGCCTGCATCCTGTGCCGCCTGAATTGCGCCGACGGCGAGAACATCATTGCCGCACATGATGACCGTGGGGCGTGGGCTGGATTGCTGCATCTCGTGAAAAGCCGCTCGGGCACATTTGAGGGAGTATTTTGTCTCAATCAGGTGCATGGATTCGGGATCGAGACCGGCCTCGACGAGGGCCTCTTTGGCGCCGGCGACACGATAGCGCGCCCGGTCATTCATTGCCCTGTAGGCTGAGATGTAGCCGAAGGATTGATGCCCAAGTGCGATCGCCTTCTCGGTCAGTCTTTTGGAGGCATCTTTGTTGCTGAAGCCGACAAATGACTGATCCGGGTCGCTCGTCCGCGCCCAGGCAATTACAACCGGAATGTTTCGCTGCGACAGAAACGCATATACGTCCGGATCCCTGTCCGTTCCGATCAGCAGCATGCCTTCCGCCCCACGGGCGACCATCGTTCGGATCTGATCGATTTCCTGTGTCCTGTCATAGGATGAACTGGCCACGAGCATGGTTTTTTTGTTGGCGACGATTGTCTTTTGAAAGGCCTCAACACCACGCGCGAAAATCGCATTCACCATGGTGGGGATGACGACGCCGACGATCCCGGTCCGGTTGGCCGCGATGGCCCGGGCACCGAAATTCGGGCTGTAGTGCAGCTTGTCGACCGCCGCCATGACACGATCTCTGGTGCCGCCGGACACTTTGTCCGGTTCATTGAGGCATCGCGAAACGGTTGCCGTGGAAACGCCGGCGGCATTTGCGACATCCTCAAGGGTCGGCAGATTGCGCTTTCTGGTTTCCATTGCGCCCTGTTCGGTTGTTATTCCCCATGGTTCTACACGCTCATGAAGATTTCTCAATTTAAAAAATGTAATAGCTTGCATTTCGTTAGAGATCAGATTACGCTTGCACGATGTAAGCTATTACATAGATGCAGCAGCTGGTTGGGAGGTCGGCATGTATTTGCTTCTGTCGATTGTGTTTTTTCTACTTTTCGTCGGGCATGTGCTCGTCGGCTCGATGGCCGGCATAGCGCCGGTTGGCGATGTCGGTGAAATGATCATTCTCGTTCTCGCAGCCGTCTGTTTCGTCGTAGCCATCCTCAAAGCCGAAAAAGCTGCGAACTCAAACCACCAGAAATCTTGATATGACCAACCGGGAGGAAGCAATGACTTCAAAAGATACCGTGGAATCGGCCGAGCGCCGAAATTTTCTCAAACTCACGGGGGCAGGTGCCTTCACCGTTGCAATGGTTGCCGGTGCAAGCGGCATGCTGTGGTCCGATGAGGCCGTTGCGCAGACGGCAAAAGAGGAAAAAGAACGCCAGGCCGCCGCCGATCACACCATGACGCTGGCCACGGCCTATGTGATCGGTGCGTCACGCAGCTATCCCATCCTGCAGCTCGATCTCAAAGAGAACATCCAGAACGCCACAAACGGCAAAGTCTATGTGAAGCTTGCACCGGGTGGTCAGTTGGGCGCCGGTGGCGCATTGGTTCAGAAGGTTCAGGGCGGCACCATTCAGGCGGCCCAGCACTCCATCTCCAATTTTGCACCTTTTGCACCGGCGACCGACCTTATCAACCTTCCCTATTTCTGTGGTGCAAACCAGCGCTTCGTCAATCTGGTCACATCTGACGCCTGGAAAAGTGAAGTGCATCCCAAGGTGGAGGCCAAGGGCTTCAAGCCACTGTTCTATGTCGTCATCGATCCTCGGGTCGTCGCCGTCCGCAAGGGTGGCGAGGGTGCGGTCCTGTCGCCGGGCGATCTATCGGGTGTCAAGTTCCGTGTACCGGGTTCCAAAATGCTCCAGCAGTATTATCGCATGGTCGGTGCAAACCCGACGCCGGTTGCCTGGGGCGAGACACCTTCAGCGATCAAGCAGGGTGTCGCAGACGCACTCGACCCCGCGGTCGGTGCACTCTATGTCTTCGGTTTCAAGGATATCCTCAGCCACGTGACCTTCACGCAGGCAGTTCCGGACAGCCAAGTGTACTCCTGCAATCTTGAATGGTTCAACGGCCTGCCGGCTGATGTTCAGGAAGGCATTGAATTTGCCTCCGAGATGACGTCCCACCAGAACCTTGCCAAGGTCCCGTCGGCACGCGCCTACGCAATGGCAGAGCTCGCCAAATCGGGCGTCGAGTTCCACTCCCTGTCGGATGATCAGCTTGCAGAATGGCAGGCAGCCGGTGGCTATCAGCTTCCCGACTGGGACAGCTTCAAGATCGAACTGGCCGGTTCGATGGACAATTTCGCCAAGCTTGAGGAAGCGGCGGATACACGCGGACGCTTCTACGTCCACGACGCATAAATCCTCTCAGGATTGGCCGGCGCTGCCTGGCGGCGCCGGTCTTTTTCAGGCCTTTCCGCAAGATGATTTGTCCGCGAATGGATACAGGTGATCTGCGTCGATCTGCACGGTGTCAAAATGCTGAAAACACTGGACGAAAATGCCGAACGTTGGGCTCTGCTTGTCTTCTATGTGATTCTCGTCGCCACGATGGTTGTCGAAGTCATCCGCCGCGAGGCCTTTGCCTATTCTTCCATCTGGGGTGAGGAAATCGTCCGCTATTCCTTCATCTACCTGGCATGGATTGGAGCGGCTTCAGCGGTCCGCGAGCGAGCCCACATCCGGATCGACGTGATCCTGCACTACCTTGGCGCCCGTTCCAAAGCGGCAATCTACATTCTAGGCGATCTGGTGATGCTGATCGTCGCCCTGATTGCGCTCTACTGGTCGTTTGAGACCGTGGCCGTCTCCTGGAAATTCGGATCGGTCAGCCACGGTCTGCGCATCTCGATGGTCTGGTTTCTCGCCGCAGTGCCTATCGGCTTTGCGCTTCTCGTCTACAGACTGCTGCAATCCTTACGGCATGACTTTCACTCTCTTCGGACCGGAAGACCGGTTTTCGAAGGCAACAAATTGTTCGATTGAGGGGTGGGGCCATGCTATTCAACCAGCAACTAAACGCAGTTGAACTCGGGTGGGATTTCTACCTGCCGGTTCTGTTGTTTGTCGGTCTCGCCGCGCTTGCCGTGCCGGTTTGGGCGGCGATCGGCTCGGCCGCAATCCTGATGCTCATCCTATCGGGAGCCTTGCCGCTTTCGCTGGTCGGAGAGTCGCTTTTCGACGGCATCGACGCCTTTGCCCTGACGGCCATTCCGCTGTTCGTCTTAACCGGAGACGTGCTGGTCAGAACCGGGCTCAGCCGAAAATTTCTCGATGTCGCAGAAGCGCTGACTTGCTGGACAAAAGGCGGGTTCGGATCGGCGACCGTGCTGGTTTGCGGCATGTTTTCGGCCATATCCGGTTCGGATGCGGCCGGCGCCGCTGCTGTCGGCCGAATGACCATCGATCGATTGGTCGAAAGTGGCTATCCGCGTCCCTATGCCTGCGCACTTGTCGCAGCCGGCGCCTGTACGGGCATTCTCATTCCGCCGTCGATTGCCTATATCATCATTGGTCTTGTTCTGGGCATTTCGGCCTCCACACTCTTCCTTGCGGCGCTCATTCCCGGCATCGCGATTCTGGTGTCGATCCTCATTACCAATCTGATCGTCAACAGGATCTATGCCTATGAGGGCGGCGATCCCATGACCTTTGGCGAGTGGTCGTCGAATCTGGTCCGCACCCTGTCCCAGGGTTGGTACGCGTTCCTGGTGCCCGGAATCATCTTTTACGGCATATTTTCAGGTCGATTGACTCCGACCGAGGCCGGCGCCACTGCCGTCATCATCACCATCATCCTCGGCTTCATTCTGCGAACCCTGAAACTGTCGGATTTTCCGTCTATGCTCTTGAGCTCGGCGAAGGTCGTGGGCGTCATTCTCCCCATTATTGCATTCTCGTTGCCCCTGGCACAGGCGCTGGCGATCATGGGTGTTCCTCAAGGGTTCGTTGCAGCCGTTACCGGTGTCTCGGAAGAGCCGGCCATCATCATTCTGATGATGATCGCGATCCTGATCGCCGCGGGATGTGTGATGGAGACCACCCCCAATATCGTGATCCTGGCACCCATCCTGAAGCCGCTCGCGGACAATATCGGGATGAACGAAATCCAGTTCTGCATCATGATGATCACGGCTTTGGGTGTCGGCTTCATCACGCCGCCACTCGGGCTCAACCTGTTTGTTGTTTCCGGCATAACCGGAGAGTCCATACTCAAGATCGCGGCAAGAGCTGTACCTTTCGTATTCTTCATGCTCATAGTTGTGCTCTTCATCGCCTACGTTCCGGCGCTTTCAACCACAATGCTCCCCGATATATACAAATAGAAAAAGGTCTTCGATGCCACGACACTATCTGAAGAAAGCGGAAAGGACGTCCGTCAGCGATGCGGAGGATGTGCGCGAAACCGTCCAGACAATCCTCGACGACATCGAAGAACGGGGCGATGCCGGCGCGCTGGAATATGCGGCAAAATTCGATCGCTATGACGGCAATATCATACTGTCTCCAGGAGAGATCGAAGCGGCGAGCGCCCTTGTCCCCGATCAGCTGAAGCGGGACATCGAATTTGCTCATGCGAATGTACGCCGCTTTGCCGAGGTGCAACTGGCAACGATGCAGGACATCGAGGTTGAGGTCGTTCCCGGCCTGATCGCCGGTCAAAAGAGCATTCCGGTTCGCACGGCCGGTTGCTACATTCCGGGCGGTCGCTACAGCCATATCGCGTCCGCGATCATGACGGTGACGACAGCTAGCGTCGCCGGCTGCTCGAACATCATTGCCTGTTCGCCGCCGCGTCCGGGAGTCGGCATCGCACCGGCCATCATTTATGCGGCGCATATCTGCGGCGCTCACACGATTCTGGCGATGGGTGGCGTCCAAGGTGTTGCCGCCATGGCTTTCGGTCTGTTCAACCTGCCAAAGGCAGACATTCTCGTGGGACCGGGTAACCAGTTTGTGGCCGAGGCCAAGCGCATACTCTTCGGCCGCGTCGGCATCGATATGTTCGCCGGACCGACGGACAGCCTGATCCTTGCCGATAAAACCGCCGATGCTGAAATCGTCGCCGCCGATCTCGTCGGTCAGGCCGAGCACGGCTACAACTCTCCGGTCTGGCTCGTCACCGATGACGAAGCGTTGGCGAGGCGCGTGATGGATCTGGTGCCAGACCTGATTGCCGATCTGCCGGAACTGAACGGGAAGAACGCGCAAGCGGCCTGGCGGGACTATGCTGAAGTTATCGTCTGCGATGACCGCGAGGAGATGGCAGCAACCTCCGATGAATATGCACCCGAACACCTGACCGTGCAGGCGGCCGATCTGGATTGGTGGCTGAACCGTGTGCAATGCTACGGCTCTCTCTTTCTTGGCGAAGAAACGACTGTTGCCTTTGGCGACAAGGCATCCGGCACCAATCATGTGCTGCCAACATCGGGCGCGGCGAAATATACCGGCGGCCTCTCCGTCCACAAATATATGAAGATCGTCACCTGGCAGCGCGCGACACGGGACGGGGCAAAGCCGATTGCCGAAGCGACTGCCCGCATCTCACGCCTGGAGGGGATGGAAGGCCACGCCCGGACCGCCGACATTCGGCTCAAAAAATATTTTCCCGACGAGCATTTTGACCTGAAGGCACACGATTGACGATATGCCATCCGACAATGCGCAACTCTTTGACCTGACCGGAAAAGTCGCGTGTGTGACCGGTGCCAGTTCCGGTTTGGGGCGCCGCACGGCTGAAACTCTGGTGCGGTCCGGGGCACGGGTGGTTGGCGTGGCGCGTCGCGCTGATCTGCTCGAAGAGTGGCAGCGTCATTGCTCCGGTGAAGCGGCGTCGGTGAGTTATGACCTGTCCGACCGGGAGGGGTTGCCCGATCTGGCGAATGCGGTCACAGGCAAATTCGGCCCACCTGACATCATTGTCCATGCAGCCGGTGTGAATACCCGCCAGACCGCGGATGAAGTGACACCGCAAGGGTGGGATTTGACGCTTGATCTCAACCTTGCCACGCCTTTTTTCCTCAGCCAGGCCTTTGTTCCGGAAATGAAGAAAAAGGGTTGGGGACGGATCGTCAACTTTGCCTCCCTGCAGACGACGCGGGCCTTCCCCGGCGGCGTTTCCTACGGCGCATCCAAAGCCGGGATCGGCCAGTTGACGCGTGCGATGGCTGAAAGCTGGTCACGTTTCGGGATCAATGTGAATGCAATCGGTCCCGGGTTTTTTAGCACGGAACTGACGGCAGCCGTTTTTGCCGACGCCGAAAGGGCGGAAAAGAACGCCATGCAGACCTGCATCGGCCGAAACGGATCGCTGGAGGATCTGGATGGCCCCATCCTGTTCCTGTGTTCAGATGCTTCCGCCTATGTCACTGGCCAGGTTCTGATGGTCGACGGAGGATTCACGGCGAAATGAGGGCGCTTGTTTATCAGGGTGAAAAGAGCCTGGAATACCGGGAGGTCGATGATCCGCGCCGCGGAGAGTCTGACGTCGTGGTTGCCGTCGAAAGTGTTGGAATATGCGGATCGGACATGCACGCATTTCTGGGGCATGACGAACGGCGAAAACCCCCGCTGATCCTCGGTCACGAAGCCGCCGGTGTCGTTATGGACGGCGATCTCGCGGGCAGGCGGGTCACGGTCAATCCGCTGGTGACATGCGGAACGTGTCTGGCCTGCCTGAGAGGACGTGAAAATCTGTGCCCCGACCGGCAGATCCTGTCGATGCAACCGCGCGAGGGCGCATTTGCCGAGATGATCGCCGTTCCGCCTTCCAATCTCTTTGAAATCCCCGATGCCATATCCTTTGACGTGGCTGCCCTGGCGGAACCCATTGCCTGCGGCTGGCATGCCGTGAGGCTTGCGCGTCAGGCTTTGTCCATTCCGTTGAGTGAAGCCCGAATTCTGGTTATCGGCGGTGGAGCAATCGGTGTTGGTGCGACACTGAGCCTGATTGCTGCGCAGGCCAGCGATATTGTCGTGTCTGAGCCGCATGCGGGCAGGCGGCTTTATCTAAATGACAATCTCGGATTCAGCGCCGTGGATCCCGCCGGGATCCGGGCCGATGATCAATTCGACCTGACGGTTGATGCGGTCGGATTTTCCGCAACGCGATCCCATTCGGTGGCCCATGCCCGGCCTGGTGGCGTGATTGTGCATATCGGCCTGGGCGAGGCGTCCGGCTCCGTGGACTTTCGCCGCATGACGCTGCAGGAAATCACATTTATCGGAACCTATACCTATACCAGGGATGATTTCACGGCGGCCGCGCAAGCAATTTGCGATGGCCGCCTTGGGGCACTCGACTGGATCGAGCGCCGCCCCCTTGGCGACGGGCAGGCGGCTTTCGACGACATTCTCGCCGGCCGGGTGCAGGCGCCAAAGATCGTGCTCAAACCGGCCGGGTAGGGCGGAGAGATCGGCTTGCGCCGGGCGGGCAGTGGACAATCCGATCAATCCTTCAAGGTTTTGCCATAAACGGCAACGATCCTGTTTGATCCATCAATGACAGGAAAGTTGTTGTATCCATGAAAAAGATACTTGCTCTCGGAATGATGCTGGCCGCGATCGGGTCATCTCCAACCGGGTTTTCGCCGGCGATCGCTGCAAGTTTTGATTGTTCGGCCGCGAGCACGGCGGACGAAAAGGCCGTCTGCGCAAATGCCGACCTGTCCTCACTGGATTCGGAGATGTCTGGACTTTGGTTTGGCTACAAGGCTATGCCCCTGCTGATGGGTGCGAGCGGTGATCGGCAGGATCAGGCAGATGCGTTCTTGAAGTCTCGCGCGGCCTGCGGATCAGACACCGCCTGTTTGACCAAGCTCTACAATGCGCGGATTGCAACGCTTCAGAGCAATATCATCTGGGCGGTCAAAAACTACTGCAATAATTAGACCTTGATCCTGTCGCCACCGACGATGCTGCAGCTTTACCTTTGCCCTTGATGTGTTGCAGACTTGGGCAAAGAATCTGCGTTATGGAACCGGGTTGTGGTCGCAAGAAAAAAGCCAGCTGCATCGGCTGCAAAGGCCGACAAGAACAAGAAACAGGCCGTTCTGGTCATCCATGGCATGGGTGAACAGGTGCCGATGCAAACGCTGCGCAGTTTTGTCGATGCAACCTGGGTGACCGATGAAAGCCTGATCCCGCGCAACCGGCCGGATTCCAATGACGGGCAGCCGCGTGTCGATAATCCGGTTTGGGACAAACCGGATCGACGCAATCGCAGTTTCGAATTGCGCCGTATCACCACCGAACAGGCCAGCGATGGCCGGCGGACCGATTTCTATGAGTTCTACTGGGCGCACTTGATGCACGGAACCACCTGGGAGCATCTCAAGGCCTGGTTCGGCGATTTGCTCTTTCGTTCACCCCGACATGTACCGCGCACGGTTTTTTCGGCCTGGATTGCGCTGTGGGTGCTTACACTCATTGTCGCGGCGGCGATGCTGTTTGCCCTGCTTCCAATCGGGGATCTGCGGCAATGTCTGGCTGGCGAATGTGACGAGAGCACCTGCAACGCGTCGGATTTGTGCTGGAGCTGGGTCCTGCCGGTCCTTGGAGCGATTGGTTCGGTTGCCCTTGGTGCCTTCGTCAATGGTGTTCTGCTAAAATATTTCGGGGATGTTGCACGATATGTGAAAGCAACGCCGCTGAACGTCGCGCGCCGGCAGGAAATCCGTGAAAAGGGTGTTGAGCTTCTCGAAACGCTGATGGGGGTCCGGGACTTTGACCCGCGCACGCGAAAACCAGGTGCGGACTATCCGAAATGGAACACTGAATATGACCGGATCATTGTTGTCGGCCACTCGCTCGGCGCTGTGGTTGCCTATGATGTGCTCAAATACAGCTTTGCCCGGGTCAACCGTTACCTCAACAGGGGCGCAACGAGCCGCAAGAAACAGCCACACCGCCACCGGCTCGAGGCGCTCCTTCAAGAGGCCATCGGGAAATCCGGTTCGCTGGATATCGATGAATATAGGCGCTTGCAAAAACTAAGCTGGGAAGAACTGAAGGAGCAGGGGAGCCCATGGCTCGTCAGTGATTTCATCACCATCGGCTCGCCACTGACCCATGCGGAATTTCTGCTGGCCGATGGAGCAGATGACCTTCGGGATCAGCAGGAAAAGCGCATTCTTCCAACCTGCCCGCCGACGCTGGAGTGGGATCAGAAGACCAAGAACCCGCATTTCAGTTACCGGCCGACACCGGGCGGGACCGCCGGCGGCGAGTCGTTTCGCTACCCCCACCATGCCGCCCATTTCGCCTTCACACGCTGGACCAATATCTATTCCGCCGGCAAGAACATCCTTTGGGGCGATCTCATTTCCGGACCGGTTGCGGGCCACTTTGACCTGTCGACACCGGTTGCGAGGCTGCAGGGAATTCGCGACATTGCGGTCTTGCCGGAGCGGGATAATGAACACAAGCCCAAGGGCAAAGTGCCGTTTTTCACCCACACGAAATACTGGAACATGGACGTGCGAACCGGATCCAATGACAGCTGGGCGGTTCCCTATCACATCCATCAGCTTCGCCTGGCCCTGAACCTATTGGAATCCTGAGTGAGACCGCGGCGATTTATGCCTCCCTCAGGAAGCCGCGGGCCAGCGTCTGCTCAACATCGGCAAGGACTTGAGAGAATGTTTCGTCGTCGCAGATGAGTCCGTCATGGCGCAGGGATATAAGGCCGTGGAGGGCTGCCCAGAACACATTGTTGAGGCGCTCCGGCTCCATGGATATACGCCCTTCGTCCCAGGCGCGCTGCATCAGACTGCGCGAAACGGCGCTGTTTTCGGCAATGGCCTCGGCCATAGCCTCGCTCGGTTTTGCATTGATCTTCGCCGGATTGAATATCAGGGCATAGAGATTGGGATTCTGCAAACCAAACCGAACATAGGTTTCGCCTGCCATGCGCAACTGTTCAATCGGGCCCTTCGCGGACGCTTCCAAAACCGCCCGCGAACTCGATGCGGTCAGTCGTTTGATGCCGGCCACGCACATTGCATCGACGAGCGCAGCCTTGTCCTTGAAATAGAGATAGGGCGTCTGTCGGCTGACGCCTGCGTCCTCGGCGAGGCGTCTCAGGGTCAAAGCGGTGATGCCGTCGGCCTCCAGGATCGTCAAAGCGGTTGCGACCAATTCACCCCGCCGCTCTTCAATGTCCTGATCGGAAAGGGGTTTTGCCAATGCTTCTCCAGTCAGTCACTATACGATTGACATTGTCAATTGACAGTGTCAAGTATCTTACATCAGTTTCGTGACCACAGCAAGGTCGGGTGGCTGGCCGGATCCGAATACATTCGGCGTTCGGTTCTTCCATCCCGGGCGGCGGGACTTGGTTGAGACAGTTCGAGGCGACAAGACAATGAGTGATGCGGACCGCAAGAACATGCACGATGCGAACGGCTCAGCACCAGCGGAACCGGAGCGCGACAATGTCTATCTGAAAGGTTCATTGGCTGCCGTCTTTGCAAAGACAGCCGCACCAATCATCATTGTCATGCTGGTGAACGGTCTTTTCAATCTGGTGGATGCCTGGTTTCTCGGTGTCTATGTCGGCGCCGAAGCGCTCACCGCGGTGACGCTGATGTTTCCATTGTTCATGATGATCATCGCCATGTCCACTGTCGTATCGAACGGATTCTCCTCCGTCATGGCAAGGCTTCTGGGAGCGGGTAAAAACAGCCGCATACTTGGCAATGCGTTCGCCGGTGCACTGCTTCTGTCCCTGGTTTTCTGCGTCCTTCTCATTGCTGGCTTCACCCTTGCAGGGACAACGTTGGTTGATCTTGTTGCACGCGGTTCTGTCAGCCTTGCACATATGGGCTTTGTCTACATTTCCATTCTGGTGTTTCTGTCGCCCATCTCCTTCACGCAGGCGCTGTTTTCGGATCTGTTGCGCGCCGAAGGCCGTGTCGCATTCATGACCGTGGCCGCCCTGTCGACCGTGTTCCTCAACATGGCGTTCAATTACATACTGATCGCACAACTGGGCTGGGGCGTCGCTGGTTCTGCCTATGGAACCATCGCGGCACAGGGAACGGCTCTTCTCGCCATATTGACATATCGCAAAATAAGCCCGCCGACACTGAGTTTTGCCGCGTTGAAGCTCGCCGACATGCGGGCTCACTGGAAAGACTATCTGGCCTTGGGTGTCCCGCCGAGCCTCGGCTATCTTGGCGTCTCGCTGTCATCGGCTGCGGTTATCTACGGACTGCAATTGTGGAGTGGCGACACCTATGAAGCAACGGTTGCCGCCTATGGGATCACCACCCGGTTGATGACGTTCTTTTTTCTGCCGCTGCTTGGCCTGTCCATGGCTTTCCAGACCGTGGTCGGCAACAATTTCGGTGCACGGGACTGGCATCGTACCGACGCAAGTCTCCGGCTCGCTTTGATGTTGTCCTTTTTCTACTGCGTCGTTGCGGAAATCTGCTTTCTCGTTTTTGCAGATGTCATCAGCTACGGTTTTGTCGACGATGCCGCGATCGCGCGGGAGACCGGACGGATCCTGCCATTCATGGTTGTGCTGTTTTTCCTTTTCGGGCCGAGCATGATGCTGGCCAGTTACTTTCAGGCAACCGGGGATGCCGGCCGCTCGGCAATGCTCAATCTTTCACGCACCTATGCATTCGGATTGCCGCTGACGTTTGCCTTGCCGTTCCTGTTCGGAGAAACGGGAATCTGGATTGCCGGTCCCGTTGCCGAAACCTTGATGCTGGCGGTCGCGCTTGTCCTGCTTTATCGCATCAGGCAGGGGCAGGGCCTTCGGTGGGGATTGTTTCGTCATGGTGTGGCTGCCCCGGCGTGAGGCCGTCCTTCACCGCAATATCAGAAAGGCAAGAGGAATGTCCGGGCCGTCCGCCATATCCCTCTGAACAATCCCCTGTTCATTCGGGCCTGGCTGGTGTCATAAATGATACTGTCGGTCTTTTGTGATTTTCGAATGCTGCAGCCGCTGAAGAATGTATCGGTGATGGTCAAGGACGAAACCACATTATACTCATTGTTCTTGTTCCAGGCGACCAGTCCCGCGGCATTGAGCGCGCCGTCTGTCTTTGCTTCGCGCCCCGAGATAGGGGCGGAGCGGGTTTGCACGATGATGGCTCCGGGGCCGATCGCGTAGTGATAGATGACCTTGCCGAAGATCAGGGAGGACAGGCGCAGGCTAATCTTGCTGGCGATTCTCGTTTCCGACGACATGGCGATGAAATCCCGGAAATTGATCACCACTTCCTCTCCTTCCCCGAGATCCCATAGAACCAGTTCTGAAGGCGCATCAACCTTCAGATTACACGCCTGCTGATAGTCTTCCGATGTGTCGATGAAACAAAGGACGTAACTGCCGGTCATCAGACGGGCAAAGGGCACGCGGTGCCATTGTGGAAGGCGCTTGCGCTCGACGACGTTGATCCCGATGGCGCTGTCTTTGGCATAGAATTTACGCTTGCTGTTGTTCGCGATTGCAAAGGAGTCGCCGAGTTTCCGCGTCCTTCCCTGGCCTCTTGTTTTCACCGCTTTCTCCGAAAGCGGTTTGAAACTGTTGTCCGCGTAAAGGACACGGGCAAACACCACGAGAAAACTCTTGAAGAGGACGAGGAGTGCATAAAGCGAGAGCGCGTAACCCAGAATGGTCAGCGTCATGACGACCTGTCGCAGGGCGATCTTGCTGTTCGTTTCCAGGATACTCAGCGTGCGCGTTGCTTCGGCGCTGAGGGCATCAGCATAGGCATCACCCTTTCTTTCATGCGGTTCGAACGCGGCATTCATCCTCCTTTCGAAGGAGTCCAACTGTTGTTCCTTTGCGCGATTGTAGGCGGTGTTCATCATGCTCTTTATCCCATTGCTGAGATGGCAGGGCAGGTCCAGAACCTTGCAGCGGCTGGGTGACGTGCCGGGAAGCCGTACCGGAAGCGCTTCATCAAGCGACTGCCGCGCAGACTTTCGCGTGTCATGCAGCCCCCTTTTGACATCTGCGTTCAACTTGTCGATGTTTCTGCGGGCATTGATGTCCAGCCGCCTAGATGATTGCGATATGATCTGATTGAGCACCGTTTCGATCGAACAGTTCTCGTCCTGAACACCGCGCAGGCTGCGCCACAGCGAGCATTCGATCGGCGTCTCAGGCCTGAGCAGGATGTTGACCACAGCGGTTTTGATATGATCGCGATAGACCCACTCATAAAATCCGGTTGCGAGAGCAAACAGAATCAGCATCGGCCACCAAAGCCGGAATGCGCGCGCCACAGCGGGTCGAATGACACCCCGAAACTTTGCGCGAAATCCCCTGTTTTGTTCAGTGATCAGGATCAGTGAACGGCACAAGAAGAGCGCCAGAACAGATAGAATCAGCCCTGTTGTGGACGGAACATAGTTTCGCAGCAAGATGCCGAAAAAGGTGAAGTCCGAACCGAGCTGGTTCAGGGCACAGTCGATAAATGCCAGTGTGCAAAGGGGTAGAAAATACCCATCGGTCAGCATGCCGACCCAGCAAAAATACACGACCGACAGAATCACGAAGGCGGAATAGGACGCACTGTAGATTTGAAACAGCGCCGCAGACGGCAATCCCAACGCATCGTTCGGATGACCGGCACCGGATATGACCCGATCAAGGGCGAAAGCAAACAACGCCATCAACGGCAACAGGGCGACAATGTCCTGCAGCCGCCGGGACATCACGACACCGCTTAATCCAATCAACAGCAGGACCGCAGCCACGGGTACGCTGAAATGCGGATAGACCGACATCAGATTGATCAGCGTATTGGCAGCTTCCAACGCCTGGCTTTCGGTTTCGCCGGCCTGCGGGCCGGCGACGAAGCGAAAGGCGTCCAGGTAAATCATGTTCGAGGATACAAATGGCAACCATGATAGAAATACTATCGGCCAGAACAGGCGGATGATGACGGGACGATATCGATCCAACCGGCCCATTTGCCACCCTGGCTCCACTTCCGGGTCTCTGTCGATTACGGACATTGGCGCGATTGCCCCTCATTGAGAGCGCCGCAGGCAGGCGCGGTTGACACCGGGCCAGCGTAGCGAATTGTCAATCGCATACCACTCGCACTGATTGAAACGGTCAAATAGAATTAACAATTGCTTTGGTGCTGCAACCGGTGTGTTTGGATTGGCATTTCTGAATGAGCCATCAATCCTGGCGACACGGTTTTGACAATACAGGCTGACCTGTTATCGGTTCGCACAATTTCATTGTGGTTTGAGAAAAGGGTTCGAGCAGTTGGCGAATAAGCGTCTTTTGTCCGTTGGCGAATGCATGATTGAATTTGCACGAACGGCAGACTCCCGATCATGGCTGCGCAATTTTGCCGGCGATACGTTCAATACGGCCTGGTATTTCAACAAATTGACGACCGAGGACTGGAAAACGTCCTATTTCACTGCAATCGGCGATGATCGTGTGTCAGGGGAAATGCAGGCATTCATTGCGGCGTCTGGTATAGAAACAAGTCATATCAGAACCATAGCGGGCAAATCGCCGGGACTTTACACGATCGATCTGGATGGCGCCGAGAGAAGCTTTTGCTACTGGCGCGACAGTTCCGCCGCAAAACAACTGGCCGAGGATAGCGATGCTCTGGATACAGCCTTCGCATCCGCAACTGAAATCTACTTTTCGGGAATTACGCTGGCGATATTGGACGAACCAGGCAGAGCGGGACTGATTAAGGCGCTGGGCTGGGCCAGGGATGACGGAAAATCGGTTTCGTTCGACCCCAATATACGACCGCGTCTTTGGAAAGATGCATCGGAGATGAAGATGTGGATCGGAAAGGCTGCTGCCGTGTCGACCCGGGCATTCCCGACATTTCCCGATGAGGCGGAGCTGTTTGACGATGACGGCCTGGCCGGCACGGCGCAGCGCTATCGATCCTGTGGCGTCGAGGAAATCGTGGTCAAAAATGGTGCGGATCCCTGCTTTGCGATGGTCGACGATGAAAAGGCCACTGTGCCGGCCCAAAGGGTCGAGTATCCGGTCGACACAACAGGTGCGGGCGATTCGTTCAACGGCGCCTTTCTGGCAGCCCGCGCTGGCGGACGGCCATTGGCCGAGGCTTGCGAATACGCCCACCGGGTTTCCGCAAAAGTTGTTTCGTCATTCGGAGCGCTTCTGCCTTCGACGGTTGTCGAAGAATTTGCCGGGCGGTGAGGGCGATGGCCTGTCCGTAGAAACGGCGGCACATCCCTGCTCACACGGGCGACCCCATCGTGCCGTCGGGGGGGCTGGCGTTCAGCAGATAGGGTGCCGAAATGCCTTCGGCCTCGAAGGCGCGGGCGACCGCCGGACGGGACTGCATGGCCGTCAACAATCGCTGTAGGGACGGATAGTTTTCCGGCCTGAACAATCCGGGATCGGACATGGGATAGACCTGTGTCCACCGCAAACAAAGCGCCGCATATATGTCCACGATGGAGAGAGTGTCGTTTCCTATGTATGGACCGCCCGAGCCGGCATAAAGCTGCTCCAGAATGTCGAAATGGCGGCACAGCCTTTCTCGCGTAATTATCGCATGTGCCCGCAGCATATCCTTGTCGCGGCCGACATATTTCTTCGGGTAAAACAGCTGACGCAAATCCGGGTGTATCGTATTGCTGATGAAGAACAGCCATTTCAGAAATCGCGGTCTTCCGCTGTCTCCAGGCTTTGGCGCCAGATGACCGTTGCGTTCCGCCAGAATTAATGCGATTGCCGCTGTTTCGAAGATCGGCTCGCCATCAATCATGCAAACTGGGATGAGCCCGTTGGGATTCAGTTTGCGATAAGTTTCGCTCTCCTGCTCCTTCACCGTGCGGTTGACTGCCACCGTGTCATAGACAACCCCCAGCTCCTCCAGAACGACCCGGATCACCAGCGAAGCATTGTCGGGCGCGAAGTAAAGCGTATATGTGGGCATGTCTTGAAGAGCCTTCGGTCGGTGCGGTCTGCACCCAGAAGGCAGGGAAGCCCGGCGATGTCAATCCGGTCAGCCATGCATTGCAGATGGGGTCGGCAGATTAATCAGGATTTGAGCGGGATCCAGATTTCCACATCACCTGTGCCTGAAGCGTGGTCAAATGTTTCGCCATAACGCTCGATCTCTGGCGTTGATGCCGCCTGGTGGCCCGATTGAGGGCACCATTCGTCTACAATGGTCTGCCGCGCTTTTTCCAAATCGGACATATGGCCTTCATGGGAAAAAACCGCATAGGTCTGTTCGGGAATTCTCATGCAATCAAGTTCCGGAGGCAGATCTGAAAAATCATCCACTTCCACGGCACACATATAGTCCGCCTTCTTTGCCGACTCGGCATTGCAGACCACTCCATAGGCGGCAGTGCCTATCTGATGCGGAAGACTGCCGAGATATGGCCAAAGGCGACGCCACTGCCGCGGAATCTGCCGGTCCGTGTCCTTGATTGAGTGGCATTGCCGCAAGCCTGCGACCAGCATTGATTTGCCGACCGCGATGCGGGGCTCACCTATCGCCGATATATCCATCCTCATGCCTCACTGACGCCAGCCTTGCACCGCAAGGACATGCGCTGAATTTCGCTCCACCTGCAGGATCAGACCGGACGAAATACAAGATTGCTGCAACAGATGGGCTTCCGGTTATTATCAAACGCATGGTGCCCTTCAAATTGGGCAGCCTTATGATGAGGGAATTGTAAAGCCCGTTCAGGATGTTGCGGCCGCAGCCCACCAGGTGATGTACCCCATATTGGCGCCAGTGCCGATCGGGCCAACGAATCGCCAAATAGACTTTGATACATATCATTCAGAGCTTGCAAAAAAGTGAAACATATGTTTCAAAGACAGAGAGATTATCCACTATTCCGGCTGCCATTTTCACAGATGTCTGTCGCAACATTGCCGGAGGCGACAATTTGTCGATGCCCGATTGCGCCGGCAATGCCTGTGAACCAAAATCCGGTGCGGGGATGAGCACCGAGGACTAAGGCCCAGCGATCCGGATCGTATCATGTCACATGTTTTTCCGCGCCACACCAAGGCCCGACTGCCGGTCATAATGAGCGGTGAGGGGTGTTACCTTATCGACAATACGGGCAAACGCTATCTGGACGGTTCCGGAGGGGCTGCGGTGTCTTGCCTCGGACATGGCGATGCGGAGGTCACGGCTGCAATCAAGGCGCAATTGGATGGTGTTGCATTCGCGCATACCGGCTTTTTCACCTCGGAACCGGCTGAGAAGCTTGCCGATCTGCTGATCGCCAACGCCCCGGCCGGCATCGAGCGGGTCTATCTTGTCAGTGGGGGATCGGAGGCCGTGGAGGCGGCGCTGAAACTTGCCCGACAGTATTTTGTTGAAGCAGGTGAACCCGGTCGGCATCGGGTCATCGCGCGACGCCAGAGCTATCATGGCAACACGCTCGGCGCTCTGGCGGCAGGTGGCAACGCATGGCGGCGTGAGCCCTATCTCCCGCTGCTGGCGGAAACATCACATATTTCGCCCTGCTATGAGTATCGCGGACGCGTTGAGAGCGAGTCGGCCTTCGACTATGGTCAACGGGTTGCAGATGAACTTGAGACCGAGATCCTGCGGCTCGGTCCCGAAACAGTGATGGCATTCATCGCCGAACCGATCGTTGGCGCTACGATGGGCGCGGTTCCACCGGTGGAGGGCTATTTCAAGCGGATCCGGGAAATCTGTGACGCCCATGGTGTGCTGCTGATTCTCGATGAGGTCATGTGCGGCATGGGCCGCTCGGGGCGGCTATTTGCCAGTGAGCATGATCAAGTCAAACCGGACATCATCACCATCGCCAAAGGATTGGGTGCGGGCTACCAGCCCATCGGCGCAATGCTGTGCACCGCGGCCATCTACAATGCGATCAGCGACGGATCCGGCTATTTCCAGCATGGGCACACCTATATGGGCCACCCGGTTGCCTGCGCGGCCGGATATGCGGTTTTGACGGCCATTTTGGAGCGGCAATTGCTGTCTCGCGTCCGCGAAGCCGGCGACAAGCTCCAGGCGGCGCTCGAGGAGGCGTTCAGCCAGCACGCTCATATAGGGGACATTCGAGGGCGAGGCCTGTTTCGCGGCATCGAACTGGTTGCCGACCGGGATGGAAAGGTGCCATTTGACAAGCAACGCGGCATCAACAATCGGGTTAAGGAAGCGGCCTTCGAGGCCGGACTTGTGTGCTATCCGGCAGGCGGCACAGTGAATGGAACCGAGGGTGACCACATCCTCCTGGCACCACCCTTCATCATCGAGGACCATCACATCGATGAGATCGTCACCAAACTTGATGTTGCCATAGGCGCCGCGATTCAGCGGAATTGATATCCTGGCGCCATTGGCGGTATCGGTGAGGAATCAAAGCGAAACGGTCAAGCGGACATCCGCATATCGCTCTTCTGCTCAAGCATGGTCGAGAGCTGCTCGATATAATCGTCCCAGCCGCTGTCATGGGTGTCCCGGCTCGCTTCCTTGACGAAGCCCGTGTGTTGAATATGCAGGGCTGTGCCCTTGGCGGTGGGATCGAATGTGACGTCGATCTCGGTGATCTCGCCATCCCGGTCCCACTCCCACGTGTAACGGATATGTCGGTCAGGCACCACGGAAAAGAACAGCCCTTCGGCTCGTGAGCAGCGGTCTTCCATTTCCATATAAAGACGATAATGGCCACCGACCGTCGGGTTGATATCCATACGGGTTGCCGGCGGAATCACGGTGTCGGAGCAGACCCAGGCGTTGAACAGTCGATGTGGAGTAAATGGCAGTTCGAAATGTTTGTCGATTTTCATACGACCCTTCCGCAGCCCCCGCGCTGCATCCTCGTGATGTCCGATGGCCCATGCATAGCAAGCCGCGGGGCGAATCGGAGCTAACAAATTCTAACCCGTTGAAATGTTCTTGCAAATCAGCCGGTCGTACGGTGTGCCGCCCCCGGAGACAAAGCAAATCGACATTAATCCTGTTTCGGGAAGGATGCTCTATTGTAGAAATCTCTGTAAGTCTATGTAATTTATGGGAAAATTTTGTTAGGAGTGGCTGCGCTATGCCACTTGCAACAATTCTTTCCGCTTGCCATCGCCATGACCGTCCCGCGCGAATTCAGCGCGGTAATGATGCCGCGCCTTGCAAAGATCCGTCGATTTGGGCGTTTTTTGCGCGAATCAAACGGCCCGTGTCAGGCCGGTTCCAACGGACGAGCAGATCTCCGGCCGCGGGCAGCGAATTGTCACATCCGGGACCAATCAATCGGCGCGGCACCGTCACGAAACGGGCGCCATCATGAGCGCCAGCATCATGATGCCGATTGCGGCCACCCAGGAGCCGGCAACCCGCAATGCAATCGCCGCCCACGGCGGGCGTTCAGAACCGCCGAGCCAATCGGCGATCAGAAAGGGCAGGGCGAGAAACAGATTTGCCCGCAACGCGCTCCCGGCGGCGACGCCGAGGGCGGCGGCCCAATCGCTTGCGCCCGGTGCTGATGCAACGCCTTCGATCGCGCCGGCGGCAGCGGCGACGGCAATCACCGCCGGCATCGGCATCGGCAATTTGAGGGCAGTGAGCCCGCCCATGGCAATGGCCATTGCAAGCAGGCTCAGACCAAGTGAGAGGAGCGAGAAAACTGTCGGTGGAATCGTCAGTCCGATTCCCATCGCCAGCAGAAATGCGGGCCATATTCTGAGAAAAGAAAGATTTCGCTGCTGGCCGAGGAACAGGCCGGCGGCAATGAGCGCGATCCCCTGTTCAGCGAACAACCATGGAAGCATCAAGCCCGCCTCGAAACCGTCCGAGGCGCTCATCGCAAACTGTGCACGTGCGGGGTTAGCAAGAAGGCAGGTCACCGCGACGACCGCCAGAAATCGCATCAATCAAAAGAATCCGACAATGAATGCGATGCCGGCCACAGCGATGGCGGCCCCTGCGGTGCGGATCGCTTGTGTGCCGGCCGGCCAGGCGGTCAGAAATCCGAACATGATGCCGAGCAGGTGCAGCAATCCCGTGGCGATAACAAACCCGGTCGAATAAGCGATCGGACTGGCCGCGTTCGGCAATTCAGTTCCGTGGGCATGACCGTGAAAAACAGCGAAGCTTCCTACCACGATGATTGCGATCCAGAGCGGTGTTCGCAATGCAGCGGCAATGAGACTTCCAAGCACTACCGACGAAAGCGCAATTCCGGTTTCCACTGCTGGAACCGGCACGCCGACGATTCCCAGAACGCCGCCAAACGCCATGATCAGCGGAAACACAACCGGCAGCAGCCAGATCGCCGGAGCGCCCAGAAAGGCGCCCCACAGTCCGACAGCAACCATTGCCAGAACGTGGTCCCAGCCAAACAGGGGATGGGTAAAACCGGTGACGAATCCTCCGGCAAAGCCTGGATCATCAACATGCGCGACGGCTATGTCCGGAAAACCGATAGCTGCAAGTAGAAGCAGCACATATGGTACGTTGCGCGATGTGTTTGACACGGATTTCCTGCTCGATCCCGCCCCACGAGCCCGTGCAATCCGGTAGAGCCCGTCCCGGTGTTGACGCGCCAACAGTAGTGATCGGCGCGTCAACAGCCCAAATGACCGATGTTGGCCTTGATTGCAAGGTCCAATATTGACAGGCAGGATGGTGACTCAAGCAACCGTCGGAATTTCGACCTTCGGGGAGGGAACCGGGAAAACGGTGTTCAGGATGTCAGACGTGCCTCCGGAGGAATAGCCATTGTGTGAACTGCTTGGCGTATCGACGTCGCAACCCGTGCGCCTTTTCTACAGCCTGGATGAATTTGCCAAGCACGGCGGCAGTTCTCACCCCAACCGCTCCGGTTGGGGCATAGCCTACTATCAGGACAGGGACGTGCTGCTTGTTCGTGAGGCGTTGCCGGCCGCTGGAAGCGCCTGGGTAAGATTCCTTGAAGACCACGGATTGCTCAGCCACTGCACGATTGCGCATGTCCGCTATGCCAGTGTCGGCGCAGAAACCCTGGTCAACACCCATCCGTTCCGACGGGAGTTGGGCGGGCGAATGCATATCTTCGCGCATAATGGCAGTCTGCCGGATCTCCGGCAAAGCATGCCCTATGAGAGCAATCAGTTTCGCGCCGTCGGCGAAACGGATTCAGAATTCGCTTTTTGTATTTTGCTGCAACGTCTCGCCGGTCTCTGGCAGATCGCAGATGGCGATGTACCGCCTATCGAGGCCAGATTGGACATCGTGGAGGAAACCGCGGCTGCCTTTCGTCAGGCAGGCACGGCGAATTTTCTCTACGCCGATGGTGATGTCCTGTTTGCCCACGCCCACAAACGCCGCTTCGATGACGGCGGTGCGTTTGGGCCACCCAGGCCCCCGGGCCTGTGTCTCGGCAATACAAGGGAGGTTGCGCGTGGACTGGACATCAGGTGGCCGGTTTCGAAGACGGAGGGCTTGATGGTCGCAAGCGTGCCGTTAACGAAGAATGGCTGGACACCACTCGATGAGGGTGCCGTACTTGCCATCAGGGATGGCAGAGTTATCGCGCGCAGGGGATGCACGTAACCCGGTGTCTCCGACAGGAAGACGCCATCGCACCTTACGCAATTGTAACATGAGCGCCTCCAAGATGCCGTAATCCACTGGCCCTATTCGGCCTGACCGGGAACGCCGATTGTATTTCGTTGCGTTTCCCGCAATGCAGTGATGGACACCCTCGGCAAACAATAACAGCGAAGAAAACTGCGTCGACGATTGCATTCCATTGGACGCATGGAAAAGGCGCAGCGGGGCGAGACCAGATCAGGGGCGAACCAGTCGGTTCGCTCTTTTTTTTGCATTCGTGTGGCTGCTGGTTTGATCATTGCAAACCAGCATCAGCAGTGCATTCCGGGTGTGAAAATCTCGACCGGAACCTGAAAGGAAAAGGTCCCGCAACGGACAGGATGGGCGGATCCTGACCCATTGCGGGACCGAGGAAAGCCTGCATTCTCGTATTGCGACAATGCAAACCGGCTTTCTTTTCGTCATTCGGTCAAACCCGCGGGAGCCAGCATTCTTGTTGTGCTTTGCCATCGGCCGACTGAACTGTTGCCGGTATCGATGGGAACTCTGCAGGTCCTCCGGCCCTTGCAGCCCGTCCGGATGAGCGGAATTGGTTGTCATCCAGCCGTTCTGCCTTGTGCCTGTCTGACATATCGTCGGTTTCCGGCCGGAAACAACGCCCCAAAAATTAAATCTGCGTAAGAAAACCTGTTGCCCGGACGCAGCGTCGTGAAACCGGAAAATCTCCACGAAACCAACGAAAAATGGCGTGTAAATGTCACTCTGTTCGTGGTATGTTCCGAACTCGAGAAACCATCTAACCTGCGTCGACGCACAGGTTAGATGGTCACCACCCACAGCACGGCGGCCTGCCTTCGGCCCCTCGAACAAGCGACAGGATAAAACGTGGCGACCGTTCCCGAATATGCCGCCTGGACCGCCAGGGGTGTTGAAATGCGGCTGCTCGAGGCGGCGGAGACACTGATGCTGTGCCCGCATGTCAATGGGCCGAAAGCGTTCGGGTCTTCCATGCCCGATCCGTTGCGGCTCGCAATCGACGCCTATGCATCAAATACGCGGCGGTACCGCCGCAAACCGGATGCGGCGGCCATTGACCGCATGGAAGAATGCTGGATGTGGATAAATGGACTGCCAGAGCCCGCAACAAGGCGTATCATTTACGACTGGACAAGGATCAAATGCAGCAACCGGCGTTCTCTGAAGTTGTTTGCCGTGAGTAACGGCCTTACGGAGCGGACGCTGCGCCGCGCCGTCGTTCGTATCTGTGAGTCCATTGCCGAGCGACTGAATGAAGCTCACGCGCCGAATTTGGCAGATGGGGCACTGGCCAGTGTCAAGGAGGCGCCGAAAGAACAATTCAACGTCAGCTATCAGCATCACTGGCGTGCGGCAAACGCGCGACCGCAAATCGATCCGCAACTGAAAAAGTCGCGACTTGTTTGAGACTTTCCGATGAAAAATGGCGCATCAGTTCCGCTGTTTTGTAAGAGTTCACGGCCTGTCGCCAAAGGACGGATTACAAATCCGTTACCAACTCTTGTTGCCGGACAAAAGATCACCATATGAGGATGAGTACCGGCAATCAGAGTCTCCGCTACAGAAAAATGGCGGAAGTGGTTGATTTAAAAAGTTTTAATAATTTGAATATCGGAGCAATGCGATGCGTATTGTCACCGTTGCTGCGGCGACCCTTGCGGTCGGTGCGATAGCTTTTGGCGCCCTCACGTCAGCCAAAATGCAGACGGCCTCGGCACAGTCCGAACTCAATATCGCCGACACGCTGCCAGCTGCCGGAAACGCCAGGACGGGTAAATGGGAAGCTGTTTGCGATACCGGTGAGCCGCCAAAAGGGCTGCGCTCAGCAAATATGGACCAATGGAAAGAGGGCGCCTGTCACCTCAGATATATCGATATCTTTGAGACCGGCGGCCATGCCGACGGTTCCACCGGGCTGGGAATGATCGCCGCGTTTATCGTGCCCGAAGAGAACGGCATCCGCGTGGAGTTCGGTATTGCTCCGGGCCTCTCATTCGACATCGGTGGATTTCTTCTGGCTCGGAACGGTTTTCCGGTATGGAAGCTTGAAAACCATGATTGCCTCTCTGACGGAGTCTGCACGTTTTCCGGCCCGGCTGCCAATGCATTGGTGACGGCGTTTTCGGATGCAAGCGCCTCCGAGCTTGAAATGCAACTGGAGTTTACCGATGCAAGTGGCCAGCGACACAGCCGGCAATGGCTGATGATGCCGTTTTCGAAAGCCTTTGCCGATTTCTCGGCGAAGCAAAATCCGCCAATGATGTGACTTGCCGACGAAACCATGGACCCAACAATGGTGCCATGGTTCCGCATCCACCTCTGCCTGACCGCGTGAGCCAATTGTACCCGGGTCCTTGAATATGGCGATTGGCGTGGAGACAGCATCTCCAGGCCAAACCGATTCCACATCACATTTGGCTATTTTTCCTACAAATCCACTCTTCCTCCTTGCGGTCGGCAGACATCACCCGTGACCCGCTATCCTTGTCCGTTTCACAGAACCCGCAATATTTCCCTGACAACATGGTGCTTCCGTGAGCAAGAGTGTGGGTACAACAAGACAAACCCGACTCGCGACGTTGGCTGCCCGACCGACGACAAAAGACAATTTGGCGACAGTGGCACCAACAGGCCAGGCTGACAATGGTCACCGGGCGCCATCTGAGGTGTCACAAAAGCGTTAGGTACGAGCGCTATTTGTCGGTTGTCGAGGATTGGGACGCCTCTTTTGCTCCGCGGGGCGCAATCTGCAACCGCCACCACCTTCTGCGGTGGTTGCCGCAGCTCGCGGTGCAGCACTGAGAGAAGAGGCCAAATCCCAAGCCAAGAACATTTTCAATGGTTTTTGCGAAAAGGGAACGCCAATGTCATCATCCAGTGAAACCGATCTGTCATTCGACGAATTCGACGATATGGTCAATCCGCGACCGGAGGAAACGGATTTCGACGCGATTGTGGAGGCCTCTGTCACACGCCGTGGCTTTCTGGGTGGCACATTGGCATTTGGCAGTTTTGCGATGCTGAACAGCACTTTTCTGGCCGGCGATGCAATGGCCGCCGCTGACCGCTTTGCCTTTTCGGCCATCGCCGCCAATTCCGATGACGCAGTTACGGTTCCCGATGGGTACACGGCCAATGTTCTCGTGCGCTGGGGCGATCCCCTGTGGTCGGATGCGGCCGACTTTGATGCCGAAACACGCGGAAACGCGGCCAGTCAGGCGCGCGCATTCGGTGACAATACCGACGGCATGGATGTGTTTGCCGACGGTGACAAGACGTTGCTGGTCGTCAACAACGAATATACAAACCGCAGTATCATCTGGGGCAACAAGAAGGTTCCCGAGGTAAAGGACGCCGACGGCAACGTCACAACGAAGGCCTATATGGACACAGACGATGACGATGTCGCCAAGGGCAAAGCCGCACACGGCATCTCGATCGTCGAGATTGCGCTCAAGGACGGCAAGTGGGGCATTGTGATGGACAGCCCCCACAACCGTCGCATAACCCCGGACACGGAAATAGAACTGACCGGTCCGGCGGCCGGCCATGAGTTGATGAAAACGGCGGCCGATCCGACCGGCACCCGCGCGCTTGGCACGTGGAACAATTGCGGCAACGGCAAAACACCCTGGGGCACCTATCTGACCTGTGAGGAAAACTTCAACGGCTACTTCTCGTCGACTGAAGAAGTCCAGGATCAAAAGCCTGTGGACCTTCCGCCTGAATTCGTACGCTACGGCATCAGCAACAAGGACTGGGGCTATGATTGGGCGAGGATCGACGGGCGTTTCGATATTGCCAGACATCCCAACGAACCGAATCGCGCCGGGTACATCGTCGAGATCGATCCGCGCGACCCGAACTCGACCCCGAAAAAGCGCACTGCACTTGGCCGCTTCAAGCATGAAAATGCCGAGTGTGTCGTCAATAATGACGGCCGTGTCGTGGTCTATCTAGGCGATGACGAGCGCGGCGAATTCATCTATCGCTTCGTTTCGAACGGCGTATTCGCACCTGGTGGCGAAACGGACAGTCTGCTGGACGATGGGACGTTGTCGGTCGCCAAGTTTCACGAGAACGGCGCCGGCGAATGGATCGATCTGACGCCCGAAACCACTGGAATGGCGAGTCAGGCCGAGATTTGCATCCATGCACGCATCGCCGGCTCGAAAGTACAAGCGACCACGATGGATCGTCCAGAATGGATCGCTGCCAACCCCAATGCCGACGAAATTTATTGTGCCCTGACAAACAACAAGAATCGCGGCATCAAACCTAACAAGGGTGGCGATCTAACCCCGGTTGGCGGACCTAACCCTCGGGAGGCGAACAATTACGGTCAGATCGTGCGATGGAGGCCAAATGGCGGCGACCACACAGCTTCGGGATTTGCCTGGGATTTGTTCGTTCTCGCCGGCAATCCGGTTGTTCACCAGGACGACAAGGCTGGCTCCGAGAATCTAACGGCAGACAATATGTTCAATTCTCCCGACGGTCTGAAATTCGACTCCAACGGCCTGCTTTGGATCCAGACGGACGGCAATTATTCGAATGAAGAGGACTTCGCCGGCCACGGAAACAACCAGATGCTTGCCGGCGACCCGGTCACCGGCGAAATCCGCCGCTTTCTCGTTGGTCCGAACCAATGCGAGGTCACCGGTCTGACCTGGAGCGCTGACCGCCGCACAATGTTTGTCGGCATTCAGCATCCGGGTGAGCGCGGCGACAGCCACTGGCCGGAAGGTGGTGACAGTGTGCCGCGGTCAGCAATTATCACCGTCACGCGAGATGATGGCGGGCTGGTCGGCTAGGCGGACACCACCAATGACGTGCTCGTGGTCGCAAAGTTTGCGGCCGCGACACCGCCCCGGGTTGTGGCACGCCGTCGGGCAGCCATATTGCCGAATAGGGCCGATACGATCCAACGTCACAGGGCGCTGCATCCCTGCTACCCTTCTTTGAGGGCTCGAAATGGCATCCGCGAACAGAGCCGCAATGAGGTGAAAACCCGGATATCCGCCTCAACTGTCGCCCCCGGCTGGGCTCTCATGCCGACGCCGGTCAGTCGGTGACACGATTGTGTTGACGCAATTGGGCGTAGGGTCGCCATGCAATTCTGTTCGTCTTCTCATGTCACAATCGCGCGCACGTCACGGCGATGTATTTGACGCGCCCCGATCCCAGATAATCTCAATCCTGAATTATACCTTGATCGTTTAACAGTCCAAATCTGACCATATTCTATTGATATCTATTGGATCCAGGCGGTGTCGATTTGTTAATAATAAGTAAAAATATGTGAAAGATATTTGTCGTCGCGCAGACTAATTTGGGTGCGGGACGACAATAGTCAGTAAATTAACTTCGATACAGGCGGGGTATTTTTCTAACTTGCGAGGATCAAGAGAACCAAATGTCGACAGATAATCCGAAGGAAACCAGCAACATCCAGAGAGACGAATTGTTGGTGGAACTGACAGCGGAGGTGGTTGCGGCCTATGTCAGCAACAATGTAGTGCAGTCAGGTGATCTTGCCGGACTGATATCAAATGTGCACAGCGCTCTCGGAAAGACAGCCAACAGCGAGGACATCAAGCCCGAGGTGCCAGCCAAACCCGCGGTCAATATTCGCAAATCTGTTCAGGACGATATGATTATCTGCCTCGAATGTGGTCAAAAATTCAAGTCACTGAAGCGGCATCTCATGACGCATCATGATTTGACGCCGGAGGCCTATCGGGCAAAATGGGACCTTCCGGCGAATTATCCCATGGTCGCGCCAGCCTATGCGGAGAAACGATCGCAGCTTGCCAAAAAGATGAAACTCGGCCACAAGCGCGGCTGACAGGCATCCGGCACCACGACGGTCGCGTGGATTGTTCAAAAAAGGGAAATGACGCGAACACGCCGGGCGTGGTGGCGCCAGGGTCACCTTATGTCCTGAAACTGCATTTTCCGATCACCAGCCCTTGCCAGCACCGGGATTTGTCGGTCTAGTTTACAAGACCGACGAGACAACAATGCGATGCGAGGGAGCCGGCCATGAACAACCGTTTTCGAAACCTCGTCTACGGTCTGGCCTTCGCAATCATGGTGGGATTTGTTTTGCGGATCGGAAAGCCGATCTTCATTCCCATCATGGCAGGGATCATTTCCGTCTACGTGCTTTCGACGACGGCCACCAGCCTCGGACGGGTGCCGGTTGTCGGCTCGCTTATCCCACTGTGGTTACGGCACGTTCTGGCCTTCGTGGTGTTTATTCTGTTTGGTGTTCTGCTGGTCCTGTTGTTTGCGGCCAATATTCAGCAGGTGATTGCCCTGGCGCCGCAATATCAGGCGACGTTGCTGTCCTTCGTCACCGATATGGCGAAATTGGCCGGTATTGACGATGAGCCGACATGGGGATCGATCCGCAGCCTTGTTCTCGGCGAAATCGATCTGCAGAGGCTGATCAGCACCACCGTCACATCGGTTTCGGTTCTCGGCGGACAGGTCTTCGTCGTGTTTCTTTATGCCAGCTTTCTGATGGCGGAGCGGCTTCACTTCAGCCGCAAGATCATTCTCGCTGCAAAGACCCAGTCTGACGCCAAACGGGCGATGGAGGTCGTCGGCTATATCAACCAGCGCATTGGTGAATATCTGACCGTCAAGACGCTGATCAATATCCTGCTCGGACTGATCAGCTATATCGCGATGTGGCTGATAGGGGTGGATTTCGCGGGCTTTTTTGCCGTTCTGATCGGTTTTCTAAACTATATTCCCTATGTCGGATCAATTGTCGGGGTTGCTTTTCCGGTGCTCCTGACGGCCGCCCAGTTCGGATCCTTCGATACCATCTTGATTGTGCTGATCAGCCTCACCGCGTCGCAGATATTTGTTGGCGGGTTTGTCGAGCCGCGCATGTTCGGACGGTCAATGAACCTCAGCCCTTTCGTTGTGCTGATTTCCCTGACCGTGTGGTACGCGATGTGGGGACTTGCCGGCGCCATTCTGGCGGTGCCGATGACATCCATCGTGGTGATTGTACTGGCCGCTTTCGAGCCGTCTCGACCCCTGGCGGTGCTCCTGTCCCGCGACGGGCATTTTTCGATGCACAAGGAAGAAACGGCGACGGGCGCCGGAGCGCCCGAACGAACTGATGGGCAGCCCGCCTAGCGGTGAGGGGCCTCCTCGGCGATTTCTGCATCAACCACAGACCGGATCACAGCCAGTGTTCGCTGCAGATTGCTGGCATCGGCCCCATCGGTGAAAACGGTATCATCCAGATAGCTGCCCGGTCCGTTATGGGACATGCCCTCCAACGGAATTCTGGTGAATTTTCCCTGCTTGCGAGCCAGATTCCAGTAGGAACTGCCAAACAGGCGCCAGCGGTGAATGAAAAAGATGCCGCCAATGCGGGAAACCTTGTCTGCTGAGCCTTCCAAGTGAACCAGGCGGTCAAGCGCACCGAGACCGGCATGGGATGACAGCACGCCGCCGAGCGACAGTAGCGTCAACCTGCCATGATAGGCGGCTTGCAGAAACGGCGCGGCCCCGAGTGAAATCTCAGCACCGCCGCTATAGCCCAACAGAATGATCGGTTGAAGCGAGGTGTTCGTGTAACCGGCCGCGGAGAGTTTGCGATGCATGGTCCGGAAGGTTCCGGCGCTGTAGATCGGGCCGTAGCGGCCATCGGCGGCCACCAGAACCTGAAACATGTTGCGCAGCCGGATCATGGTTTTGGTAACGAGCGCACGGTGCCGTCCCATGAAGCGCCAGAAACGGGCAAAGATGCGCTGTCCGTTGAGCGGTATGCCGGCCGGCGAATAGGGAAAGAAATTGTCGATGACCATGACGTCTGGCAGTGCGCGTTTCAACTCGTCGAGAAAGTGCTTTTCGAGCGCCGGATGGAAATCACCGGCCATAGTGCCGATTCCGGTAACATAAAAGAGGATGGCCTTGCTGCCGGCAATTGGGGTGTCAGGCGCGGGTTCCGGATCCGCAACCGGTTCGGGGAGGGCAGCTGAGGTTTTTTCGACATCATCGGGATCGGTGGACCAGCGGGACCACCAGGTCATCGCTTCAAAGGGCGCCGTGATCAGGGAGATGACCAACGTGGCGCCGAGCACGAGGCTGACTCCGAAAAGCAGTTGCAGAAGATCACTCACCGGCTGCGGACCTTCTGTTTGACGAAATCGAGAATTTGCGACGAGGAATAGCGGGACAATTCCCGGCTGGCGAATAAAAAGCCACCGCTTTGCGCCGATTTGCTGCGGGTGAAAAACAACCGTTCCAGCAGGCCGGCGAGCACCCAGCCCGACAGCGCGCAGATGGCGCCGGGCAAAAACGGCACCTGCGCACCATAGAACATGCCGAACATCATATTGACGCTGGTCAAGCCATAAAGGGCATAGAGCAGAATGATGCCGATGCTGGGCAAAACCGCCACAAATCCAAAAATGAGCGGCGATGTGGCGATGAAGATGACCGACATGAAATTCCAGAGAGAAACCGGCATATCAAAAAACAAGCGGGCGACGAGGGCGGACATGGCAATCCACAATCCCAGCCGGAGCGTCATGGAAATGCCGCTGACGAGCAGACCGAGTACGAATCCGATGGGAGAGGCGGAAACGAGAAACAGCGCGAAGCACTGTCCCAGCAGCACCGACATTCCGGCGGTAAAGACGATAACGATTGACGCAAACCGGCTGCGGTCATCCATCAGTGACGTGTTGTAGACTGCAGGATCGAAGGTCAGAGCCCCTGCGATCAGTGTATTGAGCTGCTGAAAAAGTTCGGACCATTCCATCCCGCGTCGCCGTTTCTGCCGGAACCCACCCCGATGAAGCTCGCCTATTTTCGCATCAAATACAATGTTGCTCCGACGCTTGAGCCACTTGCGGGCTTCACGCCGCCGCAATCCGCATCGCAATACCTGCAAATTTCCAGTTCAATCCGCTCTCAATCATTCGGAAAGGTCAAATTCAGTAATCGTGATTTCGATATATCATAAACAAATCAATAGCCTATCTGATTTATTACTGCATGAAGGTATTGCAGCGAAGATATGGTATAGAGCGTTGACCTGACATCCGATACAACGAACGTCGCTGCTGATCGGATCGTATTGCACCACAACGATCCGAGTTTGTTCAGCAACACTCCATGCGTGTCAATCGAGGTCTGACGGCAATGGGGGCAACGATCAGAATTCCGCCGGTTCAGGTCTGTCAGTGCTTTCGCCGGCCGACTGAAGTGGATCATCCTCAGACGTTGAAGAAGGGCCGTGTGCCGGATCGCCCGGCGGACCTCTGATCAAACAATGCCGTCCGATTGGTGGGGCGGTTTCGTTGCGTTGTCTCATGGCGGGTTGAAGCGGCCAACCCATCCGGCGTGTAATGCAACTATAAATAGTTTTTTTGTGAAAATCACTCAACTAAAGGATATATGATTAAGGATGGCTGATTCCAGGCAAGATTACATAACCAACCCGAAACAGGTCATCGCTGAATGGCTTGTGAACAAACAGCTTTCTGACCGGCTCGGATCGGGCGCCCGAAGGGCTCGCGCCGGTGCGGCTGAAGCGCGCGGTTTCGCCTTTGATCCCGCGCCACTGGTAGATCAGTAGCGGCATCCGGCCAAGCCGTTTCCGGCCCGATCAACACAGGCGGCGCGGTCGGGATTCGCACCACCGGCATTCGGCCCGGGTCACACAAGCCCGCTGGCCGGCGGTCAGTTCTCATCCGGAACCAAGAACTGGCCGGCGCCTTCACCCGTACCCCACAGATATATCGGCACACCCAATTACTGGGCGCCGGGGCCCATTCCACCCGCCGATACCGGTACGAAATGGGGCAACAGCCTTGCCAATTCCTTCGCCTCTGCCGGAAACATTTTCTTGAATCCGGTGAACAGACTAGGCTCTTCCATCGCACACCATTCCGATTATCTGGATGCCGCAGCGACGACCATGCGGGGTGTTCCCGGATATGGACGGCTGCCAGCAACGCTGTTGCCAGTCCTGTCAGCATGGAGCAAAGCGGTCGATGACGCCGCCAGGCGCCGGGACACACAGGTAAAAGAACTGCCAAGCAGGCTGGGCACCATAGAATAGAACTTTGTGCACCCCAGCGTGAGAGCGAAGATCGATTTGGCCGGTAGAGGCCACGCGGGTGATCCCAACGCCGCATATAAAGTGGTCGCCTCGAAAATTTGATGCGCCGCCTGACCTCGGCCCGAAATATAATGCCGGCAAAAAATTTGCCGATACACAAGCATCGACCCAAGAAGGTCTTCGCCTGGTCAGAAAATATTTAGTGAGGTGAATTTGTGAAAAATTTTGTAATTGTGGACACAGTCCATCTGTCAATAAATGGCGGAGAAATTCGTGATTTTCACAACGCTTTCGATTTCGCCGGTCTACGTCTTGATTTGGAACAGTTCAAAGTCGTTTACCAATTCACGCCTTATAGAAACGAACATAGCAATATCGTTGAGATCCACTTCTCGGATGTTGGCTATTTCGAGTTCACTGAAAATCCGTTCACCGAAACTCCAACCGAAGTGGAGGAGTTCGGGTACAAGGATATTGGTGACGATGATATGGATTGGATTTGTGATGAAATGAATTACAAACCCGGAATGCACTTCATTGTGCGGCTCCGGAATGACTCCTGCCTGAGAATCGGCGCTGGCAATATGTTCGCCACGGTACGGTCGGCAAAGCCCTCGGCATGAATGCCTAGCCCTCAACGGGCATTCCGGGAAGGCAGGTCACCGCCAAAAACCGACTATCACAGATCACGAGTTTGGGATTTCAGTCGGATCCGGACCCAAAGGTGGAATGCAGACCAAAGTTCGCGTGCACCAGGATCAAAAGGGCCGGATTCACGGTCATCCAGCGGGGCCGGAACGTTTCTAGGAGTAGACGCGAATGGAGATCGATATTTCCGATATTAAGGCAGCAATCCTGATTGCCTACAGATCACTTGAAACGCCAAATTTCGCATTTGTCGGAAAACAGATGGATTCAAGACCTTATGACAGGTTGATCGAGGCATTGTCCGGAAAAATCCACCTCACCGAGGATACGGACCCGAATTACGATGTCAGCTTCACATTCGATGTAGAAGGAAACAATGGAAGCTGGTTGTTGCAATTGTCCATGGTCGGCCCGTTCGCCTGCCTGGTCCGGTTCTCGAAAACAGGCAAACCCGGTGATGTCCTGTCGGATTTTTCCAAGGATTTGACACGTGAGGAAATCGAACTGAAGACTGTTTTGTCGCGCTTCGGAATCAGGCTTATGACCAGATGTGAGATGGAACAGCCCATCAGGCTCCAGATGCATTTGGCCGATATTGACGAAACGCGCATATATCACGCCCTGTTCTGTGACGACTATTATCTCCCATGGAAAGGGCGGGAGCAATGATCGCAGAACAAAGGCCGCTTGTTGAGTACGATACCGCCTGTATAGGGGAATGACTCCTGACTGAGAATCGGCGCCGAGAAAATGATCGCCGAAGTCCGAGAGGCAGCGCCCTCGATATGAATGCCCAGGCGCCGGCCCTCACCGGATGGTAAGGTCATCATAGAGCCAGATCTCGGTACCGGCGCAGGGCAGGGTGTTGCCCGGCGCGCCGAACTTGTCTCGAATGCGCTCGGCTACCAGACCCCTGATGATGATGAAATTCGGTTCAATTGCCGATCCGTCATCGGCGCGGCGGGAAAACCAGTCACGATTGTAGTTGTATGTGTCCAGCCGCCCGTCCCATTTGAGCTGGACGATGTGAAACTTGCGTCCCGACAGGAACATCAGGCGCTTGGCGACCCAGTAATCGCCGAGCCCGGTGGTCAGATCACGGGCATCAAGACATGTCTCCAGACCGGTCCGCGGCTCGCGCGCCATAGCAGCGCCATAGGCCGTGGGAGCGATGATCAGCAGGGCCAATGCCAATGCGCCGGCCGGGACGGCGCTCAGATATCGCCCGGCCTTCACCAGGCGGGACAGAATGATGGCCATTTTCAGGACTGCAAACAGCGGAAGGAACAACAGATAACGCCAATGGGATTGTTCCTGAAAATAGCTTGTCAGGATCGGTGCCAACACGCCCAGAACAACCGATACCGCCAGAAAGATCGCCAGCGTATCGGCAAAGGGCATCTCGCGACGCCGCGCGCTTCTCCCAAGCGAAACGGCGCCAGACAGCAGGATAATGAGTGTGATGGCCAGCAAGCCCGTAAAAATCCAGTCGGGTCTTACGATGGCGTCGAGGGCGCTGTTCCAAAGCGTTTCCGCAGCGCGCATGATCGTGTCCAGGCGCAAGGGCTTGCCGGCCTTGATCCCGTGAAAGATGCGCTCGGCCGCAACGGCGATTGCGGCAGCGCCGAAGAGGCTCACCATGAGTGCCCGGGGCGGGGTCGATTGGCATGCTCGAGCGCACAGCCACAGCACAATCAGGGCTGGCAGGACGAACCAGACCACAAACAATGCATCAGAAAAAGACGTTACGAGAACAAGTAGCAAAAGAAGCGCCTTTGCTGCGGTCGATCCCGGCACGCGGAGGATTCTCTCCAGAAGAATCATGGCGATCAGCGTGACCAGCAAGGCACCGGTGTGGATAAAGGGTGCAAACAGGGTCGGCAGAAACCAAGACGTCAACTGCCCGCCAAGCGCGTTTGCGGCGACAACGACCATCAGCAAACAAAGAGCAAAGAGGAACCCGGCATCACGGCTGTCGATTTTTGTCGCCCGGCCAATCAGAGAGCCTGCGGCCAGAATGTACCCCGTCAGGAGAGCGGTGCCGTAGAGAATTCCCATCCATTTGGTCGACAAGGGCAGCACGACGAGAGCCGCGGCAATGACCATGTCCGGAAACACATAGGGCGAGGGCGAGTGACGCCAGGTGAAAAAGGAGGCCGGGTTTGACAGAAGGTCTTCGATGACGAGGTAGGGTTGCACCAGGTCGCTGGTGAAGGGAATCCCGGAAAGGCCCCGATCCCAGAAGGACAGCACGCATAACAGGGCGACGACCATTGTCAGGGCGGCGGTGACCGCAAACCGCCCGGCCTGTTGTGCTGCCGTCGGGCTGGGCGTATGCAAATCGGCATGCATTCAATTCGTCCAATGAGACTTGGCTTTGGGGCCTGTTCGGCGGCTTCCGGCTCACTTATAAGGTCTTTGAGGGTGATGGGGAATGCAACGATTATTGTACATTGTGAACGGGCTTGGAATGGGCAATTCGACCCGTTGTCATTCCGTTATCCAGCACCATGACGCTGGCCTGTATGAAATCGATGTGCTGACGTCGGGCAATGGCGTGCGTTACTTTCAGCACGTCGATCAGATTCGCACAATCGACGAACTGGAACCCCTGAACTATGCCAAGGGCAGCGACGGAAATCTTTCGGTGCTCTGGTCGGTCCTCGGCCTGCCGGCCATGGTGATGCGATACGCCCGGAACATTTTCAGGCTGCGCAAGACCCTACGCGAAAACAACTACAGCGCCATCATTATCGACTCGGACTATTCCGCAGTTTTTGTTAGAAGCCTCACCGGCGTTCCCATCATAGCGTTGAACAATGCGGATGTCGTGGTGGCGGAATGTGCCAGGAGGCGCCCGCTGCCGCGAGGCATTTCCATGCAGTACAAGGTCGAACGTCTCGACAATTTTTTTCACCGGATGGTTCCACATCACGTTGTTAGCCCGATGCTGAAACCGGGCAAAGGCGGCGGCAAGCTCATCCATGTACCGCCAGTGGTTCGGGCACAACTCCAACGCTCTGAAAAGTCAGGAAACATCCGTCATATCCTGATCATGTTAAGCGGATCGAACTTCGGCATGAACACGGATTTTCTTGACCAGATGCCGTTGCCCGAAGGTATTTCGGTGGATGTTGTCGGCCGCGACGGCAAGTCAAACGAGCGGATCACCTATCACGGCAAAATCTTTGACAACACTGCATTGCTGAAGCGGGCCGATATCATGGTGATCAATGCGGGTTTCAGCGCCGTCAGTGAAGCGGTGGTTCTGGGCTGTCCGGCGGTGGTGATACCGGTGGCCAATCACGCCGAACAGTATATCAATGCCCAACTGATCAGCGAACTCGGACTGGGCGTCACGGCCGATAGCGGATCCGTCCTTGCCCAGCTTTCCCATGTCATCGACCACCATTCGGATTTTCTCGCGCGGCACCGGGACTTCAACTGTGATACAGGAGGAGCCGAACGCGCCGCCCGGGCAATCGAGAAATGGGCAGCCGACGAAGCCTTTGGAGGCCAGAAAGAGCAATCGGCCCATCTGGTATCTGAGAGATGATCCTCTGCGCCGACGATTACGGAATGTCGGAAGGCGTTTCCAAAGGCATCCTTGAACTGATCGACGGTGACCGCCTGACTGCGACAAGCTGCATGGTGACGGGAAGCCATGATCTGCCAAGACAAATGGCCAAGCTGGCGGAGCGCCGGGAAATGGCTGATATTGGATTGCATCTGACGCTCACCAATGATCGACCGCTGACGGATATGCGGCCGGACCATGGTCTGGTTGATGGGCGCGGACACTTCCTGTCGTTCAACACGCTGTTGCTCAATTGCTACCGGGGCAGGGTGAACAAGACCCGCCTGGACCTGGAAATCAGGGCGCAACTGGCGCGGTTCAATGAGTTGGCCGGCTTTCCGCCGGCCTTTGTCGACGGCCATCAACATGTGCAGCAACTGCCGGTGGTCCGGGAGGTTTTGCTGCAGGCCTGCGCCGATACACTGCGCGATGACTATTATGTGCGATGCGGAACCTTCCCGGCAAAATGGCTCATCAGCCGAAACCTGCCGGGCCGCCTGAAGCTTGAAAGCGCCCTCATCGGCCTGCCGGCCATCGGCTTGAAACGGACCCTCGCACGCTGCGGTGTGAGGCACAACAGCCGTCTGCTCGGCCACTACAAAAGCCAGCATGGCCTCGCATTCGGTGATATCGTCAACAAGTATCTGAGCCTCCGGCCGGAGGCGAACGATATGTTCTACGTCCATCCGGGCTATATTGATGATGAATTGAAAGCCAAGGATCCAATCGTGGAGGAGAGGGTTTCGGAGCTGGAATTTTTACGGGGCGACCGGTTCTTAAAGGAACTGGAGAATGCGAATATTGCCCTCAACCGGTTTTCGTTCGGGGAACCGGGCTGAGCGTCATGCTGTCACCGACAACATCGCTGCCGTCCTCCCGGGCAACCGCGCATGGGGGACCGGTCGGTGGCGTCTGATCGACAGAACCGCTGGCAAAACCACGGTGTCATCGGTGCAGTGTGCGTTTTCCTGCTTGCGCTGGTGGTCGCGGCGGTTCTGGCCAAAGTGCTGCAGTACAACAAGGTGCATATCCACGATTGGGACACCGGCATCTATTTCAATGTCGCCTGGAACATCTTCGAAGGCGACGGGTTTTATTCCGATGTATTGCGGCGCAATCATCTGGGCGAGCATTTCTCTCCCATCACGGCACTGTTCGCACCTCTGTTCCTGATCAGTTCTTCCCCTGTCTGGCTTCTGGCTGTGCAGGGACTGGCGGTGGGGGCGACCTATGTGGTTCTGTATTTCATCGCCGGTAAAATCCTGAGGGATGCAACGATACCCCATGCAAGGCTAGTTGCGCTGACATTGCCGCTCGCCGCCTATCTTTACCGCCCTATGACCAACGCGCTGATGTTCGAGTTTCATCCCTCGACACTGGCGACGCCCTTTCTGGCAGGAGCGGTTCTTGCCCTGTTGTACAGGCGCAATATGGCGCTCTGGGTGCTTGTCGCGCTTTTGCTTTCAATGAAGGAGAACGCCGCGCTCGCAATCCTCGGCCTGGCGATTTATGCGGGCCTCGTGCAGAACAGGCAACGCCTGTTCCTGGCCTTGCTTGGCACAGCCGCTGTCAGCGCCGCGCTGATTTTCGGCGTGATCATGCCGTTTTTTCAAAGCGAAGAATGGCACCACTACACTCGGCTTGGCCCGTTGTCCCTTTTGCGGCAGAAGGCCGATTATGTCTTTTTGCTCCTCAAGGGCCTGGCCTTTTTGCCGCTAGTAGCATGGCGATGCGGGGCATGTGTTTTGCCGCTGCTGGCACTGAACCTGTCCGTCAGCTATGAACTCCAATTTTCGATAACTCACCATTATGATGACCTGGCGAGCGTATTTTTGCTCATTGCCGCAATGCACGGTTTTGCGATCATTGTGCAAATGGTCCGGTCCCACCTTTCCGGATGGCGGTTGCGCGCTGCCGTGTCCTATTTTGCGCTCGTGTCCACCGTGCTGTTCTATCCTGAAGCGCGAAGCCCGCACCCCCGATTGCAGATTGACTGGCAATCCAAACACGGACAATGGATCCATGAGGCCCTGGCGCCCTACCGCGCTCTTCCAGACACAATCGGCATGGCCGCGACACAACCGATTGGACCGTATGTTTCGGCGCGACGGCGCTACATTCCACTCAACAGCAAACGTCTGCACCACCTGAACACCTTCGTTCCGGGGGACCTGATCTTAACCAGCCCCGTACGCGGTTCCCAGGAGTTTACTGAAATTTTCGCCCGGCCGGAGGTGTCCACATGGTTTCGCAAAGTTCATGAAGACCCGGTGCTGATTGTATACAAAGTGGTGGTCAGGCCTGAATTTCCGTTGCCAGAACGAACCGAGTAATGTGGAACGGATCTATGTCGGTGGTGCAGCCAAGAGACACCGCCTAAAGTTGAAACCGAGCATTCAGACGGCCAGTTTCCGACGGCGGTCCGGTGCCGTTTTCATGGGGAGGGAGTCATTTGGCTGAGAACGGCCAAACTCTGCGGGCCGACAGAGGCGGTTTCGACAGATGGTGTATAGCGGGTTTTGCCGTGTGTTCCGCTCTGCTTCTGGTTCGATTGCTGAACCACAGCTTCTGGAGGGACGAAGCGCAAGCCTGGCTCATCGCGGTGCATGCTCAAAGCCTTGCCGACCTGATCATTTTGCAAGGTGAGGGCCATCCGCCCCTCTACCACTGGCTTCTCTACGCCCTGAGTGGATTCGGAGAAGAGCTCTGGCTGATCAAGATCCCGCAGGGCCTGTTTGCGGTCGGAAGCCTGGCCCTGGTCTGGTTTGCAACACCCTTTAGCAGGGTTGAGAAGCTGCTGATTTCGTTGGGCTACTACCTCTCGTTTCAGTACGGCATTATCAGCCGCCCCTATATTATCGGGTTCTTTTTCTGTCTGATCTATGTCTGCTGGTACAGCCAGTGGCTGTCGCGGCCAGCGCTCGCCGGGATCGTGCTCGGCCTGGTGGCTCTGACTCAGATTCTCTTTGCCTTTGTTGCATCGGCACTTTGCCTGCCACTCCTGCTGGCTTGGTGGAGTGACAAGACCGACTGGAAGCGGCTGATCCTGTTCGGCGTTACCTTCGGCATCTGTGCACTCTTTTCGATTGTCAGTGCCCGGCTTTCCATATCGCGCGAGCTCCTCGATCTCTATACCGGAGACGGTTTGCCAGTATCGGAGTTGGCCAGGTCGATGATCCGGCAAATGACCGTCACCTTTCTCCATGGCATACCGATGGAACGGTGGGCTCTGACAATCCTGGTGTGCGGGCTGCTGATCCTCTCTTTCGTTTCCGCCCCGTTTCTCGGTCTGGTTTTCGTTTTGGGCGCGATCGCCGTATCGGCATTTGTCGTGACCGTTCACCGTGGTGCGCCATGGCACAATGGAACGATCTATGTGCTGCTGATCTCGCTCTACGCGATCGGATATGCAAGGATGCATTCCAACCTGATCAGCCGATCGGCGATTCTCGGCCTGCTTGCGCTGTCCTTTCTTGGAAATATCCGGGAGCTCCCCGCGTCGCTGATGACGCCCTATTCCGCCGGTGAGGCGGCTGCCGACCTGATCGCGGAGCTTGGACTGACCGATGCAGCCTGGGCAGCCTATTCCGATCAGACGGCGACGGTGACGTTTGCGGCCCTTGAGCGGCCGGCGTTCGGACTGAAATGCGGATGCACCTACACTTTCGTCGATTGGGCCAAGCTGCGACTTCCCAGTCGGGCGATCGAAGAAAATTTGCAGAATTTCATGGAACGGGCGCCTGCCGGAGAAGCCTATTTGCTGGTTTCAAAACCCCAGTTGGCGGAGATCCAGAAGATTCTCGATGACAGATACAGCTCTGAACAGCTGGCGGAAACAGGTGAGAGCCGGGTTCACAATGAAACATTTGTCCTGCTCAAGGTTGGAAAACCATAGGTTTCGGGCGCGAACAGGGTGCGTCGCAGGCCTTTCCAGTTTGCCGGCCTGATCTTGACCCACTGATGCAGTAAAATGAAATCAGATAGTCTCGCCTGGTATTTCTGTCGCAACACCAATTGGTTAGCCGGAAATCCCACTGCACGCACCTGCTGCAGCGGATATGCGGCATAGCAGGGTGTCGGACAATCCCGTATAACATACACGACAAACGGTAATCTGGGATCGCTGCGCCGGTTTCCAGGTTGGGACCTGAGATGATTGCTGAGTTGCGCCCAAAGGTAGCTCTGTGATACAAATACACCTTTAAGTAGTATTCCTGAGCTGCCGGTTTCCGCCGGTGTCGGACGAATTGAATGACAAAGGTCATCCGCCATGCCGTTTCACTGGAGAGTTTGCGAAGGTGGCATCGTCGGACAGGTGGCGGTGCTGTGCGGCAACCGGCACAACAGTCTGGCGATAGTCCTTCTTGTGCTCCTGGTGGTCCTCCTGTCGGCCTGTAGCCGTGGAATGCTATCGGAGAAGACGGGCGCTGAGGACGCTGAGCCTGCCTACACCTGTTCCGATATCGAGGTCGATACCATCATCAGGCGGGAGCTGCAGCGAGACGGTCAGTTCGATCATCTGTATACGCCGGTTTCAAGTCTGCCTCCCCATTTGATGTCCATTGCCGCGAAAATCGTAAAGGTGACGAAGGGTGGAAGACTCTCCGCCACCCATTGCAAAATCGTCAGCCCTCAAACGATTTATTTCAAGAAATGGTTTACCCGTGTCGAACATCCCATCCACTATATCGTCGAGCTGAACAAGCGGGATACAAATCGGGTATCGGAAATCTGTGTGACCAGAAACCGGTATGCCATCGATTCCGGAATCACGCGGCAGGACCAGGAAAGATGGGAGAAAGAGAAGCAGGAGTCGGGCATGGGTGACTTCTTCAGTTATCCGAGTTCAACCAGGGCGTGCTTCTCGACACGTGATTTGACAGGAAAATCGCAGCGCCGTTGACAGAGCGTCGGGCTGCGCCGGATTTAGCAGGCCCCTCAGCTTAAATGCGCTTCAGCATCTCAATCGCCCAAGGGCGAACCCATTGTCGTGTTTGCAAAGAACGAGAAACGGACTGGCGAAGCCTGCCAATGTCTGTCCGCAAAGCCCGTAATCGACAACGGCATGTCCACCGATTCCGCATCGTTCGACCTGTTGACGTCACACCCAATCAAAACCGATATCAAGTGAGGAGTAAGCGACTGCCATGACGACTGTTCCCAGGCCGAAACCACGTCCCTACAACCCTGAGCATGACTATACTGTGAGGGTTGGCGAATTACCTGTTGCCTGGGGTGTTGGCTCGCATCTGGTGATCACCGGGCACGACCCCGATGGGAACCAGTTGTGGGAATTCAATGGCTTTGCCGCCGGCCCCGACCATGAGGCCAAGACGGTAGGTTTGCCCTGGGACAGCTCGGACACGATCAGGGTCTATTTCGATCCCGGTCCGGAGGGCTGGCATGGCCACAATTTGCGCAATCAGCGGGCTGTGCGGTGGGGATCGCTGGACGATATCAATGAATTTCGTCGTGTTGCACACGCGACAGGCGACCTCATCAATCATCTCAATCTGCCCTATCGATTTGACACGACAAACAGCAATGCCACCGTCGCCGAGCTGCTGCGTGCCGGTCATGTCGATCCTAATGTGCTCTTTCGATATGGCGGGTTTAAGGGCCTGGTCCCCGGATATCAAACCCGATTGCTCAAGCCCGGATTGTACTGAATGCAGGACCGCAAAGCCGACATGGGCGCAGGTTCGAACAAGACAAACCGGGCTATCTCCCGGCCGGTCAAGAACGATAGGGAGCCCACCACGCCACTCATCCGGGACGCCATCGTTCAGGCTGCGATCGAAGCCGGGGACGGCGACATGGTGACGGGTTGTACCTTCACCGATACCAGGGCAGAAATTCGGCTGGGTTCACGATCGGTCATCGAAATCAGCATGGACGAAAACGATCTGTCAGGTTCCGAATTCTTCGCAGTCGATGATGTGGATGACGCCGCCTTTGTGGTGAATTGATCACAAGCTGAACTAGCATTTTGACGCGGGAACCACGGGGTCGAACTGGGCCACCGTTGTTTGACCGCGTTCCTGCCTGCGCCTGCACCATGCCCGGAGACAACATTCAATGTTGCCATCAGGCGCGCCTGCGGTGGGCGATAGCGGACTGGTGACCGGCACACCGACCACACTCTCAATCAACCCTCAACCATGGCTTGCCTCGGCAAGCCGATTGCCATTGGAGAACACAATGCCAAGAGACGGAAGCGGCGTTTATTCAAAACCCGCCAACACCACCCCATCGGCCAACGACCTCATTGAATCGGCCAAATTCAACACGCTGATGGATGACATTGCGAGCGACCTCAACACGGACCGACCGATTGTTGCGGGAGGTACGGGGGCATCGAATGCGGCGGATGCCAGGGCGAATTTGGGGCTTGCGATAGGCGCCGCTGTCCAAGCCTATGATGCAGACCTTGCCGCCATAGCAGGACTGACAAGTGCAGCTGACAAATTACCCTATTTCACCGGCTCCGGGACAGCGGCGCTTGCCGATTTGTCTTCGTTTGGCCGCACGCTCATCGACGATGCAAATGCCGCGACCGCTCGAACCACATTAGGCCTTTCAACGGTTGGTCAATCGGAAGCCGAAGCAGGAACCGCGACGACGACGCGGGCATGGACGGCACAGAGGGTTAAGCAGGCGATTGAGGCGCTTAGTGGAGGAGGTGGTCCTTCGGCCATTATCGAAGATCAGAAAGCTTCTGGCGGTGGCGGCACATTTTCCGCTGGTGCGTGGCAAATCCGTAACCTGAATACTGAGGTTTACGATCCTGACGCCCTGATCTCGATTTCGTCCAACCAATTCACGGTTGTCAACAACGGATGGATTGAGTGGACAGCGCCCGGTTACCGGTGTGAGGATCACATGAGCCGTCTCTACAACGTTACAGACGCGACAGTCGCACAGTACGGAACCTACGGAAAAAGCGACAACCAGACAGACTTGACACAGGATATCAGCTTTGGCGGCGCACGGGTCGAAGCTGGAAAGACATATCGGATCGAGCATCGTTGTACCATAACCGCGAGCGGTGAAGGGTTCGGTCGAGGAGCCGCCGACTTTGGGCAAACTCATAACACATTTACACGCGTTCTCTATTGGAGCGACTAAGATGAAACACGCAAAGATCGTTGATGGCGTTGTGGATTTCATCTCCCTGACCAACCCGACCGGCGACGAATGGGTTGAAGTGCCGGATAGCGTTTTCGCCAGGTTCACAGATAATAGGGAGGTAGTGTCCAGTATCTTTCGCACATTTGATCAGGCAACGGACCGCACGGACTATCCGCTGAACCCCTTCCAGTTCTTTACGTTCTTTGACGAAATTGGATTGACCGAGGAAGCAGTTGATACGGCGATTGACGCAATAGAACCGGACGCTAGCATGCGCCGTCAGCACAAGCGCCGCTTCCGCCATGCAACGCTGTATCGCCGTGATCACCCATTGCTGGTGTCATTGGTTTCAGCGATGGGCAAAACGCCTAGTGAGATCGATACGGCGTGGCTTGATGCTAAAGAACTGAATTAGCGCCTGTTGCCAGCAGGGGTTTAACAGAGATAACCCAAACTACGTAGGTCAACCGCCTGCTGTTTTTCAATCTCTCGGTTGCCGCTTCTGATTGTCTCCAAGTGTTCTTCGGGAACAGCATTAATGACTGTTTGCCTTTTGTCTGGTCCAGAGAATATCTTCGAAAGGACGCGAATTGGCCGGTGTGGCTTTGTTCGCCAAATCGGAATAAGGCTGGAATGATAAGCTGAATCCACAAACTGGTTGAGCAACCGAATGACCGGAATGCTTCCAAATGGAATTCCCCGGTTAGTTTTGAATGATGACTTGATTTGTTCGTGTTTGGAATGGGCTCGCTCTTTGTCTCTGTCATCGACATTGAGAACTTCAAGAATCTCGTTCAGAAAATACAGTTCGTCAGTTCGGACTCTCTCGAAATAGAGGATTTTCACGCGATCCTGTCCATAAATTCTATGCATGCATTTGATCAGCGACCAATAGTCAAGCTTGTCTAGAATCGACGTGGTCTTAGAAACAGCGGGCGAGCTTCTTTTGGTGAGGAAGGCATTGAGTGGGAGTGTTCCACCACTTTTCACATAATGTTTGTACGCTGATGTGAGAAAGTCCACTTGATCGCGAACTACTATCACGACCTTTTCAGGATCAAACACAGCATTCGCATTGGCTAAAGCACAGTGGGCATTGCTGCTGCTGTGCATACCGCCAGTCAAAACCTCGTGGCTGAATATCCATGAATCAGCTTGCATCCGGTCGGTTTGCGAAAGGTAGCTATGTAGGTGGTCACGTTCCTCTTGAGCGTCAAACTTGGGGCCACTTTCCATCAGTCTCCACATCAAGCCATCCAAAACGGGATCTTTCAGATATCCGAAATCAGGAATACTCGGTAACGCCACTTTTTGAATATAGGTACTGGCCGATTTCGGCAGGCCCACATGCAATAGTGCGCAATTAATACTTTTGTTTTTCAAACCAGTCTTTGCCTAGGCTCAAACACGAATAATTTTCAGACATAACAGTAACTTGCTCATCGACTAATGAAAACACCGGCCCGAACAAATATTCGGCCGGAAACTGAAAACAGGAAATCCCATGGCTATGAAAGTAAGCCGTGAGAGGCTGATTACCCCTTGCGTAGGCGGTTCAGCCAAGCGTCTGAACCGAGCTCGCGGTGCCACTGACCATTTCCACCTTATAGGTTGTGCCTCGGCAAACAATCGCGCTCGGACCGGCAATTGAGCCCTTGTGCGTGGAGAATATCTCTACTGTCTGCACATCGGCGGACGTTCTGTCAATGATATTGACCGGCAGGACCAGCAGTGAAAGCCTTTCGGTATCGCCATCAACACTGGATGTGATTGTGGCTGATACGACATCACTCAATGGCGTGCCGGTGACTGACAACTCCGCAAGAGCCCGATTGTTCAGGGCCAGTAAAAACTCACCCTGCATCCCGATTGTGAAGTGAATCTCCGAGTTTTTGCTGCTCAATAGAAAATCGTTGGCTTGTATCATCGTCGCCTCCACAGCGTTTGAGAAATCCAACGAGAACGTAATTAGCACACAACTATAGATAGGCAAGCACAAATGGCTATGAAAGTAAGCCGTGAGGGGCTGATTGAAATCGCCTCTCACGAGGGCATCGTCACGTCCCCATACCGAGACAGCGTTGGCGTATGGACGGTAGGAGTCGGGCACACTGCCAATGCCGGTAGCCCGAACCCGGCAATCGACCGGCGTGAATTCTCGATTCCCGAGATCATGGACATTTTCGCCCGCGATATCGCCAAGTTCGAAAAGCGCGCCAATCGAGCCTTCAAGATCAAACTCAAACAGCACGAGTTTGATGCGGCCGTGTCGTTTGACTTCAACACGGGCGGCATTTTCCGGGCGTCCTGGGTCAAGGACATCAATGCCGGGAACCGGACGGCTGCCGCCAAAGCCTTCATGCGCTGGCGAAAGCCGCCGGAGATCATCCCGCGCCGCCAAAAGGAATGCGACCTGTTCTTCAAGGGGCGCTATGCGAGCCGGGGCCTGGCAACCGTCTATCCGGCCTCTCCGGGCGGGCAGGTGCTGTGGCGCAAGGGCCGGCAGGTGGATGTGGGCGCACTCATGGCAGATGCCGGACATGTTCCCTCAGATAAGCCGCCTCAAGGAGAACCGTCCGGACCAGGCCCGGTCACAACACGCCAAACCCGCGGATGCTTTGGCCTGCTGACACACTTGTTCACCCTCATCAGGAACTGGAGAAACGCATGAGCAAATACAACAAATTCTGGGTCGCCCTGCTGACGGTGGCGATCAACGCGGTGCGCGAAGTCTACGGCATCGATCTCGGTGTCGATCCGGCCATGGTGGCGACGCTGGTCAACGGTGCCGGCGCGGCGCTGGTCTGGCTGGTGCCCAATGCTTGATCTCATCTCCGGAGGTCAAGGCACGCTGACACTGGTCGGCGCTGCCATTGCAACAGTCATCGTCGTGCTGTGGCGGGTCTTCCGCGCGGGCCGGCAGGTTGAACGCGGCAGGCATGCCGAAGCGAAAAACAAAGGATGGGCCGATGCCGAAAAACTCCTCGGAAAGGCGCAGCATGCTCGCCGCATGGCTGGCCACCGCGCTGATACTGACCTCCTGTCAGACGACGGGTACAAGCGGCCCGGATCCTGAACTGGTTGCCTGCCGGTCCTTCGAGCCGGTCACATGGTCGGCAACCGATACGCCCAAGACCATCAAACAGATAAAGGCGCACAATGCCGCCTGGGCGGCGGTGTGCGGGGAAACGTCATGAAGACGCTCACCATTGCAACATCCGTGGCATGCGCCCTGCTGCTCCAGTCGGCGGGTGCCAATGTTCTGAAAACCGGCCGATTGCCGATGTGCGGCCCGGATGATGGATCGTTTCAGCAACTGCGCAGCGGTCTCAAACAACCGCCGGCATGGCAGGGTCGGCGGCTGGACGGCGCAAACCTTCATTCCGGCATCCTGGAACTCGGCATCGGCCGTACCGGCGAATGGTCGCTGTTTTTTCGCTTTGTCGACCCCGATGGACGAAAGCGCATTTGTCTCGTGTCCCGCGGCGTCGGCAGCCAGGCCTTTTTCGGAAGGCCCATGTGATGAGCGTGAAGATCATGCTGTCGGCAAGCGGTATCATTGCCGCGGCGATTGCCGCGATCTTCGGATATGGCGTGCTTCACAGCAATGTTTCCGCCAATGCCGGTGATGTCGACAAGCTGGAAATGCGCCTCGAAAGGGTCGAGGACCGTACCGGCGATATCAGAGAACGCCTGAAGGGCATCGAGGTGATCCAGCACCAGCAGAACGAAACGCTTAAGCGGATATTGCGCGCTGTCGAGGGACAATAAGCACAGATATGAACGCGGCCTGTCACCCCAATTGGACCAGTGACGATCAGACTGCGGGGCCAGTCGTCCTATATAATTTGTATTGACAAATATTCGCGGCCTGTGCTTTTCCTCGCTTGTGAGGAGTGCATGATGGTCTTGGTTGCCGGCACAGGAATGACGGCATTCAACCGGCGAAAAGACGGCAGCGGTTTTCGCGATTGGGCCGGTGAAGCCTTCGAGACTGCGCTCGTGTCGGCCGATATCGACAGAGACGATATCGATGCGCTGGTGGTTGCCAGCGAAAGCGATTTCTTTTCCCTGCAGCTCAATCCGTCATCCGTTCTCGCAGATGATTTCGGCCTCAAGGACGTCGCCGGCCATCGGGTGGAAGGTGGCGGTGCGTCGGGTCAACTGGCGGTTCACGCCGGCGTTTGCCTGGTGCTATCCGGCCTTGCCCGCCGTGTCGCCGTCGTCGGATTCGAGCCGTCCGCATCGTTTCTCGACCCGCAGACCGTGACGGCGCTTTATGGGTTTTCATTCGATGCCTGGACGGACGGCATGACCGGCGTTTCAGCAACGGCATTGTATGCGCTGTCGGCCAAGGCCTTCATGCTGCGAACCGGCGCATCCTCACCGGATTTTGCGGCCGTGGCCGTGCAGAACCGCAAAAACGCCTGCCGCAACCCCGACGCCCATCTTGCCCTCGAGACCAGCGAACGGGATGTGCTTGACTCACCCATGGTGTCTGATCCCTATCGACGCCTCGACTGTTCGCCATTGAGCGATGGCGCGGCGGCGATCATTCTTTGCAGCGAGCAAGAAGCGCCCACCAGCCGGCATTCCGCACCACGCATTGCCGGGATCGGCGCAGCAAATGACCGGGTCCGGCTTGGCGATCGGCCGGACCCCGGTGTCTTCACGGCAAAGACGCGCGCGGCAAAAGGGGCCTATCGCATGGCGCAAGTTTCCCGGCCTCAGGAGCAGATCGAGATCGCCGAGGTCTATGACGCCTATTCCGGCGCCCAGTTGCAGGCGATCGAAGCGCTCGGCTTTTCCGATGATTTCCTTGGCGAACACCGGGCCGGCGGTTTCGAACCGTCCGGGCGATTGCCCGTCAATCTGTCCGGCGGCCTGCTGGGTCTCGGCGCGCCGGTGGGTGCGACCGGCATTGCTCAGGTGATCGCCTGCAGCCGTCAGATCGAAGGCACCTATCATGACGGTCTGCAACTGGATACACCACCGCGCTTGGCTGTCGCCGATACCCATGGCGGCGTGGCAACCACATGCGCGGTCACGGTCTTGAAGGGTGAAGGCGTATGAAACACCGGTTGGTGCTGGACTATTCATTAGGCCGTGGGGGCCTCGCACCCTATCTGGACGCGCTCGCCGGTGGCGTGGCACTCGCCGGGTTTTGCCCGCGATGCGGGCGTACGACCTTTCCGCCGGAGCGCCGGTGCCGTTGTGAACCAAACGGCGGTTCCGACGCCGCGCCGGGCCACAAGGAATTGTCGGGCCACGCCCATGTTGTTTTCAGAACGGATGGTCCCTCCGGCCACTTTGCCCTGGTGCGTTTTGATGGTGCGGACAATCAGACCGTGTGCCGGATTGCCAATCCGACTGTGAGCAGTGACACGGCCAAGCTGACGGCCAGCGATGACGGAAAGCCCGGCATTGTGATCCAGATGACGGGAGACGAAATTGAAAGCAATGGATAACTGGTCGGACGAGGCGCTGGCCGACATCGGACTGGAACGTACTGACGGAGCATTTCGCATCAACATTCCCGATGATGCCAACATCTATTCCATGACGGTGGGCCGATATCTCGACGCAGCCTCGCGGGACCGACTGGCGATGCGATTTGAGCAGTCTGACGGCAGCACGCGCGATTACAGTTTCGCCGACATTGATGCTGCCGCGACGGCGCTGGCGGCGTATCTGCGTCAAAACGGATATGGAAGAGGCGACTATATCGGCCTGCATTGCGGATTGCGTCCCGAAACCGCCATCGGCCATATGGCCATCTGCAAAATCGGAGCGGTCGCGGTCACGCTCTCGCAGCTCTACGGACCGGAGACGCTGGCTCATGCGCTCAATGATTGCGGCGCGCGCGTTTTGCTGACAACGGAAAGAGCCTGGGCACCGTTGCGGGCCGAAGCCGAAACACTGTGCCCGCATCTGCACGATATTCTTGTCGCGGAAAGCAGCGGGGAGGAACCTGATTTGTCGGCCGTTCTCGACGGTCCGGCGCCCGGTGATTTCGTGCCTGAACTCACGGGTGGGGACGATCCGGCACTGCTGATGTACACTTCCGGCTCCACCGGCATGCCGAAGGGCATCCTGCACGGACACCGGGTGCTGGCCTCCTATCGACCCTCGATCAACCTGTTCTTCAACCTGTCGCTGGACGATGAGGATGCAGTTTTCTGGTCACCCTCGGACTGGGCCTGGGTCGGCGGGCTGCTGGATATGCTGTTCCCGGCCTGGCTCGCCGGCCGGCCGGTGGTCACATCGGAGGATCGGTTCAGGGCCGACTGGGCCTTTGATTTCATGGCGCGCCACAAAGTCACCCACACGTTTCTTGCTCCCAGCGCCATTCGGCGCCTTGCACAAACACCCAACCCGCGGGAGCTTCATGACCTGTCCTTGCGGGTCATCTGCACGGGGGGCGAAGCACTGGCCGCCGAAATACTGGAATGGAGCGAAAACGCGCTGGGAGTGGTTTGCAATGAATTTTACGGGATGACGGAAGTCAATCACCTGATCGGCAATTGCGCAAATCTCTATCCGAGGCGCGCCGGCTCCATGGGGCTTGCGTATCCGGGTCACAGGGTCCTGCTGGTCGACTCCGACGGAACGGAGGTTGCCGCCGGTGAAATCGGTGAAATTGTCACCACCGCCGATGCGCCGACACGTTATCTCGGTTATCTCAACAACCCGGAGCGGGAAGCCGAACTGCGGCTCGGCCGCTATATGCGGACTCACGATCTGGCGGCCCGCGACGAGGATGGCTATTTCTGGTATAAGGGACGGTCGGACGATCTGATCAAATCATCCGGATTTCGCATCGGCCCCTCGGAAATCGAGGAATGTCTGATCGCACATCCGGCGGTGGCGGAGGCTGCGGTCGTCGGCAAGCCGGATCGTGATCGCGGTGCGATCGTCAAGGCCTTTGTCAGGCGGGCAGCCGGCTACTTGGATCACCCGGAAGAGGAGTTGAAACGGGAGCTCGCCGATCATGTTCGCAGCCGGCTGGCAACCTACAAGGCCCCGCGCGAAATCGCATTTGTCGATCATTTCGACCTGACCTCTTCGGGAAAAATCAATCGCAAGGCCTTGCGTCTTTCGGAATCGGCTTCAATTTGAACAATGGACAGTCAAGAACCCGTCCGAAAACAGGGATGACCGAACCATGCGCGCTCCATTGACCATCGGTGTCATTCACGCATCGCTGCCAAGCTACTTTCCCGACAAGCATGCCGTATTCGAGACCTGCGGGGCGGCGCTTGCCGAAATCTGCGAGGGAGAGGGTGTGCGGCTTGTCAACGCTCCGGGGCGACCGATGAACGGGGCGGAAGCGCAAAAGGCGGCGGATTTCTGCCTGACGGAGGGTGCGGATTTCCTTTTGCTCATTCATGGCGGCTTCACGATGGGCGATGTGGCGCACACACTCGCAGCAATTGCTGTTCCCATGGGCGTGTGGGCCACTCCGGAGCCCACTTTGGACGGCGATATTCAGCTCAACAATTTCGTTTCCCTGAACATGACGATGTCGATCGCACGAAAAGTACGCGATCTGAAAACCAATCCCATCCAATGGTATTTTGGCGCGCCGGACAGTGCGGAGATACGGACACGGTTCACGACCACGCTGCGTGCACTCGCGATGATGAAGACCATCACCGGTGCGCGCCTCGCGCTGATCGGTGGTTTGGCGCCGACCTTCTACAATATGGATGTGCCGACGAGCACGTTGAAACGGCGGTTCGGTGTCGATGTCGAAGCCTTTGAAATGTCTGAATTGACAGGGCGCATGAGCGCCGTCGACGATTCGCGGGCGGCTGCGGAGGTGCAAAGCATAACAGAAGCCGCACCAGTGCGCGATGTGACGAGTGAGCAAATTGAGCTGAACGCCCGCGCAGCGCTTGCCCTCAGGGATATCGCCGCCGATGGCCAATTCGACGCACTGGCTGTGTCTGACTGGCCGATGCTCCAGGCCAATCCCGGTATCCACCCCGGCGCCGCCTTCACCTGGCTGGAGGAGAAGGACAAGATTCCGGTGGCGTCCGAGGGCGATCTGCTTGGCGCGCTCACGCAACTGGCAAGCCGCGCGATGACCGGCAAGGTCGGCTATATCCTCGATATGACCGAGCCCGATTTGGAACGTGGCGATCTGCTGATGTGGCACGGCGGTGGCGGGCCGCTCTATCTGGCGGATGATCAGGGGGCGGCATGGATCAATCATCCGATGATCGGGAGGGGAACCGAGGAGGGAGCCTGTTACGGGACCATCAGCGATCTGGTATTCCGTGATGGACCGGTGACGGCCATGCGGATCGCAGACGATGCCACCGCCTTGTTTGAAATGGAGGCACGGGTGCATGGCCGTTCGCCGAAAGGCTATAGCGGCTGCCGCGGTTGGCTGCGCGATTTCTCATTTGCCGGTGAACCGGCGTCCCTCGACGATGTGATCTCGACGGTGATGGGGCACGGCGTCGAGCATCACTTCATCCTGGTTCCCAGGCATCACCAGGCGGTGCTGGCAGAATTCGGCGCCTGGGCCGGATTGCGTCCTCTCGGCCCGGTGCCGGCCCGCAACCATTTGCTCAGCGCTCCTTAACGCCGGGCGATCCGGGTCCGGCCATTCGAACTTTGGTCGTCGCGTTGTCGCGTCTACATGCGACGAAAATCGCGGCTGGGCTGGCCCCACAGGCAACGGGGATAATAGGGATAGGTGTTGGTGGCAAAGTAGACAAATTTACCGTTCAACATGCCGCCATTGCACTGATCGAGCGTGCCTGCGCCGCCGACATATACCCAATCTTCCACATAGGTGCCATCATAGCGCCCGCCCGGGCCGGATGGGCGTGTGCCCTTTTTGAGGAGGTAACCCGACTTCGCTTTGGATCCGACATAGTGGATTTCGAACCCGTCCGACGCATATCCCACCTGGGTTCCACCGCGGGTTTTCAAGGCGGAAATCGGCGTGCCATGATAGTGATATTTGCCACGATTGTCGACATGGGCGTTGGCAGAATCCATTCCAAGCAACTTGGCCGCACCCATCCCTTCCAGATTCCAGCCGGATCCGCGATCGCGGCTGTGCCCTCTTGGGGATCTCGGGTCCCAGTAGTCTGCGGTTCCCGGACGGATCAACACGCCATTGAGCGCAATTCCGATGGCGCCTGGGCCGGTGCCGGACGCCCGGTTTCGCTTTCGCGGATTTGAATTCACGCAGACATTGATTTTTTGCGCACGCATGGTGTGGGGATTGCCGCGATTAGGAAATTGGCCGGTTGCATGGTTCGGAACATTGTTGGACCGGATACAGATCTGGTTTCCACGCTCGGATATTTCCACCCAGTTGCCGGCGGCAAATGCATATCCTGCAAAAGCGATTAGTCCCGCTGCGCCCGCCGCGAGAGCAATTTTGCCTGCCATAGTCATCCCTCCAAAAGATTCGCCGTGAAACAGTCAACAGCGTGCAGCACCAACCCTAGTCCGGAGCGGATGTCACCGTTCTTTCCGGTTGATTAATTCTTGGTAATAGAGGCTGTGAAGCACGTGGGTGCGGCGAAATGCTATCCTCAGCCGCTGGTCCAGCGATCCAGCTTCGGAATGCTCCTGGTAACGAACCACGCCACAATGTGAGGCATGCCGTTCTGCCGCAGTTGCCTGATGCAATGCTGCTGCATTTCGGCTACCGTAAAGTCGGGATCGACAAACATCCCGTTTTTGTAGCAGTTGGAGCAGAATTCGCTGCTCAGCGTTCCATCGAGATTTGTGCCGCCGCCGTTCTCATCCCTGCTCAGCGGCATGCCGCAACTCTGACATTTAGCGCTCATCGACTCTCTCCCGAAATGCCCCGACGGCACTTATTTACAAATTTGGCGGGGGTTTCAATGTCCTGTCGACAAAACCAGAAATTTCGGGAGAGCCTGAACGCTGTTGGACGGTCGCAGACAGGTGGCGCAGCCGGCGTCGGCGTCAATGCTCAGCCCCTTCGGAAGGGACCATGTTGCTGCAGGACCGTGCTGATTCTGTCGACATCCTCGCGTTCGTGAACCAGATAGTCGGCAACGGCGTTGCGCAGCCCGGGATGGGTGATGTAGTGCGAAGAATGGGTCACGACCGGGAGATAGCCGCGTGACAGTTTGTGCTGTCCCTGTGCGCCGGCTTCGACGGTTGCCAGTCCATTCTCCAGGGCAAAGTCGATTGCCTGATGGTAGCAGACTTCAAAATGAAGGAAGCGATGGTCTTCGATGCATCCCCAATGTCGCCCGAACAACGTGTCACCGCCAATGAAATTAATGGCCCCGGCCACATAGCGTCCGTCGCGCCGGGCCATGACCAGCAACACATCGTCCGCCATTCGCTCACCGATAAGCGAGAAGAACTGTCTGGTCAGATAGGGGCGCCCCCACTTTCGAGAGCCCGTGTCCATGTAAAACTCATAAAAAACATCCCAAATGGACTCGGTCAGATCCGGTCCCGTTAACCAGTCGATCTCGATATCGTTTTCAAGCGCAGTGCGGCGCTCCTTCTTCAACGCCTTGCGCTTTCGCGATGCCAGCGTTTCAAGAAAATCGCCATAATTGTCATAACCAAGATTGCGAAAGTGGAACTGTTGGTCCGTTCGGTGCAGATAACCCAGATCCTTGAACGCCCCGATTTCATCATCGGGAACAAAGGTCACGTGGGCTGACGATAGGCTGTGCCGATCCGCCAGCGTTTTCAATCCGGCGGCCAGCGCATTTCGTATGGGGCCGGGATCGTCGTGCGGTGGCGTGAGAAGACGCGGGCCGGTTGCCGGCGTGAACGGGATAGATGCCTGCAGCTTGGGGTAATAGTGACCACCCGCCCGTTCAAAGGCATCCGCCCATCCATGGTCAAAGACATATTCGCCCTGGCTGTGGCTTTTGACATAGCAGGGCAGTGCACCATGCAGAGAACCGTCATCGGCTTCCAACAGCAGGTGTTGGCCGAGCCAACCTGTCGCTGACGTTGCGCAACCGGCCTCTTCCATGGCTGACAAATAGGCATAGGTGACGAAGGGATTGTAAGGGGTCGAGCCCCCCTGATCTCGTCGCGCGCCGGCAAGCGCACTCCATCGGCTTTCGTCGATATCGCCGAATGAGCTGGCGACACGCAACTGAAACACCGTTTGGTGCGATGCTGCCGTTGGAGCTTCAGAATTCTTCTTAACGTCCATGCGCTTTATCTATGTCTCGCAAACAAGGCCGCAAGTCGTTTGCGTCGAAACCTACAAAGGTCATCTGATCGGCATATTTTGTTGTGAGGTCCCGCGCCTGTGCAGCGCGAACCGTCCATGTGATGACCGGCAAACAACTCGCCCGGGCCGTTTTGACGAACGGGCAGGGCAGGTCGGAAACATGAAACGATACGAAATCGACGGGAATATCGAGCGCTCGTTGGTTGTTTTTGATTTGATGATCCCTTTTACCATGCGTCGTCAGATCAATCGCACTCCATGGCAGATCCAGAGTGTATGGCCCGGTCATAAGCTGTCGCCGTATTTTCCGAGACCATTTGGTTCATATCATGGAACCCAGGATGTGCGATGGGGCAGGTCTTGATCCAGTCGGCGCGGCGCATGGCCGCCATCAGCTGATTTCCAGCAGCGCGTCGATCTCGACAGCGGCATTCATCGGCAAAGCCGACATGCCCACTGCCGCGCGGGCATGCTTGCCGCGCTCACCCAGGACACCCACCAGAAGGTCTGACGCGCCATTGATGACGATGTGTTGTTCATGAAAACACTCGGTTGACGCCACAAACCCTTGAATCTTCACCACTCTCATAATCCGCTCAAGATCGCCGTCAAGTGCTGCACGCGCCTGGGAAAGGATGTTGATCGCGCACAACTCCGCAGCTCTTTTCCCTGATTCAATATCGATGTCACGCCCAAGGTGGCCCTGTATTTCAAGACGACCGCCGTCCATGGGAAGCTGACCGGAAATGTGAAGTAGATTTCCGGCAATGCTGTAAGGCACATAATTGGCCGCTGGTGCCGCGGCATCGGGCAGGACAATGCCCATGGCGGCAAGACGCTCTGCGATGGAATGTGACATAAAACTCTCCGGGAATCAGATACTCTTGTTTCAATGACTGGTGACACGTTAAAAAGAGGACTCAAAGGAGTGACCTCCTTTTCGTCTCAATGCCGTGTAGCATGGCGCTTCGAACGATAGAAGGAAACCGCCGGTGGGATTTTTGCCCGTAACAATTGGGTCAGTTGGTATCGCTTTGTTGATGGCCCAGGGAGCCGTGGCCAGTGTGGCCGATTCGTTGATGCCACACAGGGCGGTTTATGATCTCGAACTCGACGGCTCATCGGAGAGTTCCGGTATCGAATCGATGTACGGGCGGATGGTGTACGAGTTCAATGGGTCGCCCTGTGAGGGATACACGGTCGGCTTTCGGTTTGTCACACAGCTCGATACGGGTCGAACGACACGGCTGACCGACCAGCAAACGACAACCTATGAGGATCTGGAAGAACGAACGTTTCGGTTTCTGACCAAGTCCTACGTCAATCAGAAACTGGATCTGGAGGTGCGCGGAAGCGCCTACGCACAATCGGATGCGACCGAGGTCAAGTTGCAGGATCCGAAAGAGGACGATCTCACACTGGTTCCGGCACAATTCCCGACGGCCCAGATGATTTCGCTCATCGAGAAGGCCAAGCAGGGGGAGCGGTTTTTTCAGTCCCGCCTCTTTGACGGATCCGATGAGGGGCGAAAGGTCATGTTGACCACCAGCGTCGTCGGTCCTGCGCGTGTGTCGCAGGAGGGTGCCGCGGAGTTGAAGGTGACGGGTGAACTTGGAAAACTGCCGACCTGGCCGGTGACCATTGCGTATTTCGATGAGAGTGAAAACAATGACGGGACACCTGTGTATCGGATCTCGTTCAAATTGTATGAAAACGGCATTACGCGCGATCTGACGATGGATTATGGGGAATTCGCCCTTAAGGGAACGCTTGCCGATCTGGAGATTTTTGATCAGGATTCCTGCGATTGACAGGAGCGGGCAAAGAGCATCTTCCAATTTTTGCGCGGTGCTATCTCGATGAATGGGTGCAGGTCTTGATCCCGGGCCTGCCTCACCCCGGAGATGCTCGGTTTGGCCGGATAGCAGCTTTCTTGCAGATCAAGTCTTGTATCCAAACCGGTTCCGCTGTATGGAGCCGCCTATTCCACACGTAGGACATGGGTAAGACCGGGAGAAATCCGGTCGGTCCCGCCGGTGGCAGGTAAACTGCTGACGTCTTGCGGAGGTTCAACCGGAAAAGGAGAAACGGCATGGCATTGCCTGATTTCAGCATGCGCCAGTTGCTTGAAGCTGGCGTTCATTTTGGTCACCAGACACATCGCTGGAACCCGAAAATGAAACCCTTCATTTTTGGTGACCGAAACAACGTACATATCATCGATCTCGGTCAAACGGTTCCATTGCTTTCACAGGCGCTTCAGCTTGTCAGCGATACCGTCGCCGGCGGAGGGCGGGTTCTGTTCGTCGGCACCAAGCGGCAGGCCTCTGAGTTGGTTGCCGACGCGGCCAAACGCTCTGCCCAGTATTATGTCAATGCGCGCTGGCTTGGCGGCATGCTGACGAACTGGAAGACAATTTCCCATTCCATCCAGAGACTGCGCAAGCTCGACGAGCTGCTGGCGTCCGAGGCGCAGGGATTCACCAAGAAGGAACGGCTGAACCTGGAGCGCGAGCGTGACAAGCTGGAGCGCGCACTCGGCGGAATTCGCGATATGGGCGGAACGCCCGATCTCATGTTCATCATCGATACCAACAAGGAAGCGATTGCCATCCAGGAGGCCAAGCGGCTGAATATCCCTGTGGTCGCCATTGTTGATTCCAATTGCAATCCGGATCCCATCGACTATCCCATTCCCGGCAATGATGACGCTGCGCGTGCGATTTCGCTTTACTGTGATCTTGTCGCCAAAGCGGCAATCGACGGCATCGCCCGGCAACAGGGCGCATCCGGTGTGGACATAGGTGCCTCAGCCGAAGCGCCGGTCGAACCGGCACTGGAAGCGGCGGCAGAACCTGTTGCCGCCGAAGATGAACAGCCTGCAGCTGAACCGGCTGCAACGTCGACAGAGGAAGCTGCATCGGCCGAAGCGACAGCTGAGGAAGCGCCTGCCGAGAAACCGGCCGCCGAAGAACCCGCTCCGGCGGAGGCTGCTTCGGCCTCGCAGGACGCTGCGGCGGAGAAAGCTGCAAAGGCCGAGGAAGCCTCGGCTTCCTGAACCTGAACTGACCCGCGCGTGCCATGGTTTTGGCAGGCGCGGTCCAATCGAACAATTTGAACCAACCTGGCTCGCCAATAGGTGAGTTTGAATCTTCCAAGAGGCGAATATGAGCATTTCAGCATCTCAGGTTAAAGAGCTGCGCGAAAAATCCGGCGCGGGCATGATGGACTGCAAAAAGGCACTGCAGGAAAACGGCGGCGACATGGATGCCGCGATGGATTGGCTGCGGGCAAAAGGCATCGCCAAAGCGGACAAGAAATCAGGTCGTACGGCTGCCGAGGGGCTTGTGGGCGTCGCCGGAAACGGCAGCAGTGCGGTCGTCGTGGAAATCAACTCCGAGACCGATTTCGTGGCACGCAATGAAGCATTCCAGGATCTTGTGCGTGGTATTGCCGCCGTTGCACTCGAAACCGATGGTTCGCTGGAAACCGTATCGGCGCAGACCTATCCGCCGACCGGGAAGTCCGTTGCGGAGTCCATTACGGATGCCGTGGCGACGATCGGTGAAAACATGAACCTTCGCCGAACAGCAAAATTGAGCGTTGGGCAGGGCGTCGTCGCGACCTATGTGCATAACTCGGTGGCCGATGGATTGGGAAAACTCGGTGTCCTCGTAGCGCTTGAGTCTTCGGGAGATGCGGACGCCCTGGCGGCGATAGGAAAACAGGTTGCCATGCATGTTGCTGCGACCAATCCGCTGGCCTTGACCTCGGCTGATGTCGATGCGGATGTGGCGGGTCGTGAAAGGGCGATCTTCGTCGAGCAGGCCCGTGAATCGGGCAAACCCGAAAACATCATTGAAAAAATGGTTGACGGTCGTATGCGCAAATTCTTCGAGGAAGTCGCTCTGATGTCACAGAGTTTCGTTGTCAACCCGGACGTGAATGTGGAAGCTGCGGTCAAGGAGGCGGAAGCGTCAGTTGGAGCACCAATCAAAGTCGTCGGCTTCATACGTTTTCAACTGGGTGAAGGCGTTGAAAAAGAAGAAAGTGATTTTGCTGCGGAGGTTGCTGCCGCTGCTGCCGGATAATCCTCAGTAAATCTTGACAAATGCAAAGGGCATCGCGTGACAATGCGATGCCCTTCGTGTATCCGCAACCGGAATAGAATTGCGGATAGTGTTATGCAGTCAAAACCCACTTACAAGCGCGTGCTTCTCAAGGCTTCAGGCGAAGCCATGATGGGCGAGCAGGGGTTCGGAATTGACGTGGCTGTCGCGGACCGCATTGCATCGGATATTGCCGAGGCTCGTACCATGGGCGTGGAGGTCGGCGTTGTGGTGGGCGGCGGAAACATATTCCGTGGTGTGGCCGTCGCCTCCAAGGGCGGCGATCGGGTCACGGGCGATCACATGGGCATGTTGGCGACCGTCATCAACGCACTCGCGCTGGCAACGTCGCTGAGAAAGATCGGGATCGACACGGAAGTGCTGTCGGCGATCGCAATGCCTGAGATCTGCCAGACCTTCTCGCAGCGGGCCGCTTTGCACCACCTTGAGAAGGGGCGGGTGGTCATTTTCGCTGGCGGGACCGGAAATCCGTTTTTCACCACCGATTCGGCAGCAGCGTTGCGAGCCGCCGAGATGGGCGCCGAAGCGATTTTCAAGGGAACGCAAGTCGACGGAATCTACTCCGAGGATCCCAAATCGAATCCGAATGCCAGCAGGTTCGACAAACTGACGCATGATGAAGTTCTGCGAAAGGGGCTGGCGGTCATGGATGTTGCCGCGGTTGCTCTGGCGCGGGAAAATGCTATTCCAATCGTCGTGTTTTCCATTCATGAACCGGGTGGTTTTGCGGCGATCTTGAACGGTGGCGGCCGGGCCACTATCGTAAACGACGCCTGAAACGCTCGACGCCGGCTTCGTCCCGGTGATATGGGGCAATCCCGGGGTTCAGGTTCGACAACAAACCGAATAGATGACACAAACAAACCGCCTGATGCCGATCCAGTCGGGGTACCGGCGAAAGAAACCGCAAGGGAGAACACAATGAGTGACGGCGCAGACTTCGATGATCTCAAACGCCGCATGGACGGTTCGATCGCATCGTTCAAGAGTGACATCGCCGCCTTGCGGACGGGCCGCGCCTCCGCCAACATTTTGGATCCGGTATTGGTCGACGCTTACGGATCGAAAATGCCTCTCAACCAGGTGGCCAATATCTCCGTACCTGAGGCGCGAATGATCAGTGTTTCGGTTTGGGACAAGGGCATGGTGAGTGCGGTCGAAAAAGCGATCAGGGAATCCAATTTGGGTCTCAACCCCGTAACCGACGGCAGCAATCTGAGGATACCACTGCCGGAACTTAACGAGGAAAGGCGCAAGGAGCTTGTCAAGGTCGCACATAATTATGCGGAAAATGGTCGCGTTGCGATTCGTCATGTGCGCCGAGATGGCATGGATGCCCTCAAGAAGGCGGAAAAGGATGGCTCAATCAGCAAGGATGAGAGCCACACCCAGTCCGAAAAGGTGCAAAAACTCACCGACGAGATGATTTCGCAGATTGATCGCTTGCTCAGCGACAAAGAAACGGAAATCATGCAGGTATAGTGGCTGAATCGGTTAGCTGAAATCGTTCAATGTTAATGGAGGCCGATTGGTGAGTGTTCCCCAACATGTCGCCATCATAATGGATGGAAACGGTCGCTGGGCCGAACGGCGGGGACAGACGCGCACCTCTGGTCATCGGCGCGGAGTCGAAGCTGTCCGTACAGCGGTGGAATCGGCCGGTGAGTTGGGCGTGAAATATCTGACCCTGTTCGCATTCTCTTCGGAGAACTGGCGGCGGCCCGAGCAGGAGGTCAACGACCTTATGGGGTTGTTGAAGTTTTTCGTAAGGCGCGATCTTGCTGAACTCCATCAGGAGAATATCAAGATTCGGGTGATCGGCGATAAGACTTCATTGAAGCCCGATATACTGGCCCTTCTGACCGAGGCTGAGGAGCTGACAAAATCCAACACCGCCATGCAGTTGATTATCGCTTTCAATTATGGAGGCCGCGACGAAATAGCGCGTGCGGCCCGAAGGCTGGCAGCCAGGGTCTCAAGAGGTGACTTGAACGCCGACGATATCCGCGAAGAAGATATCGGGGCCTCGCTCGACACCGCCGGTATCCCGGATCCGGACTTGATAATCAGAACAAGCGGCGAGCAGCGCATTTCCAATTTCCTGCTCTGGCAGGCAGCCTATGCGGAGTTCGTGTTTCTTCCGTGCCTCTGGCCGGATTTCGACCGCAAATCATTTGAAGAAGCGCTGGACATTTATCAATGCCGCAACAGGCGCTTTGGCAGAACAACCAGCCAGGATCTGGCACTGGGAACCTGATGCAGAATGAAGTTCGGGTCAGAACGATTTCCGGGGTTTCGCTCGGCATTTTTGTCATTGTCGTGGCCTGGTTCGGCGGTTTCGGATTTCGATTGTTGTCGATCGCCATCATGGCGCTGGCGTTCTTCGAGTGGTTTCGAATAGTTCAGGTCCAATCGCTCAGCAGGCGCGTCTGGGTTATCGGATACATGACCGTCGTCGCTGTGGGACTTTCAATTCTGGCAGGATTTGCATTGCCGGCATTGGTGCTTGCAACAGCCGGCGCGGTCGCTGCTGGTCTGGTTCGGCATTTCGAAGCGGGCGATTTATGGCCGTCAGCTGGGCTGATTTATGCCTGCTATTTCGGTGTCGCCTTTTCCGAATTGCGAGATGGCGGTGAATACGGATTGTCAGTGATATTGTTGCTTTTCGCCGTTGTCTGGTCGACTGATATCTTTGCCTTTTTTGGTGGACGCAGCCTGGGCGGTCCGAAGCTTGCTCCTGTGATATCGCCGAAAAAGACCTGGTCCGGATTCATCTGCGGTCTGGCGGGCGGTGTCGCCGCTGGATTGATAGTTGCATCGATCTTCGGAATGTCGAGCTTTTTGTGGATTGCATTCTTGTCGATTGTTCTGTCTTTGTCGGGTCAGGTTGGAGATCTGTTCGAATCGGCCTTGAAGCGGCGATTTCAGGTCAAAGATTCAGGAGTCCTCATACCCGGACACGGCGGTGTCCTCGATCGCGTTGACAGCATGATTTTTGCCGCTTTTGCGGCTTATGTCATCGGCGTTGCCATGCATGGTGATGGCGGTGATGTCGGCGGAAACGGAATCGCGTATCAGTTGCTGGGGCATTGATGCTTCGAATGCGGCTGCCGCGAAACGAAAACGGACTGGATGATGGAATATTTTGCTTCGCTTTATGGCCTGATCATCGGGACCATCATCCCCTTTCTCATTGTGTTGACCATCGTCGTTTTTGTCCACGAGATGGGCCATTATCTCGTCGGCCGATGGTGTGGGATTCGCATATTGACATTCTCGGTTGGGTTTGGACCGGAGCTGCTGGGGTTCAGTGACCGCCATGGCACACGTTGGCGCCTTTCAGCGATCCCTCTGGGCGGATATGTGAAGTTTTTCGGGGACGAAAACGCAGCCAGCACTCCAGATTTTTCAGCTGTCGAATCAATGAGTTCCGAGGAACGAGCCCGGACGTTTCCCGGCGCCAATGTATGGAAGAGGGTCGCCACGGTTGCAGCTGGTCCAATTGCCAATTTTATCCTTGCGATTTTCATATTTGCGGTGATGTTCAGCCTCTACGGAAAGCCGATTTCCGATCCGGTTGTATCGCAGGTTCAGCCTGGTAGCGCAGCAGAAGAAGCCGGTATCATGCCCGGCGACGTGGTGGTTGCGATTGACGAGCAACCGATTTCAACATTTGAAGATCTGCGGCGCTACGTATCACCGCGTCCGGAAGTGGAAGTCGTCTTGACGGTCCGTCGTGAAGGCAGGTCGCTTGATATTCCGATTGTACCGCGACGCTCGGAGATCGAGGATCAGTTCGGCAACAAGATGGAAGTCGGTCTGATCGGAGTGGTTACGGACCCAACAGCCGGTAATTTCCGCCGCGTCGATCTGAATCCCATCCAGGCTGTGGGTGAGGGGGCAAGTTCAAGCTGGTACATCGTATCGAGGACCGTGGGGTACATCGCCAATATTTTCAGGGGTCGGGAAAAGGCTGATCAACTCGGCGGACCGATACGGGTGGCGCAGATGTCCGGACAGATGGCCACCCTGGGCGTCGGTGCATTGTTGCAACTCACGGCAGTTCTTTCCGTATCAATCGGCTTTCTAAATCTGCTGCCTGTGCCGATGCTGGATGGTGGGCATCTGGTGTTTTATGCAATCGAAATCATTCGCGGCCGCCCGGTCGGCGAGCGGGCGCAGGAAATTGCCTTCAAAATCGGTCTCAGTCTGGTTCTGATGTTGATGATATTTGCTACCTGGAACGATATGTCGATCGTGTTCGGCTAGGGCGCATCGGTGTCGGTTTGTAACACTGTTTGGTTTGACTCAGGCGTCGCCGCAAGGATAATGATAACAATTCATTAGCCATAATTTGACGCTTGGAGTGACAAATCGATCACGACCGGGAGAGAAGTAAACAGAAATTAACTCAATGGCTTGCTTGTGGCACAAAACACTGTAAAACGGCGGAGAGGCTGAATCGTCTGTCTATTCGGGTTGGGGACGTCGGGATAAAGGGTAAAATAAGCCAATGAAGGCCGGTTCTAATTTACGAAGCGCTGTGTCGGCGCTTGCGCTTTCGGTATGTTTGACAGCGAGCGGTGCGGGGACCGCGCTCATTGCGTCATCCATTGTGGCCGAAGCGGCAGTCGTTACCGTGATTGAGGTGCGTGGAAATCAGCGCGTCGATGCCGAGACGGTTCGCGGCAACATCACCATCGTTCCGAACAAGAACTTTAACAACTCCGACATAGACGAATCCATAAGGCGGCTCTACGCAACGGATCTGTTTTCGGATGTGCGAATCACACGTCAGGGCAAGCGACTTGTCGTGACGGTCGATGAAAACCTCATCGTCAATCAGATTGTGTTCAACGGTAACAAGAAACTGAAGGACAAGCAGCTCGAAGCGGTCGTACAGACTGAGCCGTTGGGTCCTTATAACGAAACGACCGTCGAATATGATGCGCAGGCCATTCGCGATGCCTATGACCGTATTGGCCGTGACGATGCGACGGTTACGACTCAGATCGTCAACCTGTCGGGTGGTCGGGTAAACATCGCGTTTGAAATCAGCGAGGGCGACCGGACCAAGATCTCGTCGATTAATTTTGTCGGCAACAAAGCGTATTCGGACGGCCGCCTTGCCGATGTGATCTCCACCAAACGTTCAGGTGTGCTCTCGTTCCTTTCGCGCAAGGATGTGTACGATCCGGACAAATTGAGGGCTGACGAGGAGCTGCTGCGCCGGTTCTATTACAATCACGGCTACGCGGATTTCCGGGTGATTTCGTCAAACGCGGACATCGACCCGGCAAGCGGCAATTACGTCATAACGATCACGGTCGATGAGGGACAGCGCTACACGTTCGGTGATATCGCGATCGACAATACCGTGTCGGAACTGAATGCGGACCGATTACAGCGCCTGATCAAGACCAAGCAGGGGCAGGTTTACAGCGCCCAGAAAGTGGAAGACACCATAATCGCGTTGTCAGAGGCTGCAGCGGAAGAGGGATTTCCGTTTACGCAGATTACCCCGCGCGGCAATCGTGATTTCTCAAACGGAACCATTTCGGTTACCTACCTGATTGATAAAGGCCAGCGCGCCTATATCGAGCGGATCGAAATTCGCGGCAACACGCGAACCGCTGACTATGTCATTCGTCGTGAGTTCGATCTGAGTGAAGGCGACGCTTTCAACCAGGTGATGATCCGACGCGCCAAAAAGCGTCTTGAAGCCCTCAGGTTCTTCGAATCCGTCAACATTACGACACAACCGGGATCGGCGCCTGATCGGGTGATCGTCATCGTCAATGTTCGTGATCAATCGACCGGTGAGTTTTCGATCGGTGCGGGCTATTCGACAGGGTCGACCGGCGCAACGGCGACGATCTCGGTCGCAGAGCGCAACTTCCTCGGCCGCGGACAGTTTATGAAGGTCTCCGTGGGCGGTGGCCAGCATACGAGAGACTACTCCTTCTCGTTTACGGAGCCTTATTTCCTCGGCTATCGCCTGGCGGCTGGGTTCGATATCTTCCGCAGTGAAGATACATCACAGACCAATTACGACATTCAGACAACCGGCGTTACACTGCGTGTGACGGCTCCGATCACGGACAATATCAATACAACCCTGGCCTACACCTACAGCCAGGAAGAGTATGATCCGGAAGCCGGTGCATCATTCTCGACGCCCATTCAGGATGCCATCAACAACAGCCCCTGGATCAAGTCGTCCGTTTCCAACACGCTGGTCTATGATACGATCGATAACAAGGCCATGCCGCGCGAGGGCATTTTTGCCCGTATGACAAATGAGTTTGCCGGACTTGGCGGCGATGCGAAGTTTATCAAATCAACGGCCAAGGCGACCTATTACCGACCGATATCGGAATACGGCGATATCATCGGAATGGTGAGTGGCGGCGGGGGACATGTCCTCTCAACCTCGGGAAATCTTCGTGTTTTCGACCAGTTGTTTATTGGCCAGGAAACGATCCGTGGTTTCGAATCGCAGGGCATTGGACCGCGCGACACCAATGGCGATGCGTTGGGCGGCACAACATACTTTAATGCAACAGCAGAAGTCGGGTTCCCGATGCCGATCGTACCGCGTGATTTCGGTCTGCGTGGAGCCGTGTTTGCAGATGCCGCGACCCTTTGGGGAAGCGACCTGAATTTGACTGGAACAACGGTCAACGGGCTGGACATGCAATGGCGTGCTTCGGTCGGCGCCAGTTTGATCTGGGCATCTCCGTTCGGCCCATTGCGGCTTGATTTCGGCTTCCCGGTCCTCAAGGAGTCCTTCGATCAGACCCAGACATTCCGATTTGGTACATCTGGGCGGTTCTAATTGGGATGAGGTTGGTCGGCGCCTAGCGCGTTAACCCACAAATGGCGGGGCTCGTCCGAAAATGGCGAGCCCTGAATTTTTGTACGATGGAAGATTGTTATTTTTTTCCCCGTCACGCCGGAATGACGGTGTCAGAACTGGCCATCGCCTGCAACGCCGAGTTGTCGGATGCTGCACTGGGCGATCAGGTTGTCACTGGCGTAGCGCCGCTTGCAAGAGCTGCAGAAGGTGATTTGACGTTCATAACCTCCAGAGTTCATGTCGACTGGCTGGCAGATCTTCAAGCCACGGCAATCATTTGCCATCCCAGATTCGAAGCGTTGGTCCCTTCGAAATGCGGTGTGCTGCTGACATCGCGGCCGCAACTTGCTTTCGCTGTGGCCGCGCAGATTCTTTATCCGGATGCGATGGTGCCGGACACTCTAGACGATCAAGCAACGATTTCACCCGATGCCGTTGTGCATCCGACTGCCCATCTGGAAGACGAGACGGTTCGCGTTGAAGCCGGTGCTGTTATCGCCGAGGGCGCACGCATTGGCTCCGGTACCCAAATCCTTGCCGGAGCGGCGGTGGGCAGGAACTGTCGAGTGGGGCGAAATTGCGTCATCGCGGCAGGTGTGACACTGCAGCACGCTCTGGTGGGAAACCGGGTTATCATTCATCCTGGTGCGCGTCTCGGACAGGACGGATTCGGCTATACTCCGTCAGACAATGGGATGGCGAAAATCGTCCAGATTGGTCGTGTGATTGTTCAGGACGACGTTGAGATTGGTGCCAATACCACAATCGACCGCGGCGCGCTGGACGACACGGTCATCGGCGAAGGTTCCAAGATAGATAATCTCGTGCAGATCGGGCACAACGTGCACTTGGGGCGCCACTGCGCGATTGCCAGTCAGGTGGGTATTTCCGGCAGCGTCAAGATTGGCAACGGTGTTATGTTGGGCGGCAATGTCGGGGTGAATGGACATCTGAAAATCGGAGACGGCGCCCAAATAGCCGGCATGAGTGCCGTCGCTGGTGACGTGCCCGCTGGTGCACGTTGGGGGGGCATACCGGCACGACCGATGCGTGCCTTCCTAAAGGATATGGCGGAAATGAATGCCCGGGCATTTGGCAAGAAAGAAAAAGGGGGATCGGCAAATGGCTGAAGAGATTGGCACGGATCTTGAGACGGCTGACCTCATGGAAATCATGGAGCTGCTGCCGCACAGGTATCCATTCTTGCTTGTTGATCGCATCATCGAGATTGACGCCGATAATTCGGCGATTGGAATTAAGAATGTGACAGCAAATGAACCGCAGTTTACCGGCCACTTTCCGTCAAATCCCGTGATGCCAGGTGTTTTGCTGATCGAGGGAATGGCGCAAACGGCAGGTGCAATCTGCGCGCGCAACCGTAATGAACGCTCAAATCTCGTCTACTTCATGACGATCGACAATGCCCGGTTTCGCAAGCCGGTCCTTCCCGGCGACAGAGTTGAATACCACGTCAAGAAGATCAAGCAGCGTGGCAATATCTGGAAGTTTCATTGCGAAGCCATTGTTGATGGGACAAAGGTGGCCGAAGCCGATGTCGGGGCAATGCTTGTCCCGGAAGAAGGTCATGCATGATGATTTCGGCGTCTGCCACCATCCACCCTTCGTCGGTCATTGAAGAAGGCGCAAGGATTGGTGAAAATGTGTCGATTGGCCCATTTTGCCTTGTTGGATCAAAGGTCGTGCTTGAATCGGGAGTGGTGCTGAAAAGCCATGTCGCCGTGACCGGCCGCACGAGTATCGGTTCACACACGACTGTGTTTCAGGGTGCAGTTCTGGGAGGAGAGCCGCAGAACGTCAATTACAAAGGTGAAGAGACCGATCTGACGATTGGCGCCAATTGTACGATACGTGAAGGTGTGACGATGCACACCGGCATGCCGGATGCCGGCGGTCGAACCACTGTTGGCGAACGCTCGATGTTTCTGGCATGTTCCCACGTTGCACATGATTGTCATATTGGCAGTGACGTAATTCTGTCGAACAATGTGATGCTGGGCGGTCATGTCGTGGTCGGCGATCGCGTCATTATGGGGGGAGGTGCGGCTGTTCATCAGTTTTGCCGGATTGGCCACCACGCCTTCATTGGTGGACTGGCCGCATGCAGCCTGGATGTCATCCCGTTTGGGATGTTGAACGGCAACCCAGGTGTGTTGGGCGGCCTCAATGTTATTGGCATGGCTCGTGCCGGGATGAGCAAAGCGGAGATCCACACGGTTCGTCGGGTTTTCAAGAAGATTTTCCACGGTGACGGAACCATTCAAAACAATATGGCCGACGTCAGGGACGAATACGGTTCCGTCGCAATTCTGGCTGACATTTTTGAGTTTATAGGGGCTGATAGTCATCGCGGATTGGCATCCGCTGCGAAGGAAAAGCGGGCATAACGGGAACGGTTGCCAGCGAATGGCTGATTTCAGGTGACTTGGATGTCTGCGAAATAGGTCTGGAGTCAGTGTTCGGAATAAGCGTATCCTGTGTAAATCGAATACTGTCTAATCGTACAACCTAAGAGTGTTCATTTCCGACGAACCGAGGTTCCATGGAAGCAACAGCCCAGCAATCAAACCCGAAAGGGCGTTTGGCCATTATCGCCGGACGGGGCCGATTGCCGCTGCACGTCGCCGCGGCGGCGCGTGCCGCGGGCGATGACCCTTTTGTCATCGGGTTGAAAGGTGAAGCGTGCGACGTTCCGCATGACTTCGAACATGAGTTCGTGAGCCTGGGCGATATCACCGGTGTCCACCGCCTTGTGAAGGAACATGGAATTGATCGCGTGATCATGTCAGGCGGTGTCGACCGGCGCCCGGAACGAAGGGAGCTCAGGGCACCGTTCCGGATGATTCCAGGTATTTTGCTGATGCTGCGTATTCTGAGCGGCGGCGGTGACGACAAACTACTCAGGGCCGTCATTTCAATTATTGAGGCAGCCGGATGCAGGGTTGTCGGCGCCCAGGAAATTGTCCCTGACCTCCTGGCAAAGACCGGATCCGTCACCGAACGGCATCCAACGAAAGCGCAATGGGAAGATATTCGGGTTGGATTTACCGGTGCCGATATGCTTGGGCGCCTCGATGTCGGGCAGGGCGCAGTGGCCATAGGTGGGCGTATCGTCGCATTGGAGGGCCCGGAAGGTACCGATGGCATGCTGGACCGTGTCGCCCAAATGCGCGAGTCCGGACGAATCTCGCGCCAACATGATGGGGTTCTGATCAAACTGTGTAAACCGCAGCAGGATCAAAGGGCAGATCTGCCGAGCATGGGCCCGATCACAGTTGAAAACGCCGCGCGAGCCGGACTGGCCGGGATTGCCATCGAGGCCGGGCGCGCTTTTGTCCTGGATCAGGACGACACGATTGCCCGGGCAGACGCCCTTGGCCTGTTCGTGGTCGGCATTGACCGGGATGAAATGGACTCCGAATTGGATGGGCAAACATAGGCCGGGATGCTTCATTTCATGCAATTTGAGACGCACAGGAGGCTTCGTAGGCGCAACGGCCAAAGATCGGTACCTTTTTTGCTCCATGGGGTAGGGATGGCCGCGCTCTACCAGACCGATCTTGTGGAGGGTGTCAGAACCGGATTGGATGACATGGATGGGCACTGACCCCATATCAAGACCCGCTACCGGCCCTCGGCTCAAATTGGCGATCATAGCCGGAGAAAAATCCGGAGATCTTCTGGGTGGTGACCTGATAGCAGCCGTCAAAGATCAGCATGGCGGCCCTATTGAGTTGGTCGGTGTGGGTGGCGAGGCGATGGCAGCTGCAGGGTTGGCCTCTCTCTTCAACTATGAGGAGCTGTCGATTGTCGGTTTTAGCGCGGTAATCGCTCGTTTGCCGCAGCTATTGATGCGCATACGGCAGACATCGCGGGCGATCATCGCTGCAAATCCGGATGCTCTGGTGATTATCGACAGTCCGGACTTTACCCATCGTGTCGCAAAGGCCGTCCGCAAGGCGTTGCCGCACATGCCGGTCATCAACTACGTCTGTCCAACGGTTTGGGCATGGAAACCGGAACGAGCGGTCGAGATGAGCGCCTATGTCGATCACGTGCTTTCGGTGTTCCCCTTTGAGGCAGAATCCGTCGCCCGGCTCGGTGGTCCACCGGTCACCTATGTCGGACACAGGCTGGCAAATGACGCGGGATTGCTGTCGGCGTCCGCACATCAAAGAGACCTGAATGAAAAACGGGTCAGTCTGCCCGCGGGGGAGCGGTTCGACAAACCTGTCTGTCTTGTGTTGCCGGGCTCACGCACCGGTGAACTCAAGCGGCTCTTGCCATCTTTGCGACGGACGGTAGAGGAACTTGCGGGTCGGTGTCCGGATGCGCGGTTTGTCATTCCAACCCTGCCACGTCTGGAAGCTGACGTGAAAACAGCATGTCGAGGATGGTCGTGTGAGGTCGAGATCGTCTCCGGCGAAACCGCCAAATGGAAGGCTTTTTCTGTGGCGGATGTTGCGGTCGCGGCATCCGGAACGGTGTTGTTGGAACTGGCACTAACCGGAATCCCTTGTATTTCGGTCTACAAGCTGGATCCGGTTGCCAAACTGATCTTTGGAAAGGTTACGACCTGGACCGGCGCATTGCCGAATTTTATTGTCGATTATCCTGTCATCAACGAATACATCAACGAATCCGTTCGATCGGGTTTGATCGCCAGGCGGTTGGAACGCCTGATGTCCAATAGTCTTGAACGCAGCGCGATGATCTCCGCGTTCGATCAGGTGCGCAGTGCCATGAAAATGGACGAGCCGGCCAGCGGGCCGGCTGCCAGATTGGTTCTGCAATTGGTGACGAGAGCCTCTGGCAACCCTTGAGACCACTCCGCGCAGCGCGAAGAACGCTTTAGCGGCACAACCGGTACCTTTCTAGCCAGCGATACATATCGCCTGAGGCTAACTTGCAAGTTGCTCGATCGGTGGACAGGCACAGACCAGATTGCGATCCCCATACACATTGTCGACCCGCGACACCGGTGGCCAGTATTTGCCGGCCAGTTGACTTTGCCCGGCGGGCGCAACCGCCAGCATGGCATCATAGGGATGGTCCCACCGGTCCGTTATCGCCGCCTGTGCCGTATGGGGTGCGTTGACCAACGGATTGTCCTGACTGTCCCATTCGCCATTTTCCAATCGCCGGATTTCATCGCGGATGGAAAGCATCGCATCGCAAAACCGGTCAAGCTCCGACAACGGTTCGGATTCCGTCGGCTCGATCATCAACGTCCCGGCGACCGGCCAGGACATGGTCGGTGCGTGGAACCCGTAATCGATCAGACGCTTGGCAATGTCTTCGACGCCGATTCCCGCACTGTCCTTGAATGGTCTCGTGTCGATGATGCATTCATGAGCAACTCTGTCATGCGCTCCCCGGTAGAGAACATCGAATCCCTGTTTCAGGCGCTCTGCAACATAGTTCGCGGATAATATCGCCACTTCGGCCGTGCTCCTCAGGCCATCCGCACCCATCATCCTGATATACATCCAGGATATCGGCAATATCGACGCACTTCCATGGAAGGCCGCAGCAACGGCTCCACTGCCGTCGATTAGCGGGTCGCCCGGCAGGTAGGGTTCCAGATGGCGCGCCACACCGATCGGACCAATGCCGGGTCCGCCACCGCCATGCGGAATGCAAAATGTCTTGTGCAAGTTCATATGGCAGACATCCGCGCCGATATCGAACGGGCGAGCAAGGCCGATCATCGCGTTGAGATTGGCGCCATCGAGATAGACCTGACCACCATGATCATGAATGGTCCGGCAGATTGCCTTGATCTTTTCTTCAAAAACACCGTGGGTGGACGGGTAGGTGATCATCAATGCGGCAAGCTGATCGCTGTGCGCCTCTGCTTTTTCGACCAGATCCTCAAGATCGACGTCGCCATTGTCGGTGCATTTCACCACGACGATTCGTAAACCGGCCATGGACGCGCTCGCCGGATTGGTACCGTGGGCCGACGATGGAATCAGGCAGACGTCGCGATGGGCTTCACCGCGTGCCGCATGGTAGTGGCGGATGGCCATCAACCCTGAAAACTCGCCCTGGCTGCCCGCGTTCGGTTGAAGGCTGACAGCCGAAAACCCCGTAATCTCGCACAGCCAGCGTTCCAGGTCCTGCATCATCTCGTGATAGCCCTTGGCGCAATGCGGGGGAGCGAAGGGATGGATATTTGAGATCTTGGACCACGTTATCGGCATCATCTCCGAGGCGGCATTGAGTTTCATGGTGCAGGAGCCGAGTGGGATCATGGCACGGTCCAGGGCGAGATCCTTGTCCGCAAGTTTCCGCAGATAACGCATCATCTCCGTCTCCGATCGGACGGAATGAAAAACAGCTTGTGTCAGGAAGGGCTGCTTGCGTTTTGCCGGTGGCAGATGGCTATTGCTTGCCTCACGCCCATCAGCAGCCGAAAAGACCCCCAAAAGCGCCGATAGATCGTCCTCGCTGGACACCTCATCAAAAGCCACGCTAACAAGGTCGGTTCCGATTGTTCGAACCAGATACCCATCTTGCTGCGCCTTTGATGCATATTCAGCGGCCTGGCCCTCCACCTTGACGGTCACGGTATCAAAGAAATGGGCGCCCACGAGTTCGAAGCCGGCCTTCTTCAATCCGTCCGCAAAGCGGCCTGCGAAATGTGATGCCCGATGGGCAATCGCTTTCAGACCATCCGGCCCGTGCCAGATTGCATAGGCCGCAGCCATATTCGCCAACAACGCCTGTGCGGTGCAGATATTGGATGTTGCCTTGTCCCGCCGAATGTGTTGCTCCCGCGTCTGCAGTGCGAGCCGGTAGGCAGGATTTCCACTGGTGTCGACGGATTCGCCAACCAGTCGGCCAGGCATGATCCGCGTCAGCTTCTCCGTTACGGCAATATAGGCCGCGTGGGGCCCACCAAATCCCATCGGTACTCCGAAACGTTGCGCGGATCCGACGACAATGTCGGCTCCCCACTCGCCAGGAGGTTGCAGTTGGGTCAGCGCGAGCGGGTCGGTAACGACAATAACCAGGGCACCCGCATCTCGCGCCTTTTTTACAAGGTCTGCCGGGTCGTCAAGAACGCCATAGGTGTCGGGCCAGGAAAATACGACAGCGGCTGTATCCTCATCGATATCGCCATCTGCAATGGCGATATCGAGGGGCTCCATGCGAGTCTCCAACACGGTTCGGGACTGCGGGTGCAGCGGGTTTACAACCGAAATATGATGACGCTTCATGCGGTGGTGGCGATAGGCCATGCCGGCTGCCTCAGCGACGGCCGTTGCTTCGTCGAGAAGCGATGCGTTGGCGACAGGCAATCCGGTTAACTCACTGACCAGGGTCTGGAAATTGAACAGCATCTCCAGCCTTCCCTGGCTGATTTCCGGCTGATAGGGCGTGTAGGATGTATACCAGGCCGGGTTTTCCAGGAGGTTGCGTTGAATGACCGGCGGCACGAGACAGCCATAATAGCCCTGGCCGATGAAGCACCGGTCTACGACATTCCGGTCGACCATGGCTTCGAGCTCTTCAAGCGCCTGATGTTCGCTGGCGGCTTCGGGGAGATCCAGCGTACCCTTGAACCGAATGCTCTCCGGCACGGATTGATGAATCAGCGCTTGAACGGACGGGAGCCCCAAGGTCGTCAACATCTGACGGATACCGGCCAGATCTGGACCATTGTGTCGATCCGAAAACGGCTTTGAGGCTGAAGGGACACCATCAATCTGCGTGGCATTAATCTGCGTGTTCATGTGCTGCTCCGCTATCCAACAAGCGCCAGATAGGCGGCCTCGTCCATCAGGCTTTCGACTTGTGATGCGTCATCGAGGCGCATTTTGACAAGCCAACCGTCCTTTTCGGCTGAGCTGTTGACAAGGCCCGGCTCTCCTTCCAGCGAGTCGTTGATTGCAGAAATCTCGCCATCGACGGGCGCATAGACGTCCGAGGCCGCCTTGACCGACTCCACGACGATTGCAGCATCACCCTTGCTGACCTTGCGTCCGACCTCAGGCAATTCAACAAATACCAGATCACCCAATTGTTCCTGTGCATGGTTGGTGATGCCGATTATCGCTTCATCACCTTCAACGCGGATCCACTCATGGTCCTCTGTGTAATAGACTTTGCTCATGATCACTCTCCTCGATAATATTGATGCGGAACAAAAGGCAGGGGATGCAATTCGCATCCCAGCCTTCGCCCGCGGACATCTGCAAAAATGTGTTGGTCCGGTGTGTCGGTTGTTTTGGAGATACGGCCAATGGCAACAGGATGCCCGCATGAGGGGCCGTATCCTCCCGACGTCACCAGGCCAACCGAATCGGCATCTTGGTTTTCGCCGTTATAGAGCCGTGTACCAGCGCGCACGGGTGCTTTGCCCAGCGGCATCAGTCCCACACGCTTTTCGGTTATGTCGCTGGCAAGGGCGGCCGCCAACGCCGGCGCGCCGACATAAGTTCCGCGGCTGCGCAGCGGTTTCGGTATCGCCCACATCAGGCCAACCGTGGCCGGATGGGTCTGTTCGTCCATATCCTGGCCGTAAAGTGGCAGCCCTGCTTCGATACGCAGGCTGTCGCGCGCACCCAGTCCGATCCATTCAACCGCATCTTCCGCGCTGAGGGTGTCGGCGAACTCCATGGCCCGAGCCGGATCGATTGCAATCTCAAATCCGTCCTCGCCGGTATATCCGGAACGCGAAACAAAGGTTCCATCGGGCATTTCGAGCACCCGCATGAAGGTGAGGGATGTGCATTCCGGGATGTGTCGAGACAAAGTCTCTGCGGCCCCGGGACCCTGTAGCGCAAGAAAGACGCGGGGGATGTGACGTACGGAAGCATCGTACTCTGCGGCAAGGTCGGAAAGATGGGCCAAATCCTTTTCCGCGCAGGCACCATTTGCGACGATGAGAAAACGGTCCTTGCCCAATCGGCTGACGATCAGATCGTCAATAATGCCGGCGGAGGGGTTGAGCATGAAAGTGTACCGGCCCGTTCCGACGTCTTGCTGCTTCGGTTCATAGGGACAGGCGCGCGCAATGAGGTCAGCGGCTTGAGGGCCTTCGATGCTGATGTGGCACATATGTGAGATATCGAACAAACCCGCTGCACTGCGTGTATGAAGGTGTTCCTTCATCACGCCGAGCGGATAGCTGATCGGCATGTCGTATCCTGCAAACGGTGCGAATCGCGCGCCAGCGGACAGGTGCAGCGGTTTGAGGGGAAGTTGTTTTTCCATAGGCACTCCAGACATGGTTGCGCAATTCCACACATTTGTGTGGAATGATGCGCCCCTCTGTCTGGAGCCTGAGAGACTTGCGCAGCCGGAACTCTGTCGACGACGCTTACACCTTCGGCGCGGGACGGCTGTCCCGACTTTCCAGAGTGCCAATCAAACTACGGTCCTTTTGCCTGAGAGATTATGGGCATTTTCCCCTTCGGCCGTTTCGGCGTCTCGGACGCCGCAACTCTCTCCCGCAGTCGATGTGTGAAATTCGACGAATATCACGAGGCACGATTACGTTAGTGGAAGAACGGTATTGTGTCATCTATTGTTTGATAAAATCTGTGTCAGAATCGGTTGGATCAAAAAGCCATGAATTTTCAACGATGCATGCGGTGGCAGGTATTGAAACCGTTGAGGCGGTCTTTTTCGGTCCTCCTGATGGTGGCAGGCTTGCCGGGTATCGCAGGTGCCGAGTCGATTCTTCTTCGGCCGTACAAGGACAAATTGTTTTCCTATCCCTCCATTCTCGCCACGGCCGACAAAGGTGACTATCTGAAGGTCGACTACCAGAAGGCCCGGGACATCCATAAGCGGGACAAGGTTCCCGAGCGCCGCGTCAACGGGAAATACGTATCGATGCGTCCCAAACGCAAGCAGCGCGCCTTGACCATCAAGGCGCCTGACATAGCGGTGGAGGTCTATGAAACGGGTGCGACCAAACGCGCGCGCTTCGCTGTCATTTTTGTTCATGGACGGGGCGGGGACCGCCGGCTGGGCGTGAAAGACTGGACTTTCGGGGGCAACTTCAACCGGTTGAAGAATCTCGCAGTTCGAAATGGGGGCGTCTATTACTCACCAACGATCCCGAGCTTCGACAAGCGCGGTCTCGAACATTTGCAAACGCTGGTGACTTACATCCGACGGACATCGCCCGCGGCACCAATTGTGCTCGCCTGCGGCTCTATGGGGAGCATTCTGTGTTGGGCTGGCGCCAATGATCCGGGAATATCGTCCCGATTGGCAGGTATCGCAATTTTGGGTGGTACCGGTGACAGCAATTTCACCAACAGTGCGGCCTATCACGCAGGCGTTCCGGTGATGCTGGCCCATGGCAGCGGAGATTCGGTTTACGATTGGCGCAGTCAGTACAACCTTTACCGCACCATTCGCAGCACATCCGACGAGGCCTATCCGGTTCGGTTTGTTTTGTTCGAAACCGGGAGCCATGGAACGCCCATTCGAATGATCGACTGGCGCGATACACTCAACTGGATGCTGTACCGATAATCGGTGGAGGAGTGTCGCTGGTCGGTTCCGGGCTTTTGGGCGTCCATTACGTCACGGATTGGCATCGATTTGCAGGTCGAGAAGGTCCGGAATTGATCCCGGGGCTATTTCCAGATTGGCGATGATCTGTATGACCGGAACCGGGTTTCGGGGACGGGCACTCACACGCAATGACCGCGGATTATCCAAAAACTGCTCTGCGGCGCCGGAAACCTCCTCGGCAAATCCCTCATTGTCGACCATCCGCAACAATCCATCGAGCTGGTCCAGCAACAGATCGACCAATTGACGTTCGCCCATGCCCTGCTGCGCGGCGACCAGATCCATGGCGGTTTGCACACCACCCTCATTGATAAGCTCAAGCTCCAGGTTTTTGAGATTGAGAGTTGCGATGACCGCCTCCAGGCGTTGCGGGTTTTCCATGACCGATTTCGGGATTCCGCCCAGTTGTGCGCGGGCACTGACCTTGGCGATTCCTCCCACCTCGAAAACCAGATTGTCAATCAACAGGTCCTGGCTGTTTTCATCCCAACGTATGCGTACGGATTCCGACAGGCGCAGGGTTTCGATTCCGGCAGCCGCGAACAGCTCTTCTGCCTGCCTGTCATCGATCGAAGAGATCGGGATTTCGAGTCCGTCGACGGATAGCTCAATGTCCGTTGGGATCGGTGGTACCGTTGATTTCAGTCCGAGAAAATAGCTGTCCAGACCAATCTCGCCCTGACCCGGGATGCGGGCAAACAGGTCTCTCATCGCTGCCGAAATGGACAGAGGTGAGAAGATCTTCGCAGCCTCGAGCGGGTCCGGTTCTTCACCTGAATTCGCTGTGGACCTTATGAATGATCTCATCGGACCGTAGGGTGCGAACTCGATGTCCCCAATCGACATTTTGCCGAGGCTGAACACCCCGTTCGCTCCCATGTCAAATCCTGCGGAAGAAATGGAGACCTCATCCAGGCCGTCCGAATCCAGATTCGAGATCAGCAATTGCCCCAGACTGGCCGTACCGTTTGTTGCGGGATTGTCAGGGTCCGGAAAGGAAACACTGACACCATCGATCGAAAAACGACCGATTGCCATCGACCGGTAGACATCAAAAATAGCAAGCCCCAGATTCACTGGATCGATTTCAACGCCGGAAACCGCCGCGTCAAACAAGGGCAGGAGACTGGTTTCAGGAGGCCGCACACCGATATCTTCGTAGGCGATGCGGTCAATCGTCAGCCGCACCGGACCGGCATCGACGTCATATCCAAGCAACGCCATCGAGCCGACTGCGAGGACATAATCTGAATCCGCACCAACTCCGGGGTCAAACAGGTCCAGCAATGCGCCGAGATCGTAGTCGACAATGCGTGTACTGGCGGTCTTCATCGTGATTTCGGACGGCGGATCATCCGAGCTGCCATTGGAAACGATTTGAGTGCTTCGCCCGGACGAGTATTCAGCAATCCGCCCGTCTCGCATCCCTGTCAGTGCCAGATCGCGGACTTCGTAGCGAACGGTTCCGGGCTCGGCATCGCCGCCGACCTGGCGGATGGTCATGTCGAGGCGGTCCAGGCGAGATTCGTCGATTCGATAGTCCAGAACCTGCTCAAGAACCGGCAACCATCGGCTGACCGGGCGTCTCGGGTCTTCGGCGATCTCGGGATAGATCGGCCAAGTCGCCTGATGTACTTCGTATCCCTCGATGATCCCTTCAATTGCAATGTCGTTTCCCGTTGACGAAACGATGTGTGTGGAAATTCTCGTATCGTCGGACAAAGTCATGCGGGCAACGGAAAATCCCGCCGCATCTGATCGGAACCCGTCAACCTCGAGCAGCGGAGTTGTCCAGTTAAGTTCGACTGTCACCTGGTCCGGGTTCTGCTGATCACCGCCCGTCTCCAGAGTTGTTGAATAGGAGGCGGTAAAACCGCGAACGGTCAGCAAATCACCGTCTTCTTCTGCGGATCGGTAGGACATTTCCAGTCCGATCCCCGCATTCGACTGTACCCACGCATCAAGGGCCAGTTTGCCGGTTTCGTCGGCAAGGCTTGGCGAGACGATCAACCCGCTCAAGCAAATCAATGGAAAGAGAACCAACTTCTTCATGCCTGCCTCCTGACGCCGATGCGATGACCATAACAGGACATCTGAAGGTTCAACAACACACACACGTGCAGCGGCGAACCGGCAAGCAAAGAAAAACCCCCGGTACATAACCGGGGGTCCATATTGGTCGATCGGATGCGCTAGCTCCACATCGCGATGTGAACAGCAATCAGACGGAGTAATACATGTCGAACTCGACCGGGTGTGGCGTGTGTTCGAAACGAATGACCTCTTCCATCTTCAGATCGATATAGGCATCGATCTGATCGTCCAGGAACACGCCGCCGGCGGTCAGGAACTGGCGATCCTGATCAAGACTTTCGATCGCTTCGCGAAGCGACGCCGAGACGGTCGGAATCTCCTTCAACTCCTGCGGCGGCAAGTCGTAAAGGTCTTTGTCCATGGCGTCACCGGGATGCAACTTGTTTTTGATACCGTCAAGACCGGCCATCAGCATCGCGGCAAACGCCAGATAAGGGTTGGCCGTCGGGTCCGGGAAGCGAACCTCCACACGCTTGGATTTTGGTGACGAACCGAACGGAATACGGCAGGACGCGGAGCGGTTTCGAGCCGAATAGGCCAGCAGCACGGGCGCCTCAAATCCCGGAACCAGACGCTTATACGAATTGGTCGAGGGGTTGGTGAAGGCATTCAGCGCTCTGGCATGTTTGATGATGCCGCCGATATAGTAGAGGCACGATTCGGAAAGACCCGCATACTCATCGCCTGCAAATGTCGGCTTTCCGCCCTTCCAGATCGACTGGTGAACATGCATGCCGGTACCATTGTCGCCATAAACCGGCTTCGGCATGAAGGTTGCGGTCTTGCCGTAGGCATTGGCCACCTGATGCACGACATATTTGTAAATCTGCAGCTTGTCGGCATTGATTGTCATGGAATCGAACAAAATGCCCAGCTCGTGCTGCGCGGCGGCGACTTCATGGTGGTGTTTCTCGACCGTCACGCCCATTTCGGACATCACCGTCAGCATTTCTGACCGCATGTCCTGCGCGCTGTCGACCGGCGGTACCGGAAAGTAACCGCCCTTTGTGCGCGGCCGGTGTCCCAGATTGCCGACCTCGTATTCGGCATCGTTATTGGACGGCAGTTCGCCGCTGTCCAGTGCGAAACCGGTATTGTAGGGGTCGGTTGAAAAGCGGACATCGTCGAAAACGAAGAACTCGGCCTCGGGGCCGACATAGACGGTGTCACCGACGCCGGAAGCCTGCAGATAAGCCTCGGCCTTTTTCGACGTACCGCGAGGGTCGCGGCCGTAGGGCTCACCGGAGATCGGATCCAGAATATCGCACATGATTGCCATGGTCGACTGAGCGAAAAAGGGATCGGAATGCGCCGAAGCGGTATCGGGCATCAGCACCATGTCGGACTCATTGATGGCCTTCCAACCGGCGATCGACGATCCGTCGAACATGACGCCATCGGCGAACATATCCTCATCGACGACGCTGGAATCCATGGTGACATGCTGCATTTTTCCACGTGGATCGGTGAAACGAAGATCGACAAATTTGACGTCATTGTCCTTGATTTGCTTGAGAATATCAGAAGCACTCGTCATGTATTTTCCCTCATTTGAGCAGATAGATTGAACAGGCGCCGGGAAGGGCGGCGCTGATTAGATGGCATCGTTACCGGTTTCCCCGGTACGGATACGGATGACCTCTTCCACATTGGAAACGAAGATCTTGCCGTCGCCGATACGGCCCGTTTGGGCTGCGTTGCGGATCGCTTCGATTGCAGCTTCAACCGTGTCGTCAGACAAAACGATTTCGACTTTGACCTTGGGCAGGAAATCCACGACATATTCGGCACCCCGATAAAGCTCCGTGTGCCCCTTTTGCCGTCCAAAACCTTTTGCCTCGGTCACTGTGATGCCCTGAAGTCCCACTTCCTGCAGGGCTTCCTTCACCTCATCGAGTTTGAAGGGCTTGATAATAGCTTCGATCTTTTTCATCAGAGAACATCTCGTTGTTGGATCCGACAAAGCGAATTTGGCTCCGGAGCCCCGGAGTTGGTATCCACTTGCTTTACCAAATGCATAAGCCGTGCCAATTCGCATGAAATGAAGGTGATTTCATCAAAATTGTTCGACCCGTCCAATTCGGCCGGATTTATCGCTTTTTACCGCCTCTTCGGGCACGTGATCCGTCAACATGCCTCTGAAATGCGCAACTGTTGCGAAAGTCCACGCCGACACCTTGATTAAATACAAGGCAAATGCACAAAAAATAGGCAGGTGTTGTTGGTGCAGTGACCTTGTTTCAGGCGGACCATTGCGCCAAAAGGGTGTCTGGAGGCAATTGGAATGAGCCAAGCGGCAGCGCCCCTGATGTCACCCAAGGAAATGGCCGCGGTCGATAAGGCCGCCATCGCCAGTGGCATTAGCGGTTATCGGCTGATGGAGACGGCGGGGTCCGCAATTTCGGCCTGTGTTTTGCGCTGCTACCCGAACGCCGGCCGGATCGTGGTGCTGTGCGGGCCGGGCAACAATGGCGGCGATGGCTATGTGGCAGCCCGCAGGCTGAAGGATAGTGGTCTGTCCGTTGCTGTATCCTCATCGGTTGACCCTAAGACACTGACCGGTGATGCGGCGAAGGCGCGCGATGATTGGCACGGCCCGATCGGAACTCTGGAAACGGCTGACCTGTCCGGTGGCGCTGTCGTTTTGGATGCATTGTTCGGCGGAGGCCTGGATCGTCCGGTCGAGGGTGCTGCACGTGAGGCGATCGAGGCCATCAATCAAATGGGACTGTCGGTCGTCTCTGCCGATTTGCCGTCCGGAATTTCGGGCTATTCGGGCGAGATCTTCGGAGCAGCCATTAAAGCCGAGCATACGGTGACATTTGCTGCGGCCCGTCCCGGGCACCACTTGCAGCCCGGCGCCGCTCACTGCGGCACAGTACAGGTCATCGACATTGGAATCCCGCGCCGATTTCTGCACGCCAGTGAAGGCAATCTCTGGCTTAATGGCCCTGCGGCCTGGCAAAACCATATCCCCGATCACGGACCGGACAGTCACAAATACACGAAAGGCCATCTTGGGGTCTTCAGCGGACCGTTTGCACGAACCGGTGCTGCCAGGCTGGCCGCATCGGCCGGCCTCAGGGCCGGTGCGGGATTGGTCACGATTTTGGCGCCGGCCTCCGCAGTGGCCCCGAACGCAGCCCAGCTGACGGCGATCATGCTGCGTCGGATCGATGATGATGGTGACCTGAAGCAACTGCTTGAAGATAACCGGTTCAACAGCTTTGTCCTCGGACCCGCCTTTGGCGTCGGCGAAAAGCTGCGCGAATTTGCCCGATGCCTGTCGCTGAGTGGAAAACCATTGGTCCTGGACGCCGATGGATTGACCGCGTTCAGCGGCTGCAGCCCGTTGCTCGGCGAGTGGTTTGACGGTCAGCAGGTGCGGCTTTTGCTGACGCCGCATCACGGAGAATTTGCAAGACTTTTTCCTGACATTGCTGTCGACCCGGCACTGTCGAAAGTCGACCGTGCACGGGCGGCGGCCCGGCAAACGAATGCCGTGATCCTCTACAAGGGAGCGGACACGGTTGTTGCGTCACCGGACGGACGGGCCGTGATCAATACGAATGGTCCGCCATGGCTGGCAACCGCCGGCTCCGGAGACTGTCTCGCCGGAATAGCCGGTGGTCTGATCGCACAGGGCATGCCGCTTTTCGAAGCGGCGGCCGCTGCGGTTTTCTTGCATGGAGCGGCCGGACAGGCAGCGGGGCAGGGGCTGACAGCCGATGATCTGCCGGATTATCTCCCGGCTCTGAGTATCTACAAAGATGGTGGCGAGCATGAACAATAACGGGAATGGTAACCGAACCGAAAGCGGTAATCTGTTTGCAGACATCCCCGAAGAGCCGCTCAGAGAGGAGCAATTTGGCATTCTTCATGCGCAGACAGGCTTGAAAATCGAACGCATTGTCTCAACCGGGCAGCGGACACCCGATGACGAATGGTATGACCAGGCGGAAGATGAATGGGTGGTGCTGCTGACCGGCGCTGCGCGTCTGTTTATTGAAGGCGAAGCACAGGACCGCTCCCTGCAGCCGGGTGATTGGCTGCTATTGCCGGCCCATTGCCGGCATCGGGTGACCTGGACCCAACAAACGCCCGCAACCATCTGGCTGGCGGTTCACGCCTCGCCTCGCAATTGATCATTCTCGTTCAGCGACCCGTTTCTGCAACGCCATAGCGGCCTGTGGTGCTCTGATTTTCCCTTCATGAATGAAGTAGACATAAACATCTCTTGGTTCCGCGGTTGGCTTTCGATCCGGGCAGGCCAGGGGAAGGTCAACCGGAACACCGCCCTGTGCCCAGCGATGTGTCCGCACCGCCCACTGGTCGAGCGCTTCGTCCGAATAGGCGGTTGGGATGTCATCCTGTCCGCGCTGCAGCCGGGTATAGACAAATGGCGCGGTGACGTCTGATATCTCAGGATAGGTCAGATGTTCGGCATAGACGATTGCGACACCATGCCTGGCGGCCAGTTCCACGAATTCCGGGGCAAAAAAGCTCTCATGGCGCACTTCAACGGCATGTTTGAGGGCAACGCCATCGCGTGATGCCGGCAGCATGTCCAAAAAGGCGCCGAAATCATCGGGATCAAAGCGCTTGGTCGGCGCAAACTGCCAGAGCAGCGGCCCCAGACGGTCACCAAGCTCGGTGATCCCGGAGGCGATGAATCGTTCCAGGGAGTCGCCCGTTTCGGCCAGCACCTTGCGGTTGGTCACAAAACGATTGCCCTTCAGCGTGAAGACAAAACCATCAGGAGCTTCCGACGCCCATTTGGCAAATGTCGCGGGTTTCTGGCTGCCGTAATATGTGCCGTTGACTTCGATTGTGGTCAATTGCCGGCTTGCATAGTGCAGCTCATCCCTTTGACGCAGCGTGTCCGGGTAAAATGTCCCGCGCCACGGCGCAAAGGTCCAACCGCCGATCCCCGCTCGTATCGCACCGGATTTGGCCATGTAAACCTCCTCGTTGGCTTCCTATTCGGCTGCTTCGGTCGTTTTCGCAGGACGCCTCTGCAGGAGGCTCATCAGATACTGCCCGGTATAGGATTGCTTGTTGTTTGCAACCTCTTCGGGAGAACCCGTCGCAACGATTTCGCCGCCGCCGTCACCGCCTTCCGGTCCCAGGTCGATAATGTGGTCCGCCGTTTTGATGACCTCGAGATTGTGCTCGATCACCACGACGGAATTGCCCTGATCGACGATCTCGTGCAGCACATCCAGCAATTTCGCCACATCGTGAAAATGCAGCCCGGTTGTCGGCTCGTCCAGAATATAAAGGGTTCGACCGGTGGAGCGTTTTGAAAGCTCCTTTGCCAGTTTGACCCGTTGGGCTTCGCCTCCCGACAGTGTGGTTGCCTGCTGACCCACCTTGATGTAGCCGAGCCCGACCCTGTTGAGCGTCTTCAGCTTGTCGCGCACGGCCGGCACCGCCGAAAAGAACTCACAGCCCTCTTCGACGGTCATTTCGAGGATGTCGGCGATCGATTTGCCTTTAAACGTTACCTCCAGAGTTTCTCGATTATAGCGGTGGCCGTGGCACACATCGCAGGTGACATACACATCTGGCAGGAAGTGCATCTCGATCTTAATCACACCGTCGCCCTGGCAGGCTTCACACCGCCCGCCTTTGACGTTGAACGAAAACCGGCCGGGCAGGTAGCCGCGTGCTTTCGACTCCGGCAGTCCGGCAAACCAGTCTCGGATGGGTGTAAACGCACCGGTATAGGTGGCCGGGTTCGATCTCGGCGTCCGGCCGATCGGTGACTGATCGATGTCGATCACCTTGTCGATATGCTGCAATCCCTCGATGCGCTCATGCGCGGCTGGATTGTCCCGCGCACCCATGACACGCCGCGCCGCCGCCTTGTAGAGCGTTTCGATCAGGAATGTTGACTTGCCGCCGCCCGACACGCCCGTAACGGCAGTGAAGACTCCCAGCGGAATGCTCGCCGATATGTTTTTCAGATTGTTGGCATTCGCCCCGACAACCGTAATCTGCCGCTTCTTGTCGATCTTTCGCCTTTCCGCCGGAATGGCGACCTCCAGTGAACCTGAAAGATACTGGCCGGTCAGCGATTTCTGCGCCGCCATGATTTTTTGCGGCGTTCCCTTGGCGACGATTTCCCCACCGTGAATCCCGGCAGCCGGACCAATGTCGACAACATAGTCGGCGCTCAATATCGCATCTTCGTCATGTTCGACGACGATCACAGTATTGCCGATGTCGCGCAGGCGCTTCAACGTTTCCAGAAGACGGGCATTGTCACGTTGATGCAGGCCGATCGACGGTTCGTCGAGCACGTAAAGCACGCCGGTCAAACCGGAGCCGATCTGCGAAGCCAGACGGATGCGCTGGCTCTCACCACCCGAGAGCGTTCCCGAGTTGCGTGACAGTGTGAGGTAGTCGAGACCGACATCATTGAGAAATTTCAGCCTGTCACGAATTTCCTTGAAAATCCGACCGGCAATCTCGTTTTGCTTGTCCGTCAGCTTTTCCGGCAGGCTCGCGAACCAGTCTCCCGCATCGCGTATCGACATCTCGGTCACTAGGCCGACATGCATCCCGGCGATCTTGACCGCTTTTGCTTCCGGTTTCAGCCTGTATCCATCACAGGCCGGACAGGCGGCAGCGGCCATGTAGCGCTCAATTTCTTCCCGGGCCCAGGCAGAATCGGTTTCCTTCCAGCGCCGCTGAAGATTCGGGATGATCCCTTCGAAATTCTTGGTCGTCTTATAGGACCGTAATCCGTCATCATAGTGAAATTCAATCCTGTCGTCCGTGCCCCGCAAAATGGCTTCCCGGGCCGCTTCCGGCAACTCGTTCCAGCGATCTCCCAATTTGAAGCCGAAGTGACGGCCGAGGGCCTCGAGCGTCTGTCCATAATAGGGTGAGCTGGACTTGGCCCAGGGGGCGATTGCACCATCACGCAGCGTTCGGCCGGGTTCGGGTATGATCAATGCTGGATCGATTTTCTGCTGGGTGCCCAGCCCGTCGCAGGTAGGGCAGGCGCCAAAGGGGTTGTTGAACGAAAACAGCCTGGGCTCGATCTCCGGAATGGTAAATCCGGAAACCGGGCACGCAAACCGCTCGGAAAAGACCAGCCGTTCATGGGTTTCGTTCTTGGACTTGTTGGCGCTGCCACCAGATGTTTCGTCATCCGGCAGGGGCCTGTCGGCAAATTCGGCAACCGCCAGTCCGTCCGCCAGCCGCAGACAGGTTTCGAGGCTGTCGGCAAGCCGGGCCGCCAGGTCCTCGCGCACGACAACCCGGTCGACGACCACATCGATATCGTGCTTGAATTTCTTGTCGAGCGCCGGCACATCGGCGATCTCGTAATAGACCCCGTCGATCTTGACCCGCTGAAAGCCCTTTTTCATCAGCTCAGCGAGTTCCTTACGATACTCTCCCTTTCTCCCGCGCACCAACGGAGCCAGCACGAAGAGACGGGTTCCTTCTTCCAGCGCCATGACACGGTCCACCATCTGGCTGACCGTCTGGCTTTCGATCGGCAGACCGGTCGCCGGCGAGTAGGGGATGCCGACGCGCGCAAACAGCAAACGCAGATAGTCGTAGATCTCCGTCACGGTTCCGACCGTCGAACGCGGATTGCGGGATGTCGTCTTCTGTTCGATAGAGATTGCCGGTGACAACCCGTCGATCTGATCGACATCCGGCTTTTGCATCATCTCAAGAAACTGCCGCGCATAGGCCGACAGGCTTTCCACGTAGCGCCGCTGACCCTCGGCGTAAATCGTGTCGAAGGCCAGTGATGATTTGCCGGAACCTGAAAGGCCGGTCATCACGATGAGCTTGTTGCGTGGCAGGTCGAGATCGATGCTCTTGAGATTGTGCTCGCGGGCGCCGCGGATGGAAATGGTCTTCAGTTCGCTCATCGTCTCCGTCCGCGATCTCATGATTGCCTGACAAATTCAGGGCAGGGTGGCTGTATGTCGTCGACACTGCAGGACGCGTGCCGCGCTATAATGTAGTCTCAGACCCGCCAATGTCGAGCTATGGCATGCACTTTGCCATCGACGGGAATCATTTGACAAGGCACTATATTGGAAATAGAACATAATGCGAACAAAAAGCTCCTGTGGAAAGTGAAACAGGGTCGGTCACTCGGTGGCAGGATCGTCTATTGTCGCCCCAGCGGTGCTGCCAAACCACCCGTTGGGCAGCCGGTTCGGATTTGTGAGGATTAGTCATGGCAGGCAGTGTCAACAAAGTCATTCTGGTTGGAAATCTTGGCGCCGATCCGGAAATTCGCAGAACACAGGACGGTCGACCCATAGCCAATCTGCGGGTGGCAACATCCGAGAGCTGGCGGGACCGCAATAGCGGCGAGCGCCGTGAGCGCACCGAATGGCACCGCGTCGTGATCTTCAATGAAGGTCTTTGCAAGATTGCCGAACAATATCTGCGCAAGGGATCCAAAGTCTATCTTGAAGGCCAGTTGCAGACCCGCAAATGGCAGGATCAGAGCGGTCAGGACCGGTACTCGACGGAGGTGGTCCTGCAAGGCTTCAATTCATCTCTGACCATGTTGGACGGACGGTCCGATTCCCAGGGAGCTCCCGGTGGCGGGTTCGGAGACAGCGCGCCGGCCGATACCGGTTCGTCCGCACCTTCACAGGAGGGCGGTTTTTCTCGCGATATGGATGACGAGATTCCGTTTTGATGGCGCCTGACCGGTTGAAGCGGCGATGGCCAATCCGGTTCAGCTTGGTGTTTTCTGTGCCGCAGTATAGGAATCCAGCGAGTTACCAATGATGAAATCGGCGATCTGTTGTGCGGCGTCAATGCTCTTTTTGAGCCTCTCGCCGATAGGTGTAGTACCGGCAATGGCCGGTGAGGTGGATGTGGTCGCCGTCGAAGCATCGCAGGGAGCGGACGGAACCTGGCGGTTCTCCGTCACGCTTGAACATGATGACGAGGGCTGGGATCACTACGCCAATCGCTGGGATGTGGTCGGACTCGACGGCACGGTGTATGGCGAGCGGGTGCTGGCCCATCCCCATGTCGATGAGCAGCCGTTCACTCGCAGCCTTTCCGGTGTGGCCATTCCGGACGGGGTATCTCAGGTGATCATTCGTGGCAACGACAGCGTACACGAACTTGGCGGTAAGGAATTGACGGTCGATCTCAACCGCTGATCGGCCAGATCGAATTCACACCATTGACTACGAACTGAACCGACAGTGCGGCGAGCAGCACGCCCAGCAGGCGGGTAAGAACCGCCTGGCCCGACTGGCCAAGAAACTTGTTGAGGCTGTTGGCGATCACCATCGCGCCGAACATCGCCACCATCACCAGGAATATCATCACGATCAGACCGATCTGTTCCACCGGACCGGATCGGCCCGACGCAAGCAGAATAACCGCTGATATGGAACCGGGACCGGCGATGATCGGAATGGCCAGCGGAAAGGTCGCCATATTGCTGATTTGGTCCTCACTCAGAGCCTTTTTGAGGTTTTTCCGTTTTTGCTCCTCGCGCTTTTCAAAGATCATTTGGAAAGAGATCCAGAACAGCAGCAGCCCGCCGGCAATTCGAAAAGCACCGATCGAAATCCCCAATGTCTTCAATATGGTCGATCCGGCAACCGCAAAGACAATCAGGATGATGAAAGCGGTCACCGTCGATCGCAGCGCAACCTGGAACCGTTCCGCCCGGCTGAGACCGGCCGTGACGCCCAGAAAGAGCGGGGCGTTTCCCGGTGGATCGATGGTGACCAAAAGGGTGACGAAGGCGTGGAGCCAAGTGTCGAAGCCACTCATATTCGCTCAACCCCCTGTTGGGATCCAGGGACTATCCGGTGCCGACGGCCACCGGGGCACCGCCAAACCGTCCAGACATGACCCGGCCATCATCGCTCGCAGGCATCGTCCATTATTGGAAAAAGCCGCGGCGTTGCCACCAGCCGGCTTTCTTCGGCTTGTCCTCCGCCGACTCTTCTGCCGGTGCGGATGAGGATGTGATAACCGGTTCGGCTGGTGTCAGGTCCGCAGCCGCTGCACGTCTGCGCCTGGGCTTTCTGGTTTCCTCAACCGCCTCTGCGGCGGCGATATCCGGTTCCGCGGTTACGGCGTCTGCGCGATCACCCGCCTGGTTCACCGGCCGGTCGGCATCAGCTGGCGCGGTTGCCGACGAGTCGGCAGCAACATCTTCGATCTCGCTGCTTTTCCTGCGTCGTGTGCGCCTCTTTTCTGTGGGCTCATTCCCGTCATCTGCCGGACGATCTGTCGATTCGACGGCAGCCGGTTCGTGCCCAGTATCCGGTTGATCGTTGGCGATATCGTCCTGAGCGCCATGTTCAGGCGATGCCTCGCTGCTGGCGACAACGGCTTCCTGTGCGTCGTCCTCGGCGGATACCGCCGCGTCCTGATCGCGATTTCGCTTGCCGCCACGCTTCCCGCGACGGCGCCGCTTTTTGCGCTGCTCTCCGTCATCCTCCGACGAAACCTCCGAATCCGATGCGGCCTCGCGGGGATCGCCGTCATTGTCGTTCGGGGATTGAGTGTCGCTACTGTCGCCATTGCCGCGTCCGCCGCGGCGCCGGCGCCGGCGCTTGCGCCGGCGTCCACCCTCTTCATCTTCACCGCTGCCGTGAGACACGGCCTCTTCAGTCTCTTCGGACGGCTGTTCGTCCTCCGTATCGATCTGGACAGTTGTATCTATGACGACCGGCGTTTCGACCGCTTGGCCCTGATCGATGGCGATATGTTGTTGACCGATAGCGGCATCGGCTTCGATCGTGATCGATACCCCGAAACGGCTTTCGAACTCGACGATCGTATCTCGCTTCTGATTGAGCAGATAAAGTGCAATGTCCGGCATGGTGCGAACGGTGATATTGTGCTTCGTGCTGCGCAGAAGATGTTCTTCCACAGACCTCAGGACAAATAGTGCAACCGAGGAATCGGAGCGCGTATATCCCGTGCCGCCGCACTGTTCGCAAATCTGCATGGTGCTTTCAAGCACGCTGGCCCTGATCCGCTGCCGTGACATTTCCAGCAATCCGAAATGGGAAATGCGCCCGACCTGAATGCGTGCCCGATCGCTTTTCAGGCAATCCTTGAGCTTCTTCTCAACCGCCCGATTGTTGCGCTTTTCTTCCATATCGATGTAGTCGATAACGATCAGCCCGGCCATATCGCGCAGTCGCAACTGGCGTGCCACTTCTTCGGCGGCCTCCAGATTGGTTCGAAGCGCCGTATCCTCGATGGAGTGTTCTTTGGTCGAACGCCCCGAATTCACGTCGATGGCAACAAGCGCTTCTGTCTGATTGATGATGATGTAGCCGCCGGATTTAAGGGTCACCTGCGGTTGCAGCATCTTGTCGAGTTGCGCTTCGATCCCCGAGCGGGCAAAAATCGGCTGGACGTCGCGGTAGGGCTGAACGGCCTTTGCGTGGCTCGGCATCAGCATTTTCATGAAGTCCTTGGCCTCACGATAGCCGTTTTCGCCGGAGACGATGATTTCGCTTATGTCCTTGTTGTAAAGGTCGCGGATGGATCGCTTGATCAGGCTCCCTTCCTCATAGACGAGACAGGGCGCTGTCGATGTCAGCGTCAGGTTACGGACATTTTCCCAGAGCCGCATCAAATACTCGAAATCGCGCTTGATCTCGCTCTTGGTGCGGTTGGCGCCCGCCGTCCGCAGGATCACGCCCATGCCTTGCGGAACCTCGAGCCCCCTCGCAATTTCCTTCAGGCGCTTTCGGTCCTGCACATTGGTGATCTTGCGGGAAATGCCACCACCGCGCGCGGTGTTCGGCATCAGCACCGAATAGCGTCCGGCCAGCGACAGATAAGTGGTCAGCGCCGCACCCTTGTTTCCGCGTTCCTCCTTGACGACCTGTACAAGCAGAATCTGGCGGCGTTTGATCACCTCCTGAATGCGATATTGCTTTCGAGGTTTTCTGGCCCGATCCGGTACCTCTTCCAATGCATCTTCAGCGCCCACCGACTCGATCGGATCGTTTTCATCCTCATCGTCGTCGTCGTCGCTCGCATCCGGTTCATCGCCGCGCACGTCCTTGGCCGTTACGGCCTCGGATATTTCATCGGTATCGATGGCGGCCGCAATGGAATCGGGCGGTGTGTCCTTGACCGGTTTTTCATCCGCATCAGCCTGGTCGGGCTCCGTCAGGGCCGGTTGACCCTCATCAGCTCTCTCGGTTGTCTCAACCGGTTCCGCCGTTTCGCTTTCGCTGCTGACCGTTATCTCGATGGTTTCGGCTTCTTCGCTGGATGACGATGAATCACCGGGACCGGAGGTTTCTTCCGTTTCCCCGGTTGCCTCGGCCGTCGCCGGTTTTGTGTCCCGTTTGGATTTGCTGCGGCTGCGCCGTGTTCGCGACTTGCGCTTGGTCGGTTTCTCGGCTTCGCTTTCTTCTTCTTCGGCGCGGGCTTCTTCAGCTTCCGCTTCGATCAGCGCCTGCCTGTCGGCGACCGGTATTTGATAATAGTCCGGGTGAATTTCGGAAAAGGCGAGAAATCCGTGGCGATTGCCGCCATATTCGACAAAGGCAGCCTGCAGGGACGGTTCAACCCTTGTGACCTTCGCTAGATATATGTTGCCCCGCAGCTGCTTCTTGTGCTGCGATTCGAAGTCGAATTCCTCAATCCGGTTTCCACGTACGACAACGACGCGCGTTTCTTCCTCGTGGGACGCGTCGATTAGCATCTTGTCTGCCATTTACTGGTTGCTCCTCGGCACAGCGCAGCAAAGCCGATCGACCGGGTGGACCCGTTCGGTCATGTTGTACTGCCGGCGTGCCGAATTTTATTGTTCCTGCTCTGGAAAAACGCATGTCTTCAGCAGTGACCGGCACGCCGCCTTGGCGGGTGCTGGCTGGGAGATCTGCGGTGAAGTGCGCTGTCATAGAAATTCCAGGCTGGAATACATGAATATAAAGTCTTTTTCAGACCGATGAATATTGCCCTCTTTCAAGAGCAGGCGGCCTCCTGCCGCGTTTCGATGGCCGAAGCGACGGCCGATATCGATTCACTACAAGGTATCGAGAAGCTATGACGTCAGACGAATGGCCCCAGGGGCGCCATGGATCCCAAATCGGGTGGCTGCCTTGGTATGCCGGTTCTATCTCGTCAGCATATCAATCCTCAATTCCGCTTTTATGATTTTGCGGACCTTCTGGCAAGGGGCAACGGTGGACGCCGTCGGCACTGTCGTGAGGCCAGGCGAGAAATTGCGTTTCGGAAACCGATGGTTAACCATAAATCCCTACTGGTGTCCGGGCCGTATGTCATTCATGCATTCGGCGCGAAGGGCTTGTTTGGACACGGGTGAACCGGGGTTGAGCCATAAAACGCAATAAGATTCGACCGATCGTCGCGGCTGCCATATTCTCATCATGTATGTGGTGTTGGCATCGCCTTCAAGCAACACTGCGAATCGCAGAGGTGGGGACCCAAACAACAAAGTGACGCACGCTCTTATTTCATCGCTGCCTCAATGGTCGAGACGGCGGCCTCGAAACAGGATATTCGGCTTCTTTGAGCTGTATGCCCTTCTGGGCCTCGCCGCGCTCCTGCTGGTAATGAACGGCCAGGATGCGCGTGCCAAGCAGGCACCTGTTTCAGCCGTTCCCGCGCTCGTTGCCTATGACATGCGGGTAGCCGGCGACGAAATTCGAACCCGTGTCGTGATCGAATTCGAACAGAAACCGGAGTTTTCCTTCCACCTTTTGAAGTCCCCGCATCGCATGGTGGTCGATTTGCCTGAAACGCTGTTCGGTCTTGACGAGGAAATGTCCGGCAGCCGTGGCCTGCTGTCCGATATCCGATACGGGTTGATGGCACCGGGGCGTTCGCGCATCGTCTTCAAGGCGATTGGTCCGATGAAGCCCGAAATGGCCGAAATCATGGAGAATGATACCGGCGGCTATCGACTGGTGTTTGATCTTGTGGCCATTTCAGACACCGAGTTCGAAAAACTCATGCGCGACCAGCAATGGAGTGGATCGTCCCCGCAATCGGGAAAAAGTGCGCGTGTTCCGCGTCTCGATCCCGGCACCACAAAGAAGTTTACGGTCGCCATCGATCCCGGGCACGGGGGCATCGATACCGGCGCAAAAGGCCGCAAGGGTCTACAGGAAAAAGACCTGACGCTGGAAATGAGCCAGACGCTCAAGTCTATCCTGGAACACAATGCCGATATTCGGGTTATCATGACGCGCGAGGACGATCGTTTCGTCTCGCTGGCGGAGCGGGTTCGTATTGCGCGTCAGCACGAAGCCGACCTCTTTGTCTCGATTCACGCCGATTCCATAAGATTGCGCGGTGTCCGCGGCGCGACGGTGTATACCCTGTCGGACAAGGCGTCGGATCAGATGGCGCAGCAATTGGCGGCCAGAGAAAACCGTTCCGATCTGATTGCCGGCCTGTCGCTCGAGGACGAGCCGGACGGCGTCGCCGATATTCTCATCGATCTGACCCGCCGGGAAACCCACCTGTTTTCGGTGGGAATGGCGCGGTCAGTTGTCGACTCTTTCCAGGGGTCGATCAAACTGATCAAGAATCCGATCAGGTCAGCTGGTTTCAGGGTGTTGCGGGCCCATGATGTGCCCTCGGTTCTGGTTGAACTGGGCTATCTGTCGAACATCGAGGATGAAAAGCTGCTTCGCGACCCCAAATGGCGCGAAAAAACAGCAAAACTTCTTGCTTCGGCGATCGATTCGTTTCGTCGAAAAACAGGTGGCGTGAACAATTGAGCGGTCGGTGTTGCGCAACGAACCGATAGTGACAATGATGTCACAATGCAGCTCAATTGATCTGAAACATTGAATCATAGCGCGGCTGGCCCTAATTTGCGCACAATCCCCCATCTATCCGGGGTATATTGAGGGCGCGCCGAGTCGGTACGCAATGGCAGCAAGACCGGTAAGGAAACCATGGTCAGATTAATCGGATATTTGTTCGGCATTGGAGCAGTGATGTTCTTTGTCGTTGCCATGGGGGTGGCCTGGTATGTCGGCGGTGTCACACAGGATCTGCCGGATTACGAGGTGCTGGCCAGCTACGAGCCGCCGGTAACCACCCGGATTCATGCTGCCAACGGCAGCCTGATGGCCGAGCACGCCCGCGAAAGGCGCCTTTATCTTCCCATTCAGGCCGTTCCCGATCGCGTCAAGGCGGCGTTTCTGTCGGCGGAGGACAAGAATTTCTATCGACACTCCGGTCTCGACTACAAGGGGCTGTTGAGAGCCGTCATCACCAACATCGAAAATCTCAGCTCAGGCCGGCGCATGGTTGGCGCCTCGACCATCACCCAGCAGGTTGCCAAGAATTTTCTGTTGAGCTCGGAACAGACCTTTGACCGGAAAATCCGGGAGGCCGTTCTGGCATACCGGATTGAGCAGGCCTATTCCAAGGACAGGATTTTCGAACTCTACCTGAACGAGATTTTTTACGGATTGAACTCCTATGGCATTGCCAGTGCCGCATTGACCTATTTCAACAAATCCGTGAGCGAGCTCAACCTTCAGGAAGCAGCCTATCTGGCCGCGCTGCCGAAGGGGCCGTCCAACTATCATCCCTACCGGCGCACGGAGCAGGCGATCATCCGGCGAAACTGGGTAATCGACCGCATGGTGGAAAACGGCTATGTGAAGGGCGCCGATGCCGCCGAGGCAAAAGAACAGCCATTGGGCGTCAATCCGCGCCGCTACGGCTCCTATCTGTTTGCATCGGATTATTTTGCCGAAGAGGTACGCCGTCAGATCATCAGCCGTTATGGCGAAGACGCTCTCTATGAGGGCGGTCTGTCGGTCCGGACGACCCTTGATCCGGAACTGCAGCGGATGGCGCGCCAGGCCCTGCAGAAGGGTCTGATCAAATATGACACCGCGCAGGGCTATCGTGGTGCGGTGGCAAAGGTCACCGTTTCCGACGATTGGGGCCGCGATGTTGTCGAGATCGAGCCGCTGAGGGATGTTCCCGAGTGGACTGTGGGTGTCGTGCTGAGCGTGGACGATGCCACCGCGACGGTCGGATTGCGGCCGAGCCGCTCGGCCAATGGCAAGATCGATGAAAAGCGCGACACCGTAACCATCGCCGGCAGCGATATGGAATGGGCCTATCGGATGAAGCTGGACGACAAGCGCTCGAAGGCAAAGACCGTTACCGATATATTAACTGTCGGGGATGTGATTTACGTTCAGGCGCTCAAACAGGAAGACGGCACGCAAAAGCACATTCTGCGGCAACTGCCGGAAGTGCAGGGCGCCCTGGCCGCCATGGATCCGCACACCGGTCGTGTTCTGGCAATGGTCGGCGGGTTTTCCTATGCTCAATCCGAGTTCAATCGGGCCACCCAGGCCATGCGGCAACCCGGTTCGGCCTTCAAGCCATTCGTCTATGCCGCCGCTCTCGACAATGGCTACAGCCCCGCTTCCGTGGTGCTTGATGCGCCGATCCAGTTGGTGTCGGGCGGCGAATTGTGGCAGCCGAAAAACTATGGTGGCGGTTCCGCCGGACCATCGACCCTGCGGTTGGGCATTGAGCGGTCACGAAACCTGATGACGGTTCGTCTGGCCAAGGACATGGGCATGAACCTTGTCGCCGAATATGCGGAGCGGTTTGGCATCTATGATGACATGCAGCCGCTGCTCGCCATGTCGCTTGGTTCGGGCGAAACAACGGTGCTGCGCATGATTTCCGGCTATGCGGTGCTGGCCAATGGCGGCAAACAGATCAAACCGTCCCTGATCGACCGGATTCAGGATCGATACGGCAAGACGATTTTCAAGCATGAAGAGCGCAGCTGCGACGCCTGCGCCGTCACTGAATGGACCAATCAGGAAGAGCCGGAAGTTGTAGACAACCGTGAACAGGTTCTCGATCCGATGACCGCCTATCAGATCACGTCCATGCTTCAAGGTGTTGTCACCAGAGGAACCGCTGCCGGAAAGATCAAGCTCGATCAGCCGACCGCGGGCAAGACCGGAACCACCAATGACGAGAAGGATGCGTGGTTCGTGGGCTATACACCCGATCTCGTTGCCGGCGTGTTTTTCGGATTTGACACGCCGACGCCCATGGGTCGCGGCATGACCGGTGGCAATCTGGCTGCTCCGATCTTCAACGACTTCATGAGCGCCGCGTTGAAGGGCAAGCCGCCGGCGGATTTCCGGATTCCTCCCGGCCTTCAGCTTATTCCAATCAACCGCAAGACGGGAATGGAAGCCCGGGCGGGTGAACCTGACGTTATTTATGAATCGTTCAAACCGGGAACCGGTCCGGCCGATTTCTTCTCCGTTATCGGCATGGAGGAATATGCGACGGGGGAAGAAATTCTCAACGTTTCGCCTCAGGCCAACCGGGCCATCGTATCGGGTGCCGGCGGTCTCTACTGACCGCCGGAGCGCACACAAATAATTCAAATATCTGTGCCTGGGCCTGCTTTACATGGGTGTGCCTCAACATTAAGGTCCGGCTCAATTTCGCGGCCCCATTGACCACTTCGCCCCATCAGGATTTGTACAGACCATGCGCTCGGAAATTCAGCTGATCGTCGACGACATCAAGCAGGCCATAAGCCTGCTGAGGAGGCATCTTTGACTGGGATCAGGCAATCAAACGGCTGGAGTTTCTGAACGTCAAGGCGGAAGACGCCGACATCTGGAACGACCCGCAGGAAGCACAGACCCTGATGCGGGAGCGCCAGCAGCTGGAAGACAATGTCAACGGCATTCGGGAGCTGGAATCCAGACTGGACGACAATGTCGGTCTGATAGAGCTTGGCGAAGAGGAGGGGGATGACGAGGTCGTGCGCGAGGCTGAAGCGGCTCTTCGCGGCATGAAGGATGACATCGACCGCCGGCAGATCGAGATGCTTTTGTCCGGCGAAGCCGATTCAAACGACACCTATCTGGAAATCCATTCGGGTGCCGGCGGCACGGAGAGCCAGGACTGGGCGTCGATGCTGATGCGCATGTACAGCCGTTGGGCTGAAAAGCGCAAGATGAAGGTCGAGGTACTGGAAATCCATGATGGCGAGGAAGCGGGAATCAAATCCGTGACCTTGCTCATCAAGGGACACAATGCCTATGGGTGGTTGAAGACGGAATCCGGCGTTCATCGTCTTGTCCGTATTTCTCCATTCGACAGCCAGGCTCGCCGCCATACCTCCTTCTCATCGGTCTGGTGCTATCCCGTAATTGACGATTCAATCGAGATCGACATCCCCGAATCCGAGGTCAGGATCGACACATATCGTGCCTCTGGAGCCGGTGGGCAGCATGTCAACACGACCGATTCCGCCGTCCGTATCACGCACATTCCGTCCAATATCGTCGTCCAGTGTCAGAACCAGAGATCACAGCACAAAAACCGGGCGACGGCCTGGGAAATGTTGCGGTCGCGCCTCTATGAGGAAGAGTTGAAACGCCGCGAGGCCGAGGCAAGTGAGCAGGAAGCATCAAAGACGGAAATCGGCTGGGGGCACCAGATCCGATCCTACGTGCTGCAGCCCTATCAACTGGTCAAGGATCTGAGGACCGGTACGGAAAGCACCAGTCCGGGCGATGTTCTTGACGGCGACCTCGATGCATTTATGGAATCATCGCTGGCGCACCGCGTGCATGGATCCCAAACCGAAGTCGAAGATATCGATTGAGCCGCACATCCTGACGGTCGGCACGGAATCGACGATCAGTTGGTCGCCGGTGCGAAGGCGGCATCACCGAATTCATCGACAAAAAGCTCATAGGTGTCCGGCTCCTTGGCCTTCGGATCGATCTTGAGATAGATGAATGCCGCAAATCCGGGTCGCTCCGCGATACCGGTGGAACTTTCCGGACGGATATCGGTGATATAGGCATCCATCTCGGTCAAGGCTTCGATCTCGACCGAATCGACCATGTCCGGTCCTTCATCAGTCAGCCGGATACGCTGCAGATAAAGCCGGGATGTGTTGTCCATGGATCGCAGGGCTGCAATACGATAGAAGCCCCGTGCGGCGACAGGATCCGTAGCGGTTTCACCATCTGCCGATTTCGTCTCGATCTCGCCTTCCCAGTAACCGCCGCTGACAACCGAGAGAACGCGGGTCGACATTGCCCCGGCAATTTGTCCCGGATCCGTTTCGGCGTCGGCCTGCGCCCGCGCAACACTGATTCCGGCGGTCAGGCCCATCACCAAGGCAAAGTAGCCGATCCCGGCGGATCTGATGAATTTGGACTTCATGGTTTAGTCCCCTTATCAACAATAGTGCTTATACGCCCCACCTCCGCGAGTATTCTAGTACAAAAACTGTTCGGCAAGAATACGGTCGTCCCAACTGTGATCCGGATCTGACAAGATACGCGCCGTAATCTTGTCCGTCTCATGCACCAGAACCCGTGAGACGGATTTGACCTCGGTGTGGTCGGCCACGGCGTTGACCGGCCGTTTGTCGGCCTCCATCACCTCGATTTCAACGGAGACCCGATTGGGCAGAAGCGCACCACGCCACCGACGGGGCCGAAACGGACTGACTGGTGTCAGCGCCAGAAGCGGCGCCTCCAGCGGCAGGATAGGGCCATGGGCCGACAGATTATAGGCGGTTGATCCGGCGGGTGTTGCCACCATCACGCCATCGCAGATCAATTCCTCAAGCCGCACGCGGTTGTCAACGAGAACTCTCAGCTTCGCCGCCTGGTAGGATTGCCGCAACAACGATACCTCATTGATCGCATAGGCGTGCACGACGCCACCATCACTGGTGTGGGCGATCATTTCGAGTGGCCGGATAAGATGTTCGACAGCGGCGTTGATCCGCTCCCTCAGATCCTCTTCGCGGTATTCATTGAGCAGGAACCCCACCGATCCCCGGTTCATGCCATAGAGCAGTTTCCCGCTATGCATCGTCTCATGCAGTGTCTGCAGCATGAACCCGTCTCCGCCCAGTGCGACGATAACGTCCGCCTCTGCCGGGTCGGTCTGCCCGTAGAGCGTCGCCAGCCGCTTGGCGGCTGTGATCGCGCTGTCCGAATCGCTCGAAATGAAGGATAGAGAAGTGCAGTTGCGCGTCATATTGGCCTGAATTCGTTTGGGCGTCGGATACAACATGACGTTGCTGGATGGATCATACAAGGGCCGGCACGCGCCGACCATCCCATGGTCCGGGATTTGCCGGAGATTTAACGCCGTTTTTACTTTACTCCGTCAATGATTGTGGTAATTGCAGCGCGTTGCCCTTGTAGCTCAGTTGGTAGAGCATCTGATTTGTAATCAGGGGGTCGGGAGTTCGAGTCTCTCCGGGGGCACCATCACCCAAATTGTCCGGACGGAAAAGCGGCTTACGCAGGCCGCTTGAATTGATGGCGTGCGCACTTGTGTCCCGGCAGGTGCAGGCGTATCCCTCGACGGTAAGTCGAGTGAAAGAGGACCGTTGCGTGCCTGATCACACATCGCCGCTGAAACTGTTTCGAAATCAGACATTCCGAATGCTCTGGTTGGCAGCCCTTGCGTCGAACTTTGGCGGATTGGTGCAGGCGGTTGGAGCAGCCTGGCTCATGACGTCCCTGACGGCATCTCAGAGCATGGTGGCGCTGGTGCAGGGATCCGTCACGCTGCCCATCATGATCTTCTCGCTGCTGGCGGGTGTGTTTGCCGATAATTTCGACCGGCGCAGGGTTATGTTGATCGCCCAGAGCTTCATGCTGATCGTCTCGATCATTTTGACGGTCCTGGCCTTCGGCGCGTGGCTGACGCCGTGGCTGTTGCTGGCATTCACATTCCTGATCGGCTGCGGCACGGCGCTTCACAATCCATCCTGGCAGGCCACCATGGGCGATATTGTGTCCCGTGACGAGTTGGCGTCCGCCGTTTCACTTAACAGCATGGGCTTCAACCTGATGCGCAGTGTGGGGCCGGCGGCCGGTGGCGCCATCGTTGCCCTGGCTGGAGCCGCCGCGGCTTTCCTCGTCAATGCGCTAAGCTATGTTGCGATCATCATTGCATTGACCCGTTGGCAAGCGCCCGAGCGGGATCAACACCTGCCGCGAGAGCATATGGGCAGTGCGTTTGCAGCGGGACTGCGCTATGTCGCCATGTCGCCAAATTTGCAGCATGTCATTTTGCGCGGTTTTTTGTTTGGCGGGTCTGCGATTGCCATATTGGCGCTGTTGCCGATTGTGGTGCGTGAGCTGCTGCTCGGCACGGCGGTCACCTATGGCGTGATGCTGGGATGTTTTGGTGTCGGCGCTGTTGGCGGTGCGTTGATGAATGCCAGACTGCGTGCACGTTTCGAGAACGAGCACATTGCCCGCGCGGCTTTCCTCGGCTTTGCACTGTCCAGTGCCGTTCTGGCGGCGAGCGCCTATCCGATCTTGAGCGGTTTGGCGCTTCTTCTGGCCGGCGCCTGCTGGGTGCTGGCCATGTCGATGTTCAACACGACTATCCAACTGTCGACGCCACGTTGGGTCGTTGGCCGTGCGCTGGCGCTTTACCAGACCGGTGCGTTCGGCGGCATGGCCGCGGGCAGTTGGGCCTGGGGTGCGCTATCGCAACAAAGCAGCCCCACATGGGCGCTCTTTGCAGCGGCAGTGGCGCTGGTTTTGGGTGCATTGGTCGGTCTGCGTCTGCCGTTGCCCGAATACGGAATGCTCAATCTGGATCCGCTGAACCGGTTTCGTGAACCGGATGTGCGTCTTGACCTGACCATTCGAAGCGGTCCGGTGATGATCATGGTCGATTACACGATCGACCTTGAAGATACGCAGGAGTTCCTGTCTCTCATGAGCCAGCGGCGCCGGATCAGGATTCGTGACGGTGCCGGACAATGGGCATTGCTTCGCGACCTTGAAAATCCGGAATCCTGGAGCGAAAGCTATCACGTCCCCACCTGGGTCGAATATATCCGTCACAATGAGCGCCGGACTCAGGCCGATGCAGACGTTGCCGATCGGTTGCGCGCATTGCACCGGGGGCCGCAGCCACCCACCGTCCACCGCATGATCGAGCGCCAGACGGTGCCGCTCAGAGACGACATGCCGCACAAACCGGAAATCATCTAGACCGTTTCGCGTTTTGTCGGAAACGGGACAACGGTATCGGCCATTGTTTTGTTGATGCATTCAGGCTTTGCCGATTCCGTCAAAACCTGAATTGCACTAACCCGAAAGATGAGCATGCGCGGCGTAAAGGGAGATCGCCGCCGCGTTTGAGACATTGAGTGACTTGATCGCTCCGGGCATATCGAGACGCGCCAGCGCTTTAACGGTCGCGCGTGTCTTCTGGCGAAGGCCTTTGCCCTCGGCGCCCAGAACCAGAGCGATACGCTGTCCCGACAGGCTCTCCTCCAGTCTTTTCGGCCCCTCGGAATCAAGGCCGATTGTTTCAAACCCAAGACCGTTAAGCGTCTCGATGGCCTCGGCCAGATTGGTCACCTGAATGTAAGGGATCAGTTCCAGCGCACCGGATGCGGACTTTGCCAGCACACCGGATTCCGACGGGCTGTGACGGAAAGTGGTAACAATGGCGCCCACATCGAAGGCAACGGCAGAGCGCATGATCGCACCGACATTATGCGGATCCGTAACCTGGTCGAGCACCAGCACGATGGAGCTGTCCTTCAAGGCATTCAGAGGCGGAACGGGCAGGGGAGTTGCATCGATCAGGACGCCCTGGTGAATGGCATCGTCCGGCAATAATTTGTCGATGGCCTGCGGCGTGACGATGTCGGCGTCGAAGGGCAGGCTTGCCGGATCTGAAACGTCCAGCCGGTTCAGTGCATTCTTGGTGATCCACATTTTGCGGATCTCGCGGTCCGGATTGTCAAGTGCCGCCCGCACAGGATGCAGGCCGTAAAGGAACACGGATCTGTCCGGATCCAGCGGACCTTTGCCCGGTTTTTTTCCTGGCTCGGCCCGGGACGCATTCTGTGCGGCTTTGGCATCGCGATGAGCCCGCCGCAGTTTCGCATAATGGCTGTCTTTTGCCGTGTGCGTCGGTTTGTTCTGGTTTTTCATGGCCCGGTTTATCGCTCGGGACGGGGAATGTGCAAGTTGGAAATTCAACAATCAAAAAGCCCTGTCTCGGTGACAGGCCGATTGACGATAATTCCACCGTCGATGTGTTGACAGAACCCGGCGCGACCGTCATAACCGCCGCGCAGATTCATCAACAAAGATATGTTCTTAGATGGATTGGTCAGTGACCCTGTCAGTCGATAGTCGGAGGGGTGCCTGAGTGGTTAAAAGGGGCGGACTGTAAATCCGTTGGCTATGCCTACGCTGGTTCGAATCCAGCCCCCTCCACCATTGTTCGACTGATCTGCATGCGGGTATAGCTCAATGGTAGAGCAGCAGCCTTCCAAGCTGAATATGCGGGTTCGATTCCCGCTACCCGCTCCAGATTTTTCAAATTGGTCGCAAGCAAAGCGCCAGCGCATTCGCGCAGCCGGCGCGTATTTTGGACCCTTTCCCGTTTTGTCAGAAACGGGACAAGGGTTGCGGCCTTTGATTTTGTTGATGCATTCAGGTTTTGCCGATTCCGTCAAAACCTGAATTGCGCTAGTGCCGCACCATGCCGGCGTCAACATTCAGCGTCTGCCCGCTGATCCAGCGCGCATCGTCGGAGGCCAGGAACGAGACGACATCGGCAATGTGCTGAGGCTGCCCCTTGCCTTTAACCGCCTGCAGCATTTCCACAAAGTCGAAAGCCTCATTGTGCGGGCTTGCGATGACACCGTCGCTCTCGATCAGCCCGGGTGTGATGGCATTGACCGTGATGCCATGGGCGCCCAGTTCCGTCGCCAGGGCGCGCGTGAAGCCGATCACGCCGCCCTTTGCGGCCACATAGGCGGCCATATTAGGCGTACCGGCAAAAAAAGTATTGGACGAGATGTTGATCACCCTGCCTTCGACCTTGTTGGCCCGCATCTGATCCGTGGCGGCGCGGCTGACAATGAATGTGCCGGTCAGATTCACCGAAATGATCTTTTCCCAATGGGCAAGATCCACCTCGTCCCAGGCGATGAACGGCACAATGCTGGCATTGTTGACGACAATATCAACACCGCCTGCCTGTTGCTGGATCGCCTCGAAGAGAGCGGTAACGGAGGCGGCATCCGAAATATCGACCGGGATTGAAACCGCTTTGCCGCCAATATCCGCTGCCGCTGCCGCGCAGCCATCGGCGTTGACGTCGCTGACGATGACCGTGGCGCCGTCAGCGGCCAGCCGGGTTGCGATGGCCTTTCCTATGCCCTGAGCCGCCCCTGTCACGAGTGCCGTTTTGTTTGCAAGTCTGTCAGTCATGAATGTGCTCCCATTGTGTATTGATCGTGTCTCAGGCGGCCGCGTCGATTGTCTTGAGCGCCGCATCGATCCCCTCTCCGACGGGGACGGCCTGGCCCAGCAGATTGAGGGCGCCGCCAAAGGCTGATAGGGCGGCCAGCGCATAGATCGGCTGAGCGGTCGGCCCCATATGGCCGATGCGGGTCAGCTTACCGAGCGTTTCACCGCGCCCGGCCGAGAACACCACCCCGTATCGTTCCCGGGCGATCCCTCGCAATTCTGCCTCATCGATCCCGTCCGGGGTCCGCACGGCCGTTGTCGTTGGCGACGCGATAGCCTCATCCGCTGCCCACAACGCAAGTCCCATGGCCTTAAGCCCCGCCCGCGTTGCCGCTGCCGTCAGCGCATGCCGCGCCCAGACGTTCTCCGGGCCCTCCTCCAGATAGAGATCGAAGGCGACATCCAGGCCGTTGAGTTCAGCCACCGAAGGTGTGAACGGGAAGGGCGCGTCATGTGACCAGGCGTTTTCCCAATCCAGAATGCTCAGCATCGACGCTGTGGGTGCGCTGTCATTGGCCTTCATCTTCTCCCATGCCCGCTCGCTGACGCCGAGCAGGGTCAGGGATGGCGGGCAACCGAGGCATTTGTTCGGACCGGTCACGTAGAGATCGGCCTTGCAGTCCTCCGGGTGGGTCTTCATGCCGCCAAACGAGGAGACGGCATCAACGATGAGATATGCTCCATGTGCTGCAACGATCGCGCCGATTTCGTCGATCGGATTGATGGTCCCCGACGGTGTGTCGTGATGGCACACGGCAACAATCGAGATTTCCGGATGTGACCGAAGCATGTCAGCCACCGACTGCGGATCGATGGCCTCGTTGTAAGGCACCTCAATCTCCTGCATGTTCGGCGTGTAGCGGGCGGCCCAATAACCGAACCCTTTGCCGTAAACCCCTGACGCAAGATTGAGCACCGTGTCTTGCGGTGTGATGATGGACGCTGCCGCCGCCTCGAGCCCGAGGACAGGTTCACCCTGCAGGATCAGCGGTCTGTTGGACAGACGCATGACGGTTTTGGCCTTGTCCACCAACCGTTCGTGAAAGCGTTGAAACGCCGGATCGTAGTCATAGAGGACAGGGCGGGAGAGGCCGCGCAGCACATCCGCATAGGCATTTACCGGCCCCGAGGTCAATGTGATGACCGGTTGATCATTTTCAGAATAACGCATCGTCAATTCCTCCGGGCCGTCTAGCCATAAAACTGCGTGCCGGTTTTGTAGGTTTTGAAATTATCCATGTCGTGGGAGAACATCAGGTCCGCCTCATGCTCTTCGGCCAGTTGCTTGACTCGCTGCATGGAGCGCACACCGGCAACCGGATCGATATGGAAAGAGGCCTGGTTCAAGGTATCGAGGCTTTGTTCCGTATAGGCCGCGTCGATGGTGAACAGGATCGGTTTGCGGCCACCGAATTCCACCAGCAGGCTGTAATGGCCGATGGAATGGCCGGGCGTGAAGAACAGTTTGATGCCCTTCGCCAGTTCGAAATCGCCTTCCACGCCTTCAAAGGTTGAATTGGCGGTCGTTGTTCCGGCCAGCAACTGATCGGTGAGGCCACGGGCTTCGGCCGCCTCCGCCGAAAAGCTCAGATCGGAATATCCAAGAATTTCAAAAGGTTCCGGTTTGCAGGCCTGCGGCACCTCGGATTTGTGACAGATCTTCTTGGCATCGGGCAGATATTTGTTGCCGCCGCAATGGTCGAAATGGAAGTGTGAATTGAAAACCACGTCGATGTCCTTGGGCTCGAGCCCCAGAAGTCCGAGCGCACCGGGAATGGTTTGCTCCTTGGTCTGTTGTGGTTTTTCAAACGGCAGGACCTTCATGACATGATCGTAGTCATAGCCCGTATCGATCAGAAACCGGCCTTCCGCATGTTCGATCAGGATCGAATAGACCGGGAAGCGCACTTCACCGCCAGGTCCCTTGTTCCAGTAAACGTGAAAGCCGTCGAGCACCAGGGATCCCCCGTCCAACAGGTAAACTTTCGTATCGGTCATTGCCTACTCCTTCGCAAAGAACCGGGAGCACACGCCCTCCGGCAGTGGATTGAAATCGGACCTCATCGCGCACCGCGTTCATAGGGGATACCCAGTGCCGCCGGCAGGCTTGACCGCCGCCCAAAAGCCACCAGCATGATCATGACGGCCAGGAACGGTATCATCTGGATGACATCGGTGGGAATATTGATGCCTGCGACCTGCAGCGCCGTGGTCAGGGACAGCGAAATGCCGAACAGCAGAGCGCCGAGCAACACCCACACCGGCCGGCCACGTGCAAGCATGGCCAGAACGATCCCCAAAAAACCGGCGCCGTTGGTAATGAAAGGGACAAAGATACCGGCACCGATGTTGGCGAGGTACGCGCCGCCGATCCCGGCGAGCGCACCGGTGGTCAGCACAGCAATCGTGCGCGTTCGCACGACATCGACGCCGGCGACATCAAGCGCTGCCGGTTTGTCGCCGGCCGCCTGAAGATTGAGACCAAGTTGGGTACGGCGGTAGATATAGATCATCACAAAGACCAGAGCGACGGCCAGATAGACGATCAGATGATGGCGGAAGAGGGCCGGTCCGAGCACCGGAATGTCCGACAAAATGGGAATGGCCAGCACATCTGCCGCCGGAAGCCGGGGGTAGGTACGCGAAAACTGCACGTGATGGAGCAGGGCGGTCAGCCCTTCCAGCCCGAGCGTCAGCCCGATGCCGATAACGATCTGGTTGAGCCCGAGGCGCACGCATAGGATGGCCATGACCGATGCCACAATGCCGCCGGCCAGCGCACCGCCAAGAAAGCCCAGCCAAAGCGATCCCGATGAATAGGCGACGAGGAAGCCGAAATAGGCACCGGCAATCATCATGCCCTCGATGCCGATGTTCAAAATGCCCGACTTTTCCGAAATCTGCTCACCCAGCCCGGCAAGCAGCAAGGGGACGGCGGCGGCGACGGCGCCAAACAGCAAGGCGCCAAGAAAGACTTCACTGAAGAGCGATCCCATCCGTCAGTTTCTCCGCGCAGCCTGGTAGCGGTGATCGGCGTATTCGGCGATGGCCAGAACGATCAGCACGATGGCGATCAGCACCAGGGTAAAGGTCGTCGGAACGCCGATGCGTCGGGCCGCGCTTTCTCCGCCGATCGACAGGACGGACAAAAGAAAGACGAATCCAATCGATGCAAACCCGTTGAGACGGGCAAGAAACACGGCTGGAATGACCGCAAGGCCGTAGGCCGGATTCCAGTCGGCGCGGACATTGCCCTGAACACCCAGAATATCCACCGCGCCGGCAAGACCCGCCATCGCGGCCGAGATGGCAAACACGGCGATGGTCAGGGCGGGAACGCCAAGACCGGAATGAACCGCGGCGCGAGGATTGGCGCCGACAACACGCAGCTTCAGCCCGAAAGCGGTGCGCGTCATCATCAGATGCACGGCGATGATGGCGACGAGGCCGAGTAGCAGACCGCTGCTGATGGTCGTATCGAACAGCCGGAACATGCGATCTTCCACCGGTAATGTGCGTGTCTGCGGAACAGTGGTTCCGGGATCGAGAAACACCAGCTTGACCATGACATTTGCCAGCGAAACACCGAGGAACGTCATCATCAGCGTCGTGATGATCTCATTGACACCATGATAGGCCTTGAGCAAAGCCGGCAGCAGGGACCAGATCATGGCAACGATCGTTGAGAGGGAAAACGCGATGACCAGCGCCAGCCATGAGGGCATGACTGCGGCAAGCAGGGGCGCGCTGGCGGCCGCCGCGACCGCACCCAGCAGGAATTGTCCGTCCACGCCGAGGTTCCAGATACCGGTGCGGAAGGCGACAATCAGGCCGGCGGCAATGAACAGCATCGGCGCCATTCGTGTCAGTGTTTGCTGAACGCCGGTCGGCGAGAGCAGGCCGCGCTTGATCACATAGCCGTAATATTCCAGCGGATTGACACCGATGGCGATCAAAATGAGACCCGCAATAATCAGCGCGATCAGGATCGGCCCGAGCGTCAACAGCAGCCGGTGGATCATTGCCTGAATGGGATCGGTGGCCGCAGCTGTCGACGTGGAGGTCGACTCCAGGGGCGAAGATTCCGCACTCATGGATGTAGTCCCACCATCAGCCGCCCGACTTCGGTGCGTGCGTTTTCACCGTTTTCCACGATGCCGGCCAGCGAACCGTTATCCATCACCGCGATCCGATCGCAAAGTTCCAACAGTTCCTCCAGATCGGTCGAAATCAGCATCACGCCGAGACCGCCAGCGGCGATATCGCGGATGCGTTGACGGGTTGCGACCGTGTTGGACAGATCCAGCCCATAGGTCGGTTTGTTGAATATGACCACCTTTGCACCATCCGCCAGTTCCCGGGCCAGAAGCACCTTCTGAATGTTGCCGCCGGAAAGGCGTCCGACCGGTGTATGGACGCCGGGTGTGCGCACATCGTAATCGCGCACCAATTGTTCGGCGTGTTTGTCGATATCGCCGCGTCTTTCCATCTGATGGCGCCAATAGGGCGGCGCACCGATCTGCTTGAGAAGGAAATTGAGCGATACCGGAAACGTCCCGACTGTGCCTTCGCCCAGCCGGTCATCGGTAAGATAGCGCAGCCCGGCGTCACGGCGCTCACCGACGGAGCTTGTTTCGATGCGCACTCCGTTGAGCGTGATGGAACCGCCGTCGATATGCGTTTGCCCGGACAGGGCGTCGGCCAGTTGTTTTTGTCCGTTTCCATCAATCCCAGCGATACCGAGCAGTTCTCCCGCATGCAGCTCCAGATGGATGGCGTTCAGGCCCGGCGCGGTGGATGTCGATGCCAGTGTCACCTCGTCCATGACCAGGACTGGCGGCTCCGACCTCGAGAGTGGCCTTGGCTCATGAAAGCCCTGCTCATCCTCACTGTGTTGCCCGCCAAACATCATGTCGACGATTTGCGTCGTCAGTTCAGCCTTGTCCAATGATTTGAACCGGTCCGGTCCGATCTCGCCGACCTTGCGGCCCAGTTTGAGCACGGAGATTCTGTCGCCGAAGGAGACCGCCTCGTTCAGCTTGTGGGTTATGAAAATGATCGCCAGGCCGCGATCGACGAGGCGTCGCATCAGGGAGCCGAGTTCGTCGATCCCCTTGGGTGTCAACATGGATGTGGATTCATCCAGGATGAGAACGCGGCTGTCCCGAATGAGCGCCCGCAGGATTTCAACCTGCTGCTGCTCACCGAGGGAAAGATCATGGGCATAGGCATCGAGATCGACCGCAATGCCGAGTGATTTGGAAATTTCATCAACTCTTTCGCGCAAACGCTCCTTGCGCGGGCGCTCCCACCAGGGGCCGCCGAGCAGCAGGTTTTCGGCAACGGTGAGGCTTGGCACCAGCATGGTGTGTTGAAAAACAGTGCCGATGCCGAGAGACAGGGCGTGTCGCGGCGATGTGATGGCGCGCCGGGTGCCGTCGATCTGGATGGAGCCCGAATCCGGCTGTTGCAAACCGGACAGAAGACCGATCAAAGTGGATTTCCCGGCGCCGTTTTCACCGAGCAGGACATGGACCTCACCCGGGAGGATCTGAAGGTCCACATTGTCGTTGGCCACAACGCCGGGAAAAGCCTTGGTGATCTGTTCAAGGGTAACAATAGGTGCTGCTGCCGCCTGATGGCTTGTGGCTGTCACTCTGTTCTACCTCATCAGGTCAGTCTTGGCGCAATCTCGAGAAGCAAGCGAGGGCAACGCGAATTGCCCCCGCCTGGGAGGATTACTCCTGCACGTCGGACATCATTGCACGAACCGCCGTCGCTTCAAAAACCGGTTCGACGGTGATTTTGCCGGCGATGATATCGTCGCGCATGGCCATGACCTCTGTCCAGACATCGTCGGGAATCTGAGGCGTTTTGAGCAGTTTGACCGAATCGTCTTTCAGACCGATTGCGTAACTCTTGGTGCCGAACGTATCGGACTTGAGATCCGCGATCATCGCCGAATAGACGGGCTCAATGTTCCAGACCACCGAGGACAGCAGATTGCCCTTGTCGATGGCAGTTTTGTCGCCGATCACATCGATGAACAGAACTTTGCCTCCGTCAGCGGCCTTGCTGGTTTCGACGGCTTGAAGCATGCCGAAACTTGACCCGTTGCCCTGTCCGAAAATGATATCGGCCCCAGCCGCAATCACGCTTTCGGTCACGCGCTTGCCACCGGCCGCATCGCTGTAGGCTGCCGGTCCGATCACAGCGTAGATGACCTTGGCGTCAGGGTTTTCGGCCTTCACACCTTCGGCGAAACCGGCCGATTGGGAATTCCAGGACGGCGGTTCACCCGAGACGACGATACCCAGCGTGTTGGAGCGGCTCATTTTCGCTGCCATGCGGCCTGCCAGATACGCACCGGCGTGTCCGGAAAGCGTATAATCGGCGATCAGACCCGGCGTCAGGGCGCTGGGTGTGTCCACGATGGCGACCGGCACGTTCAGTTCCTTGGCGATTTCGGGCGCCGCAGTGTTGTAACCGCTGGCGTGAGCGATCATCAGGTTGGCACCGTCTTCAGCCAGTTCGCGCAGCGTCGGGCGGACATCGCCATAGCCGAGGCCCTGTGCGACGATCACTTCGACACCCGCCGCTTCACCCGCCGCTTTCGCCGCATCGACACCCTGCTGGTTCCATCCGTAATCCGTGCCTTCTTCCGGCGTCAGGATGGCGATGGTGTTGACGTCGGCCGCGGCCGCGGATCCGAGCATCAAGCCGGAAATGATCAGTGCGCTTGCACCCTTAATGATAAGATTTTTCATGGTATCCTCCTTTTTGTATTGGTCGTCGGTTCTCCGAATGGTAACATCAATAACCCCCTGTTTTATTTTGAGAAAATTGGAATGAACTGTTGATGTTGCGACTTTTGTTTTTGTTGTTTGTCTTCTTCATTTCATCGCAGGCAATCGCGGTTGAGCTGCGTGAAATAGAAGTTCGTAAAGGCACTGCCGGTTTGGCGCTCGTGCCGCTCAATGTGACCAATACCGGCGCAACGCCGCTTTTGTGCATCGGAGAACTGGCCCATTGGTATTCGACCGAGGTCGCGCGGATCGATGCCGGTGCGACTGCTCGGGTTGATCTTTGGTATGATCCGGAAACCGGCACATATGCGGTGCTCAATGACAGTGATGAGAACATGCCCCTGGAATCGCTCTGGTGCGGTCGAGCCGGTCGGGCATATGAAACCCGGGCGCGTATCGTGCTGGACCGGAATCCGGAGCGCGCACCCGAGGCAATCGATCTGGCCTGCGCCCCGCACGATGGCATAGTCCGCTGCAAATAGGCGCCGATCGCCGCCATTACTTGTCCGCCTTTGCGTCGACCAGTGCCTTTAGCCTGTCATACTCCGCTTTGACGTCTGGATTGGCCGCCACAAGCTCGGCTGCCAGTTCGGCAAACGATGCCTCCATCTGCGCCTGATCGTCGGCTGACAGCGTATTGATGATGCCGCCATTATCACGCCAGATCCCGTAGGTGCGTTCGACATTGTCGATGCCCCACTGGAACACAGCCATTTCCGCCGCCCGTCCGGCTTCCAGTATTGCTGCTTGAACGTCTTTCGGCCGCGCCTGGAACCAGTCCTCATTGACAACGGTGACCGACACGATCTCCGCAAACCTTAGGTCGGTGATGTTTTTGCCGATGTCGTAATATTTGAAGGCCGTCAAAATCGGCATGCCGACGAGCAACCCGTCGAGACCGCCGCTTTGCAATTGGGGCACCACCTCCGAGAGCGCCAGGGGCAGGGGGGTCACACCGATAAGCTCCATCGGTTTGATCTGCATCGGCGTGGCGAAGGTGCGCACCTTCAGGCCTTTCATGCCGTCCAGAGTGGTAACGGGCTTGGTGGTGAAAACCACGGTGGGGCTGTTGTAAATCGCGCCGATTACCCTCAAACCCTTGTCGAGAAAAAGGGCTTCCAACCGGTCTCGATAGGCCGGATCGTGAATGGCTGCGCTGACATCCTGCGGTGTTTTGAAAAGGCCCGGTACATCAAAGGCCTGAAAGACCGGATCGACATTGGTCATGAACGATGTCGGCGTTGTGAAGGCTTCGATGGTTCCCAGCAGCACACCTTCGGCCATGCGCGGAATGGGTCCCAGCTGACTTGCCGGATAGATTTCGGTTGTAACCGCGTCTCCGACACGGTCCGCCAGCTCTGCGGCAAACACCTTCTGCCATTCGTGCTGAACATCGTTGATCGTCGCCGAAGCCAGCTTCATGGTTGCGGCTGTTGCCAGTGCGGTCGCCAGCATCAGTCCCGTGGACGACAGCGCCAGCATGGCGGTGAGGGCAGATGCGCGAAGCAGTGAATTCAACATGTCGTTACCTCATTTGTGATGTCATAGGGGTGGCGCGAGCGACAGCGAGATGGCCGGAACATAGGTGATAACGAGAAGCGCGATGATCTGGACGGCCACGAATGGCAGGACCCCGCGATACAATCTGTGGGACGGCAGACCGGTGACGGATTGGGCAACAAAGATGTTCAACCCGAAGGGTGGTGTGAACATCCCGATCGCCAGATTGACCGTCATGATGATGCCGAAATGAATGGGATCGACGCCAACTGCAACAGCGATGGGAACCAGCAACGGCGCCAGCACCAGAATGGCTGACGTCGGGTCCAGAAAGCAGCCGATGAGCAGCAACAACGCGTTGACACTGATCAGGAATCCGATGGTCGACATGTCCAGCGCCTGCATCCAGCCAACGATTGCCTGTGGGACGCCCTGTGTCGTCAGCAGCCACGTGACAAGCCCGGCGGTTGCCACGATGATCAGAACCTTGGCCGACAGGATTGCCGCACGGGCTGCGGCATTGATCACGTCGCTGACGCCCATCGAGCGGTACACGAACATCGCAACGATGATGGCGTAGAGACAGGCAAATCCTCCGGCCTCGGTGGGAGAAAACCAGCCATTGTAGATGCCGCCGAGCACCACGACCGGCATCAGCAGTGCCCAAAAGGCCTCGCGTGCGGTTTTGACAATGAGGTGGCCGTCAATCCGGGATGCTTTGGGAATGTCTTTACGAACCGCCACGATCATGACGAAGGCAGCCATGAGAAACGCAATCACGAGGCCTGGAAGAATGCCTGCTATGAAGAGTTTCGGGATCGATTGTTCCGCAGCCAGGCCATAGAGGATCATCGCAATGCTCGGCGGAATGACAATGTCAATGGCGCCGGCCGAGGCCAACAGGCCCGCGGACCGTTCCGCTCCGTAGCCGGATGATTTCAGCTTTGGATAGAGGCTCTTGCCGAGGGCAGCGACCGCCGCGACACTCGAGCCGGATATGGCGCCCATGGCTGCCGATGCACCCACCGATGCAACACCCAGTCCACCGGGCACACGGCCGGTCAGCGCAACGGCAAGAGCGATCAGCCGGGAGGCAATGCCACTAACGCTCATCAGTTCCCCGGCAAAGATGAAAAACGGGACGGCGAGAAGGGCATAATTGTCCAGTCCACCGAAGATCACCTGGTGCAACAGCAGTGGCGGCAGGTTGAGAACGAGTGCAACGGTAATGACGGCGCCGGTCAGGAAAGCGAGAAAAACCGGTGTCCCGAGAACCAGCAACACGGCCGGAACGGCTGCAAGTGTGCCGATCATGGCTGACCATCCCGGACGGTCGGATGTTCATTGATTTCGACCAGCGCATGGAGGTCCCGCAGCAGGCAGACAAAAGCGACCACGGCCATGCCCGCAAAGCCCAAAAACACCATGGAATGTGGAATGCTCATCGGGATGCCGAGTGACATGCTGGTCGTATCCAGCCGCATGATCTTTTGAACGAAGGTCCATGACGCGCTTGCCGTATAGAGTGTCGCGGCAAGCGCGATCAGGTCATGAAGGATGTGCAGCGCGATTCGCGAACGGCCATGTATGTAGGATGGAAGCAGATTGATGTTGATGTGCTCGCGCTGGGCAAGTGCCCGCACGGCGCCGGCCATGACCAGGAGAATGACCAGATAGACCATCAGCTCGTCGGCACCGGTCACGGAGTATGAGAACAGGTGCCGTCCGGCTGCGTTCGCCACATTGATGGCAACGACGGCAATCAGCAGGAGGCCCATCGCCCAGTCGATAGCCCGGCCCAATCGCGCACCGACCCGGGATACCGGCGGTGGCGGCGGCGCGGGTTCGCGTGGCTGGGGCGGGCCGTTCATCCGTCTCGCCCCTCGAGGATGCGACGCACCGCCACGAATTTCTTTGCCCGTTCCCTTTGCAGTTCAAGGCCGCGTCCGTCGGGATAGGAATAGATGCCTTCACCCGATTTGATGCCGAGCTTTCCTGCGGCAATCTTCTCTTCGATCATCGGCGCCACATCGCCCCGATTGGCCAGATCGGAATTGAGAAACGAAGACACCGAGCGGTAGATATCCATGCCCGCCATATCCAGCAGCGCCATCGGGCCGACCACGGCCAGCTTGTATCCAATACCCCAGGAAACGCAGGTATCGATGTCCTCGGGTTCGATGACGCCCCGTTCCACCAGATCGACCGTTTCGCGTAAGAGCGCATAAAGCACCCTGTTTTCGACAAATCCTGGCACATCCTTTTTGACGACAACGGGCAACAGGTCGAGGCTGCGGATGAGATCACGAAGGGTGCTGACGATTTCGGGCGCGGTTGCCGCGCCGGCGATCACTTCGATCATCGGAATGATGTGGGGCGGATTGGACCAGTGCATGCCGGCAAAACGCGCGGGGTTGTCCATGCCGGCCTGCAGTTTGGTGATCGGAATGCCGGATGTATCGGTCGCGATAATGGTTGAGCGGTCGATCAGAGGTTCGATTGTCCGATAGGTCTCGACCTTGATGTCCGCGTTCTCCGGGACATTTTCAATGATCAGATCTGCCCCTTCGACGGCCTCTGCCACAGACGATGCAAAAGTGATTTCACCGGCTCCGCCAGACGGCTGCGCGATTGCGAGTTGGTCCATCACGCCATTGGCGAGATCGACCAGTCCCGGTGCTCTGTCAATCGCATCGGGTGCCGTATCATAGGCACGCACCGACAGCCCGCCACGGGCCAGCCGGGCTGCAATTCCCGGGCCCATTGTGCCCAGGCCGATGAGACCGACCTGCTTGATCATCCCGCAGCCTTGGATTCGGTTGCGGCCTTGAATGCTGGCCTCTGTGCGATGGAATCGATCCAGCGTTCAAGATTCGGCATTGACGGCCGGTCAATCTTGAAGCCAAGGCAGCGGATCAGGATCGGTGCACAGGCAATATCGGCCAGGGTGATCTTGTCCAGTGCGAAAAACGCCCTGCCATCCAGATGCGTATCCATGATCGCCATCTGGTTCGCCAGATCCTTGACCTGGGCACCGTATTCCGGGCTTCTTTCCGCTTCGGGAAGTTTACCGCCCTTGAACGCTGCCATGTAGCCGGGGTTCACCGCGGCAAGCAGAAAATCCATCCAGCGTTCGATGTCGGTGCATTCAGCCGGAGTAGCGCCGGTATATTGCGAGCCGCCATTCGCTGCGAGATAGCGCAGGATCGTATTGGACTCCCAGATGACGGTATCGCCATCGATGAGGGTCGGGACCTTCGAAGTCGGATTCAGGGCCTTGTATTCGGCAGTTTGCGTGTTCTCGAACAGGCGGCCATAGTCTTCCCGCTCATAGGGCGCGCCCAACTCTTCCAGCATGAAGAGCACCTTCTGGACATTGCCCGACGTCTGTCGCCCCAATACCTTGTACATAATTACCGGTCTCCATTCTGCCGGGCAAAGCCGGCCATTTTGTTCAAAGCGGTTTGTAGACGATTGCGTCCATCTCGATTTTGGTGTTGATCACTGCGCGGGCTTCCACGGTGGTGCGGGCAAGCACGGCATCACCGATACCCTTGAGAAACGCCCGATTGTAACGTCCGAAATCCCGAACATCCTGGAGGTATGTCGTGATCCGCACCACATCTGAAAGCGTGGCGCCCTCATGGGCGATGACCCGTTCGATCGTCTTCAGAGTCGCCAGCGTTTCCTCCTCGATTGTGCCGTTGATCATGTCGTTGTTTTCATCCTTGGGAACCTGCCCGGACACGAAAACATAGTCTCCGGCCCTGACCGCCGGATGGAAGGGCAGGTTCGGATTCTTGTTGCCGATGGCGTAGTGCCGGTCAGATTTTCGTGCCGTATCGCTCACTGGCTGCTCCTAAAACAGATTGGTCTCGATGATATCGACCCCGCGAACGCGATCGATCAGGTAGACGATGCCGCGCTCGTCGATGGTCACGTCATTGGAGGAAGCCTGCTCCGCGCCACTTGGCGGGTCCGGTTGAAAGTGCCCGACCTCGCGCGGGGCAAACGGATCGTCAATGTCCACCAGCCGCAGGCCCTGCGCAAACCAGGCAAACGGTATGATCGAGCCCTTGAACCGTTCCGACGGCTGGTGACATCCCATCATCGGCGGCTGCGGCGATCCGTCCTTGTCCAGGCCTTCCACCTGAAATGTCGATATTGGCAGCGGATTTCGCTCGTCGGTAATGTCGTAAATCCAGGTAAATGCCGGCGCGTGGGGACGCAGCTTGGCGACGTCCTCATCGGCGACAATCATGATGTCCCGCCCTTTGAGTTTCTGGGGAATGGGCAGGCACGTATGGGTTGGGTGGGGAAAACCTGGGCTCGAGTTTCGGTGGGCAATGGCCTTGGGCTTGCTCAGGTCCGAGATATCCAGAATGAAAAGACCATGGTGCCAGTAACTGACATAGAGGCGGTCGCCCATCCGTAAGGGATGATGGCAGCGCGGGGCGACGTAATCATGCCAGGGATACTCTTCGCCTCCGCCTGTCCATTGACCCGGAATCCACCAGCGCCCGACTTCGGTCGGATTGGCCGGGTCCTGCAGGTCGAGGATCATGACAAAGGCACCGACATACCCATCGGCGGTCGGTGAAATATAGGCGTAGCGGCCGTCAAAATCGTACCGGTGGACGCCTTTGCCGCCGGTCAGCCACTTTGAGATCAGAGCCGGTTTCTGTGGATTGGTGGTGTCATATATCGCAAGTCCGCCGCCAAAATCGGCAGGACCATCCGTTCCGAAGCGCTCGTGATTGATGACCATCAGGCCGTCCTGCGCGCGGACCTTGTGGGAATGCCAGCCGGGTGGCACATCGATTGTCGTCAGTTTTCGCGGGTTGCGAGGGTCGGAGATGTCGACAAGCGTTGTTCCGCTGGGTGGCCGCATGTGGCCGATATACAGAATGTCACCATCCACCCAGACCTGACCGCCGCCGGGGCAGTCTATATGGCCGATATGTTTTGTATTGAACGCAGACACCACTTTGATAACGCCTTGGTAAACAGGGGAAGGGAAACAACGGACAATCGCGGCGCCTGGCGCAACGATTGGAAAACCTTACGAAATGCGCAGCAGGTCTCCCGCTTCGTTTCTGCCCCAGCGTTTGTAAAGTCTGAGAGCTTTCTGCGTGGGCGCGTCAGTCGCGCCGAAGAAGATGACCGGTTCGCTTGCCGAGTCATTGACATGCTCGACCCAGCAGCCGCCGGGCACGGCCAGCGTGTCGAACTGATCCCAGTCGTGACGCTCTCCATCGATAATCGAATGCCCCTTGCCGCGAAACGGTGCCAGCAGCAGACTGGCGGTTTCCCGTTGCGGCAGCGTTTTTTCGCCCGGCCGTAGCATTTGAACGTAGAAATTGATCGTATGGAACACCGGCCCGCCGGTGGTCGGATCGACATAATCGACGACGATCCCCTCGTGAGGGTCACCATCCCAGTCCTTGTGCGCATCGAGGACGGATTCCATATGTTCCCAGCGATACACCCACATGGGAGATGAAAGGCCGCCGCCGCGTTTGTGGTCGACAAAGCGCGGCATCAGTCCGCCTTCGCCGTAGATGGCCTGGGAGTAATCCGTCGGGTAGCGCGCGGTCTGGACCTTTTTCTCGACCTCCTTGCCGTTTTCCATCTCGGTGTAGTTGTGATCGAAATGCACGGCGTGCAACGTTTCCACGAGCGGCAGATCCAGAACGGACAGGTTGACCGCCTGTTCACCGCCAACCGTTCCGTGATTGTGCCAGGCGTCATTGGGCGTCAAAACCATGTCGCCCGGACCGAACGTGACGTCCTCACCCTCGACACCGGTGAAATTGCCTTCGCCGGTCAGGCCGAAGCGGATTGCGCTTGGCGAATGCTTGTGCGGCGGCATGATCTCATCGGGATCGTTCAACCGGTAGGCCGTGTACATGGTGCTGACGGAGGCCCGTTTCGGGCTCAGCCCGGGATTGACCAGAATCAGGGAGCGACGCTCGCTGTCATCCATCGTGATCAATTGGGCGGCGCGCTGCAGCAGCGGTTCGATGTCGCCATATTTCCAGACAAACGGTACCGCCTTCGGGGTCGCCATCAGTTGCTTGACTTCATCATGGTCGACATCCTCGCTGGTGGCCCAGAAGGGAAACATGTTGTTGACATGAATGTCGTCGTAAAGCCCTTTGAGGGCCGCCTGCTTGTTGCTGATCTCGGAAACATTTGGTTGAGTAACAGACATGCGCGTAACACCTTCTTTCGCTTGGACCAGCATATTAACCATTCCAACCGTAACACAATGGTTGATGCGTTCAAGCTGTAAATTGGAAATGTTTGATGAAGCGGTTGAGGGCTTTATTCTAAACCGGAGACACGGGTTTGAGATTTCTATAGATCATAATAACATACTGAAAAAATTATGATATTTATTGATCGTCGGTTGTCGGTCCGCTGTGTCGATCGACATGGTTTGAGGGGCAATTCGGTGAGGAGTATCAACCAAAGGTGGTTGGTTGAGATATCGTTTTGGTCAAGCCGCCATTTTCTGCTGCGAGGCGCTGGCGATGAGATCGGCAGCCTTTTCGGCGATCATGATCACGGCTGCGTTGATGTTGCCGCAAACAAGGTCGGGCATGACCGATGCATCGACCACCCGAAGGCCTTCAAGACCGCGAACCCTGAGTTCCGGGTCGACAACGGAGCTCGGATCCGCGCCCATCCGGCAGGTGCCGGCCGGGTGATGAACGGTGATCGACGTCTTGCGGATATGCGCGTCGATCGCGTCGTCGTCCTCGGCATCCGCACCCGGAAAAAACTCGGTTTCGATAAAGGGTTGCAGAGCCGGTTGGGACGCCAGTTTCCGCGCGAATCTGATGCCGGCACGCAGCGACTCCCAGTCCCTCTCGGATGACAAAAAATTCTGGTGGATGCGCGGCGCTGCGAACGGATCCTTGGATAACAGGCTGATATGGCCGCGGCTTTCCGGCTGCACGGCGACGATGCGGGTTGCAAAGCCATCGGCGAAGGGTTTCTTGAACGGTGACAGATAGGGCCAAGCCGCAAGAGGCGCGGCCGTGAACAACATCTGCACATCGGGCAGGGGGCGGTCAGGCGTGCTTTTCAGGAAGGCGACGCCGCCGCCCGGCACGTCGGCCGAGAAGCCGCGTCCCGTCAGATAGGTTTTCACGAAATCAATGCCGATCCTGTCGGCGCGCATCATTCGGTGAAATGGCCCCGGTGTCTTTCGCCGATACATCAGGATGGCGGAGACGTGGTCCTGCAGGTTCTTGCCGACATCAGGTCGGTCGACCAGCGTGTCGATTCCCAACGCATTCAGTTCACTTGCACCGCCAATGCCCGAAAGCATCAACAATTGCGGCGTGTTGATCACACCGCCCGCCAGCAGGACTTCGCGCCGCGCAGTGGCTTCGCGGTCCTGACCATCTTGCCGGTAGCGGATTCCCGTGGCCGTACCGTCTTCGATGATGATACCAGTGGCCTGTGCCTTGGTCATCACGGTCAGGTTGGGACGCTTGAGTGCCGGTCGAAGATAGGCGGATGCTGTTGAACATCTGCGGCCGTCCTTGATCGACATCTGAAGGCGCCCGAAGCCTTCCTGAACCGCACCATTATAGTCATTCGTCTGCAGGAATCCCGCCTCCTTGCTGGCAGCAAGAAATGCATCGACGAGCGGATCCCTGTAGCGGCAGAATTGGCTTCGGATTGGGCCGCCATCGCCGCGAAACGCATCCGCGCCACCCTCCCAATCCTCCTGTTTCTTGAAATAGGGAAGGACGTTCTCATAGGACCATTCGGATAATCCCGCAGCGGCCCACCGGTCATAGTCACCGCGATTGCCGCGCACATAGGCCATGGCATTCGTCGAAGAGGACCCGCCGATGATCTTGCCGCGTGCGCATTCGACGCTGCGGCCGTCGACATTGGCCTCCGGTTCGCAAAAATACATCCAGTCATGGCGCCGTTCCGTCAGGATTTTTCCCCAGCCGAGGGGAATATGCACCATCGGATCGCGGTCCCAGTCACCAGCCTCCAGCAGAAGCACCCTTGTGCCGGCGTCGGCGCTCAATCGATGGGCCAGAACGCAGCCCGCGGAGCCGGCTCCCACGATGATATAGTCATACGAACCGTCTGCGCGCATGTCGGACTCCACTCACTGGTCGCATCATTCGGTCTGGTTGCACGACCATTTTCAACCAAAGTACTCAACCACTACACAAATCCGGTTGTCAATGAGAATGTGTTTCGCTAAACAGGTGATCGTGACCGCATGGCGAGTCCCGGCGTAGTTTTTTGTGCCGATGGCCATCAGATCCATGGGAGACCTTGGTTTGACTGTTTCAGACGTAAGCGAACGTTCCTCAGGCGTCAGCGGCATTGTTGCTGCGATTCAGGCATTGCAGGCCGAGGGAACGCCATTGCCATCGGAGCGCGAACTGGCGAGCCGCCTGAACGTCAAACGCCATCAGTTGCGCAAGGCTCTGGCAGAGATGCGTCACAGCGGCGATCTGGAGCCGCAGCGTGTTCGCCGTGCGCCGCGTGCACTGCCACGTCATGGCGAAGAACTGGCGAGGCTGACCAATCCTCTCGAAATCATGGAATTACGGCTGATCATGGAGCCTGGCCTGGCGCGCCTGGCGTCACTGCGCGCCTCTGCACTGGAAATTGCCCGCATCATGGATGCTGCGACGACCAAGGACGGTGACAAGGCCGGAGCCGCTGATCTGGCGTTCCATCTGTCGATCATTGAAGCCGCGCGCAATCATCTTGCCGGTGAATTCTACAAGATGCTGCGTCAGGTAGCGGTCGATTCACGCGTCCGGATCGCTCGTAACGTCCCGACAACCTGTCCCAAGCGAATTGCGCAGCGTGATGCCGAGCACCGCCGCGTCGCCGAAGCCATTGCAGAGCGCGATCCCGAAGCTGCCGAGGTGGCGATGCGCGCCCATTTGCTGGCCGTTCACAAACAGATCAACGAACGGATCAATGCCGGTGCTGCGGCCGCCTGAGGCGAGAACAGTGCGGACCGGCCCAGTCGGAGGCGGTGCACATCTCAAATTTTGACGTTCTGATCATCGGTGCCGGGTCCTCGGGTTCGGTACTGGCCAATCGGCTGAGCGCCGATAGCAACTGTGCGGTCGGGTTGATCGAAGCCGGGGAGTGGGCCGGCGATCCCGATATCGCCGATCCACTGAAATGGCCGACGCTTCAAGGGCGCGAATATGATCGCGATTATCTCACTGTCCCTCAGCCGTTCACGGCGAAGCGCGTGCATCGATGGGCGCGTGGTAGAATTGTCGGCGGTTCGAGTTGCCTGCATGCCATGGCCCATGTGCGTGGTCACCCCGAAGACTTCAACGAATGGGCGGCCGCGGGAGGCGACCGCTGGTCCTACGAGGGTCTGTTGTCGGGTTTCATCAGAAGTGAGCGGTTCACGGCGTTCAAAGCGGAGGGCAGGGGCACTGATGGTCCCTTGAATGTGTTTCTTCCAGACCGCGAAATCAGTCCGGTTGTCCGGGCTTATATGCAGGCCGGGCAGGCGCTTGGCGCCCCGCCGCTTACCGATCACAACAACGGGGAATTGATCGGAACGGCACCCAACTCCCTGAATATCCGCAACGGACGCCGCCTCAGCGTCGCCGATGCCTATCTTACTCAGGATGTTCTGGCCCGATCGAATCTCAGCGTGATGACCGGGCTGACGGTCGAAAAACTGCTGTTCGACAATAACCGGGCAACGGGCGTTCGCCTGGCCAATTCAACCGGGCCCGAAGATTTCCATGCGAATCACGTCATCCTTGCCGCAGGGGCGATTGATTCTCCGGTTTTGCTTATGCGGTCCGGCATCGGAGACGCCGGGAAACTGTCCAGTGCCTCTATCGAGTGCCGCATCGACAGGCCGGCAGTCGGGACCAATCTGCAGGACCATATGCTTCTACTCGGCAATGTCTATCGATCGAGGCAGTCAGTTCCGGCATCGCAATTGCAGCATTCCGAATCACTGATGTATCTCAACAGCGCTGACCTTAGCGCAGGCACCGGACGGCCTGACATCGTTCTGGCCTGCGTTGTCGCACCGTCGGTCGCAGAGGGGCTGTCGGCGCCGGATTACGGAACGGCCTACACATTGTTGTGCGGTGTGACCCATCCGACCAGCCGCGGGTATATTCTTCCGGGTGGCCCCGATCCGGATGACCGGCCGGTGATCGATCCGCGTTATCTGGAAACCGACCATGACCGCGAGACCTTTCGTGCCGCGCTTCGGACCGCGCGCCTGGTGGGACATCACCCGGCCATGAACGAGTGGCGGTTGTCAGAACATCTGCCTGGCGACAAGGAGCAATCCGATTCAGAGCTGGATGCCTTTATCGCCGCCGCCGCCTGCACCCATCATCATCCGGTCGGGACGTGCCGTATGGGCAGCGATCCGCATGCCGTTGTCGATTCGGATTTGCGACTGGTGGGTCTGGACAATCTTTATGTCGTGGATGCATCGGTCATTCCGGTGCTGCCGAGCGGGCCGATCAACGCATCGGTGGTCGCAATTGCTGAGACATGGGCTGCCCTGGCACCAGAGCTGCTTTCAGGAAAACCGCTGCCGTGAATCCTCTTTGATTTCCGGGTACACGGAATCATCTCTGAGGGGCCGGGTCCGGATGCGGATGACAGGCCAGGTTGGTTGACGATCTGCATCGCAGGCGGGTGTTCACGGCAATTGGTCTTGATTCAAAGCGCATAACGTCCTATCTGGCCTTCGCTCACAATGGCTTGTCCCAATCGGACGGCCGATCTTGAGACCTTAAATGCACCCTTGAAGTTGACAGGACTGGAATATCATGGCGAAGGGCAAATTTGAACGTAACAAGCCGCACGTTAACATTGGCACGATTGGTCATGTTGACCATGGCAAGACGTCACTAACGGCTGCGATTACGAAGTATTTTGGTGACTTCAAGGCCTATGACGAGATTGACGGTGCACCCGAAGAGCGTGCCCGCGGCATCACCATTTCGACAGCCCATGTTGAATATGAGACGGATGCGCGTCACTACGCCCATGTCGATTGCCCCGGCCATGCCGACTATGTGAAGAACATGATCACCGGTGCGGCGCAGATGGATGGCGCGATTTTGGTTGTTTCGGCTGCCGATGGCCCGATGCCGCAGACCCGCGAGCACATTCTTCTGGCCCGTCAGGTTGGCGTTCCGGCGAT